>WBZP01000690.1_pt1 | contig 44732 bp, 33 predicted proteins | sample 5204301 | NCBI WGS metagenome assembly WBZP01 (sample SAMN12412401, study PRJNA552823) | activated sludge metagenome | isolation source: activated sludge from nitrification reactor of wastewater treatment plant... | place: USA: Pennsylvania | collected 2017
GACTCGATCCAGCCATCGTTTTTTCGGCCTGAATTTCCACAGCGGATGGGACAGTGCCGAAAATTTCGCCGTGATTTTCGGTAGTTAACTACTAGTCAGTATGTAAACGGTTGGCTATGATGTGCCCGGGATGGAATCCGTCGTTGTAAGCCTTCTGCTGGGTAGAGCCGTGTCATGCAACTTGGTGCGGCGCAAAGTATCGATGCGTACAGGTGGGTTTTGGCTGCTATGTGCGCTACTCCTTCCTTCGCTCGGAGCAACGGGTGGCTGTGGTGACAAGGCGGAGTTCACCACAGAGCACTTGCAACGCAATGCGGTGAAGGTGAGGCTCGAAGGCCCTCTGGCTACCATCGACAAGCTGCGATTGAGCGTCTCCGTAGACGGCCGACCGTCCAAGAAGCTCGAAGACATGGACGTGAAGAGAGAGTTTGCTTTGGTGCTACCGGAGGACACGAAAGGCAAGCTGACAGTACAGATCGACGGAATCAATTCGCAGCGATGGATGATTGCTTCTGGGAGTGGCGTTGTCGACGTAGCACCCGACCAAGTAGAACGGCTCACGGTGATCCTGGAAGGGCAGGGCGAAGTCTGTCGGGATGGCTGGTGCTACCAGGGGCCCGTGCCACGTCCAGATACGATTCAGGCACTGTGGGCGTTCACCGATAAGCCGGCGTGGCAGACAACCCCAACCCCCAAAAACAATCCGGTCTGGGCACTTGGGAATCGCGGGCTCTTTCAACAGTGGGATGGCGACGTGTGGCGCGATCTCCCCGCCATTTCTGGTCTGGAGGATCGACAACTCACGAGCATCGCGATGTCTGCGTCTGATGACATCTGGATCGCGGCCCCCACCCCCGCCACCTATTCCTTCAACGGTGCAGGTTGGACGAACCGTAGTGGGACTCTCCGCAAGACCTGGTCCGCTGGACTGAACGATGTCTGGGGCATCGACCAACAAACGATTTCTCATTGGGATGGTTTGCGCTGGGCCAACAAGAAGCCAGCAGGCATTGTTCCAGCGGCAGAGTTCTATGGTGTGGGCGGTACTGGGCCGAATGATGTATGGGTCGTCGGGAATGTCGTGCTGCGAGATACTGGGTCTGGACTCACTCAGCTCGCTCCATCAACCAATGGAGCCAACATGCACGCCGTTTGGAGAGATCCGAAGACAGGGACGGTGTGGATGGCTGGCCGCTCGGGAGGAGTTGGCGTGATCTTGCGCGGGGAGTCCCCCTACCTGACGGCGTGGGAATCAGTGGCCACACCGTTCGACCCCAACATCATCTTCTATGACATCTCCGGGATCGATGGGAAGAACATCTGGCTCTGTGGTGACAATGGTTCCATTGCTCACTGGAATGGAGCGCAGTGGCTCAAGGTTTACAGTGGTGTGTCTGCGACCCTGCGGACGATCTCGATCCGTTCCTCAGACGATGTGTGGTTCGGTGGTGACGGCGGCACCGTGCTGCACTGGAATGGCAGCGCGATCGAGCGGAAGGCTGGAGGTCTGCCCAACTTTCAAGGAATCTGGGGAACCGCCGCGGACAATCTGTGGGCGGTTGGATCCGGTGGCGCGATCTATCACTACGATGGCCAGACATGGAAACCGTCGAAGTCGGGTGTCTCGTACGATCTGACCTCGATCTGGGGCAGTTCGGCCACTGACATTTGGGCGGTCGGCATAGATCGGGAAGCGGGAATTGCCTATGTGCTCCACTGGAATGGCAGCACGTGGGCACCGCATAGTCAATGGAAAGGGGATTCCGCTCGCCCAACCGTCTGGGGAACTGCTTCAACCAATGTGTTGGTGTCTGTGGCGGGAAATCAGTACAACCAGTGGACCGGGAATAGGTGGGTCGAGAACATTCCTATTGTCACATCAGTAGAGAGTATCTCTAACTTCGATGGATCCTCCGATCAGGACATTTGGGCTCTGGGTGTGACGACGGACAGACTTGGGGTGGCTCGATATGATGGAGGGAAGTGGACCGACGTTTCGCCGAACATTCCGGGCTTGAAGGTTTCGGACGATTATATGGCGCAGATTCGCGTGTTCTCTCCTCAGGAGGTTTGGATTGCAGTCGCGCCAAACAATCTTACCTCTTTGGTTTACCGCTGGAATAGTGGTTCCTGGGAGGCCAAGGACTGGTCTTCTCCGTCGGGTGCCGGTCCCGTGGGGGTCATCGGAGGATCTGCCCCGAACGACATTTGGTTCGGTGGATTCCAGAACTCGCTTGCGCGGTGGACGGGATCGTCTTTGGAGCCAAAGTATAATGGTAGTGGCGGGACAGAGTTAGACGTCCAGCGCCCGCTGGGGATCCGCAGCATCTTTACCCTGAGTCCGGGGGTGAGTTGGGCCGTGGGAGACGGTGGACTCATCATGCGGACGCAGTAGCGGACAGGTGCACCCTTCTGTTGGTTCATCGATTGGAGCCACGAATGAATCCGTCACATCGCACACTCTGTTTGGCTGTCGCTACCTGGTGCTGGAACTGCGCCACCGATGCGCCAGCACCTGATCCGCAACCACTGACGGTGTTGATTGAGGTATCGGGACCGATTGGTGAGTTGAAAACGGTCCGTCCGATCATCTCATTGGGTGACAAGAAGTGGACGCCGTTTGCGCCAACAGCGCTTGACAGGAAGACTGGGCTGGCAAGCTTCAAGCTATCGCTCGATCCGGGCACGCGGGGAAAGCTGTCGGTTCAGGTGCAGGCGATAAGTGACGACGCGCTGCTCAGTGATAGCGCACAGAACGCAGTGATGCTCGATGCCGATAAGCCGTACTCATTGGCGCTCGCGCTCACTCCGGTCGATTACTGCGGAACCGATACTTGGTGTTGGGAGCGACCGAAGAAGCTGGGAACCATCTTCACAGACATCTGGGGCACGGCGGCTGATGATCTGTGGGTCGTTGGAATGAGCGGGAGACCGCTACACTACGATGGCTTTGCGTTCTCAGAAGTTCCGCTGATCGATGACAACGCTGGCACTCCCATGGAAATCCTGACTCCCAACTTTATGGGTGTGCATGGAACCAGTGCGACGGATGTCTGGGCGGTCTCTTATGGACAGGCTGGTCGCGGTATGCGCCGAGGACTCTGGCGGTTTGAAGGCTCGGCGTTCCGCGCTGTCTATACGGGGGATGTCATCTTCTCCGGCGATAGCCTCCCTGCGTTTAGTTCGGTCTGGGTTTCCCCTCGCTATGTTTGGGCTGGGGGACTCCGCTTTGCGAATCGCCCCGGCACTCAACAACCAGAGACCTCGACCTTGCACAGCGAAACAATCATGAACCGGATGCTGGCCCCAGACCCGGCACGACCGGATGACCTATGGGCCGTCGGAGTGCAGTACCCGACCGCAGCGATTTGGCACTGGGATGAAACGACGACGAGCTGGAGGGCGGAATCCATTGATTCAAATGGAATCAACACCTTCGGCTTTCATCACCTATGGGGCTCCTCTGCGGACAACCTAGTGGCTTCTGCGTCGCAGGGGTATATCTGGTTCCAGCGTCAGGGAGCAAGCTGGAAGAAGTCCTCCTCTTCCACTGGGATCGTCTACATAGGAAACTCCCCCACAGACCAATGGCTGGTCTCTGGAGGAATTGGTACAGGGTCGAGTGGGGATCTTCAACGCTGGGATGGCAACACCAGCACCAACCCCCAAAAGGTGATAAGTCTCCCACAGGGGCTCGGTATCCGGCGAATGTTCGCTCCACCGGGAGATCCTCAGTCCCCGCTGTTCCTGGTCGGAGAGGGTGGTGTGGTCTATCACTTCGATCGAAAGACGAGCAAGCTCACCACCCTGCTCAAAGGTGCTTCGGCGAATCCCGCGACGCTCCGCGACGTCTATGGCTTCGCGCCCAATGACGTTTGGGCAGTCGGTGATGCAGGAACCATCACGCACTATGATGGTGTGAAGTGGCAAGACCTCAAGAAGGTCACCTCCGCCAACTTGAAGAGACTGTGGGGGATCAGTTCGGGGGAACTTTGGGCTGTGGGCGATCTTGGGACGATCGTTCGAATTGGAAACGGGCAGTCGGCAGTGGTGACGAGTGGCACTACCGAGAATCTGCACAGTGTGTGGGGTGTCAATGCAACACAGGTCTACGCGGTCGGCTCTAACGCAACTGTTTTAGAGTGGAATGGCAGTGCTTGGGGCAAGAACACCGCCACCAATGCGAAGGGAAATCTCACCGCCGTTTGGGCGAGTGGTGATCGCGGAGTCTGGATTGGTGGCAACAATGCTGGCGCTCTGTCTCTGATTCGTTACGATGGGGAATCATGGGCTCCCGTAATCATCCCCATGCCGAGTCAGGGACCGAACGTGATCAACGTTCGTGGCAGCTCGTTGAACAACGTGTTGGTTGCTGTGAGTGGCAGTCTGAGCAGGTGCATCTTGCGCTACGATGGAAGCACTTGGAGCACCATTAATCCTGCGGAACCTCAGGTTGCAAACGGGATTGCGACGTTTGGCGCGGATAGCATCTACAGCATCGGTGAGGAAAACCAGATCTACATCGCTGGCAAGAAGCCGCCCGGTCTGATGCCTGGTCCGAGATATTTCTATGGACTGTGGGGGAGCAGCGCCAAGGATCTCTGGGCGGTAGGCGAGTTAGGGAGTGTCCTTCACATGAAGCCCAAGGCCATGAGCACCGATCCGAGCTAGTTTTGAAGACGCATGATCAAGCCACCATCGCCGACCGCCCACACATGGAATTTGTCGAGCCCAAAGAGTCGGCGAATTCTGTTTTGCGCTTGGTCGCCCGTCCCAAGGTTCGTGGCAAGAGTTCCGTTTTCAAGATTCCTGAAGTTAGTGGTCATGCCGTCGAACTCAACGTGACTCAGGGTTTGCGAAGAACCCCCTAGCCAAACGTCTTGGGATGAGCTGCCCCAGATCGCTCCGTACAGCAGACCAGTTTGATCCATTCGCGTCCAGGTCGTGCCATCAAAGCGATAGGTTTGAGCGGGGCCGATGCCAGTCACCCAGACATCATCGGGCGCAAAGACGCGAATTTGCGGCTGCCCGGTAACGGCAAATGGCAGCGAACGATTGACCCAGGTTTGGGCACCGACATCCCAGCGCGCTACCTTGCCCCCGTAAGCCAGCGCCCAGACGTTCGCACGACTTGTACCGTCCATGCTGCGGATGTCTGCTCCCAGACCGGAGTCGAGATCGCCACTCCAAGTGGTGCCATCATATCGAATATAGTTGCCAGTCCGAAGTGCGATGTAGACGTTGGCCTGGTCGGTGCCCCACACGACAGGTCGATCCGTCGGTATCGCCTGCGGCTTCTGGTTTCCGGTGGGTCGCTCCCAGGACTTGCCGTCGTAGTGCAGAATGACCTCACTACCGACCGCCCAGATGTCACGGGCAGAGCTGCCCCAAACGCTGGTTAGTTCACCAGAGACTCCGGATTTCACGGCTTGCCACGTTTTGCCATCGTAGTGGTAGATGCTTCCAGCAACACCCACGGCCCACAGGTTGTCGGGAGCACTGCCCCAGATGTCATTGAAGGTCGGAATTCCGCCCGATAGGGTCCGCATCGACAGACCGTTCCAGTGCAGCACCGTACCGCCATCTCCCGAAAACCAGATGTCATTGGGAGTGCGGATGAAGATGGAATACAGTGTGGACGTGACCCCAGTCTTTACTTCTGTCCATGCCACGCCATTCCAATGCCAGACCATACCATCCGCGCCAGCGGCCCAGATATCAGTCGGTCCGGTGCCAGCGATGTCATAGAAGTCGCTGGTAACATCTGGAGGGCCTGCCGAGATCCAGGCCGTGCAGGGGCGCTCGCAGAACTCAACCCGGCCATAGCGACCCGCGACCCAGATTCGTCCTGTTGGTCCCTCCACATACACCGCATGCATCGAGGTGCTGGCCTTGGCTGGGAGCATCTTCAGCGAGGAACCCGCCCCGGTGAGCACGTCACCCTCTTCTCCGACTATCCACACATCGCTGCTCCCACTCCCTGCTACACCCCATAAGAAATTCGAAGTTGGCGATGTCACGGACTCCCACTTGACCCCGGTGAAATGCTGAACGGCACCTCCGTTACTCACTCCCCAGATGTCGTTTGGCCCAGAAGCCCACAGGCGACGGACGCCCGTGCTCATCGGGTATGACGTCCACTCCGTCCCATCAAAATGATGCGCCGTAGAGTGGGATCTGGATGACACCCAGACATCGGATGGCGAGAAGGCCCACATTCCTGTCAACTGATGGTTGAGCAGGTCTTCGCCATTGCTAAGGAAGGACAGTGGATTCGGTTCCTGATTGCGCCAACGCTTGCCATCCCAAGACTGGAATCGTCCATGGTGTCCTACTGCCCAGACAGAGTCCTCCGAGAACGCCCACAGCGCGGTGATGGTATCTTGCCGGGGGAGTGGGCTTTCCTGACACCAACCCAGCCTGCAAAATTCGTCCCGGTTCAGCGTGACGGTCTCTTCTTTGAGTTCTCCGGGATCGATCACAATCTGAGCGTTGCCGGTTGCTCGGGTGTAGCCGTACTCGGTCTGCCCATCAAGCTGGACATCCAGCTTCCCACTGGTATCTGTTGGTAGTTCGAGAGAGAAAAGGAAGCTGCCATCCTCTTCCTTTTGGGACAGAGCATCAATAGGCTGGCCCTGGTTCAAGAGCTTCAACATCCGGTCATTGAGCCTTAGAGAAGGTATGATGGAGCGAATGTCTGTATCCACTCCGTTCACGTGGACTTTGACCAGGTTTCGTGGATCCTGCTGCGTTGTCACGTCTCCTTCGGTGCAACCCGAACAGAAGGCGACGGTGAGCAACAGGTTGCGTAGCGCGTTTGGTATTCTAGCAGTAGCTGCGTGACCCATCTTTCAATCCCCCCCAAAGGAATGATTCGGTTCAGCGATAGAATAGAAACCCCACTCTTCGTACATCCAGGACGCAGTGGACCCAGCAGCGCAGGTGATGGTTCCGTCACAAAATCTGGAGGCGAAGCACCAGCATGCGTTTTTCACTGCGGTCGAGACTTAGTTCTAGATCGAGCGGTTCATAGCCACTCTTTTCTATCCGTACTTTTCTGGTCTGTTGGCCCGCAGACTGCTGAAGCCGCCACGGAGTCTGTCCGAGCGCCTGATTGGACGTCAGATCAAGGACGGTGGCATTCGGAGGTACGCTCTCGATCTCCCAGGTGACCTGCGGAGCTGGCCATCCCTTCGCAAGGATCGGCTCGCTCACCTCTGCCGCAATCGGCGTAGCATCACGCTCAACCTGGGAGGTGCTCGCCTCTCGATGACAGCCCAGCATCGTGGCAAGCATCAATACGCTCACGATGGAGAGGCCGAGATCGTTACTCATAATGGGTCAACATTGTAGGCATTTTGGAACCTTTCAGGTGAGCATTTTGGGAAGAAAGGTCTAGACCGACATGTCGCAAAAGGAATGCTTCGGTGCGGCCAAAATTTGAAGCAAACTAGAAGCCATGAAGAGGGGATTGAAGGCAGGGCAAGCCAGGTAGTGGAGGGACACCCTCGCCGTCGACAACGATGAACCCAGAGCACCAACCAAGAGGGAGCTGTCTGCTGGCAGGAAACTTGCTCCAGAGGCGAGATATCAGCGATGTGCTGGCTCTTTACAGATGGAGGAGATGCTTCATGGGTTCTCTGTGTCGTCCGGTCCTACGCAGTGTCTGTTGTCTTGTCGCGATCGTAGTGCTATTTGCATCTTATGCCTGGGCGGAGGAGCCGGCTCAGAAATCGGAACGCTATCCCGGCAAAGTTTCGATTGAGTCCCGCTCAACGGAACGAGTCTCAGCAATCACCAGCACTGAGACACAGGTCATCACGTCTTCGCCGCAAATCGACGACGAGAGTCCGAGCGTAGTCAAAATGGACACTCCTGCATCGACAGTCAACTCAAACGGTGCAAAGGAGGGAGTTCACAAAGTTCGATCTCCATCGCGCTGGGTGTTCGGCGTTGCGGGGGCCGGAGTGATCTTGCTGACGACGTTTGCAGTGGGAATTGGAAATTGCGCTGCGCAGAAAACGACGCATGCAGACACTCCGGTTCATGCGTTGACTCAACCGATCATTACGGTGGGCGGAAGTCTTCCGTAACGTGCGAATCAAGGCGGACCGAGCGATCGTGCGCACCGAAATCCGACCATTGGAGAAACGGCATCGGCGGGTTGGCCACGCCGTGCCGCATTCCGTGCCACTACAAAGGATGACAACATGTTTCCGCCTCGAACCACATACTGCCGGGAGGAAACAGCGGCACCTACTGTGGATGGTGACTCTTTCACAACTGGGTTTCGACAGGGCTCTGCGCAAAGCCAAGGGGTGGGCTCATAGGCATCCTCAACCCACTCCGAAACATTCCCTCCCAAATGCAGGATACCCTCCTCGCTGCGGTCGAGAGCATCGGCTTGGGTCGGCAGCAATCGCTGTGGCTCTGTCTGGCAGGACTGTGACTTATCGCGTGACAAGGTCACGCCTTGGCAGGATGGTTCGGTGTTCCCCCAAGGGAACAGTCGTCCGTGGGGTCCGCGTGCGGCTCGTTCCCACTCCGCCTCTGTCGGTAAGCGGCTTCCTATTCCCATGCAGTAACTGCGTGCGGCAAGCCACGTCACCTGGACAACCGGCAGATCGTCAAAACCCGGTTCAACCTCGATGTGACCACTGCGATAGCGGAGCCCCGACTGTTGCGTTCCGGAACTGCTCAGATCTAGCAGCAGTTCCTTGCGTCGCTTGATCCAGCGCGGCTGCTTGGCCTTGTGTTCTGACACAAAGTTGAGGTCACTCTGCTGGTTGAGCCACGCCGCCATCTGTCGATTGCTGACCTCCGCTGCTTCCATCTCAAACGCGGATAGTGAGATCATCCGTTGTGGCAACTCCGTCGCCCAGTTCCGCTGGTCACAAGACGAAGCAGCGCGTGAAGGCTCCGTACGTCGACAAAGGTCTATGGCCACAGATATTTCTGCGGGTGAACTGCCCATCCGAAAGAGTGAACTTGGAACCGGAATCAGGCGGGTACTCCCTGCTGGTCGTGCTGGCACCCTTTCGATCTGGGGTGGCGTGTTGGTCATCTCAGGTGTCACCAGAGGCACCAGAGAGGTAGGCTTCGCTGTTGATGATCCTACCGGTGCGGGGCTTTCTGTTCGAGTTGCCTGGCCATGTGAGAACGGCAGCATTCTGAACGTAAACCATCCTATTCCCAGTAGACCACCGATTCCCAGGAGCACACCTGCTGAATGAACTCCCATCCAGACAGAACGTGGTTGGGGCGGATGGGTAGATTCTCGTTCGGGCTCTAACCTCTGCTGCTCCATGCTGCGCAACTCACGCAGCAGCTCCCCTGCATCCTGAATGCGAGCTTTGACTTGTGGTTCAAGACAGCGGAGCAGCAATTTCTGGAGAGGTCTCGGCACACCAGGACGGACTTGCGCCAGAATCTTCAGCAAGGCCTTCGGGCCATTCTTGCTGATATAGCGTCGGAGACAGGAGTCATCGGGGGAAGTGGCCCGCAGCGTCAACAGTTCAAACAGCACTACTCCCAGCGCGTAGACATCACTCCAAGGGCCGATTAAGTCGTCCTCGCCAGCAATCTGCTCTGGGGCCATGTAAAGGGGTGTGCCAAGCTGCTCTCCTGTCTGGGTTCTCCTGCGGTCTCCCAATCGAACCGTTCCGAAGTCTAGTACCTTTGCCACCAGTGCTGGGGAGCCGTCCTTCACGTTGGTCGACGTCCCCAACATGATATTTTCTGGCTTCAGATCCCGATGGATGATGGCCCCAGGATTGCGGATTTGATGTGCAGCAGCCACCCCTTGACAGATCTGCCCGAACAACGAAAGAACTTCTGCTAGTGACGGGAGTCCATTCCCTTGATGTTGCCGCAGCCAGGTTGCCAGTGATGGTCCGCGTAGGAGTTCCAGCACCATGTACTCTTGACCTGCATGACAGCCACGTGCGCGGATGGCCACGATGTGAGGATGTGGCATCAGCAATTCCAAGGCGGAACACTCCCGTGCAAAACGCTCGCGGGCCTGCTCCGAGACCCGCTCCATGCGCAAGAGCTTCACCGCGACTTCGAGATGACCATTCAGCAAGTCAATGGCTTGCCAAACGTCGCCATGCGAACCGCTTCCAAGAGGACGAATGAGCTCATAGCGCTGGCTCAGGACAAATCCTGGCACTGGCACAGTAGGAGCAGCATCGTGTGCAAAGTCTAACGTAGCAGCCATGAGTACAAACGATCGCGAGAGTGTCAGAAGATTCGAGGACAGAATCGGTGCCAAACATAGCCCATCCCAAAGAGGCTCCTGTCCTAAAAAACTACAACGATTTGATTCACCGTAGGTACATCTGCCAGTGGATCGACTTTGTCTGGGACAGCAGCGGTGGGGCGCAATGTAGCAACCGTTACTCCGACGACAACCGATGCGAGCGCGACACCAGCCAAGGACCACAGCCACCAACGTTTGTGCAACGGAAGGCGCTTGTCTTGTACCACGGGACCAGGGGTTTCTCCTGTCACCGGAACTTGGCCTTCCTCTGCAACGAGCGGAGATATCATCGCGCTGCGAAACTTAAGCGTCACTACTGGATCCGTAAGTCGTTGTGCCGGGACATCTTCCACAGGCAGTTCCTTTCCTGCCGACAGACCCCGTTCGTCTTGAGCCGGCGGACCAAGGATTCGTCTCTCCGCTTGCGTTGAAAGGTCCAGACTTACAGGTTCGGTGGAAGCTGCTGCTGGGTCTAGCTGTGCCCCTGTCGTTGCGACGTGGCGTTTTGCGTTTTGATGGAGTCTTCTTGCTTCCGGTTTCATTACGGCAGCCATCGGCTTCCGGGGGGATGTCGATGCTCGCATCAGTTGAGTCGCTTGGCTCACACAGTCCCGCGCTTTCGCTTCTCGATCAGGATCGGGTTCAATGGAAGCTGCGAGTCTCAGGTACGCGGAGCAGTAGCGCTGAGCCCCGGCCGCTTGCTGAAGCTTCAGGTAGATTCTGCCAAGCTGGAGGGCGATACCGGGATCCTTCTTGAGCAGATAGGCTGCCTCAAATTCCGCGGCCGCCAGAGAATAGTGTCCATCACGGACGAGGGAGCTGCCGTTGGCGATGTGATCATCGTAGGGACTGGCCATTGCTGTGATGGGAAAGAGCCCTAGCGCAACCATCACAAGCGATAGGATCTCGATACGCCAGCATCTGACAGAGACACCGATGCCGATGGAAGGGAACGAATGTAGACGCTGCACCGCCCGTTAGCATACTGCATTTTTAGAGGGCAAGGAAAGTAGCAATTGCACGGGATTGGCGCAACCATCGCAAGATGCGACAATCGACACCCATGTCAGCAAAGTAGGTGGATGGAAGGGGACGGAGGCCAGAATTCGCTAATCGACGATCTGGATTCGGCGTGGTTCTGGTGGTGTCTGGATCGGTCTCTTTAACGGCTTCCTCGAAGTAATCGGAACCGAGTGCTTGGCATGACCTGTGGTGCTACCTGTTCGATATCCGTGCTTTGGTTCAATGGCCTGCCCTGAGGCGGATTGCTGAACGACGATCGGGGTGTCTGTTTCCCGTTCAGATGGTGCAATCATCTCAGTTGGGATCGAGGTACAGGGGGTCTCCTGTTCCATTGGGAAGACATCGCCCGTTGGCATGGCTACCGATGCGTTCTCAGGCGCGATTGTCTCGAGTTGAACTGGTTTGGCACCTGGTCCAGTGAGCGCGCAATAGAATCCGAGAAAGAGAGCTACACCTCCCACTAGCCCGGCCCCCCCTGCTTTCCGGTTCCAGTTCGGAATGGGCATCGTCTCCTTCTCCTCGGCTGGCAGCGCTGCGACGCTCGGCGGGGTTGGAATTGCATGCAGCCTCGTGACTGGCAACCGTATCGGAATTGGCTGAGTGGTCTCTTCAACCGCTAGTGGGGTCCGGCCTTCTAGGCTGCGCAGGAAGTCAAGGATGCTGGAAAAGCGCTCGTGCTTGTTTTTGCGGAGCGCTCTTTCAAGAGTCGCTGGGACATGGGTTGGTAGGCCAGACACGAAGCGAGACAGCGGTGGGGCCTCTCGCGTCCGAATCCGTAGGCACTGGATCAACGGGTCCGGATGATCGAACGGCAGGTAGCCGCTGAGCATCCGGAACACCATCACTGCCAAGGACCACTGGTCTGTCCGCGCATCTAGTTGCAGTTGAGAGGGCTCTGTCGCCTCAGGTGAAAGGTACTCGATGGTACCAATCACCAAATCCTTGGTCAGGCCAGTCGAAGTCATACTCTCTCCGATGCGTCGTGACAGACCGAAGTCGAGCAGCTTTGGAACCTCTCCCGCAGCGCCATTGGGATAGGACAGGAAGACATTGCTTGGCTTGACATCACGATGCAGGATGCCAACAGAGTGTGCAGTGTACAGGGCACTCGCTATGGGACGAACGATCTCTAGGGTGCGCACAAGTGTCAGTTTGGGATGTGTCCGTAGGAATGATTGTAGATCCTGCCCCTCAAGTAACTCCATCACAATGTAGAAGAGGCCCGAGTCCGTTTCATGGGATTCGAGCACTTCCACAATGTTCGGATGGAATAGTCTGGCAGTATACTCGGCTTCTCGTCTCATTCGAATCGCTGCATGCCGCCCAAATGCGCTGTCCTTTCGGACGATCTTCAGTGCGCATGGCTTCTCTGTTCTGAGGTCAAAGGCGCGGTAGACGTCTCCCATCCCACCACTGCCAATCAGTTGATCGATACGGAATCGCGTGGCGAGTAGTGACCCTACTTCGAGAGAAGGCGGCTTGCTGTTGATCATCTCTTCCATCCTTGCTGTCCGTCGTAGAACACCGCTGTCAGATACATCCTGAGGTGCTAGCGATGATGCGACCGACCCGCATTGCGGACTCGTGAACGCTTCGCACGTCGGGACGGCTTGACTCGCTGCTGTTTGGGCTCCTCATCAGAAGGAATGAGATCCTTTGTTGGTACAACTGAGTCCATTGGTGCGACCAATGGCACTGGTTGCGTTTCACTGTACGGTTTGAGGACAAAGGGCAACTCTTGATGGGTCGAACGCACGTACACGTCCGCCGATGACTTCCGCGAATGTTCGCGGGCGCGCAGCACACCCGCCAGCAACAGGACTGAAAGCGGGGCCCCAATCAACGCCGCCACCACGATGCGCCGGTTAGGGGAAGTTCGGACGGGTCGCCTTCGTTCCATCGCAGAGGATGACTGATGGAGAGTACCGGAGGTACGACTAGGGATACTGGTCAGGATCGTAGGCGCTTCATGCGTCTTCACGCTAGCTGGTTCTAGCCTCAAGGCTGTCAAAAACTCCTGAATGTTGCTAAATCGTCTATTCCGATCCCTCTGGAGAGCTTTGCGTACCGCGATGACAATTTGTGGTGGCATCCCTTTCGCGTATGCCTCGATCGGAATTGGCGGTTGAGTACGAATTCGGTGAAGCAACTCGTGAACACCAGTTGTGATCGGAAAGGGTAGTCGACCGGTTAGCATTCGATAGAGCAGGACACCCAGTGCCCACTGGTCGACTCGAGCATCCACATCGCTCGGCCTTCCTGTTGTGGCCTCTGGTGCCAGATATTCCGGCGTGCCGATCAGCATATGTTCGGAGGCGGCGTTTCTCTCGGTTGGAATGAGCAGTTTGGCAAGCCCGAGATCGATCAGCTTGACCACTGGACCGCGCTTCGTACCTTCCGCTTCGCAAAGGAAGATATTTTGAGGCTTGATGTCTCGGTGGAGTATCCCATGACGATGAAGAACCATCAATCCATCCACGACCTGTGCGATGATCTGGAGCGCTTCTGTGATGGGAATGGTTTCTCGTCGCTTGAGGAAGACTGACAAATCCTCGCCTTTGAGCAGCTCCATCGCGAGCACGGGTGTCCCATCCTCTGTGATGCACAGATCATGCAGTCCCACGATGTGAGGATGGTGTAGTCTACTAATGATCTCTGCTTCTCGCAGGAATCGGCGCTTCACGTCTTCCTGAAGTGCGAAGTTTCGAAGCAGTACCTTCACCGCACAGTATGTTCCTCGCACGAGATCAAACGCTTTGTAGACCTCGGCCATGTTGCCTCTACCAATGAGGCGCTCGATCCGATAGCGGCCAGCCAGAACTTGAGACGGAAGAGGCATCGAAGAATGGAGGATGTGGGTTTGCTGAGTATTCATGATGCCGACGATGTGCAAGTTGGAGGCCACCCTCATGGCTACTTCTGCCCCAGGATCTATTCAGCGAATCACCGCAGCGATGATTGAAGCGTCCTTGAAGCAAGACATCACGGGTTGGGAAGCTTCAACTTTCTACTTGCCGCAAAGTTCAGCCCTTTCGGACTGAGTTCGTCGGCAGAGCACCAACGAAGAGGAAACGGAAGAAAACAGAAGGAGACGGAAGCAAACGGAGTAGGCGGGGTACGTCTAGCCAAGCTGAAGGCAGTGCTTTAGCCAGTCAGTGTAGGGCTGTAGTTGACTGCGTTCCTCTTCCATTCGGAAGCGGATCCGCTGCGCCATCTCCGGACCGTCTAGTCGCAGATCAAGAGCCTTCAGTCTGTTGACGACGCCTTGGTAGGTCATGCTGACTCGCTCTGCGATCTCAGAGATTCCAACCCGTGGATCATTTGACACCGCATCGAGAAGAATCGACAAAAAGAGGAGGTTATCTATCGGCTTACGGATCGCCAAGGAGGTACGCTCGGGAACACTTGCTGGACCCCGATGGACACTCGGGATTTCTACGGCGGCAGGACTCTTGCTTTCCGCATCTGCCTTGCGCGGGCGTGATGAACTGGGCGAGTGGGCTGCGCTTGCCTCCATCGTCCATCGCCAATTTTCTTCTGGTGAGCGATTTTCCATCCGGAGCAAGGTATATCGCTCTAGCGCGTTCCGTAGCTCGCGTATTCCACCGACCCAGGAGTGATTCGAAGCAAGCTGGGTGACCTTCGCTTGCTCACTGACGGAGAGCTGGACACTTCTTAACTCACAGATGCTGCCAAGAAACATCTGGGCGAGCGCCCGGACATCCGCTGGATCGAGGCGTGGAATATGGATCTGAATGGTACTTAGCCGGTAGTAGAGATCCTCCCGAAAGGTTCCTTGCTCAATCATCTGCTCCAGGGATCGATGCGTCGCAGCAATCACTCTGACGTCGACCACTCGTTCCTTGCTGGAGCCCACTGGCGTGAGTCTCTTGGTTTCTAGCACTCGTAGCAGCTTGACTTGAATATCAAGCGGAAGCTCTCCCAACTCATCCAAAAAGAGCGTTCCACCATCGGCTTGCTCGAATACCCCGACCCGGGAGTCCGTGGCCCCAGTGAAAGAACCACGTGCGTGACCAAAGAGCACGCTCTCTGCCAAACTCGCATGAATGGCCCCGCAGTTGATTGCGATGAACGGACGGCTTGCCCGTGGACTATGATTGTGGAGGTCGTTCGCGAGGACTTCCTTGCCAGTCCCGGTCGCCCCACGGATGAGCACCGTGCATCCTGACTGTGAGACCCGCTTGGCCAGCCAGAGCGCTTGCTTCCGTTCCGCAGAGACTGCGGTGAAATCCCACGACTTACTATCGGATGACTCGTCAATCCGTTTGCTGTTGTACAGGCTGACCACAGCCCGCAGCCAGCTCTCCGCCTCGACGTCCTGAGTGGTGGAATGCCACTGCACGATGAGCTGGTCACTTTCGGCAAGGGCCAACCGAAGCTGCTGATGAACTCCTTGGCCCCGTTCCACTTGTTCAGAGGGCGAGATGAAGACGCGATCAACGGTTGGGCCCAGTTGCGCTCTCAGATACTTCACTAGCTCCTCGGGCCGCTCCAGCTCGGTTCCTAGTAGCATTCGATCGCGACTCCAGCGAGCCCCAGCAAGCTGAATCGTTAGTTCTCGACCAAGGAGCAGCTCGCTGTCGCCTGTCAGCTCGATCTTCGAGTGCGGCTTGAGACGAAGATACGTCCCATTGGTGCTCCCGCAGTCCTCTACCTGAACGCGTTCATTATCGGTCACGCGAAGAACTGCGTGCTGTTGAGAAAGGGTTCGAACGGGCGCAGAGAGCATCTGTTTCCCGCCTGCGTCAGATGGCCTGATCTTAAGTGGCCCCGGAGCATCGCTGCGCCCGATCTCCAACTCCACGCCAACTGGGAGTTCTTGCTCTAGCGACTGCGGACCAACACGAAATGAGACACGGGTCATAGCTATTTTCAGCGCGGCTCAACCCCGCTTGTCAAGGTGCAAGCGCGGTAGAACCCTGAACTTCTGCAACGGCTGAGTCCCAGACTCAGGGGACAACTAGCGGTGATGGCACGGAGACTGCTATCACAGCTCCGTGCGGGGTCAATCCATGGAGAAGCTAGCCATGCAGTCGGTGCGCTCATGTGGTGAAAAAGGCGAATCGCTACCTGCTGTTATCATCGAGTCGGCCCAGGAGCCGAGCGAACCAGCAATGGCAACGGACCATCGTTTGGGGAAGTCTGCGCGCCTACTCTGTGGGCGGTATCAATTAGATGCAGTCATCGGGCGTGGTGCGATGGGGATGGTGTACCGAGCGCACGACCTGCGTACGGGGGCCCCCTGTGCCATCAAGATGTTGAGCCAGACGCAGGATGAGGATGCCTACCAACGGTTTGCGACCGAAGCCACCGTCATCTCGCAACTCTTTCATCCAAATATCGTCGAGATTCGAGAGTTTCGACGCGATGAATCGGGAGCGCCATTCTTGGTGATGGAGCTTCTCACGGGAGTCGATCTGCACAACTATCTTCAGTATCACCGGTCGCTACCCCTCGATCGTACCCAAGAGATTGTTCGGCAAGTCGCCAGCGCACTGCACGCAATCCACAGCGCAGGCATCGTCCATCGGGATGTGAAGGCAAAGAACATCTTTCTTTCGCAGAAAACCGGTCGCGATGGTGCCCTCTTCGAAGAGGTCAAGCTGGTCGATTTTGGGCTCTCAAAGATTATCGGTCATCCGCAGCAACAGACTGCCGTTGGCATCATCTTGGGAACCCCAGAGTACCTTGCACCAGAAGCAACTCATGGTCGCAGTTCATGGGTGGATGCCCGAGCCGATCAGTGGTCATTGGCAGCGGTTGCCTACCGGATGCTGAGCGGCCGACTTCCCTTTGAAGACCCGGATGGAGATGTGATCAAGCTGCTGTTGAATATTCGCTGTCTACCGACCCCCAGTCTCCATCGGTTTACGCCCGCTCTTCCTCATTACGTAGTGTCATCCATTGAGCGTGCGCTCTGCAAGAACAAGCAGGATCGATTCCCATCGATCCTTGAGTTCGCAAGAGCATTCTGTGGACATCAGACGGGACTTCATCCGTGCGAGCCACGTGTCCCGATGATTGAGGTTCCTCTTCTCGTCCCGAGAGACTCAACCGGTCCGCGCAGAGTATCGACCACGCGGACTGAGCAGACATCACCCATCGAGCCGTCCGTGCTAAAGGAACTGATTCAGCAGAGTGTCGATGTGCCCGACCGTGCAGCGAAAGGCTCAGCGGTGACAGGCAAGCATTCCTCATCCGCTCGACGACGATGGCACTGGCTGGGCTTCGTTGCGGTGATGTTGCTTGGACTGCTCGCTGCCTCCGCTCTGCTGCCGCGCTTTCGCAGGACCGGCATCGCAATGACCATCCCTTCATCAGGATTCCTGACGGAACGGGCTCTGCCTGCACCACTGCCAGCGGACCCAGTGGCAAACCAGTCCAAAGAGATCGAATCGAAAGCTCCAATGAGCACGCTACCAGAGTCTTCACATCCAGCGATTCCCAAAGAGGCGGAGCACACGGTGGCCCGGGTCGCCATGGCGCACACCGTTGGTCGTTCGAGTCGTCCGCTTCGAGTCACCACCACCTCGGAACTCCCGGTCGTCTCCGCCCCCATCCCGGAGCGTCTGTCTCCACAGAAGCGGCCCGCTGCACCGGCAGTAGAGGGTGCCAAGTTCAACATGACGACACCGCTCAAGCCCTCTTCCTTTCAACTGGTCCCGACGAGTACGGAAGACAGACTGGTTCCGATCATTCAAAGTCAGCCGAAGCTACCGTCCAGTGCCTGGCAGATCCTCGGTGGTGAGCGAATCACTGCGTCGTTTCAGGTGTGCATTCGACCGGATGGGTTGGTTGCTTCCGTGAAGAACCTCCGACCTCTCGCAATTATTGACGAGGTGGTGATCAAGCACATCCAGTCGAACTGGCGGTTTGTTCCGGGCTCAACGCCGCGTTGCTTCTTTCAGCCACTCCAATTCGATCCACGCTCATCGGAATGATTGCTTTGATCAGCCTTTCCGGTCGGAGAACCAGTATGGCTCACACCAATCAATTGCACGAATCTGTCCCAAATATCAGTATCCAAAATGGTACCATTATCGGCAATCGATACGAACTGGTGCGACAAATTGGTAGTGGTAGCTTTGGAGATGTGTGGGAGGCGTTCGATCTGTTAAACGGACATCTGCGAGTCGCGGTCAAGCTGCTTCATGCTGGCCGTTCTGCCTCGGAAGTGAGAACCCGATTCGCCAGAGAATGCTCAGCACTAGAGTTGCTCATTCCGAATCAGCATATCGTGGCCATCCGCGAGCGCGGCATCCATGTTGATCGCGATTATATGGTCATGGAGCTGTTAGAGGGACCAACGCTAAAAGAATGGCTACATGGCGGCGGTGCGACCAAATTGCCTGATGTTGCGGTGGTTATCTCCATATTGGAGCAGCTCTGTGAAGGTGTCGCTGCCGCGCATTCAGTCAAGTCGCCGGGCCCGATCGTTCACAGAGACCTCAAGCCTGAAAACATCATTCTATTGCCAATTGTGGAAGCCCGGCAGCCTAGCTTCCAGGCAAAGATATTGGATTTCGGACTGGCGCGCCTTGGGGATTCTCGAATTTCGTTTCTTGGACAGCAGCTCGGAACCCCACTGTACATGGCACCTGAGCAAGTGCTGGGCGAAGAGCGAGACATTGGACCCTGGACGGATGTGTTTGCACTAGGCGTCATTTTGATCGAAATGCTTACGCTAAAACCGACTGGCCCCGAAGAGCGCTCTCTGCGTGGAATGGTCGCCAAGCTTGGGAAGCGAACCGCGCTTCGCTTCTTGGAGCAACAACGCACTGATGTTCCCCTCTGGCTGTGGGAAGTCGCTCTTCGTGCGCTATCGACCCAGTTTCGAGAGCGATTCCAGGATGCGGATGAAATGCTCACGGCCATTCGAACGGCGCGTCGGAACGAATCAATGAACCATCCAAACTTATATCAATATTTAAAGGCCTCAGCAATGACTCGACAAATCATTGCTGCGACGATGGGGGTTCTACTTGGCGTCGGAGGGATGAAAATTGCAACTATGTTTACATCATCGACACCGTCTTGCGCCTGCGTAAGCAATGACAGTCTTTCAATGTGTGCACCAGCTCCTCCATAATAAATGATCTTGAATGCATTCGCTGGCATTTGGATTGCTATACAAATGTACTATGCCAGACCTTACCCAGAACCAAGTATCATCGTCTCCAACTCATCCCCAACCCAATCACTCAGCTAGCTCGGAGTCCGGCCACCCAACGTTGAGCGCCGGGAAAGCGCATTCTCTTGTATCAAAATTCAATTTTCCAGAGCCGAAGATTGATCCGCTGTTGAAAGTCGAATTGCCGCACAAAATGGACAAGATGAATCTGTCTGCTTGTTCCTCTTCGACCAACGCAGAGCTTTGTTTGAAGCTATTTGGACACCTCACGGATGGCCCGACTGGGCAGCAAGAAAGCCCTCCGTCCACCGCCACCGAGCGATTTCTGGACGGCTATCGTGACTGGCTCAAAGAGCGGGCGCAGGAGCTCACAGAGCTACCTGACCTCGAGCAGCGCCCAGCGATACGCGGGCTCCTACAGCAGATGGAAGGAATTCTGGCCGGACTGGCCGGCGGCGTGATTCCCGAACTGGCTCACCTGAATCCGAAACCAACGGCGCGGGATGGCCAGGATCTACCGGTACACTCGAAGGTGCCACCGCTGCTGATTCCGGTCACGCGCTCACTGATACGGCTGCTGGAGCGGCCCGGCGAGGGACGAGCCGCAGGGGCCAATCCGGAAGGCTCGCGGGATGGCAGCGGGGAGGACTGGAATACCCGCCTGGGCGTGCCGCAGTATCGCACGCAGTCGGACAACCTGGCCTCCCCCGAGGCCACCTGCAACGTCACCAGCCTGGCGATGGTCCTAGAACGCCTGGGCTACGGTCGTCCCGAGGTGATGACCGCCATTGAGCAGGCTTTGCGCAGCCGCTACTGGAGTGAAATTCATCCTAAGCAGGGCAAACCGACCCCAGAAGACCTGGCAGCCGTGGCACTACCAGCCAGCTATTTTCAAGATACGCTGAAGAAGTATCTTCAAAAGGAAAACCAGGCCTCGAAGCCGTATCAACGCGTTCGTGGTACCGGACTAAATAGCAACAAAAAGAAGGCCAAAGAGCAGCTCGATAACCTCGCGGATGGCTATCACGACAGCGCACAAATGGAGGACTTGATCGACTTTCTACGATATCTGCGCGGCTGGGGAGATCGCACCGACTTCATTGGCAGTCATTCAAAAGATATCATGACCGCGATCGCTCCATCCGACGAGGACCGAGCAACAATGCGTCAGATACCTCATGGCGAAATGGAGTGGACCGATTTGCGCGAGCAAATGAAGCAGTGCTTGGCGGACGGTGGCGGCGTGATGTTGAGTTTCTTTCATAAAGGAAAAGGCGATGGCAACACACATATTATCACTGTTCAGCAAGTGATGTCTAAAGGGTTGATCGTTGATGATCCCTATGGGGCGATTCGAGCGGATTACGACAGAAACAAATCCGAAGATGCCTTTGCGAAGAAAGGCGCTGGTCACGATCGCACGGCCGAGTTCAAGAATCAGGTAGACCGCAAGCTGAAGCCGGAGCAAGACCAGAGCGAAGTCGGCGCGGACTGGAAGGCGGATCATGCGCAGGGTTTAGATACGGGCGAAGCTCTTGGCGACTCTCACGAGGTACCCGATGCGGTGTTCGAGGCAGCATGGAAATACGTGCGCCTGTTCGAGCGCCCCAGCAATCGGCAAAAGCACGTCGATGCCGAGCATCCGCACGATTCACACAAAGGCAAGTCCACGAAACACAAGCAGCCCCCGAAGAGTGGCCAACACGAGTAGTGAATCTGCAAGCGCGCTTGCACGCTGAATCAAAGCGAAGCCGCCGCGCTCTCACCAAGCGAGTCGCTGACACTCCAAACCCGCCGCCAACGCCTCCATCGACGCTGGCATCTTCCTTGCTGATACATCAACTCAAACCCATTCAAGCGGAGGTTCCCCATGTCCCGATTCCCCCTGCTCCCCCTACTCCTGTCCTTCAGCACCACCGTCCAATCCGCCTGCCTCCAAGACAAATGCGCCCTCGATGAATTCAAGAATAATGACCCAGCGTGTAAAGATAGAGCTAATATCAAATGGGGAAACCTCGAACCCTATAGTTATCTGTTCAATGGTCAAAAATCTGTTTTTCATGGAATCGCAATGCATGAGTTCAAGGGCATGGACAAAAAGCTAAATGTAATGATTTACGCTGCGCTCAATTATGAAGAGAATGGCGTTCAAAGACTTGCGATATATCGAGCTAATGCTGTTGATTTAAAAGCAAATAATTCGTCATCAATAGATCCGTTAATTAATCGAATATCGCCAAGCGATATAAAATATCGTCAAAATACATTGTTGTCCACCAGATTGGGTGTAATTTTTCTGTCGAATATTACAGATAATGGCAGTGATTACACTGTAACATCTATTGCTCCATGGCGCGATGGGGCGAATGCAATAGAACTCTTTCGTGTTGCAAAATCTGTAATGTGGTCATTTTCCTCTGATGACAATGGGCGTGTTTATGCTGTCCTTACACCGAACGCATCTAGCAGTTCCGAAAATGATATACAATTTTCACATAGTCCGACAATGCCAATGCATGGTTCAAATCTCAATCATCCTACAATGAATCGGGTGTTGGCTGGTGAATTTGGTGCAAACCGCAAACTTGGGTTTGTTCTATGGGATAAATTTGGATGCAATGGCATTCTGCTCCTCGCCGATGAACAATTCGATTTCAAAAAAGATGACAACTATTTAAGAATTCCAAATATCACCAAAAAAACAAATTGCGATGAGGTGCTCATTCCAGCGGTGACAGTGGGTGACCTCAATCAGGACGGATTATCAGATATAATCATTGCAAAAAATGATGGAATCAAGATCCATTATGCGAAAGTTGAAGCCGGAAAGACGAGCTTCACGGAAGAAACCAACTATCCTGACGCGCTGAAGAAGGCAACAAACGTTGAAGCCATCGCCGTCTCCATCCCGAGTGGCGACGACCCGCCGAAGCTGGTCTGGGCGACATCGTCATTCATACAGGATTCCGGGAAATCGACAGGGACGAATACCATCACCATCAACGTTCTACCCATCAAGTAGTAGTCATTGACTGTCTGCTCTGCTTCGCTCTTCGGCGCGCCTTTCCCAACAGAAACAGAATACTCGGCTTGGGTTCACCGGAGCCTTTGGCGCGACCTTGCGCTGCGAGGGAAAAGGAGCCGCGGGCGGTCGCTTCGCGCCGTGTGGCCGGTCCTGCGCGCAGCGCTCGTTGGTTTCGGGACTCTGCTGGGAAGGTGAGCGGGGGAAGGGACGGAGGGCGCAGAGGGGGTGTTAGTGGCGGGGTGGGGTGGTGCTCTGGCGGGCGGCGCGCTTGGTTGGTTTGGCGATTCCGAAGGCGGGCTCTGCGGACTGCAAGAGGCGCTCGATCGATCGACCGATGGGACGAGTGCCCACCTCTCCCACGAACGCTTGTCGCACGATCCGGTTTTCATCCAGAAGCAGCGTGATCGGGTTCTTGTCGATTTCCAAGGACTGCCGCAACTGCAAGGTCTCCGTGCGCGTCGGATCGGCGTCCGGCAGCATCGACTGGTTCTTGTTCCAGAACAAGACCACCTCCTCTGCCGTTTCATCCCCCAGCGGATCCGACAGATAGACAAACTGCACCTGCGGATGCGAGCGCCAGCCCTGTTGCAGCATGCGGAGCTGCGGAAACTCCTTGCGGCACGGCGGACAATGCACCGACCACAGGTTCACCACATAGACCTTGGCCGGGGCCAGATACAGTGGCAACCACAGCTTGCGTACGCGGTCCCATTGCCGCGCATTCGACAGCTCAATCCGTCGATGCAAGAGCGAGGCCTCTGCATCCGCTTGCGCAGTGCCCGAGTCTGCCCGTGCCGAGGCGCAAGCAGCAACCAGCATCCAAGACAGACAGAGCTTCCTAACAATCGGCACGAAAGATCCATACACCACGGCTTAGCTCCTTGGGTTCGGCAATTCCCGGCAAATCCGAGGGACGTACAATGTCTTTTTGAGTGGCTGGAAATTCGTAGATCCAGCGACGGATGCGGCGGCTTGGAACGGCCAATTCGATCAGCAAGTCCTCTGCAAAAAAGGCGCGCCGACCCGCTTCCTCTGGACCGAGTTCAGGAGAGGACACGACCAGAAACACCGTGTTATCCAGAAGTGCCGGCTTCGCCAGCGCTTCCAGTCGATGCTTGCGATACGTAGCCACTGCACTGGCCTTGTTTGCGACATACAGAACCTCGTGCGGAAGGTGTGACATCAGCTTGAGGAAGCGTCCGCGATGTTCCGGATCGGCCCCGATCACCGCCGGACGAATCTGACTGGTGCTACAGCTTCCCACCTGATCTCGCTTCGAGGCCGGGACACATTCCTTGTTGACGTCTTCCATGAGCTGCTTGAGCTCTGGACTGCACAGCGCAAGGGTGAGTCCATCAGTGACCTGTGATTGTAGGGCAGAGATCGTCGTGTGATTGGCCGCAGTTTCTTGACGAAGATCCTTCACCTCTTGCTCAAGCCGCAAGATGCGCTCTGATACACAAGCGGGCTGCATCAGCAGGGGGAACACGGCATATATGAAGTATTTACATAGCATCTTATTTCCTCAGCGATGAACGGTGAGCGTGGCTTTCAGCGGGAGCACATGACTCGGAGTACCAAGGAACTGCTGTCGGAGACATTCGTTGATTCCTGAAGCAGACACGGCCTTGGGTGCAGAAACCACCGTTAGGGTTCCGGCTCGCTGTAGCGTGATGATCGTGCCATCCGGTAATGAGAGCGGTCGCAGATGGACCTTGGCGCACTGGAGAATGAGGGTGGCCACCAACGAGGGAGAATGGCCCAGCCCACCAAAGGTGAATCGAGTCGACGTGTTGCGCTTTGCTCTGCGCTCGGAGCGTCCGTCGGCCTGAGCGTCTTCGGGCAGAGACTCTGTCTGCCTGTCTGGGTCGGAATCCGTTCGCCCGTCTTGCGTCCTCTCTACAAGCGAAGGTATCGACAAGTCAGGCAGTGCCTGCGTGGTGCCGCCATCTGACGGAGCTTCAAGTGTCCCTGTGATGGCGGACTTGGGGTTCCTTTCTGATTCCTGAGACCTGTGTGATGACCAGCCAAGGACGCTGAGTATGGCGAGCAAAGAAATTCCAGTAAGTCCGCTCATGACCTTCCACGCCGAGCGCGGCAGAATGGTGTGAATGCGGGCGCTCTCTGCTGCGATGGTGGTGATGGCGCTGGGAGGCAGCGTAATCGCGCTCATTCCATACACGGTATGGGACGTAGCCCCTACCGCCGCCAAGAATTCCGACAGCGTTGGAAAGCGCGCCTCTGGCTCTTTGCTGAGCGCCCGTTGAACGGCGGCATTGACCTGCGGCTCCGGCAGTGGCTCCGGCTTCGAGAAAACCACCCGCTCAATGGTGGCGTAGAGCGTGTCACCCGGACGATAGAAGGCACCGTGCCCGGTCAGCATCTCATACAGAGTCGCCGCCAACGCAAATTGATCGGTAGCCGGGCCGATGCGATGAGTCTCTCCCCGTGCTTGCTCGGGGGCCATGTATCCCGGCGTCCCCATGATCTGGGCGGGTGCCGTCATCGGGGCCCGATCGTTTACCGCAAGTTTGGCAATGCCATAGTCGAGCACTTTGACAAAGTTGAGCTGCTGTCCTTGCTTGCACAAAAAGATGTTGCTGGGCTTGAGGTCGCGGTGCGTGATACCGACTCGGTGGGCCGCTTCCAGCGCTTCGCCGATCTGACTGACAATATGAAGTGCAACAGGAAGGGACAGCGCTCCGGAGCGCGCAATGAACGTGGAAAGATCCTCTCCTTCCAGAAGCTCCATCACCAGATACGGATTCCCATCTGGGAGCTTGTTGCAATCAATGACATCGACGATATGAGCATGACGGAGCGTCGCCAGGATCTCCGCTTCTCGCTCGAAGCGCTTGAGGAAATCGCCACGCACCGCAGCTTCTATTTGAAGCACTTTGAGTGCAAACTTGCGTGGCATCCGCTGGTGCTTGACGACATAGACATGGGCCATTCCGCCCGATCCCAGCAGACGCTCCACCTGATACGTATCATCAATCACATCGCCCGGTTTCAAGATCGACATACAACCCTCCAGGCCCGTCGTCCGATGGCTTGCAATGGGATCAGTCCGAACCGATTCGTCGTGAATCGGAAGGCCAACCTAGTGCGAAAAGGAGTCCGACCGCGCTGGCCGCGCCAAACCCATACCCCGTGCCATACAGAGCAGGACCTGAAACCACACAAAGCTGATTTGGACTCGCTTTATGGCAGCTCGTTGGAGCGATGTTCGCGTCTATCAAATGAAGATAGATACCAGCACCAAGACCCACGGCCGTCAGTCCCGACAGCAAGGCAATGAGAGCCGTGCGGTCACCGGAGTATCCTCGTGAGGTGCGAACGTACGGAGCGGGGAGCGCTTTGCTGACCGTAGACGCGGCCAACACTTTGGCGGACTCTGGTGCGCTTTCGGAGTTCTCTGGCGAAATAGTAGGAATCTCTCTGCTTCGAGCGACCGGTTTGTCTGTCGGAGTGGCTGTGTCATTCCCTTTGGTGGAAATCGGTTCCGGCTGTGGCGTGGCGCTGGTCGACGCTGGCTCGGTCTTCGTTTCCGGTCTTGCATCAGACTGATCCGCTGGCTTCGCGTTGGTTGATTCGGTCGATTCCTTGCGGCTCTGCTGAATCAACCGATCGGTCGCATCACTGAGCTTGGCCAGCAGCTCCGGCGGGCCACATCGTTCACACTGTGTAGTTCCCTGAAACGGTGCACGTCGCAGGGCGTCAAATAGTCCGATCTCCACGTAGTGACTGCCGGGTGCGTTCTGGGTCACCGTGGCACTGATGAGAAGCTGTGCATCAAGGCGCTGCGCGAGCGGCTCCAGACAGTCTTGCGCGGAGCAGGTTCTCTCACTGGAACTCAGTGTATCGGAGACGACCACGCCAACGCCGCTCCGATCGACATGATCAGACAGAGCACGGGTCAGGCGAGCGTCGTAACGATTGCCCTTCTTCACACCGACCACCAACACCCGTACTCCGTGCGGCTGCGCGTGACAGACAGAATCGCCCGCAGCCAAGCCGATCGCAGCACAGAGAACAGGAACAGAGAACGAATGGAACCACATGTCTCACTCTCCACCTTCATGACAACGTGTCCGAATCGGAGAGCAAGAGAGGTGCCAGCGCTTCAAATAGAAGGGTTTTCCGTCGCTACAGATCCAGGTGCAGCCGCTTCGAATCCGCGATCAGAATGGCTAGGGAGGGCGTCACAGAGACCGCAGAGATGATGGGCGAGGCAAGGGATTCACAGAGGTACTGTTCGGTGTCTCGTACAACCGCTGTTGAACATCATCAAGCTACCTTGCTTGCTTCGGCACACTCGCGCTGAGCAAATGGCACGGAACGCACTGCACCGCTGGCCAGAGCGCGATTCTACGCTCGCGGAGTGTCAGCAAGTCTCACGCGGATGGACGTTGGACGACCGCCTCCGGACCCAGCAAAGCTTGGCACAGGAAGTGCAAATACCCAGGCTAAGAGGCTCGAAACAGCGCGGCACAGAGACGGAACGATCCCTGTAGGTTCCTTCTGTGGGCACGTTTTTGAAAGCCAACTTGTCAAGAGCGCTTGAGATCAATGAAGAGCAGATCACCGGAGTCAGGATGCGATGCCAGTACCCAGCGGAACTGATATGGCACTCATTGCAAAGCAACGCTTTGCGCAAGAGAAAATCTGCTTGCCGGAAGGCTTCGATCGATTCTTTCCTCGGGACATTGTCTATAAAAGACAATTTACAGATGCATTTCCGGCCCAAGATCGAAATGTACCTCCAACTATCCAACCTCCGAATCTACTGTTCGATCGATATGTTCCACTGCGCGCCTTTGCAGAACAGCAGGCTACCATGTCCCGCGGCTATGCAGATTTTATCGACCAAATCTGTGCCGCGATCAGTGTTGCTTGGGAAACTTGGCAGCAGACTGTCAAACTGACAGCCGTTGCCTACATGGCAGGCACTGCGATGGGTGGACAAGTGATCGGTGCGCCTTTTGCTCCGACGATTATTGCGCTCGGGCCGAAAGTGCCGTGGACGGCCATCATTGCCAATGCGATTACCACGTTATGGACTCAGTTTGAGTTATCGATGAAAATGGCTGGCGCACCTCTCTTCATCGGAAACCTGAGCATTCCGATTCCACCTGGCGGCGATGCGCTCCCAGGGCTCCCAGCACCATCTGGGCCTCTCCCGTTCAAAGTCGCATTCCCAATGTGCGTCCCCATGATGAAAGATGCCCTGGTCGGTCTCATGGAATCGATTCCGGCTCCGCCAACAAATCCCGACAAGTCACCTTCATCGCTGGGGCCACACAGCCGAGTGGTATATGAATCGATCGCCACTGCATTTGTTGATAGTTTCAATCTCTGGACGGCCGGTACGCTGGTAAATAGTAGTGCATTTCTCTTGACGTTCATCAATCCATCACCAGTTCCGATACCTCGTATGGCGGGAATTTGTCCCGCCACGATTGCACCGTTTCTAATTACACCCAAGTTGCCGCCTACGGTTTATATGCCGCAGCCGTGGCAGATTCCATCACCCCCAATTATCGCACAACAGACATAAGTCCGGAGCAAACGTCATGCCTCCCGCTGCGACTCTTTCTACCATTGCAAAGTCTGAACATATTCACATTGAGAAGCTCTGTCCGCTTTGTATCATTCTGCCAATCGTTTTGCATCAATTGCATACGGTACTAGGTCCGGTGGTGTCCGGTTCCCAGAACGTATTTATCAATTCAAAACCAGCGGCGCGGGTGATGGACGTAGGGGTCGCTGTGCCTTGCTGTAATACAAATACCTATGCAATCGCCAAAGGTAGCCCGACTGTATTTATCAATGGTAGACCAGCGGCACGAATTGGGGACATGACGGTCCACTGTAGTATCTATCCAGGTCAATTGCTGACCAACGGCTCACCCAATGTCAACATTGGGGACAGCAGCAATATGGGATTTGGCTTTCCTGGCATTCAGGCGCGTAGTAGTATCCCCGATGATACAGATTCTCATGAGCCAGCGACGGCTAGCACTGACGCTGCGCCAACGATGATCGGTGAGCAGTCGGACGTCCCGAAGGAGCCGCAAACTGCGCAGTGGCGGCTCACATTCAGCGATGGCCAAGTTGTACGAGGGGCCTTATCGGATTTCCACGGATCGGCCGGTCGTAAATCCCGATATCGCTCCGATGATGGAATGCACCGAGTGGAGAACCTGGAGCCTCAATCTGATTATTGCGTCGATCTTTCCGGCACAGAGTCTCTGCGCGGCAAGATAGTCGATGATAACGGTACGCCAATTGCCGGAGCGGTCATTCAGGTTCAACGAGCCTATGGTGAAGAACGTGAATTCACATGTGACGCCGATGGTTCATTTGTGATGAGTGGATTGATCAAAGAGGAGCTCTGCGTCTTAACCGTAAAGAGAGCGAACCATGCGATTGGGCGTTTTGTGGATGAAGATGGGAGTCCTATGTCAAACACAGAGTTCTTGATTCATCTGGCTGACGGCTCATTTCAATCGCTTACATCGGATCATCAAGGTCGATTTGAACATCATGATCCGATCGCTGGCGAGGGATTTGCGATCGAAGTGATCAAGTATCCTGGTCGAGCCAAGGGAAGATTGGTTGCTGAATCAGGGATGGCTATCTCCAATGCCAAATTTATGATCCAACGACATGATGGAAGTGTGATTACAGCGGTCACCAATGAGAGTGGCGATTTTGATGTCGATACACTACTCCCAGGGGAACCATACTCCATCACACTCGCCAACCTCGAGTAGCTTGTCTTCACCAACTCCATCCAGAGGAAATCATGGCTGAAATCAAGAAAGAAGTGCGTTCAATCGGTCAGCGGATCAGCGGATTACAAGCCGGTGAAACCTACACATTTGTATTGAAGCGCCCGAAACCAACTGCTGATCTCACCAATGCCCGGCGCTGTGTAAAGCTCACAACTGGATATCTTGAAACAGCCAGACTTGCCGTTGATGAGCTGGAGCAGGCTCACCAGCATGCAAGCATTGGAGACATCACCGAAGCGCAAAGATCAGTGCAGCGTGCGAAGCGCTGCGTGGAACGAATTGGGATTGCTATTTGGGATGCTCGTGGACATGCAGATAATGCCAAAGAAGATGCAACTGATTCACCCGGTGATACCAAGAGTGCCTACGACCTGGGTGCCAAGGCCGCAGACCTATCGATCCAGCATGCTGAATGGATTGCCAAAGGAATTGAAGAGTCAATGCGGGCAGTAAGTGCTTTTGTGGATGAGTCATCAACTAGAACAATTGAACAGTAAGACAGGAGAAATGATTCATGGATAACGCACAGACCTCTTCTCAGCTTTCCTCCGTTCGCAGTGAGCTTGGAGCTGTCTCTTCCGCAACGCTCGCAGAGCTTCGCAAGTTGGTCACGACCGGGCATGGTGCCAGTGAAGAGCTGGGGTTCTCCATCGAGCAATGCGAGCGCAATGATGTGGGCTCCGCCAGATCGAGAGTTGGTCAGCTTGAGACAGAGCTTACCAGACAAGAAGAACAGTTCAACAAGGTACTATCCAAGTCGCAGAAAACGATCGAAAAGGCGGCTGCCGCTGGGACACTACAGGCTGCGAATCGGGTTCAAAAAGCAGCCATGGATGTTCAAGACGCCATTTCTGAATACAAAGATGTCATTGCCAATGGAATTGAAAAAGTTCGCAAAGCGATCGAGGAAGCGATTGGCCCAGTGATTGAAAAGGTCAAACTCTTTTTTGAGAACTTGATTCGACATCTAAAGGATCTGTGGGAGCGCGCAAAACAGTCGTTCAGTGAAATTCAGAAACAAGCCGAGCGAATCTTTGGCGACATACTACTCTGTGTTCAAACATTGGTTTCGAATGGCATGACTGTATTTCAACAAGGAAAACTGGCATTTGAGGCAGCCAAGGAGGTTGGACAGGCGCTTGGAAACAAGGAATGGGAAAAAGCTAAACAGAAGGCAATAGAAGCCAAGACCGCCGGCGAATCTGCGTATCATGCTGGCGAAAAGTGCTATGTAGCGTGTCAGAATCTAATCAAAGAGCTTCCGATCAACGTGGATGCCCTGATCGACAATATCAAGACCCACATTAAATCCGCACAGGACGCGGCGGCAGAAGCGCTAGAGGCCACCAAAAATGATGCCATGGCTGTTTGTGATCAAGCCAAGCGCAGCGCGGGCCAGCTTCGTACGAGTGTAGAAACAGAACTGGTGCAATTCTGCAACAAAACCAAACAGACCGCGTCTCGTCTGGACTCGATCTTGACCGCAGCTTCGACGGACCTAGAACGGCAGGCTGTTCAAGATGCGCAAGGCCTGCTTCAAGAGCTAGAGAAGAGTGGTCAGGAACTGCTTTCTGTGGTTCAACAAGCAGTGCAGAAACTCGGTGCTGCCGCGCATGAGAGCAGTATATCAGGAAAGACGAAGGAAGAACTTGAGTCCAAAATACAGAGTTCGTTGGCTCATCATGAGGATGCGCAAAAAAAGATCCGTGAAGTGCTAGAGTTAGAAGGGAAGCTTTGGTCGCTAAATTGGAATGGAATCGGAGAGTTGGGCCGGGAAATGCAGCAACTCGCATCCAATCTAGCTGACTCTGGTCGGCTGATTTTTAATCAGCTTAATTCACTTGTTGGGGAAGTTAAACAGGCAATTCTGAATTTCAAAGAGGAAACCGGTGACGCATTGCGCAAGCGTGTAGAGCAATGGAAGGAAGTTGCCTCCGCAGCAGAAGCGTCTTATGATGAATTGAAATTGAGCCTTGAAACCAAAATATCGGATTTGAAGGAGGAAGCACAGAAGACCATCACAGACGCGGAGAGTGGGCTTGAGCAGCTCAAGACGTCGTTTGATCAATTTGTTGATGCTGGTTCACAAGCCATTGATAAACTTAAAAATCTTGATATTAGTGGCGCAATGAACTTGATTGATAAAGGCAAAGATTTTTTTGAAAAAGGAAAGTCTTTATATGAAAAAATGAAATCTCACTATGAAAAGCTGAAGGAACAAGTGCTGGCCTTGAAAGATGCAGTGGAGCGATTTATTCATCAGGCAGAAGGTGTCATCAAACAAGCCGAACAAGCTGTAACAGATACGGTGGCAACCGCTAAGCATGTGGGTGACACCCTTCGAGATCAAAGTCAAAAGCTGATGGAGAGCGCGGGAAGGAAGTTGGAGCAAGCCAAGAAGTCGATGGGAGCAGCCCAGCGAAGCGCGGATTCTGTAGCGCGCATTGCTCGTCATGCGGGTGAGGAGGTGAAGCAAGGCTGCGAGGCAGCGGGCAAAGCGGTGGCGGCTCTTGGAACCGCAGGCACTGCGGCTCTTCAATCGGGATTTGGCGTCAAGTCGGCGGCGGTCGCAGCGGCTGGTACCGTTGATCAGGAGGTCCGAAAGGGAGTGCTCCAACTGTGCGAAGAGGCCCAGAAAGCGGTTGATGGGGCCAAACAGGCAGCGACCCAAGCGTCCGAAGCGGCGCAGCAAGTGGCAAGCGGAAACGCTGGGGGGGCGATGTCCACTGCGCAGAGCGCAGAAGAGAAGGCGGTCACCGCACGGGGCGAGGCGCAGAAAGCCCATGACCAAGGAGGCGCTGTCGCAGCGGAGGCAAAGCAAGCCCATGCCGACAACACGGACCTTGATGCGTTTCGCAGGAAAGCGGCGATGAAGGAGAAGTCCGCAGAGGGTGCTACTGGCAACTCGGGGCAGAAGGATTCCTCCGCAAGCGACAAACCAGCGGTGGGTTCGACAGACACCGAAGAGGCCAGGCCTGCGGGGGTCGAGTCGGGAGCAGCGAGTCCAGCGAGTGCAGCGAGTGCAGCGAGTCCAGCGAGTGCAGCGAGTGCAGCGAGTCCAGCGAGTCCAGCGAGTCCAGCGAGTCCAGCGAGTCCAGCGCCTGGTGGCCAAACAGGTGTTGGCGAGCAATCTTCTACCGCAACTGCGTCATCGGGGACGCAGACTCCCCTCCTCTTTAGCGGTCTGGTCTCTGTGGTGCAGAAAGTTCAGGATACGAAACTGGATAAAAGTATTGTCGATCAGCTCAAGGATTTGGCAAAGGGAGTTGCATCGCAGGAGGAACCAAGGCCCAGCGCTCGCGATTCCCCCAGTGCTGCAGTCGAGTCGCACTGAGTTTTCATCACAACAAGCCGAAGCCAGGAGGAGGGTTGCTGCATGCTTGCGATGGAACCCTGTGGGAAAAAGTGCCCGCCTGGCGATGCCGTTGGAACTCGTCTGGTGTGACAGATGGAGCCCCGTTGGTAGGTCCTGCCCCACCTGAGCGCAGAAGGATCGGCCAATTTGAGTCCTGATGCTCGATGACCGGGGGCTCTGAAGGAAGCGCAGAGTCATGTCGTACTCGAAGTGCTGAAAGAAAGAGAGGGCAGGTTGGGAATCGGATTGAGAACCGGAATACGCGCTCGCGATCAGGTCTTCATCATTCCCTACTGGACTTGTGAACGGCTTTTTAGCGGAGCGACCTCGTAGGCCCTACGTATCGGGGGGGGGACCGTGTCGCAAGCCAGTCCGTCATCGCCCACAGCCGTGGCCCGTCTCTTGCTTTAGGTACCGCGCAGGGGGAATCCACCGATGCGTTGGGAGAAAAGCAGCGCGCCACTCGTGGTGAGTTCAGGAAGCGTACATGCCAACGACCATTCAAGTGGAAGCACAACATTTCCAATGAGAGCACATCGCGCCATCGCAGGAATCACGTTGTTCATCTCGCAGATTGCCATTGCTGAGTCAGTGGATCCTTCGTCGACCAAGGTGCCACCAGGAGTGGCGCTGGCCAAGTTCGAGAAAGGCAAGTCGGCGTTTGACAAAAAGCTCTATGAAGAGGCGCTCCGGTACTTTGGGGAAAGCAATGAACTCCAGGCGAGCCCCAATACGAGACTCTACCTGGCTCGTTGCCATCATGCACTCGGGCGGATTGGCAGGGCGTTCATCCTATATCGTCAGGCTGCCCTCGAATCGAAGGACAGCATGGCTGCCAGCGGAGACCAGCGGTTCTCGGGAACTCTGGCGACTGCACGAAAGGAGGCGGCGGCCATTGAATCGCGAGTTCCCCATGTTGTCCTCGCCGTCCCGGCGGATCTACCCGAGCAGTTTGTGGTCAAGCTAGACGGAGCAGAAATTCCCAGGTCCACCTGGGGCACTTCCATTGAAGTCGATCCTGGGCCTCACCAGCTTGTGTCCGTAGGTCCACGATTTGCCCGAATCGAGCGAAAGATCGTGCTTCGAGAAGGGGAACTGCAGCGAATCGAGCTCCGTCCGCAGCACAAGCCGACAGCAACCCTGGAATTTCGCTTTCCGCTTCGTCCAGACGGTCTGGCGGTTACGCTCGATGGAAAGGCGCTTCTGCCCGATCGCATTGATCAAGCCCAAGATGTCGATGTTGGTGCGCATGAAGTGGTAGCACAGGCACCGGGGTACTTGACGTACCGTTGGCGCGGTGAGCTGCAGGATGGGGACAGGGACGCGGTCAAGGTCTCCTTGGCCGCAAGAACGGGAACGCCCCTCAGTGCATTCATTGTTTCTGCGGGAGCGACCCTTGCGGCGCTGGCTGTTGGCACAGGGCTTCGAATCACCGCCGAAAACACACAGAACCAAGAGCTGTCCAAACCGCAAGAACTGCGTGAGCCCTTCATTCGCGACAGCGTCCGTACCATGGGCACTGTGTCTACAGTTGCATTTGTGGCCGGAGGTGTCTTCGCCGTTCCAACCGTCATTCTGGGTTTTACTACGCGCTGGCGGAACACCACAGAAGAACAAAAGCATCGTCCTCGCCAATCAGCCTTGACGTTGGCCCCTTGGCTTGGCTCACAAACAGTAGGTCTATCACTTTCTGGGAGAATGTAACCATGAACAAGCATCTGTCGATTTGTCTCGTTGTGTTGATGAGTTGTAGCCTGGGTGAATATGAGGTCGGACCGCTTCCGCCGCAGCTTGAATGTGCCCCCAGTGATGTGCAGGAGTGCGAAACCTATTATCCTGGTATCTGCTCTGTCGGTAGGCAGCACTGCCTTCAGACTGGCCAGTTTGGAGCTTGTAGTGCGATCAGTTTGCCCGGTACAATGCCAGAATTGTGCGATGGTCTTGATAATAACTGTAATGGAGAAATCGATGAGGGCTTCTTTTGGAAAGATTCGAACACCAATGCAAACATTCCAGTCGGCGGCAAGTGTTGCACCGGACAAGGCGTTTGCTGTGGCTCCGACGAGGTGGTGGTGTGTTCTGGGGCGACAGCGGTCTGTACAGGTAGTGCACCGTCACCAGATCCCAATTGGCATTCAGATCGGAAAAACAACTCGTTTGACTGGAATTGCGACGGTAAGATTGAAATCGCTGTCAAATATCGAACTTCCATAATTAATAACTTTGCTGCAAACTGTCAGTCGAAGTTAACGGAAGGCGAGTGCAATGCCACACAGATATGCCCAGAATGCAGCGATGCTCAGAACTGCGGCAAAATGTCTACTCTGTATCAGTGCAAATGGGATAGCTCTTATAAGACGTGCGGAGCTTCTGGCTATAGTAGTGACATTGTGATTGTGTGTAAATAGTGGCCATCTTTTGGTTAATCCGTTCTGCCAATCAGTGAGCAACGACGATGACTTCTACACTGGAAGAGACGCTGAGCGGTCGAACGATTGAGCACTACCGGGTGGTGCGGAAGATCGGCGAAGGCGGGATGGGGGCCGTCTTTTCGGCGGCGCATGAAAAGACCGGGCGGCGGGCGGCCATCAAGTTCCTCACACCAAACCAATCGTCAGGAGTCGAGGCCTGGGCTCGCTTTTTCAATGAGGCGCGGGCGGTGGCACACATCTCACACCCCGGCGTGATCACCATTTACCACGACGGCGTCTTGGAGCCCGACAAGATCCCCTACATCATCATGGAGTTCTTGGATGGGGAGCCTCTTTCTGCACGATTTGCTGCCAAAGGACGAGTCTATTGCCCTGTGTGGATGCGGTACGTTCGGCAGATTGCTAGCGCAATGGCAGCAGTCCACGCCCAGGGAATTGTCCACCGCGATCTCAAGATGGAGAATGTCATGCTGGTTCGCGATCCGGAGGTTCCGGGCGGTGAACGCGTCAAGATCCTGGACTTTGGCATCGCGAAACTCCAACAGAAGCACTACCTGCCGGCAAACGCACCACTTGGAAATTCAACGCCAGCAGATATCGAAACGGTCTTGGTAACGGCTCATGGAGTGGCGATGGGCACGCCGCTGTATATGTCCCCTCAACAGTTTGCAGGCTCCCAATACCTCGATGGGAAGGCCGACGTGTATGCACTAGGGTCGATGTGCTACCAACTGTTGACTGGTAATCCGCTATTTCCCGAGACGAACTTTCTGGCTCTCATGGATCAGCACGTACACGGAAAGCACGTTCCGTTGGCCGATCGGGCTCCGTGGCTGCGACGGGATATCGTTGCTTTGGTTGAGTCCATGCTGGACAAGCGACCTGCGCTTCGTCCAACCATGCAAGACGTCGCGGATGCCCTGGAATCATGGGATGTAAACGATCCACGAAACCAGGCCCCACGCCGGAAGATGGCGCAGGGAGATGTCTCCCAACTGAGGCTGGCCTTGGTAAGGTCCGTTCCTTCCGTGCTGAGAGCAGGAATCGCCTTCGCAGTGGTCCTCACTCTGTTGATCGCAGCCGCAGCACGCTGGATTCCATGATGGACGCAACTCTGCCACCGGACGAAACTGAGCCATCACAGGTCGGCGAGCGGGTTGGTAGCTACCGGGTCACTCGTCGGATTAGCCATGGCGGCATGGCTGTTCTGTACGAAGGCCAGGATGAAAACGGCATCAAGGTCGCCATCAAGGTTCTGCGCGCCTGCCATCTTCAGAATGCGGATATTGCAGCTCGATTTTCCGATGAGGCTCGCGTTGCCAATCTGGTGCGCAGAGGAGTCAAAGGACTGGTGGATTTCTATGCCGTCTTGACCCTTCCCAACCTATCCCAGTGCATCGTCATGGAGTATCTGGAAGGAGAGCCCATGAGCGCTTGCTTGGAGCGACAAGGAGGGCATCCAACGGCGCACGATATCCGTCTCTTTCGGCAGTTGGCGAGCTCTCTAAAAGCCCTTCACGAAGCTGGCATCGTTCACCGTGACGTGACGCCAAAGAACGTGATTATCGTAGCAGACGATGAGCTCCCGGGCGGCCAGCGGTGCAAGCTGATCGACTTTGGGATCGCCAAAGTTCCGACTCGAACAAATCCCGAAGTAGGAACGAGGATCGGAACCTTTCTGGGCAACGATGTCTATGCGCCTCCTGAGCAACGAACAGCAGCGCACACGGTTGATGGAAAAGCCGATGTTTATTCGTTGGGCGTCATGCTGTTCCAACTGTGTTCCGGCCGATTGCCCTTCAATGGGCCGGACTTTTCCACAGCGCACTTGTATGAAGAACCACCATCACTTGCAGAGCACGCGCCGCACTTGCCGAAGGAACTCCGTGATCTAGTCCACCGGATGCTCCAGAAGAAATCAGCCGACCGACCAGATATCGCAGAGATCGTCCAAAAATTAGAGAAATGCGCCGTATCATTGGAGTATGCTAAGAATAATAATGAAAAGCCGGATCCCATCAATTGGAAACAAAGCTTACAGGTCGCATTGGGATGCGGTACGATTGCTTCGATTTTGATTCTCTTGTTTACTATTCAAGCTTCCTCTCGCGAGTCCGGTGTTGTGCTCAATCCATCCGTCGCCGATTTGTATGCCAATCTGGCAGATATGGCTCTGAGTCGATACTCTGAAATTGTAGATATGGCTCAAGATGACACATCTAAAATCGAACAGAGGCATTTGAAATTAACTACGTTTCCACCGGCTTTTGCTACGATTCGGACCCCAGATCACTCGATTTTGTGCAAAATTACGCCATCGAAGCCATGTGAAGTAGAACTACCGGCATATTTTGAGGAAATGGTTTTGACGGCTGAGAGTGAGCGATTTAAGAAGAAAACAGTGGCTGTTAATGTTCGGAGGCAGCCATTTGTAATCATCAAGTTAGAATATAAGAAATTGTTCAACCCGGTGTCTCCGTAGAACTGTGAATTATTGATTGATTTAGATGGTGTCTACAAAATAGACGACTTTCGTCGTTCGATAATCTTCGCAGCAGGATGCGTTGTTGCGCTTCTGTAGCAGCGTCCGGCAGCCTGGCTTTCCCTCCCGATCGAACGGCTTGCAATCTGGTCTTTGGCGTTGCATGGTGGCGTTGAGGAAGTGAGCCATGTCCTCGGCCAAGCAAACACGACGAACTCGCGAGCCCGCACAATCCAAGATCAAGGCGACGAAGGACAAGCGCCCCGTCGATCCGCAGAGTCCTTGGGAAGTGTTTCAGCTCGTCGCTGAAGAAATGAAGAAGAACGGTCCGGTCTTCAACAAGCCCTTTGAAGAAGTGCTCGCCGAGCTACACACGATCTGACATGCCCGTCATGGTCGACACCAACCTTCTTGTGTACGCACTCGAAGGAATCGGCGGGAGAATCACTCCCGAAATCGCCGCCAGTCTCAATGTGCTTCGGAACGCGGACTCGATCGCGCTAAGCACGATGACGTGGCTGGAAGTTCACCTCCACATTCGTCCGCTTCAGAGAGCGGCGCTGCACAAGCTGGCGCGGCATCCTCGGTACTGGCAGATCCTCGAAATGGATACCCGCGTGGCGGAGCGAGCCGCCGAGCTGCTCACGCTGCGCTCCAGAGACATCGCAGTCTGCCCGATCTGTCTGTGCGTACGGAAAGCCGCGCCGTGCAAAGCCTGCAAGCGGAACATCTCCCGCCCCCAGCGGTTTTCCGACGCTGTCATCGTGGCCACGGCGGAGTGCGCCAAAGAGATCGATGTGCTCTACAGCTTCGACGCTGGAGTGATCGACATGGGCCGCATGATCACAAACGGCGATGTCATCCGGCCCTCGACACCCGAGCTGCGCCAGGTCGAAGTGTCGGCGGATACCTGAGGCTAGGTGTACCGTCGTGAATCAATGGGGCATCCCTGAGTGGCTTGAAATAGAAGTCACGGCGAGGGACAAGACCTGCGTCTATTGTGGTGTCCTAATGCTGGAGCAAATGCCTCCACGCGGCCTCAGAAAAACTGCGGCAACGTGGGAGCACATCATCAATGACGCACGCATCATCACCCGCGAAAACATCGCTCGGTGCTGCGTCTCCTGTAATTCCAGCAAGGGGGCAAAGCGGCTTTCTGATTGGCTAAACTCGGCTTACTGTAGAAAGCGCGGCATCAATCGAGACACGATTGCTGAAGTTGTTAGAATGGCACTGATGGCTTAAGTTAAGTATCCGGTAAGATGTCGCGAGTGTGTTAAGTGTGTATTCATCGTCTCTGTGTTTCATAAATCCTTTAGTCCCCATTGCCCTTTGGCTAGATGACAGAATAGATCTTCTCCGCCTCGCTGAGATGTCTCAGTGGTAGATGAGTTTATTTGCAAAGTGTACCTAACGGTAGCCTTCCATGTAGCAGGTAGCTTGCGAACACTATGATTCTCAATGTGTTCGTATATACTAGACAAACTCCCCTTACCACCCAGAGCTCGCAGAGCGGAAACTATCTCATCCTTCCAGCTTTGTCTTAATACCTTAAGAAGTTCATCGAGGCGAATAATGTAACTACGAGTCTCCTGCTCGCTGATTGAAGTGGTGGCATCGTGAATTAGTCGATTTCTGAAGAACCACAAATCCCTTGCTTCCCTAAATAGGTCGTTATCAATAATTTCCTTTTCGTGCAGAAGTTTTAATATGTAAATTGGCGGTCTTGGTAATCCATGATGTACTGTTTCGAGTGCCCAATTGGTCGCTATCTCCAGGAGTGTAACTTCGAATGATTTCCATAGCTGTATGAAATCACCATAGGATGCACTTAGGTTGCTGGCGACTATTTCTGCAACTTGTTCTCGATCCTCTTGTGGGACAGAAACCTTTCCAATGTTATCAATCGCTTTTTGGAGATGTCCCTCCAGTTCCCTGACCAGTTGCTCAATGCTTTCATATTCACTTTTTCCAATTAATGCATTATGGGCAACCATGCATCGATATTCGTATAGTTGTTTCCAGCGTTTATTTAGGTATTCATCCGTACATGACACAATTTTTGAAAAATATTTCTCCCAGTTTGATGTAGCGACGAACGCTTTTAGTTCGTCCAATTTTAGTTCGTCCAGCTTTGTCGCTTTGGCCAAAGACTCGTAGAGTTTCGCGACGTCTTTTGTCTGATATACCTTAAAGAGCAAGTCTCCCAGATGGCTGAAGTCAATCTGATGCAACACATCTAAATATTGCTTTCTCTTGCTTTTGTCGATGGCTTCTTTTACCACGTTTGGCGATGCTTCAGTGACCCATTCTGTCCCAACGTTGGTCAGCATGAAGAACGTAATGAGCTTCCTCATTAAATTCTCTACGTTATGGATCAGTGGGTATGCCTTGTGAGAATAATGAAGAGATAAATCATCCCACAGTGTTTCTCTTCGTCCACCACTGCGATGAATTACGCTTTTGACGGCTCGCAGCAGTGCTAGATACCCATCAATTTCAGTTTCTTCGCCATTAAACTCGATCCGGAGATGGAAAAATCGCTGAGACTTTCCTTTGACCAGATTTGTTTTTGCTTCATATTTGAACTTTGAAGTCTTTCTGTAGGTGAGCTCATTCTTTTGGATCGAGATTTCAGGGTCGCTTTGTAGTAATTTGTTGAATTCGCCTACATTGTCGCACAGTGTATAGAATGCCTCGGATGTATCTTTTTCGATGATGACAAGGAATTCAGTTACAAGTTTCATATTTCACCATCTTATGTGTGTGCGGATTTGAGAAATGGCTTCAGATCGGTTGAGGTAAGCACCAAAACGTATCGCAGGAGTCTTTGGTCTGTCTAGTCGTGCATGCGAGGGAGAGCAGATTCTCTGCCCACATCGACTGCGGTCAGCATCGGACGTCTTGTTCAGGCGTCTCTCGGGAATCTAATGGGCACCGCGATGCCGATGCCCCATCGTTTTGCCCCATCACTCACCGGATCGGGCAAAGCGATGCCCGATGCGATGCCCCTTGCCGACTAGCCTTTGGCCTTCTTTTCCATGACCAGGACCGAGGACATCTTGGTGGGGCCGTACGGGAGGTCGCGGAGGATGGTCCAGCCGTAGTCGGTGAAGAGTTTTGCAAGCAGCGCTGGTGTGTAGCGTCGGGTTTTGAAAGCCAGATGTTGGTGTGGGGCACCGTGATGGGGATGTACCGTCACGAAGAAATCCAGCTCGTAGCTACCTTCGACGAGGGTTCTGGTGTTTAGCTGGATGTCCGTCTCCATCTTGGCCACGTCGGAGCAGTAACGGCGGATTGGGCCTGTCATCCAACTGTTGTGTGAGACTGCGCCTCGCATCAGTGGCGGATCGAGTTCTCGGATTTTCTCGGGCTCAGTCGGTGGCGCATACGTGATCTGATAGTCGAGTACGCAGAAGTCACCCTCCGCCGCGAGGCCGAGCTGGTCGCGTACGAAGGACACCTCGTTATCAAGGTTGGCCATCGTGGTGCCTAGCATCGTGTAGATGCGTCGACGCGGCGACGAAGTACCCGCCGGAGGGAGTGGACTAAGTGGTGGCGGGCAAGCAACAGGACCGAGAGAGACAAAAAGAGGAGGGCATTGTGATGGCAGACGGGACAGTGGGACAGAAGCCAGAGCGGACGGTGCGAGGAGCGATGATCAAGCTCCATCATGTGACGGCGGAGCGGATCTATCCGGTCTGGGTGAATGCGTTCAGCGTCGTTAGAGTCTCGTCCGACAGACGAGGAGAAACGCATGTCTATTTCCAAGGCTCGCTTGGGGAAGGCATCCACACGAATGAGCCCGTCGAGGAAGTGCTCGCGCTCATTGAGGCTGCGACAGCAGAGCGCCGGAAATCGCCACCGTCGGCAGAAGAGATCGAGGCATATGTCACCGCAGGCAAGCGGATGGTGGATGCGTGGATGAGGACGTGCGGCGGTGCGGGTCGCTCGTCGGGAGGAATGCCATCATGAGCGGGCAGCTCGTCGAGCTAAAGCGCAGCGTTGCGACCACGATGTTTATCGTCGAGAAGGGCAAGCGCGGAAGCATCCACAGCGAGGAAAACGGATGGCTGTTTGTCCGGTTCGATGGCTGCCGCTTCCTGGTGCCGGTGCAGTCCTGCGAAGTGGAGCGGATGGAATCCGAGCCGCCGAAAGTGACCTCGCATGCCGCGCTCGCGCTCGGTCTGCTCCTGTTCGTGATGGGGGGATGCTTTGCGCCGGACTTGTCGAAGCTGTCGCTGCGCTGTGATGCGGTCGAGCATTTCTGTCCTGATGGTCTTTCCTGCGTCGACGGATTCTGTACGGATTCCCCGGCGGTGCAGACGAGCGACCTTGCGAGCGTCGATGATCAGGGCGCTCGGTCTGCGGGATGTCAGGACGGGAGCGGCAAGGAGGTGAGCGGCAGTGCTCCCGCTTTCGCCTGTCCTGGCACGTTCGAGGCGTCGAGCGATCCGCAGAAGGGAGCGTCTCGGCTGTGTGCGCCAGGATTCAAGCTGTGCAGTCGAGCGGACACGTTGAATCAGTTTGTGTGCTCGACGCTCGCGGGGTTCTATGTGGCGGATGTGCCGACGAGGGCGGCGCTTCCTTCCGCTTCGTGCGGAGTGGTACGGAGCGGGGAATCCGCAGGTTTTGCCGGGTGCGGAAAGAGTGTGGCCGGGGTGTATGGGGTGCCGTCGTGCGCGGGGTTCAATCGGGGGCTATTCGTGAGCGCAGGAAGCGGGCTGGCTGTCGCGGCTCCGTTTGCGTCACTCGACGGAACGACCCAGAACACGAGCGGCTCAAACGGCGTGCTGTGCTGCGAGTGATCCGTTTCCCGTAAACGGCGGAGACGCCGGGGACCGGGAGAAAGGATGAGGAAGGAGGGAATGGACAACATCCTTGATAACTTGATCTTCAAGCAGGTGCAACTCCTGCCCCCTTGACGCAAAGGCGAAGCACGCTCCCCACTCGGGCGACTGACTCTCAAACGGGTGAAGCGGGAACGAAAGGCGGTAACCCCCGGAATCCTCCTGGGACACTCCGTCGAGCGAGGTTGAGCATGGGTAGACAGACAAACTCACGATTGAGCCGTCGTCAGCACGAACGAGCCTACGAGGATTATTGGCTTGGTCCAAATACGGACATAGGGAAACCAGGCGAGCGACAACTCGCGGGGCTGGACAGCCGCAGCACTGATCCAGAATGCGTCCCCAAAGTACCTCGGCGGAGAGTGAGACCCTGCACTCAACGGCAAATGAAGATCAGGAACGGAGTAAAGGCTCAGCCGCTCTCCTGCGAGACAGGAGCAGGTGTCCACCGGATGCGGCGGAGCTGTGGGATTGTCTCAGAAGCCAAGGCCCTCGGGAAAGCCGAGGGATACGCAGACAGAGACACGATGAGCGAGATGATAGAAGTACCAGTAGGAGTCAAGACGTTATGACCACGGGGAACACACCGATGGATAAATGGAAGTACATTCCGTGGCAGAAGATCGAACGGAATGTCTTCAAGCTCCAACAGCGCATCTATCAAGCCTCTGTAAAGGACGATCGAAAGGCAGTTCACAAATTGCAAAGACTCTTGATGAAATCTCAGAGTGGGCGGCTCTTGGCGGTTCGCAGGGTCAGCCAGGACAACCAGGGGAAGAAGACGGCAGGCATCGATGGTGTCAAGTCGCTCCTTCCCAAACAACGGTTCGTCCTGAGTCAAACCCTGAAGGTGGAAGGGAAGGCTCAGCCCGTTCGACGTGTCTGGATCCCAAAGCCAGACAGCGCCGAAAAGAGGCCCTTAGGAATCCCAACTATCAAAGACCGCGCAACCCAGGCGTTGGTCAAGTCTGCGCTCGAACCCGAATGGGAGGCGCGGTTTGAACCCAATAGCTATGGGTTCCGCCCCGGACGCGGCTGCCATGACGCGATCGAAGCAATCTTTGCAGCGGTACGACTCCAATCCAAATGGGTTCTGGATGCCGATATCGCCAAATGCTTCGACCGAATCAATCATGAGGCCCTGCTCAACAAGCTCCAAACGTTTCCTGCACTGCGCCGGCAAGTCCGAGCCTGGTTGCGAGCTGGGATGATGGAGCAAGGGGAGCTGTTTCCTACCGAGCAAGGAACACCGCAAGGAGGATGCATCTCACCGCTTCTGGCCAACATCGCACTGCATGGCATGGAGGACGAGATCGCCCGCCATTTTCCTCGATGGAATAATGGGGAGCGATGGGTCTGTACACCCCCTCGGGTGATCAGATACGCAGACGATTTCGTCGTATTCCACCCGAGCCGTGAGGTGATCGAGCAGTGTCAGAAGTTTGTGGAGCAATGGCTGTCACCGCTGGGATTGGAACTGAAATCAAGCAAGACTCGGCTGGTTCACACCCTGGAAAAGCAGGATGGAGAGGCTGGGTTTGACTTCCTGGGATTCAACATCCAACAGCATCCGGTAGGCAATCACCGGAGCGGATGGAGTTGCGCGGGAAAGCCGCTGGGTTTCAGAACCATCATCAAGCCCAGTACCAAGTCCGTGAAGCGGCACGCGCAGAAGATGCGGAGGATCATTCGGGCGCATCGAAGCTCGACGCAGGCTGCGCTCATTGAGGCTCTCAATCCGCTGGTGTGTGGATGGAGCCGATACTTTGCCATCGGGTCGAGTCGCAAGACTCTCTCAAAGCTGCGGCAAGTGCTGTTTCAGATGTTGTGGGGATGGGCCAAACGCCGTCACCCCAACAAGGGACTTCATTGGGTCGCCCGGAAATACTGGCGGGTCGAGCGGAACTGGAGGTTTCAGCCTTCGGAACACTCCAGACGCTTAATCGGCCATGACGAAACCCACATCTTGAATCACATCAAGGTGGCGGGGCGGCGAACTCCATATGATGGCGACTGGGTCTACTGGAGCACCCGTATGGGCAGAAACCCAACGACCCCCAAACGGGTCGCGTGGCTTCTGAAGTCACAGAAGGGACGCTGCCAGTGGTGTGGACTGTACTTTAGGTCAGGCGATCGGATGGAGGTCGACCATGTCCAGCCTCTCAGCGAAGGAGGCCAAGACAGCACAGATAACCTCCAGCTTCTACACCGACACTGCCATGATCAGAAGACCGCCGGAACAAAGGTGCGCATAACAAGCGCTCGCTCATTCGAGGAGCCGTATGACGGGAAACTGTCAAGTACGGTTCTGAAGCCGAGTCGGGACGGCGACGCCCCGACTCAGGGCAACCC
>WBZP01000202.1_pt2 | contig 44709 bp, 28 predicted proteins | sample 5204301 | NCBI WGS metagenome assembly WBZP01 (sample SAMN12412401, study PRJNA552823) | activated sludge metagenome | isolation source: activated sludge from nitrification reactor of wastewater treatment plant... | place: USA: Pennsylvania | collected 2017
GTTTATTGAGCAGATCATGGTCATCGGGGAGAACCGGAATTTCCCCTCCGCGCTGATCGTTCCGGCATTTGCCCATCTGCAAAAGTGGTGCGAGCTGCACGAGATCCCCTGGACCGATCCGGCCTCCATGATCCGTAACCCCCAGGTAGTCGACCGCCTCGGTAAAGAAGTGGCCGAACTGAACGCCGACTTTGCGCAGTACGAGCAGGTCAAGAAATTCGAACTGCTGGCGAAGGAATGGACGATGGACTCCGGTGAACTCACCGCGACCCTCAAGCTCCGCCGGAAGATCATCGCGGAGAAATACAAGGAACAGATAGAACGCATCTACTCCGTCGCCTGAGGCGACGTTCGATATGAGCAAACGATCGATCAAACAGGTGGCCGTACTCGGCAGCGGAATCATGGGTTCCCGTATCGCCTGTCACTTCGCCAACATCGGACTCAAGGTCCTGTTGTTGGATATTGCCCCCGATAAACTCACCGATGAGGAAGCCAAAGCCGGCAAATCGCTCGAGGATCCGGCTATCCGGAACCGGATTGTGAATACCAGCTTCCAAAACACGCTCAAAGCGAATCCGGCTCCGCTCTACCGCAAGTCCTTCGCCTCCCGCATCCGCACCGGAAATTTTACCGACAACCTGAAGGAGATCGCCAACTGTGAATGGGTGCTCGAAGCGGTCATCGAGAACATCGACATCAAACGCTCGCTCTTCGAGCAGGTGGAGCGTTACCGAAAGCCCGGTACCCTGATTACGTCCAACACCTCCGGGATTCCGATCCACCTGATGGCTCAGGGACGCAGCGAGGATTTTCGCAAACACTTCTGCGGTACCCACTTCTTCAACCCGCCCCGCTACCTGCGCCTGCTGGAGATCATTCCGACGCCGGATACCGATCCGGCCATCGTCGATTTCCTCATGGAATATGGTGACCGTTTCCTCGGTAAAACGACGGTGCTCTGCAAGGATACCCCTGCTTTCATCGCCAACCGCATAGGTGTATTCTCGATCATGTCGCTCTTTCACCTGGTAGAGGACATGGGTCTTTCGGTGGATGAGGTGGATAAACTGACCGGCCCGGTACTCGGACGCCCGAAGTCGGCCACTTTCCGTACCTGCGATGTCGTTGGGATCGATACGCTGGTCAAAGTAGCCAGGGATGTGTACGATCGTTGTCCCGATGACTCGGCCCGCGACGCGTTTCAACTGCCCGCCTATGTAAGCAGGCTGGTCGAGAACAAATGGTTCGGCGACAAGACCGGTCAGGGTTTTTATAAGAAAGTGAAAGGGGCGGGAGGGAAGAGCGAGATTCTTTCCTTGGATCTCAAGACGCTCGAGTATGTACCGAAAGCCAAAGTCAAGTTCGCGACGCTGGACCAGACCAAGTCCATCGACAACCTCCGCGACCGTATTCCGGTATTGCTGAAAGGAACCGATAAGGCAGGTGAATTCTATCGTCGCTCGTTCGCGGCGCTCTTCCAGTACATCTCCTACCGCATCCCGGAGGTCTCCGACGAGATCTATCGCATCGATCAGGCAGTGGCGGCCGGTTTCGGCTGGGAGATCGGACCGTTCGCCATCTGGGAACTCCTCGGCGTGAAGGCTTTCACCGATGTGATGAAATCGCTCGGCCATGCGCCGGCTCCCTGGGTGGAGCAATTCATTGCTTCGGGCAATCAATCGTTCTATCGCTATTCATCCGGCCGCCGGGAGTGTTACGAAATCGCTTCCGGATCCTTCCGGCAGGAAGGAGGAGCGGAGGGACTCGTGCTCCTCGATGCGCATCGCTCCAAGGTGGTTTGGAAGAACAGCGGGTGTTCGTTGCTGGATATCGGCGATGGCGTGCTCAACCTGGAATTTCACACCAAGATGAATTCCATCGGCGGGGAAGTGATCGCCGGTGTCAACAAGGCCATCGAGATAGCCGAGAAGGATTTTCGCGGTTTGGTCATCGGGAACGAAGGACAGAACTTCAGCGCCGGTGCCAACATCGCCATGATATTCATGCTCGCGACGGAACAGGATTGGGATGAGATCGACATGGCTATCCGCGCTTTTCAGAACATGAACATGCGGGTTCGCTACAGCTCCGTTCCGGTGGTCGTAGCGCCCCACGCGCTTACGCTTGGCGGAGGGTGTGAGATGACCTTACATGCCGACAAGGTCGTTGCCTCGGCGGAATCCTACATCGGACTCGTCGAGTTCGGAGTCGGACTGATTCCCGGTGGCGGCGGGTCCAAGGAATTCGCCCTGCGCGCCTCGGACGCCTACCGCGAGAACACGATCGACGAGCAGATGCTCCGCGAGTATTTCCTCACGATCGGAATGGCGAAAGTGTCCACGTCCGCCCACGAGGCTTTCGATCTCCGCATACTGGTCGATGGTCGGGATGAGGTCGTCGTCAATCCGGACCGCGTCATCGGGGAAGCCAAGCGGGCCGTGCTCGAACTGGCCGATGATGGCTATACCCGTCCGGTGGAGCGAACCGACATCAAAGTGCTCGGTCGTTCCGCGCTCGGCATGATCTATGCCGGTGCCAATGCCATGGAGTCGGGACATTTCATCAGCGAACACGACCGGAAGATCTCACAGAAACTCGCCTGGGTACTCTCCGGTGGCGATCTTTCAGCCCCGACCCATGTCTCCGAAAAGTACCTCCTCGACCTGGAGCGCGAAGCATTCCTCTCCCTCTGTGGAGAACGCAAAACGCTCGAGCGCATCCAAAGCATCCTGACCTCCGGAAAACCCCTGCGCAACTAACGACCCATTTCCATCCGCATGAACCGACTAACCCGCAACTTCTTTTTCTTCTGCGTCTTGCTTTTCTGGCTGGCCGCGGGCGCCTGTGGAAGCGCCTTTGCCCAGGTGAAAGAGGAGAAACCCAAGTATGCACCGGGCAAAGAGAAGCACCGTAACAAAACCGACGAGATAGGCCGCAAGCAGGGACTTTGGATGTTCTACAACACCTTTGGAGAGAAGATCGCCGAAACGGAATTCGTCAACGACATCAAAGAAGGGATCGACCGCAAATTCTACAGCTACGATAAAGTACGCGAAGAGACCGAATACCTCGGTGGGGTGAAGGAAGGTGAGTACAACCGATATTACTTCTCCGGACAGGTGCAACTCGAAGGAACCTACAAGGATGGAAAGAAGGACGGGAAATGGACCAAGTACTTCGAGGACGGCTCCATCCGGCAGGAAGGCAGTTACAAAGTCGGTCTCCGTGACGGCGTCTGGAAGACCTACAACCGCAAGGGCAACGTCATCAGCGAATCCGCCTACAAGAACGGAATCGACCTGAAGGTCATCGAAGAGAACAAAAAGAAGGAAGACGAAGCCAAGAAAGCCGCCGAGAAGAAGAAGGAAGGCGAGAAGGGAAAACAACCCGCTCCGACAACGCCTCCGCCGGCAACGAAGCCTCCACAACCGAAGAAGTAAAGTAATATGGAGCGGAACCGGATGGCTTCGCTCGGATGCGCTCCCGTGTTCGCTCGTCATTACAACGCCTGGGCCTTGTTCGATGACCGAAGCGTGACGAGCTCACCCTGGGCTGGCTTGCAACGCTTCGGTTCTACAACACGTTTCCCCTGAGCCTGCCCATGGCGAACATTCGCATTCTCCGGTCCGATGTACTGTCCGATAATTGGTACCTCCTCCGGAATTATACCCTCGAATACACCCGAAGCGACGGCAAAGTCGAAGTGCAGAAGCGGGAAGTCTACGATCGCGGCAATGGCGTGGTCGTGCTGCTGTACAATCGGGAACAACGCACCGTTGTCCTGACCAGGCAATTCCGCCTGCCGACTTCACTCAACGGTAACCCCGATGGCAGACTCATCGAAGCCTGTGCCGGACTCCTGGAGGACGAGCACCCCGACGATTGTGTGCGACGTGAAGTGGAGGAGGAGACCGGCTACCAGGTCCGGGATGTACAAAAGCTCATGGAAGTGTACATGTCGCCCGGCGTCGTTACCGAGATCCTGCATTTTTATTTCGCCGAATACCACCCGGAAAGAAAAGTGGGCAAGGGGGGAGGTCACCCGGACGAACAGGAAGATATCGAAGTGCTCGAAATGTCGTTTGAACGGGCCTTGGCGATGATAGACGACGGCCGTATCCGCGATGCGAAGACCATCATCCTGTTGCAACAGGCGTTGATAAAGGGACTCTTTCGGTAATAAAGACGGCCGAATCCAAGGCGGATCCGGCCGTCAACCATCCATTCAAACCATTACTTCTTTTCCATTCCTGCCGGCTTCGCCTCGCCGGCAGCTTTGGACTTCGGAGCCGGCTTCGCAACCACATGTTGCATATGCCTGGCTTCCTTCGTCTCCTGTTTCGCGTCCTTAGCATCGTGCTTCGCCGCTTTCATGTCATGATGGGCTTCTTTGGCGGCCGGAGCCGTGGCCGCTTTCGCCTGAACAGCTTGTGTCGCGGGTTTCGGCGCGGGAGATTGGGCCATGACAGCGGCGCTCGTAAAGAGGACGGCCGCTGCTACCATTACTTTTTTCATGTTTGTTTGGATTGCAGTGACGGGCACCCGGCTGCCCTTGCTTGTTAACGGGATCCGAATCGTTCGGACGGGTCAAAAGTGTCATCTGATAAATGAGCCCTGCCTGAATAATGGCTGAATCTGAGATGAAGTCCCGGAGTTGAGGGCCAGGCTGACGACCCTCGATCCGGTGTTCCGCGTATTTTCCCGAAATTCAATCCATATTTTTTTAGTTGCTGTCAACCATTTGACCACCGCCTGCGTGTTATCCTATGAAGGCCCTTCTATCTCAACCTTGACAACCATCCCATGAAAAGATATCTCCTCGTATTCCTCCTCTGGTTGCTAAGTACAGTCGCCGGCGCCCAGAATTGCCTGTTCGCGCCAATTGATAACGGCAACGGTCTTTACACTTTCAACCCTGATCCGATAACGCTCGGAATGGGTTACCGGCATACCTGGGACTTCGGTGACGGTACCAATTCCGTAGATCCGATACCGGTTCATTTATTTACGGCCGGCACGTTTAACGTTTGTCATGAAGTATTCGACTCGACAGGCCAGCAGTTGTGTATTTACTGCGGCCCGCTATCCGTGGCGCCGACACCTTGCTCGTTCACAGCACAACAGGATTGGATCCAGCCGCAGACGATCAACTTCGAACTCCTGAATGCTTCTTCCGGGCAGGTCGCGACCTGGGATTTCGGTGACGGTGCTTCGGGATACGGCCTTATAGCTCAACATACCTATACGGATTCAGGTACATATACCCCTTGTGTTAGTCTGTACGATTCACTGACAGGTGTACTCATCTGCAACTCCTGCCAGACGATCCAGGTATTCCCGAGTCCGGTCACCTGCGGCTTCATGTGGTATCCGGACCTTACTGATCCCTTGACCCTGCATTTTGTCACCAACCCGCCACCCGGAACCCATGTAGAATGGGATTTTGGTAACGGAATGGTTGGATCCGGTCCCATGGTTGCTCAATCCTATTTCCCGGCCGGCAGCTACCTGGTTTGTGTTCAATACACCGATTCGGTTACCGGAGCCCAAACTTGCACAGCCTGTATGCCGGTCTCGGTCGTTCCCGTTACTTCTTCGTGTTCTTATTCAGCGATTCAGGATCCGTTCACAACCGGCGCGTTCCAGTTCTTCGCTACGGCAGATTCGGGTTCCACCATCCAGTGGGATTTCGGCGACGGTACGCAGGATAGTGGTTCTCAGGTGAATCACGTCTTCCCGTTCGCGGGTCAGTTCAATGTATGCATGACTGCGGTCAACCCGATGGGAACGGTCTGCACATATTGTGATACGATCGTTGTTCAGCAAACCGGCGGTGGTTGCAGCTATACTTACCTCGTCGACTCCGCCAATACATTCAACTATACGTTTGCTTATACCACCACGGCGCCAGCTACTACCGTGCATTGGGACTTTGGCGACGGAACGACGGATACCGGGGCAATCGTGCTTCATACGTTCCCGGCCAGTGGTTTCTACAATGTATGCGCGGTTGAAGCCGATTCGCTCTCACTGCCCGTATGTCAGGCATGCATGCTCATTCCGGTCGTGTCCAACAGTGCTACTTGTAATATCAGTTTCTTTCAGGACAGCCTGAACGATGCACTGGTATATTTTACCTGCAATGTATCATCACCAACGAGTATCGTTACCTGGAATTTCGGCGACGGTTCAACGGGTTCCGGAGCTTTGGCAACTCATGTATACCTGGCGCCCGGAACGTATACGGTGACGGTCAGCGAGATTGATTCCGCGACCGGATTACCCTTGTGCAGCAGCACGACCGCGGTTACCGTGATCGGGACCGGTTTCCGCTGCACCTTCGTTGCCGACCCCGACCCGTTGCAACCTAACCAGATCCAGTTCACGGGGATTCCTTCCTCCCTGATCTCGGTGTTGAACTGGGATTTTGGTGACGGTGCCACCGGTTTCGGAAATCCTGTCAACCACACGTATGCTGCACCCGGTGCTTATACCGTATGTATGAATGAAACCGATCTGCAGGGTATTGTCTTGTGTAGTTGGTGCATGACGGTGTCGGTTACCACCGGACCTTTCCCTGCCTGCAACGCATTTTACACGTCAAGCACCTTGGGCCTGGATGCTTACTTCATCGACCTGTCGGCTGGAACATCCCCGGCGACGAACTATCTCTGGGATTTCGGTGACGGCACTACTTCCACGACGCGATTCCCGCAACATACCTACCCGGCTCCCGGCCTGTACAATGCCTGTCTGACCATCACCGACACCGCCTGCAGTTCGCAGTTTTGCAGCCAGATCCGGGTCGATACAGCCATCGTGTTCCCGACCACCTGTCAGGCATACTACGTGATCCTGCAAATGGCCCCCTACCAGGTCGCGGTGGTCAACCTGAGCAGCGGAGTGAATCTGGGCTTCAACTGGGACTTCGGAGACGGTACATTCTCTACCGATCCCTATCCATCCCATCTCTATAATGCCGTCGGCGACTACCCCCTCTGTCTTACCGTCACCGAGCCGGGGACAGGCTGTACCAGTACCTATTGCGATACGCTTTCTGTCGATTCACTTGGAAACGTATTCCGCGGTATGTCGGGTTTCATGCTGAATATCATGTCACCGGCCAGCCTGACGGCAGTACCTGATATGACCGCTTCACCATCGTTCGCGGTTTACCCGAATCCGTTTAATGCGGCATGTACGCTACAACGTGCCGCATCGGCGAAAGGTGAAGCGGTCGTGCGGGTACTCGATCTGCGTGGTGCAGTCCTCTTCACGGAGCGCTTTAGCACCGGTGAAGTACGAGTGCCGGCGGATCAATGGTCGCCCGGTATTTACCTGATTGAACTGACCGAAGGAGATGGTTATCGCTCTTTCCGGAAGGTCATCAAAGAATAGTTCCTGTTTCGGTTTTTTGATGCTTCAGGGCGGAGGAGAAATCCTCCGTCCTGTTGTTGCAAACGATGAAACCTGCCACTGAACTGCTGGAACGCTGTAAGCGGGACGACCGGAGAGCGCATTATGAGCTCTACCGGATCTGTTTCCCTTTCCTGGTGTCCGTGTGTCGGCGGTATTATGTGAACCGGGAGGATACTGAAGCGGCCATCAACCAGATCTTTCTCAAAACGATCATCAACCTGGATCGCTACCTGAAAAGAGCGGAGAACCTGCCGTTTGAACTCTGGCTGCGGAAGATCGCGGTCAACTACGTGGTGGACGAGTTTAGAAAGAACAAGCGGTATCGCGAGCACTTCGACCTGCGCGAGATTCACGAAGCAGAAGCCGACCACCCGACCGTCGAGCCTCACCTCGAGGCAGAGCAACTGGAGGCCATTCGGAGCGCTTTGCAGCAGTTATCCGATATGAACCGGACGGTTTTCAACCTGCACGTGGTCGATGGTTATAAACACGAGGAGATCGCGGCGATGCTCAACATCACGACAGGAACTTCCAAGGCGCACTTGCATCGCGCAAAAAAACGCTTGCGCGAATTGATAGACCCTGAACAAGTCGGCTGGCAACAACCGAACGTCAACAAAGCACTCTTGCCATGAAAGACGAGAGAGAAGATTTCAACCTGGATCCCGAAGCATCCTGGGGTAAGGCCGAGCAATTGCTCGACCGGCACTTCCGCAGGAAACGGTGGGGAATGGTGCTGCTCATCCTGCTGATCGCAGGCGTTACGACGCTGGTGACCATCCAACTACTGGAACCGCAACAATCCATTTGGCAGACCGGCCGGGTTGCGCAACAGCCGGTGGCCTCGACCACTATGTCTTCCGGAGTATCGGAAAGCAACACCAAACCCTCGACCAATGCCTTATCGGCGGAAGTTCAAGTCAGGCAACCGGCTGCAGACCCTTTAACGACCGTGGTGCCGCCTTCCCCTTCGACCACGATCGCGGAAACGCGTCCGGGCATCGCACTATCAAAACGATCCAAGTCTGTTGGAGCCATCCTCCTGACGGGTGTTGAACCAAGTAAATCCAATGTAAAGCCTGTAATAATCGAACAAGCGGCAGATCCTACGATCAATTCGCCGGCAGGTGGTTATTCCGAAATGGAGACGGAGTCAGGCGTTGCTACAGCGTTTTGGACGCCAAGAGGCGAACCCATGGCCCTTTTACCCAACCATCAACGGGCATTGTATGCTTCTGGTCAGCCGCTCTTGCAGGAACGGCAAATTGTTAACCGCCAGCCGAAGCAGGAGTTTTCCTGGCACCTCACGGCCACCACAGGCGCTTTCCAGGTATTCAAGAACGTCGAGTCGGATTGGAAGTCTTGGGATGACATTCGAAACAAGCGGGAACAGGAGATCGTCACAGGACAAGTTGGAGTAGCGGTTGGAGTTGGGAAACGATCCTGGGATGCTACCATCGGCGTCGAGTTGACGCAATACGGTGAGCGGAACGAGTATGTGCCACGCAGTTATCAGGACCAATATATCGATGACAGCTACTGGCAAGCCTATACGTATTGGTCGGTGGATACGGACACCGCCTACATCATGGGCAATCCGTGGATGATGAACACGGATGTACAAATGACCGACAGCAACTGGGTGGCCTCCTATGATACGGTGAATCAGCTTTCCTATGACCCTTCCATTGATGCAGCCCGTACCAGGACGAGCATCCGGTATATCGAATTCCCTCTTGATTTTACCTGGCGGCTTTTCAGCAACCGATGGGGATTCGGTATAACTGCCGGTTTTGCACCTGCATGGTTGTCCTCCTCCCGCGGCCGTTACATTTCGCGCTCGCTGCGTGGTTCGGAGTCCATGCAGGAGCTTGGTGAACTTCGTCAGTTCCTGCTCAATGCCCGTTTTGGGCTTGAGGCGGAATATCGGATGCATCCGAACGTTACCCTGCTGGTCCGTCCACAGTACCGGCAGCAATTCGGGTCGGTATTCAAGGAGGGATCCGGCATTTCCCAGCGATATCAGGCTGCCGGTGTGCAGGCAGGAGTTCGTTACCGTTTTCGTTAGTGTGTTTTAGGTGTGTGTAGAAGTGGGGGGCTCCGTATGGGGGCTCCCGCTTCATTTTTTCAACGAATTGCCGATTCTGCTGTGTAATGTTTTGTGGAATTCAATGAAAACTTAGCAGGTCCTGTACTTAAATTTACTATCCTGAAAATGATGCCCGGCTGACCGGTCGGATCTTTCATCATTTCAAATCATTGTCGACTATGGAAGCTTACATCATCGCCGCTTATCGATCCGCCGTTGGGAAGGCGCCCAGGGGTAAATTCAGAACCATGCGTCCCGACGACCTGGGCGTAGCCATCTTGCGTCATCTGGTTGCGTCGGTTCCGCAATTGGATAAGGAACTGATCGAGGATGTGATCGTCGGCAACGCAACACCGGAGGCCGAGCAGGGTTTGAACATGGGTCGTATGATTTCCCTGATGGGACTCGACACCGTCAAGGTGCCGGGCATGACCGTCAATCGCTATTGCGCTTCGGGTTTGGAAACCATTGCCATCGCAGCTGCCAAGATCAAGGCCGGGCTGGCAGATTGCATCGTGGCCGGTGGAGTGGAGTGTATGTCCCCGATTCCCTTCGGAGGCTGGAAGATCGTGCCCAACTACAAGTATGTACAGTCGAACCCCGATTACTATTGGGGTATGGGCCTTACGGCCGAAGCGGTCGCGCGTGATTTCAAGGTGTCGAGAGAAGACCAGGACCTTTTCGGCTTTGAGTCGAACAGGAAAGCCGTGGCAGCCATCAAGGAGGGCCGGTTCAAGGATGACATTGTTCCGGTAACCGTGGAAGAGACCTACCTCGATGAAAATGAAAAGCGAAAGACCCGGAGTTTTGTCGTCGACACCGACGAAGGACCGCGGGCCGATGCGGACGTTTCCAAGATGGCACAATTGAAGCCGGTGTTTGATGCAAAAGGAACCGTAACAGCCGGCAATTCCTCCCAGACCAGCGACGGTGCTGCCTTCGTGCTCGTGGTCAGCGAGCGGATGCTGAAACAACTGGGGGTTCTGCCCATCGCGCGTTTTGTCAGCTACGCAGTCTCGGGCGTCGAACCGCGTGTCATGGGCATTGGACCGGTGGAAGCCATCCCTTCCGTACTCCGGAAAAGCGGATTGAAGCAATCGGACATTGACCTCATTGAACTCAACGAAGCTTTCGCCTCGCAATCCCTGGCGGTAATGCGGACTCTGGATCTGGATCCGGCAAAGGTCAATGTAAACGGCGGAGCTATCGCGCTGGGACATCCGCTGGGCTGTACCGGTTCGAAACTCACCGTCCAGGTCTTGAATGAGCTCAGGCGCAGGAAACAACGCTATGGCATGGTTACCATGTGTGTCGGGACCGGTCAGGGTGCTGCTGGGATTTTCGAGTTGCTCAACTGAGGCCGGGATGTAAGAAATACCGCTGTTTTGTTCGGTATTTCGACTATTTACCGGGCTTCACAGCTGCCATCAGCAGAACACTCCGGGAGGTTTATTCGTTAGAACAGAGGACAGAACAGACTCATTTTTTAAATCATGGAAACAGTAAGCAAGCAAGCGATCAAAGGAGGAGAGTTCCTCATCAAGACAACCCCGGCCGAACAGGTATTCATCCCCGAAGAGTGGTCGGAAGAGCAGAAGATGATCGCGCAGACTTGCCACGACTTCCTGGTCGCGGAAGTGTACCCGAACCTGGATCGAATCGATGCCCAGGAGGAAGGATTGATGCAGAAGATCCTGGACAAGGCCGGCGAGTTGGGACTGTTGGGCATTTCCATCCCGGAAGAATATGGCGGCTTTGGTAAAGACTTTACCACCGGTATGATCGCAACGGAATTTCTCGGCGCGGGACATTCCTTTTCGGTGGCATACGCCGCGCATACGGGCATCGGTACTTTGCCGATCCTGTTCTATGGAAACGACGCGCAGAAAAAACACTACCTGCCAAAGTTGACCTCCGGCGAGTGGAAAGCAGCCTATTGCCTGACCGAGCCGGGATCCGGATCCGATGCCAACTCCGGTAAAACGAAAGCAACGCTCTCACCCGACGGCAAACACTGGATCATCAACGGTCAGAAGATGTGGATCACCAACGGCGGCTTCGCCGATGTCTATATCGTCTTCGCCAAGATCGATAACGATGAAAACCTGAGTGCGTTCATCGTTGAAAAAGGCACTCCCGGTTTGTCCCTTAATCCGGAAGAACACAAGATGGGCATTAAGGGCAGTTCGACCCGCCAGGTCTTTTTTTCCGACTGCCAGGTGCCGGTCCAAAACCAGCTCGGAGAACGCGGTATCGGTTTCAAGATCGCGGTGAATATCCTGAATCTTGGTCGTATCAAGTTGGCCGGAGCCGCCATCGGCGGTTGCAAACTGACCAGCACAAAATCGATCCAGTACGCCAACGAGCGTACGCAATTCGGACGTCCGATCGCCAAGTATGGCGCCATTCGGCATAAACTCGCCGAACAGGCGATCCGAATCTTCGCTTGTGAATCGGCGATCTACCGTTGCAGTCAGAATATCGAGGATGCCATCGAAGCCCTCATCGCCGGTGGCATGGATCCCGCTAAAGCTAAACTCAAAGCGGTTGAGCAGTTTGCCGTAGAAGCGGCTATCCTGAAAGTGCACGGAAGCGAGGTCCTGGACTACGTCGTCGACGAGGGCGTACAGGTGTATGGTGGAATGGGCTACAGTGCCGATGCGCCCATGGAACGGGCGTACCGGGATTCCCGCATCAACCGCATTTTCGAAGGGACCAACGAGATCAACCGTATGCTGACGGTCGATATGATGCTCAAGCGCGCCATGAAAGGCGAGTTGGACCTGATGGGTCCCGCAACCGCAGTGGCGAATGAACTAATGTCGATCCCCGATTTCAGTGGTGGCGAAGAACAGCTCTTCGACGCGGAAAAGAAGTTGCTGGCGAATTTCAAAAAGGCCGTCCTGATGGTGGCTGGCTCCGCTGTTCAGAAGCTGATGATGGAACTGGCCAAGGAGCAGGAAGTGCTGATGAACATCGCCGATATGATGATCGACGTGTATATCGGAGAATCGCTTCAATTGCGGGTGGAAAAAATGGTCTCCCTCCGTGGCGAAGCGGCCTGTGCCGAAGCGATCGACATCTTGCGGGTCTGGTTGTACGATGCATCGGGTCGCATCAACAAAGCCGGCAAGGATGCCATCGGTTCCTTCTCCGAAGGTGATGAGCAGCGGTTGTTGTTAATGGGCTTGAAGCGATTTACCAAAACTTCGCCCTTGAATGTGAAGGAAGCCCGACGCCGTATTGCCGCGAAATTGCTCTCGGAAAACAAGTATTGTTTCTAAACGAAGTTCTTGTACGATAAATGAAGGGCCCTTTTACGGGCCCTTTTTGTTGATATCCGGTAGAGAATTCATGGAATCTTCCTGATGACTTAATGTTCAGGCTCGCAATTAGTTGCTAATTTCGCCCGTATCCGCGTAACGAGTGTATTCTTTTACCCGATTCATCATTTTGTTCTTGGGCCTGCTTGCGGCTTCTGTCGCTAAGGCCGGTTCATTTTTTGAACGATACTATGGCTCGGGAACTCCGGATCAGGGGGTTCATTTTACACAGGGGATCGACGGTAGTTTTCTGATTGTAGGTAGTTCCTGGGATTCACTCCTGGCCGCCAACCGGTACTACTTGTTGCATCTTGACTCCACCGGGACGCCTTTATTCGACACAACCTTCTCCACCTCCTTTCAAACCCTGGCGCAATCGGTGACGGCCTTGCCCAACGGTGGATTTGCCATGGTGGGTACACGCATCGGATTTTTCTACGATGCGGTAACCGAGGTTCATCTGTTGGACGCTGCGGCACGCCCCCTGAATGCCCAGACGTTCCCGCCGTTCGACGGTTGGGGAACATCCGGCGTGGGAATATTCACAGCCCGCGACAGCAGTATTTGCGTGACGCATTTCACAGATGGTTTTTTGTCCTCCAATTTCTTTTCCATGCTCAACCTGGAAGATGATCTCGGTGTACGCTGGACCGCATTTCTTGCATACGATGGAGGCGCATTCAACGAACACTCCGCGGTACAGTGTGAGGATGGAACGTTTTTGTCGACAGCGTATTTCCAGGATTACTGGTATGCGTGGCCTGATATTCTCTATGCTACTGAATGGCGCACGATCAACGAGAACGGATCGCAACGAACGGATTCCATCTACTCCTTTGGAATGGAGAGCCGCTCCATTGCCTGCGGACCCGGGAAGCGGACCCTGCTGTCCGGAAGAACCGACTCCACCGGTAATGGCGATGGATGCACCGTTCTGCTCGATTCCGTTGGCATGCAGTTACTGCGTCGTACTTGGGGAAGTGACGCGTATGAAAACCCTGTTCAGATCATTGCTCTTCCTGATAGTGGCTGGGCGATCCTCGCGGAAACCGCTTCTCCTCAATTCCCAGGCCGGCAGGATCTTTTACTCTGCAGGTTCAATGCGTCTGGGGATAGTCTATGGTCGCGGAGGTTCGGTGGTCCGGCGAATGACCTTGGCCGACAACTGATGAGTCTGCCCGATGGGGGATTTGCCTTCCTGGGTACCTATGAAGACGCTGGAATTGGTCGTACCTATTTTGTCCGTACCGATGCCAACGGAATTGTCCAGACTCCCTATCGGATCACAGGCGATACTTCCTTCGCCTGCGCAGGCGATACCATCCAACTGGCCATTCAACCCTCTCCGCCGACGGGGGCGCACATAGAGTGGTCGAACGGCGATACTACCGAATCTGTACAGGTCGTGGTGTCGGGTATTTTCCAGGCTACCGTCTACGTGTCCGGTAGTGATCCGGTCATGACCAATTGCTTCCCCGTCTACATTGCACCATTGCCTTCTGCCGATCTGGGTTTGCAGGATACCGTCGCCTTGTGTCGGAAAACGCCATTGGAACTATCCGGAACCACCGATCCGACCTATACTTACGCATGGTACCGGAACGATACCCTCATCGATGGCGAGACCGCACCATCGTTTACGCCGGAATTCAGCGGGACGTACACCCTTATCGTCAGCAATTATTGTAGCTTGGATACGGATCGCGTCGTTATCGACTCGCTCTACGAACTGCCAGCCATTCCGTTGGTTACCGCGAGCCGGGCCAATCCGATCTGTCCGGGCGACAGTGTCCAGTTATTTATTTATTCCGGAAGCGGAACGCAAGCGTGGTATCAATTCGACGGAAGCGTAATTGACTTTATCGTCGGTGCGACGGATACCAGCTTATTCGCCTTTGAAAATCAGGGGTACGGAGTTCGCGTAACCGACAACAATTCCTGTAGTGTTCTTTCGGATCCCTACTGGGTCGAGTTGGATCAAGAGCTCTATTTCGTGAATGCCAACGGCCCGATCAGTTTTTGTGCCGGTGGCCAGGTTCAGTTGACGGCTGGGGCCGGGAGTGAATATGCATGGTCGTCCCTGGATTCGGTTCAGACAATAACCGTCAGTACCACTGGTCAGTACAGTTACACCTGCATCAGTCCGGCCGGATGTCCGAAAAGTTCCGATACCCTGCAGGTCACTATCCTCGACCTGCCGGTGATCAACCTGGGCGCCGATACGGTATTATGTACCGCTGACACGCTGATGCTCGATGCGGGAAGCGGCTTCCTGTTTTATCAATGGTCGGATGGATCGTCGGACCAGTATTTCTCGTTGCCATTCACTTCACCGGACGATACCCTTTACATCGCCGCTTACGTCACCGATACGAACTATTGTTCAAACGGAGACACCGTACGCGTGATCATGACCATCTGTGACGGAATCAATAGCACGGCGTTGCCGGAAGTTTTACAAGTCTTCCCCAATCCTGTTCCGACGGGATGGGATGCGGTCCGTGTCGAATTCGCTGACGCTGATGTAATAGGCGGACTACTGAGTCTCTTCAGTCAGGACGGCAAATGGATCCTCGATTTGGAAATGGTTGCCCCGCCCGGGTTAATCAGTTTGCCACGTCTGAGTACCGGGGTGTATTACCTTGTTTTTTCAAAGAATGGGAGGATTTCGGCAACCCGCCGGCTAACCGTTCAGTAGTATAAGTTCTTCATCTTTCGATAATTCCGGTTTTCTACCTTTGCAAAACATGCGACGGATTCTCGCCATCGGATTGGCCTCTATTATCTTCCTGATCACTTCAGGAATGATAGTGACCGTTCATGAATGCCATTCGGAAGGCAAAAAAGATCTGTCCGTTTTTCAGGATAAAGGCTGCTGCAGTAAAAAAACGAATTCGTGTAAATCCGGATCATCGGATCGCATGAAGGCGATCGAATGTTGCGATGTCACGACCACCTGGATCGCAGCACATGTCGAGACGATTTTACTTGATTCCAAGACTGACTTATCACCCAAAGCGTTTTTTTCCGCGTTTTTTGCAAGTTTTTCGCCTTCTTTAGCCAACCCTTTGGCTGTTTTTTCAGTAAATTCAATATCGGATCCTCCGGATCTTGATAAGTCCTATCTGACATTCGGGTTGACTGATTTGGGTGTCTTCAGGATTTGATTTGCCGTTCGTGCAATCGGTTTCCGTTTGGTAAACGGAAGTTGTTTCATCCTTAACGGCATTCATCCATGAATACGAATATCATCCAGCAACTACTGCGTTCTTGTCGGCTGATTCTGACAAGCATAGTCCTGCTACTTTGCTCCACCACTGTTTTCGGCCAGTCCGGCAATCTTCGTGGTACGGTAAGAAGTACGGCCTCGTCCGCTGGCCAGACGCCAGCACCACTTCCGGGAGCTACTGTTTTATGGCTCGGTACCATAGACGCTACCACGACCGACGCCAATGGAAATTTCGAAATCCGTCCGCCTGCCGGGTTCCCTGCCCGGTTAGTCGTCTCCTATGTTGGGTTCTTATCGGATACCCTGAACGTAGAGCAATCGCAATTCCTGGAAATCAGCCTGAAATCTTCCGCCCAATTGAAGGAAGTGGAAGTGACCGGCAAGCAGGATGCGATCAGCATTTCCAGTCTCAGTACCATTCAGGTTGAAAAGATCAACCAGAAAGAATTACTGCGGGCCGCCTGTTGCAATCTCTCGGAAGCCTTTGAAACCAATCCTACCGTAAGTGTTGCCTATACGGATGCGGTCACTGGAGCCCGAGAAGTGCAATTGCTCGGACTTTCCGGTATCTACAGCCAGCTTACGATAGAAAACATTCCCGCGTTCAGAGGACTTGCCGCTCCCTACGGGCTCACCTTTGTTCCCGGCCCCTGGATGGAGTCCATCCAGGTAACGAAAGGAGCCGGTGCTATCGTCAACGGATTCGAGGGGACTTCGGGTCAGATCAACATCGAGTACATCAAACCCGACAACGACGATCAGCCACGTTTTTTCCTCAACGCATTTGCTGAGCCGATGGGGTACTCGGACCTCAATGCCTTTCGTCGGTTCCGGTTGAATGACCATTGGAGCACGCTCCTGATGGTTCATGGAGACAAGATGTTCGGAAGTCAGGACCGCAACAAAGACGGCTGGATGGATATTCCCATGGGTCAGCAGGTCAATCTTTCCAATCGCTGGCAATATCATAGTAGAAAAAAGTTGGAAGCCCAGTTCGGATTCCGGTTCATGCTTGATGATCGCGATGGCGGACAAGTGGCAGGGGAAGGGAGTGGGAATCACCATGGCGGAGACTATATGACTTCTGTGCAGAATGCCCGAACGGAAGTATTCGGAAAACTCGGGATCGTCTTTCCTGAAAAACCCCTGAAGAGCATCGGCAATATTGCCCAAGTCAGCCTTCATCGGCTGCGCTCTTCATTCGGCTTCCGTTCCTACAATGCGGATCAAACCAGCTTTTTCGTTCAGTCGATCTACCAAAATGCGATTAATGCCGGGCAGCATCAGTACAAGATCGGTCTGAACCTGCGCTACGACTTGCTGGAAGAATCCCTGTCAGGTAGCCCGGATACACTGGAGGAGCTAGTCCCGGGCGGATTTCTCGAATACTCCTGGCATTATTTCGACCAACTGACGATCGTAGCGGGATACCGACTGGATTACCACAATCTGTTTGGCGTTTTTTCGACGCCCAGGGTTCATTTGAAATACGATATCAGCGAAGACCTGGTCCTCCGGGCGAGTGCCGGAAAAAGCTACCGGGTACCATACCGGATCGCCGAAAACCTGTCGTTGCTGGTATCCAGCAAGCGGTTTGATTTTCAGGATGAGCTTCGTCCGGAGCAGGCCTGGAGCTATGGATTTAACCTCCTAAAACGATACCGGCTCTTTGGCAAGGATGGTTCAGTCCTGCTGGATCTGTTTCATACCGATTTTATCGACCAGCTTGTTGTGGACCGATATGCAGACTCTTCCCGCGTGGTGTTTTTCAACCTGAAGGGAAGGAGCTACTCGAACAGTGCGCAGTTTACTGTCAACCAGGAGATCCTGTCACAGTTGGAGATCCGACTGGCGCTCAAGATCGATGATGTCCGTACCGATTACCTGAACGGCTTGGCCCGGAAACCACTGGTTCCGTATCAGCGTGCCTTGGGTACACTTCACTATGAATCGACGGATCGGCGCTGGAAGGCCGACTATACCATGGTCTGGACTGGTATGAAAGCGCTACCGGTGACGTTCACCGATCCGGTGACGGGAATCCAGGACAAGGAATCACCTTCCTTCTTCACGACCAATATCCAATTGACCCGCGCTTTTCGGCGATTGGAATTGTATGCCGGTTCTGAAAACCTGTTCGACTTCCGCCAACCCGCTCCGATCATCAATCGCGATGACCCTTATTCCGATCGATTTGATGCAGCGAATGTCTGGGGGCCGATTCTTGGGCGGAGGATCTACGCCGGATTCCGGTTTAAATGGCTCTGATGACCCGGCATTAGGGTATAATTCTTGATACTGTTGATATATAAAAACCTTCCCATGTATAAGTTCACGCTGGCTGCGTTCCTGCTTCTTCTCGTCATAACCGCCGAAACGGTTGCCCAACAAACATCCGATACCGTCAGCGTTTTGACGACGGCGATCTGTTCATCGTGCAAGAATCGAATAGAAAACGACCTGAGCTTCGAAGCCGGAGTTCGAAAAGTAACCATGGACCTTGACACGAAGCGGGTGAGTGTCGTTTACAACCCCCAAAAGACGGACCCGGATAAGATCCGGCTGGCCATCACCCGCATCGGTTATGACGCTGATTCCTTGAAAGCGGATCAGAAAGCGTACAAACGACTTCCGGAATGTTGCCGTAATCACGATGCGGAACATCCGCACTGATCATTCAGCTCCATAAACCAGTTCCCCGTTTACATACGTACTCAGTACACGGGTCTGTGGTATCTGCTCTTCGTCGATCTCCATGATGTTACGGTCAAGCACGATGAAGTCCGCAAAGTAACCGTTGTCGATCAAGCCTTTTTCCTCCTCTTCAAAATTAGCATAGGCCGCCCAGGTGGTCATGGCTTTCAGGACATCTTTACGCTTCATCGCTTCTTCCGCTCGAAAACCATCCGGTGGATTGCCTTCAAGGTCCTTTCGTGACACGGCGGCATAAAAGGTGAGAAGGGGGTTGATGCGTTCGACGGGAAAGTCGGTTCCAAAAGCGATGGTTTCAGCTTCCCGCTCGAGTGAGCGATAAGCGTACGCTCCGGTCATTCGGTCTTTGCCCAAACGTTCTTCGGCCCAGTACATATCACTCGTAGCATGAGTCGGCTGTACGGACGGAATGATCGAGTATCGGCTGAAGTAATCCATGTCGGCGGGATCTACTACCTGGCAATGCTCGATCCTCCAGCGTCGTGGATTTTCTCCCGATAAATTCTCCCGATACAGCATCAGGATCGTTTTTACTGCGGAATCTCCGATGGCGTGGGTGCAAACCTGGAAACCGTTCTCGTGGGCTTCGTCCATGATGTCGTTCATGTATGCAAGGTCATGCAACAGGAATCCATAATGCCCGGGTTGGTCGGCATACGGACGTTTCAGGCAGGCACCCCGGGACCCCAACGCACCGTCGGCGTACACTTTAACGGCTCGTACGTTCAGGCGATCGGTCTTATAGGGACCTTTGGAAAAAAAGTAATCGCGCGTCTCCTTCGAATCCGAGATCATCGCGTAGACACGCAGTTTGAGTTTCCCTTCCTGCTGCAGGCGATCGATCAGGAAGATACTGTCTTTACCCAGGCCGGCATCGTCAACCGTAGTAAGCCCGACGGAAAAGCAGTGCTGCTGTGCTTTCAGGAGCGCTTCGGCGTTGAGAGAATCGGGGAAAGGTGGGATCTTGGCCTTGACCAGGTCGACTGCATTGTCGATCAATAGTCCGGTAGGCTCACCGGATTGATTGAGCAATACCTCGCCGCCGGCAACCCGCGTATCCCCGTTAATACCTGCCAGTTGAAGCGCGACAGCATTGCAGAGCGCCGCATGACCATCAATGCGCATCAGGAAAACCGGGACAGTCGGGTAAAGGCTGTCAAGCCGTTCCCGGGTAGGGAAGGAGTCATCTTCCCAGTCGTTCTGATCCCAGCCTCGGCCCAGGAGCCAACTGAATTTATTCGTCTTAGAAAATGCATTCAAAAGTTCCAATGCAGCTTCATACGAGCGCGAGCCTGTCAGATCGCACTTCAATAGATCACTTGCATACCCGAAAAAGTGGCAGTGAGCGTCGATGAACCCCGGAAGGACGGTACGCCCTTTCAAATCGACTTTTTTAGGGGCATCAAAGCCGTCGAGAATGTCATCATCCGACCCGGTACTGACGATTCGGCCGTCACGCACTGCAAAGGCCTGAAGATTCGAGGAACTGCTTTCGCCGGAATAGATGGTCCCGTTGAAATAAAGAACATCGGCTTTGCGTTTTCCGCAGGAACTTAGCAGGGCCAACAGGAGAACGAATGCAAGAGCGATAATACGAGCCATTCAGGAGGGGGTTGTAGCTGCAAAGTAAACCAATATCTTCGCAGTAAACTCGCTTTGCCAATGGAAACAATTGAAATCATGCGCTTTCCCATCGGGCGATTTTCAACTCCTTCGGAGTGTACGCCGGAATTGCGTAAAGAATGGATCCGGATCATCTCGGTGACGCCGGAACGGTTGCGACTACTGGTGGAAGGCCTGACCGATCAGCAATTGGATACCCCTTATCGTGACGGCGGTTGGACAGTCCGGCAGGTGGTGCATCACCTGGTCGACAGTCATATCAACAGTTACATCAGGTTCAAACTGACGATCACGGAAGATCACCCTACGATCAAGCCATACCAGGAAGAGCGATGGGCGGAATTGGGTGATGGTAAGCAGGCTCCGATCGAGGTTTCGCTTCCTTTGTTGGAAGCGCTTCATCGGCGATGGGTGTATTTCCTCAAGACGATGGCTGAGGATGATTGGAAGCGCAAGTACTATCATCCGGAATCGAAACGCGATTTTGATCTGGAGGAGGCATTGGCGATGTATGCCTGGCATTGCGAACACCATCTCGCGCATATACGGCAACTGAAACAGCGTTTACAATGGGCATGATCATTCGGAACGCGCAACTGATTGTTACATTGTTCGTCGCGTGCTTACTCGTTTCTGAAGCGAACGCGCAACTCAATCAGGTAGACCCGGATAAGGCCGGCGAGCAGTTGAAGACGTATTTTTTCGTCATGCTGGTCAAGGGCCCGAACAGGACCCAGGATTCGGCAACAGTGGTGCAAATGCAACGCGGTCACCTCGAGAACATGGATCGCATGGCCAAAGAGGGTAAACTCGATATCGCAGGTCCCTTTGCCACGGACATCGACTGGCGCGGAATCCTGATCTTCAATATGGATTCAGAGGAGGCGGTCAGGAAAGAACTGGAACTGGACCCCATGATCCAGGCCGGCAGGCTGAGTTACCTGATTCATCCCTGGATGTCCATGAAGGGCGCGGTCTTGCGGTAGGATTTCCCTTAACCTTTTTTAAGAACGGGAGGCCAACTTTTTCCCGTTCTTGCAGTAGAAAACCAGTCGGCCGCCGACCGGCCCGACAATTCCTTTCTTATGCCTATCTGGAAAATCGTCACCATGCGCTGGAAGCGGATCACCCTCATCCTGGTCGTTGTTTCTGCCGGCTTCCTTTCCTTCCGCGCAGCCGAAGACTACTATTTCGAGGTCAGCAAGAACCTCGACATTTTCACCACGCTCTTTCGCGACGTGAATACGTATTACGTGGATAGTGTACAACCCGGGGATTTGATGAAAAAGGGGATCGACGCGATGTTGCGTACACTCGATCCCTATACGGTTTTCATCCCGGAAAGCGACGTGGAAGATTATCGAATGACCCACATCTCGGCTGAATACGGCGGGATCGGTGCGCTGGTACATGAACGCGACGGTGCCATCGAAGTCAGTGAGGTGTATGAAGGTTTCCCGGCGCAAAAAGCCGGCATACAGGTGGGCGATCATATCCTCTCCGTCAATGGCATGTCGACTACCGGTCGGAAGGTGGACGATGTGACCGAAGTGATGAAGGGCCAGAAAGGCACATCGGTCAGGCTTTCACTGCAACGCGAAGGCGTGGCGCAGCCGTTCGAGAAAGTCATTGTGCGCGACGAGATCAAGTTCAAGAACGTGCCTTATTTCGGCAAGATCAGTGATAAAGTCGGTTACATCCGGCTGACCCAGTTCCTTGAAAATTCCGCTGCCGAGGTGCGCGAAGCCCTGGTCACGCTTAAACAAGACTCGGGTTTGCAGGCAGTGGTACTTGACCTGCGCGGCAATGGCGGCGGATTGCTGAAAGAGGCGGTGGACATCGTCAACTTGTTCGTTGACAAAGGACAAAAGATCGTTTCCCAGAAGGGAAAAGTCCGGGAGATGAACATCGAGTATACGGCCAACAAGACTGCTGTCGATACAGTCATCCGCGTGGCGGTACTCGTTGACCGCGGTTCCGCATCGGCTTCGGAGATCGTGACCGGCGCCATTCAGGAACTCGATCGGGGAGTGGTCATCGGGCAACGAAGCTTCGGTAAGGGATTGGTACAGCAAACGTATCCGCTTTCCTACAATTCGTTGTTGAAAGTCACCATCGCGAAATACTACACGCCATCCGGACGTTGCATCCAGGCACTCGACTATAGTCATCGAAGCGCGGAGGGCGTCGTGAACAAGGTGGCGGATACGCTCATCAACGAATTCCGTACGCGGAATGGTCGTTCGGTCTTCGACGGCAGCGGTGTTTATCCGGACGTCTATACGGATCCTACCTATTACAGTCCGCTCGCCGTAGCCCTGATCAACAATTTCGTTTTCTTCGACTACGCGAACAAATACTTCCGCGAGCACGCGTCGATTGCTCCCGCGAAGGAATTTCGTCTGACCGATTCGGAGTACGAGGACTTTGTTCGATTCGTACAGACCCGGAAATACGACTATACCGACAAGAGCGAACGAAAGCTGGAGGAACTCGCCAAGGCTTTAGAGCACGACAAGCACCTGGATGCCGTTCAGGGAGCCTACGATCAACTGAAACGGCAACTGGCGGATTACAAGAAGAACGATCTGAATAACCACAGGACTGAGATCAAGGAGATCCTGGAGGAGGAGATCGCGGCGCGCTACTACTACCAACGTGGCCGGACGGAAGCGGACTTCAAGTACGATCAGGAAATGAAGAAGGCGATCGAGGTGTTGATGAATCCGGTACAGGTGGCCTCCATACTGCGTGGTGACGGGCCTTATAAAGTCATTGGTAAACCCGGTTCGGAAGCCTACGCCAAAGCCGTTCAGGAACGACAGGAGAACGAAGAAGGTGATAACTAAGCCCCTGTAGGCTGCAAAATTTCCGGAAACCCGGCATTGGACAGTGACCCTGCCGGTTGCCGGGTTCCTTTTTTCCGGTAAATTTGCGCCTCTTAAGCAGCTCCTTTATGGGACGTATTTTTGAAAAGCGCAAGCACAAGATGTTTGCACGATACGATAAGATGGCGAAAGCCTTCACCAAGATCGGCCGGGAGATCGCCATCGCCGTCCGGAACGGCGGCCCTGACCCAGAATATAATCCAAGGCTGCGCGTGGCCATTCAGAATGCAAAGGGCGTTAATATGCCCAAGGACCGGATCGATAACGCGATCAAACGTGCCAGTTCCAAAGAAGAAGGCAACTTTGACGAGATCGTGTACGAAGGTTACGGTCCGTATGGGGTGGCCATCGTGGTGGAAACTGCAACCGATAACCCGACCCGTACTGTTGCCAATGTCCGGATGTATTTCAACCGTGCGGAAGGCTCTCTCGGGAAGACCGGGTCCCTGGATTTCATGTTCCAGCGAAAAGGAGTTTTTCGCATCGAGAAATCCGGTTCCATGAACCCGGAGGATCTGGAGTTGGAACTCATCGATTTCGGCCTTGATTCCATGGAAGTGGACGACCAGGAAATCGTAATCTACACGGCCTTCGAAGACTACGGAAAGATGGCGAAAGCCCTGGAAGACCGTAAGGTGGTCGTCAAGAAATCAGCCCTCGAACGTATACCGACAACCTTTGCGGAAATTACCGAAGAACAAGCCGACGAGATCCTCGAACTGGTCGAAACCATGGAAGAGGATGACGATGTGCAGGCGGTATATCACAACTTGCGTTGAGCAGTGAACAGTGAACAGTGAACAGTGAATAGTGAATAGCCAATAGCGAATAGCGAATAGTATAAATGGGGAGGCCGCTTCGAACGAAGCGGCCTCCCCATTTTAGTATCAATCACCAATCGCCAATTACTAATTCGTAATTAGTAATTAGTAATTATTGAACTGTTCACTGTTCACTGTTCACTGTTCACTGTTCACTATTCACTCCCTTCACCTCATCAAATACATCTTCCCCCAACCCTTCTTAAAGTACTTATCCGCGTCGGTGGCTCGTTTTTCGATCGTTTCGCCATTCAGGTTGGTGATGACGCGGTAGAGGTAGAGGCCGTTGGCGAGTTGGTCGCCGAATTCGTCCTTGCCGTCCCAGGCATAGTCAGTGATGTTTCGACCGATGTGGATATTGCCCAATTCCTCCTTCATGATCTCCCGTACGATCTTACCACTGATGGTCATGATCTGGATCTTCATGTTGGTCGGAATTTCGCTGCCGGTGAGGGTGAATACGAAGCGGGTCGATGTGGAGAACGGGTTCGGGTAATTCAGCACTTCGGTAATGGTCGAACGGTTGATAACCTCGAACGAGATCTTGTAGTTATACCGACCCGATTCGTTGTTGGATCGATCGGCCGCCTCGACTTCCAGTTCGTAGATTCCATCGGTTTCGAAAACCGGATTCCAGTCGATCCGGGCGCTGTTCAAAGGCAGCACGGCCGGTGTAAAGCGCATGGCCTGGCCGTAGTTCGGCAGGGTAAACGACAACAATTGGTTGCTGACTGCGCCGGGAGCGCGCAGGTAGACCTTGAATTTCGAAGTGTCGTTCAGCGCAAGGAACCTGTTCTCATCGTGGAGCCGGACAATGATGTTCGGCTTGCCTGAGACAATGTCGCCGTCGAGGATGTGTACGCCATCGAACGTCACGTCGAGAATCGGATTCACGCGGTCGCGCTCGACATTGAACTTCACTTCCGCGATGTTGTTGAAGTGGTATTGCTCCGCCTGGTGGTCCGCATTGTAGGGGTTGGCTTCGATCCAAAGGCTGTTGTTGCCTGCCAGTCCGAAGGTGCTGTCGACAACGATGGAGGCGGTCAGGTATTGATTCTCGCGCAGCGAGTCGAGCTTGACAGTAGCGATGTCCGTTCTCGAGCGATTGGCTCCGTAACGGTAGAAAGCGACTGACAGGCTGTCCATGTCCACGTTGGAAAGGTTGTCGATCGCCATCTGTAACCGGATCGTATCGCCTTCCTGCAACGGGTTGTTGTAGAAGGTGTACAGGCGATTCGGGTTCAAGGCGCATTCGGGCACCGGCTCGTAGTACACGCGCCAGTAATCCATTTGGGGAGGTGTCCGAAGGGAGTCGTCCTGAAGATAAGTCTGCAACTTGAGGTACGGATAAGTCGTCGCGGAGATCCAGTTCATCACTGTGTCTTTTCCGGTCGGCGTATACAGTAATTGGTTGACGAGGGTATCCCATGCGTCCGTAATGCTGTTCAAGCCCAGTACGTTCAGATAGACAATATCCTCTGAGCTGCCGGTTTCAACCGGACGTTGATTCCAGTGCAGGGATTCCCAGCTTCGGGCAGGGCCCAAAAGGGAAGAGTTCACATAACCGCGGTTCCAGACTGTCGACAGCAGGGTGGAGAAGGTGATAGTGTCGGTTTGATTGACGCCAAGTACTTCCTGGTTGCTGCCGCTGTAGCCTTTCCTCGTGAAATAGATGAAAGGAGCGTTGTCGCGTAACGCGGCCGTATTGAAGTTCAGGGAAGCAAATGCATTGTGGAAGTTCGGGTCGACAGTCGAATAGGTGGTGTTGAACCAGGAGTAGGCGATGATGTAGTTTCCATCCGGAACCGAAGCCAGGAAGTTGTTCAGGCTGGTCATCTGGCCGGCATTGCCATATTGGAAAATGAAATAGTTCTCGGCACGCTGGCGGCAGTTTCCAAAGCCCTGCGCATTGACCGGGTCGTCACACGAGCCGCTGGTCAGGGTAAAGGTGTTGAATTGTCCAACGTTGTAGGCGCAGGTGGTCCAGGGATCCAAGGTGATGGAGTCCAGCACAGCCACCATGACCGCGGGGAATACCTGGCAACCGTTGTACTCCATCGGAACGTTGTTGAGGGAGTAGCCGATCTCGTTCAGTTCGGTTTGCGTCAGACCAGGCTGGCCTTTCGTCAGTACACGAAGCGTCTTGTTGTTCTGGATGAAATCGAAATAACGATCCAGCGTGTCGTACCGGACGTTCTGGTAGCCGTCCGCCATGAACTGATGGAAATGCGATTGTGACCAGCCGGATTTACCAGGGATGTATTGGAAGGAACTCTGCTGCCAGCGGTATTTGACCGGATCGTAATCGATCGAGTCGTTGGTGACGCGCCAGTAATAGACCACGCTGTCCTGGAGAATATAAGAGGGAGGTGACCAGCTCAGGACACCACCGCTGTCGGTGATAGCCGTGAAACGGTACAAAGGACTGTTCTGCATGCCCGGGATCGAATCTTTGAGATTCATGTCGATCGTGTCGATCTCGAAACGGTACGTGCGCACATCGGCCAACGGATTGGCTGTGCTGGCCTTCAGGGTTACACTATTGTACGGGTGAATGGCGAATCGGGCAGGGTAGACCGGAATGATGTCGTTGGAGTTGATGAACAACTGCGTGGTCGCGCTATTGTTGGTGAGGTTGTCATATTCGTCGACGCTGTCGGGCAGATCGACTTCCACACGGAAAAGATTCAGTCCGGCTGAACTGAACCCGCCGGTGGTCATGGTGATCGAAAACTCGTCGTTATAGAAGCAATTACCGCGTTGGAAGGTGTAAACGGAATCCGAACCGTCCGGATAGGTACGGGTGACACGAACCGTGAAGGAATCAGAGACCGCTTTGGCGAGATTTCGGACGTTTACGACGACGGAAAACGTATCCAGATCGGTCGTAACGGCGGCAGGATTGAAACGCAGCGAACTGCCATCAACCATGTAATCGGGTTTTGTCCAGACATTCAGCCGCAGTGCCGGGTCGCCATTCAGCGACATCTCGTTGCAGACAATCTTGATGTTCTCCATGCCTGGCGCCTGGATGTCCTGGATGGAGTATTTCATCAGTTGTCCGATTGTAGCGCCATAGTGGTTGCGGCTCGTATTTTGGAACAAGGCCGTCGAATAGGCATACAGGTCTTCCGGAATACCCTGGCCGACACTTGCAATGAACGCGATGGCGGCTTTGCTGGGTTCGAGGACGAATTTTTCGGAAACGCTTTTTTGGTAGGTGTGGATGTCGCCGGCAAAGCAGGAGTTGGCGACGATCAACGGGTACTTACCCTGGTTGTTATACTCGGAAGGTTCGTCCGTACTCTGGTCGAATCCGGAGCCCGAAGCGTGTCCGAAGAAGGTCATGATCGAGACCCCATTGTCAATCTGTGCCTGCAGGGTATCGGATTGATTGATGACGATGGGGTCGTTGCTGTTCTTGAGATAGGTGGTAACATGTCCTCCGTAAAGACTGTCTTCCATGATCTGCTCGTAGGTGCTCAGGTAGCCCGCAAGCTGGTCCTGTTGCCCCTGATTGTTGCCGCCACCGAAATGCAGGATCTCTTTCATCCAGGTTTGAGGCGGACCGGATTGTACTTGTTCGAATTCCTGGACCTTGGCCAGGTAATCGAGGATCTCATTTCCGGTTCGGGCGCAAATCCGGCCGATCGGAACCGATGGTTCATACAAGGTGCCGTCAAGTCCGGTCACGAGTAGCATGTCGGACGTGGGTACTCCATAGGAGGGGACCAGGCACAATTCGAAGAGTGTCGGGTTCTGGCGGAAGTCGGCAGGACTCATCGACTTACCCAGTAACAGGATGTGCTGCGGTTTCCCCACTCCGGTCCAGCGTTCCAGTGCAAAGCGAACGAAGTTGCGGATCGACAAGGGATGTTTCTGGATACCGTAGGAGAATTGGTCGTACAGTTCGTCGATATCGAGCATCACGACCCGGTTACCGGTGGTGATATTCCGATAGTTCTTATAAGCTAATGCCTGGTTCCAGAGCGCACGGTGCGTAATGATGATGTAGGCGGAATCCACAGCGGCGTTCAGGAGATTGTTGAACTGGCCGAAGGCGCTTTGAACGTAATTGATACCCTTGATCGAAGTGATGTTCTGGATAGAACCGGCTGCCGACAGGAAGCAGCGTTTGGGAGTTGCGCTGCCATCGTTCGGGACCAGGGCTTGCCAGCCGGAGCCATTCGGGCTTACCAGGATCCGGCGATGATTCGTCAGGTCGTATAGGATCGGGCTGCCTGTGCCGGCGTTGAAATTGCTGATGTCCATCCGCGTATTCGTCTGGCCGGCATCATCCGGTACAAACAGTTCGAACGTGGAAGCAGCTTCAAGATCGAACGTGTGGGGGTAGCGCACCGACAGCCAGTAAAAGGCCGAATACTCCGTTATCGAGAGCGGGGTGCTGACGTTATACGTGAAGGTGGTACTGGCACTGGTGAAGAGTGCAGGCGATAGCGAGAAATTGTACCGGCGTATCGACTGCATGTAATAGGTGTCGGAAAAATTCGTTCCGGGGAACACCAGGGTCATGTTATGCGGGTTGTTGTTGACGCCGCCTACACAGGTATTCACTTCTACGTTGGGCCCGCTGGAAAATACATTGGCGGTGTTGACCGCAACGTTGTTCACGAAATTGGTACCCTGGTAGTTGCCGAATACCCCGCACCATCCTTCACTCTCCGTATAATCGATCGAGTTTTGGTTCATGCCGCGGTTGTAACCGTAGTTCTGCATGACATAGCTCTCCCGGATGAAATACGAGGCCGGAGTATAAGCGGGATAATTGTTGTCGTTCACCGCTGTCAGGCGCCGCCCGTTGGTGGTCGAACTCCAGGTGATGAAATAAACGGCCGTGTCGGTGTAGAGGCTGTAATTCGGTTGGGGCTGCCAGGTGGAGTCGCTGTAAAGACGGGTGTCCAGGGAGCCGTCGTTCATGCTGCCGAAGAATTCGATGAAGTCGCTGCCGTTAAAAACGCCGTCAGATTCACCTTCAAGGTGGATGTATTCTTCCTGTCCATTGTGGAAAACCTGGACCTTGCGTGGATCGATACTGCCGATCGGTACGCCGGAGAATTGCAGGTCAGTTCCGGAAATACGGTAAATGCCGTTTTGCCAGACCTTCACTTTGAAATACTGCTGGCTGTAATTGATCCAGTCGTTTTCGTAAGTCTGGGACTTCGACACCATTGGCCGGAGCGCCAGCAGGAGCAGAAGAAGGAGTAAGGTTTTTTTCATTGTGATCGTTCGTTGCCTCGGTCGTGGGCTGCCGTTGGAAGGAACTTATTTGGGTCGCTTGTTGACGTCGAGTCGAAGCGAGAAGATGTTCGAGTAAGGGGTTTCGTTACCGCCGATGTTGGCCAGGGCGTAGTCGAGTGCAAGTCGGCCCAGTTTCACACCGAGTCCGAGGTTGGGTTGTACGATGGTCGTTTCGGTCTTGTCGAAATTCTTTACCTTCTGAATATTCATCAGACCCGCGCGCAGGAAGATGAAACGGTTGTAACCGACTTCCAGTCCCATGTGCGGATCAACACTGATGGGTTTGGAGCTGATGAGCGTGTTCCGCTGTCCGTCAAAGGTCATGTCGGCATTGATCTCGGCTAACATGCTGATCTTGGAGGTAATGTCTTTGCGGTAACCGGCGCCGTAGATCAATTTGGGCAGGGTGATCTCCGTTGAATTCTTCGGGATCTCGTTTCCGGTTGCGCTGAAGGCTTCTTCGAACAGCTCGGTGTTGTAACTCCAGGCGTTGTAGGTGCTGGTGATGTCCTTGGCCATCAAGCCGAATTGCCAATTGCCTTTCAGGTATTGCGCGCCGAGATCGATACCGAAGCCCCAGGCCTTGCCGAAATCGCCTGCCTTACGGTGAATGATCTTCGCGCTGCCGCCGTAACGGAGTCCTTCGATCTTCGAGGTCTTGGCATAACTGAAGAGGAACGCATAGTCGGCGATCGAGAAGGATTTCAATTTCGAATAATCGATCACACCGGATGCGTCCATGAGATCCAGGGTGTTGGGGATGTCATCTGTTCCGAATCGGATCACCGAGAAACCGATGACGCGATTCGTATCGATACGTGTTGCAACGGTGCCGTAATCGAATTTTGAAATTCCCGCGAAGAGCTCGGCGTGCATGGCCGCGATCTGAATGTCGCTCCCGATTCCGTTAAGGCCGGCCGGATTCCAGGCAGCCGAGGTAGCGTCATCCGTGCTGGCAGCGACGGCACCCGACATGCCCATGGGTCGCGCACCTACTCCGATGGAAAGGAATTCATTACTATACTTCGGAGTCTGGGCATGAGCAATCCCAAAAATTCCGAACAGGCAATAAGCGGTCAGTAGTGTACGGTTCATGGAGCGGAGCAAGTTCATCCGGGCAAAACGCCTTTTGGTAAGGTTTTATTATAGATAATCAACAGGTTACCTCTAGTAAAGTTACGATTTATGCAAGCCGGTGAAGTCGTTTTTTTGGAAGATTTCAAGCATTTATCAATACTGTTATACCGGGTTTCCAACAAAGGGGTTGACGGAATTCCTTCGACAATCTGACACATTAAAACTGTAAGATGGCCGCATGGATTTATCCCTTTTTATTCAATCATTACTTTTACACGCCCCGCCGGCTTTGTCCCTTGAAAAAGCACCTGCCCAACCTCCTGACTTCCCTCAACCTTTTTTGTGGTTGTATCGCCTCCGTATTGGTTTTTAGGGGCAGGGTAGAGTGGGTGGGTTACGTGGTCCTGGCGGCGGCCCTATTCGATCTCTTCGATGGTTTTCTGGCCCGCAAACTCGGCGTGAGCGGCCCCTTCGGCCGGGAACTGGACTCCCTGGCCGATATGGTGACCTTCGGGTTCGTCCCGGGAGCGATCCTCTTTCAACTCCTGCAAGCCTCCGACCTTGCCCTGGCTTTCCCTGATCCTGACCTCCGTCGTGTGATTCAGTTTCTACCGTTCGTCGTAACCGTCTTCTCCGGTCTCCGCCTGGCGAAATTCAACATCGATACCCGGCAATCGACTTCCTTCATCGGGCTCCCGACTCCGGCCAATACACTTTGGATCATTTCGCTTCCGATCATCCTGACCTGGTATCCCGGCCAGTACGAGTTCCTGCGATCCCATTGGGTCATTCTTCTGTTGTCCATCCTGTCTGCCGGACTCCTGGTTGCTGAGTTGCCGCTGTTCTCACTCAAGTTCAAGCATTTTGGCTGGAAGGGAAATGAATATCCGTACATCCTGATCCTGATCGCTTTGCCGCTGGCCCTCTTTTTTTCCTTCGCGGCATTGCCCATGATCGTCGCCACATACGTACTTTTGTCGCTCGTACGAAACCTCACACAACGCACCGCCCCATGAAGTTCATTGCCGAAATCGATGTTATGCCATTGAAAGCCTTATTGGATCCGCAGGGAAAAGCGGTGACGCACGGCCTTCAAAATATGGGCTACGCGACCATGGAGAATGTGCGCGTCGGCAAACACATTTCGCTGGAGATCGATGCGGATTCCCGCGAAGCGGCCAATCAGCAGGTGGAAGAGGCGTGTAAAAAACTGCTGGCGAATCCGATCATGGAGAGTTTTCATTTCGTCCTCAACGAGGCGAAGTGATAAACGGCATGCTGCCGAAATAGCCGTTACCTATTTTCGCAGGACAAAATTCTGACCGAGGTAAACCCGGCGGACCTGTTCGTCGGCTGCCAGTTCTTCCGCTGTACCTGCTTTTAGAATTCTCCCCTCAAACAACAGGTAAGCCCGATCGGTGATCGAAAGTGTTTCGTGAACGTTGTGGTCCGTGATCAACACGCCGATGTTCCGGTCTTTCAGGTGAGCGACGATTCCCTGGATGTCTTCCACTGCGATCGGGTCCACGCCAGCGAAGGGTTCGTCGAGCAAGATGAATTTCGGATCAACCGCCAGGGCGCGTGCGATCTCGGTTCTGCGCCGCTCGCCACCCGATAACAGATCGCCTCGGTTCCCGCGGATACGCTGCAGCCCGAATTCGTCGAGCAGGGATTCCAGCTTTCTGGATTGTTCTTCCTTGCTCAGCCGGGTCATTTCGAGCACGGCTTTGATATTGTCCTCCACACTCAGTTTGCGGAAAACGGAGGCTTCCTGAGCCAGGTAGCCGATACCCAGTTGCGCACGCTTGTACATCGGCAAGCCCGTGATCTCCGTCTGATCCAGGAAGATCCGCCCTTCGTTGGGCTGGATCAAGCCTACGGTCATGTAAAAAGTAGTCGTTTTCCCGGCGCCATTGGGCCCGAGCAAACCGACGATTTCGCCTTGTTCGACCTGAATGGAAACACGGTCAACGACGGTGCGTTGTTTATACCGCTTGATGAGTTGATCGGCGCGTAGGATCATGCTGGACAGGCGCAAAGATGGGGAATCCGAAGCGGATGCCCAACCTTAAAAGCTGATGTGAACGGTGCCCAGGATCGCGACTTTGGCAATGTCGGGATGATCCAGATAGGATAGACGCCAGATGTTGTCGATACGCAGGATGCGGAAGATGTTCGAGATGCCGATCCCGGCTTCGATGTAGGGCTTACCCAACGAATAGAAAGCGTCAGGGCGCGAAAGGATGTCCCGGTTTCTGTCGGAAACTTTTCCGGTGACCGCGCTGAAGGTCGCCATCTCCCGCCATTTCAGTTTACGCAATGCCGGAATTCGGTCGAGGAAGAAGCCGCCGAAGTTGTGCTCGGCTTTGAAGCTGATGTATTCATCGCTGACGAACTCGTAGAAGTTCATCAGGTTAAATGCGGACCGGTCGTACACGAATGAATTGTTTCCGGGATGAATGTACAGGAGCGGATAGGGCAGGGTGCCCCAGATCTTTCCGGCTTCAGCGGTGAAGTAGAAGGTGCCGAAGTTTCCGGGATACAGATAGTCTTCTACTTTGAACCGAAGCTTGTGGTAAGTGAAATCGCTTTCCAGGAAGTCCTTGAGTCCGGTCTGATACTGCAAGTGAAAGATCGGCCAGTTGGTTCCAAGGGAGATGCGGTCCACTTCCCCCGATACGAAACGTTCGTGGTTGGCGAAGCGGATGTAGAAGGAAAGGTCGGTGTTGTTGATCCGGCTGCTGCTGTCCGTCTTCGCGTCATTGGCGAAGTAAGTGAAGTTGAGTTTGCCCAGCGGAGCGTATTCGGTATGGGTGATGCTGACGCGGTTGGAGAAGCCGGGTTTCCATTCGTGTTCGAAATAGACTTTTTCCATTTCGACATCGTTCAACAACAAGGCTTGTTGACGCCGGAGTAAAGTCGCGAAGACGTTGTCGTTCGCAAAAGCGTTGGCGCTCACGCCGAGCTGCTCGACATCCTTTGTGTATTCCACGCCGAAGTACTGACGCGGGTCCTTGGAGGTGAAGTAGCGCAAGGTGCCGCCGTATTTGAATCGTTCGTCCTTGAAGCCGTAAGCGGAATATCCGCTCAGCACCAGGCGGGTGCTGAATTTGTTACTGGTCTGGCCGCCGAAGCGGAGGCGAAACCCTTCGATCGGATTGGAGGAAATGAATTTGTAGATAGGGCCGATTTCGAAGAGTCCTACTTCCTTGTAGCCCGTGGCGGCCACGCGAACCAGGTCCGCCCAGCGTTTGTACGCCGGGATCGTTTTGATCGTATCGATCATCGCGTAGATCTTCCGTTCGCTTTCACTCAGGCTTTCGCCGCGGGTGGAATCCCAAAAGGCGGTGCTTTGCTTGTACGCGTCATCCTTTACGATCACCTCGTGTCCTTCGGCAAAGAAACTCTCCGGTTGCGGGTCGTTCAATTTGAAGTTCCGGTAAAAGGTTGTTTTACGTCCGATGAAGCCGGTGGTCTCTTTTGATTTGGTTTCCGTCGGCGCCAGATTGACCACGAGGACTTCCTTTGCCAACAACCAGGTTTGGTCGGCAACGAAGGTGTAGTCGTGAACGATGGCCAGGTCCTCGATGAAGTTGATGTTTGCGTCACCGCTGATGCGCATGTTCAGTTTCCGGATGGCAAAGGTGGTGTCGTGAACCCAGAATTCCCCGTTGAAGGTAAGTTCCTGTTTCCGCCGGGGATGAAACGTGATCTTATAGCACCACTTGTTGTCAAGGTAGGCGCTGTCGACCAGCATGTATTTATAGTAAAGCTGGGAAATGCCGCTGATCGGACTGACGAAGCCCTTTCCGAAAAGATAGAGGTAGGCATCGTATACGTTGATCTTGGCGTACAGGTCTCCCAGGTACTGGGAAACGGTGGCGTTCTCGACGCCCGAGATCTTGCTGGCCCGAATGACCTCCTTCTTCAGTTTCGGATTCTTGCGTTGATACACATCCGAGACCGATTCGGTCAGGAAGACGGGTAAATAGGGTTTCTTGTTGGTTGAGGTCGTGTCGATGTTGTCGAATACGAACGAGAAAGGTTTGAACAGCTTGCGACGTTTGAATTTGTCGGTGATGTTGTTGATGTCGAATTCCAGCTTGTTATAGGTTTCGTACTGGAGCGCGGAAAAGCGGTCGGGGTCGTTCTTGGGCTTATTGTCGATGACCTTTCGAAGCAGGATGATGGCGGGATTCTCTCCGGCAACGATGGTGACTTCCGGAAGGTCGAACTTGTTGGCCCGTAGCGCGAAATCGATCTTCTGGGTCTGGCCTCGCTTCACATGGATCGTAGCGGGCAGGTAGCCGACGAAAGTGGCTCGAATGCTGTCGACCGGCTGAGTGGTCTCGATTGAGAAGTTGCCGTCGAGGTCGGCATTCTTACCAACGGTTGTCCCGACGAAGAGGATGCTGGCAAAGGGTATCGGTTCGTTGGTGAGCGGGTCATAGACCCGTCCGTTGACGCGGGTGATCTGCGCGGTGGAGGCAATGCTTCCCAGGACCAAAAGCTGGGAGAGGAGGAGCCGTACATTCAATCGTAAGCCCGGAAAAGTGGGAATCATGCCCGAAAAATACGGGTTGAAAAGGGTTAGGCTGATTGCAGTTGGTCCCAGTATTCAACAGCCCGGCGTAAATGCGGAATGACAATGGTGCCGCCGACAATATTGGCGACAGCAAAGGTTTCAAAGAGTTCCTCCGTTGTTACTCCCTCTTCATGACAGCGGCCAAGGTGATAGCGAATGCAGTCGTCACAGCGGAGCACCATGCTGGCAACGAGACCGAGCAATTCCTTGGTCTTTACAGATAAGGCACCTTCGGCGTAGGTGTTCGTGTCAAGGTTGAACAGCCGTTTCAGAACAAGATTATCCTGCGAAAGGATGCGCTCGTTCATCCGGCTTCGGTACGCGTTGAATTCCTGGACCTGGTCTTTCATGGTGTTTTACTGAACAGCTTGTTTGCCCCGAACCACGTAGGCGCTGACGAAGATGGAAACTTCGTAAAGGATGTAGAGGGGGATGGCGACCATGATCAGCGTCGTGGCGTCCGAGGTTGGCGTGATCACGGCCGACAGGATCAGGATCACCACGATGGCATGTTTCCGGTAGTCGCGCATGAATTTAGGACTCAGGATGCCCACCTTGGAAAGGAAATAGACCACGATCGGGAGTTCGAACACGATGCCGGTAATCAGGGTCATTGTGGTTACGGTGGAAATGAACGAGTCGAGGCTGATCATATTCTGGACTTCCGTGCTGACCTGGTAATTGCCTAGAAAATTGACGGTCATCGGCGTAATGATGTAGTAGCCGAAGAGTACACCCGTGATGAAGAGGAACGACGTGTAAAACACGATCCCGTTGGCGTACCGTCTTTCCTTCTCATGCAGCGCGGGTTTGATGAAGCGCCAGAGTTCCCATACCACATAGGGAAAGCCCGTGACCAGGCCCGCCACGAAAGCGACCCACATATGGGTCGTGAACTGCGAAGAAATATCGGTTGCGATCAGCCGGAAGGGGATCTCGCGGATGCACAGATCTTCCCCCAACTGCAAGCGGTCTGACAGATGGCACAGGATACGGTAGGTAAGGAACTGAGGGTTCTTGGGGGCAAGCAGTATTCCGTCAAAGAGGAGCTCCTTCAGGAAAAACCAGGTCAGCGCCAGCACCATGACGACACCGACCGCGCGTACCAGGTGCCAGCGTAAGGCCTCCAGATGCCCGAGAAAAGACATCTCCGCCTGCGGATTGATGTTACTGCGATCGAAAAGAGCCATGAAGGGTCAAAGATAGCCAGTGAATTCAAATCGCCCGGAGGACTGTGTTATCACAGGATGCCTTCCTTGACGAGATCATGCAGGTGCACGAAGCCCGCGAATCGACCCTTATCGGTCACCAACAGTTGTGAAATATTGTACTGCTTCATCAGGTTGAGCGCGTCCACTGCCATGGTGTCCTTGGCAACTTGCTTGGGATTCGTATTCATCACATCGCGGGCCTTGATGCCTTCAATGGATTTTCGGTTGATGAGCATCCGGCGAAGGTCGCCGTCCGTTATCACCCCAACCAATTTGCCCTTTTCAAGCACAGCCGTCGCGCCTAAACGGTTCGATGAGATCTCGAGAATCACATCCTTGATGTCCGTATTGGAGGAAACGGCGGGTTTCGCATTGCCGGGGAATATGTCCTTGACCTTCAGGTAAAGTTTCTTCCCCAGGGCGCCTCCTGGATGATACTTGGCAAAGTCGCGGCTGGTGAAGCCCCGTTGCTCGAGCAGACAGACTGCCAGCGCGTCCCCCATAGCCATCTGCGCGGTGGAACTGCTGGTTGGAGCCAGGTTGTTAGGACAGGCCTCCTTGGCCACATAGGTATTCAGGACGAGGTCGGCCTGTTTGGCCAGGTACGATTCGGGATTACCGACCATCCCGATCAGGATGTTTCCCCAGGAACGGAGCAAGGGCACCAGCACTTTGATCTCAGGAGTATCACCACTTTTGGAGATGCAGATGATCACATCGTGCTTTTGAATGATGCCAAGGTCGCCGTGGATAGCGTCGGCGGCATGCATGAAAATGGAAGGTGTTCCGGTCGAATTAAGCGTCGCGACGATCTTTTGAGCGATAATCGCACTCTTGCCGATACCGCTGACAATCACGCGTCCTTTGCTTTTTAGAATTGCCTCAACGCAGGCCACAAACTGATCGTCAATGTGTTGCGTGAGATTGGCCACAGCTCCGGCTTCGATTTGGAGCGTCCTTACGGCCAGTTTGCGGATGTTGGATTGATTTTTCAATGATCTAGCTTAAAAATATCGCGCGGGAATAGCCGTTTATTGGGACAAAATTATTTAATTTTAAAGCAGGAACGCGTGATGCCTTGCTCACGCGTAATTGTTTTGTAAAAAGCTGAAAAACAGAATACTATAATGCTAGTGGCGGAAAAACCGTTGAAGACTTACCTCAGAAAGTACTTCGGTTTTGACAAATTTAAGGGGGAACAGGAGAGCATCATTCGAAATGTGCTGTCGGGGAAGGACACCTTCGTCATCATGCCGACAGGTGGTGGGAAATCCATGTGCTATCAGCTTCCTTCCATGATCATGGAGGGAACTGCGATTGTCGTTTCACCCCTCATCGCCCTGATGAAGAACCAGGTCGATGCCATGCGGGGATTCAGTAACGAAGAGGGGATCGCGCATTTTCTGAACTCCTCACTTAATAAATCAGAGATCGCGACGGTCCGCAAGGACATCAAGGAAGGTCGAACCAAGCTCCTGTACGTTGCCCCGGAGTCACTGACAAAAGAGGAAAACGTAGAGTTTCTGCGCAGTGTACCCATCTCGTTTTTCGCGATCGATGAGGCGCACTGTATTTCTGAATGGGGGCATGACTTCCGTCCCGAATACCGCCGGCTTCGCCCGATTATTGACGCGATCGGTAAAGTTCCCATCATTGCTCTTACAGCCACGGCAACGCCCAAGGTCCAATTGGACATTCAAAAGAACCTGGGTATGACCGACGCGACGGTCTATAAAGCGTCCTTCAATCGCGGAAACCTGTACTATGAGGTTCGCCCGAAGGTTGACGTCATCAAAGAGATCATCAAATTCGTCAAGCAGAACTCCGGCAAATCCGGAATCATCTATTGTCTTAGCAGGAAGAAAGTGGAAGAGGTAGCGTCCACGCTTTCCGTCAATGGCATTCGTGCATTACCGTATCATGCCGGCCTCGACGCCGGCGTTCGTGCCGATACCCAGGATAAATTCCTCATGGAAGAAATAGAGGTCATCGTGGCTACGATCGCCTTTGGAATGGGTATCGATAAACCGGACGTCCGTTTTGTCATCCACCACGATATACCCAAGAGCCTGGAAGGGTATTACCAGGAGACCGGACGTTCCGGCAGGGATGGTCGCGAAGGGAAATGCGTTACCTTCTACAGTTACAAAGATATCGAGAAGCTGGAGAAGTTCATGAAGGGAAAACCGGTAGCCGAGCAGGAAGTGGGTAAACAGCTGTTGCTTGAAACCGTCGGCTATGCGGAAACGTCCGTTTGCAGAAGAAAAGTGTTGCTCAATTATTTCGGCGAACAATATGTCGAGGAGAATTGCGGCAATTGTGATAACTGCCTCCACCCGAAGAAGAGTTTCGACGGTAAGGAGGAAGTAAGCACTGTGCTTGAGACCGTTCAGGCGGTGAAGGAGAAATTCCCGATGGAGCACATCGTGAATGTTGTTTGTGGAAAAGCGGAGAACAATGTGAAGCTCCACGGGCACGACCAGCTCGAGATATTCGGCGAGGGGTCGGACCATGAGCCGAGGTTCTGGACAGCCATCATCCGGCAATCGTTGCTGGCCGGGCTGTTGTCGAAGGATATTGAGACCTACGGAACGCTTCGGTTGACGGATAAGGGCAAGGCCTTTCTCAAGAAGCCTGTCAAGATCATGGTGGTCGAAGACAAGGACTACAGCAACACGGAAAGTGATGAGGAAGAGGAGTTCAGCGGAAGTAATGCTGCCGCTGCCGACCCGGTCCTGTTCGCGCAATTGAAAGACCTGCGCAAGCAGATTGCCAAGCAGAAAAGCGTTCCGCCCTTTGTGGTCTTTCAGGACCCTTCGCTGGAGGAAATGGCCATTCAGTATCCGATCACCATGGATGAACTGAAGAACATTTCCGGCGTCGGAGCAGGGAAGGCGACCAAATTCGGGAAGCCCTTCGTCGAACTGATCAAGAAGTATGTGGAAGAGAATGAGATCGATCGTCCCATGGATCTCGTGGTCAAATCGATTGTGAACAAGTCGGGCTTGAAAGTCTACCTGATCCAAAACATCGACCGGAAGATTTCACTCAATGATATGGCAACGGCTAAGGGCATGACCCTGGAAAACCTGTTGACCGAGCTTGAAACGATCGTCTCTTCGGGAACCCGGATCGACATCAATTATTACATCAACGAGGTCGTCGACATTGACCGCCAGGCTGAAGTGTTCGAATACTTCAAGTCGGCTGATTCCGACTCCGCCGAAGAAGCGCTGCGGGAACTCGGTGAAAATGATTATTCCATCAACGATATCCGTTTGATGCGTATTAAGTTTCTCTCGGAACTCGGCAACTGATTCCCGACCGGATTACCTTAAATAAAAATGGCTGCCCACCGGTAGCCATTTTTATTTATGTGTTCCGCTATCAGCGCACCAGGGTTACATGCCCAACGTAGCGGTGTCCTTTGCCCCGGAAGTCCTTCACACTGACGATGTATTCATATACATCCTGCTGGCAAGGCTGTTCGTTGTTTTGGTAAGAACCGTTCCAGGGTGTTTCCGGACTGGTGGAATGGTAGATGACCAGCCCCCAGCGGTCCATGATCCACATTTCGAAATCTGTCCATCCTACACCCAGTGGCAGGAAGCCGTCGTTCACACCATCTTTATTCGGCGTGAAGGCGTTCGGAATATAGATCGCGAAATCCTGTTCTACCCGGATGGTGCCGAAAATGGTGTCCAGGCAACCGGCCGGATTCATGACGATCAGTTGGATCTGATAGGTGCCGGTGTCCGCGTAATTGTGCGCAGCCGATGATCCGTGTTCAACCGGTGACCCGTCGCCGAAATCCCAGGCGTACCAGCTTGCTCCGCTACTGGTGTTCTCGAACGATACGTTGGCATTCACGAGTGATACCGTATCAGCGGAGGCGGAGAAGCCGGCTACCGGATAGGGATGCACGGTGACCAGATTACTGACGTTCAGATAATCGATACAACCATCCGGTGTTTCTATCAGCAGACTTACGCTGTAGGTTCCTGGTTCGGTATAGGTATGAATCGGTGACGTTTCGCTGCTCGTGGATCCATCGCCCAGGTTCCAGGCATAGGTTGATCCTGCAGGGGTCGTGGATCCATCCAGGAAGTTTACCACCACCGGGCTGCAACCCGCAATTTCCTGAGGGGTGAAGGCGACTTCGGGAGCCGGTCTGACCAGCACGGTAACCTGATCGGTAGCCGTAGTGCCACAGGCATCGGTTACGGTAACGGTAAAGGTGGTGTCCTGAGCCGGGTAAACTGTACTGCCGGGGGTCAAAATCTGACCGCTATTCCAACTATACGTATAGGTTCCCGCACCACCGCTAGCCTGTGATCCGATCGTGGTTGCGCTGCCATCGCATAAGGTGGCATCTCCGGTTGCTACCACCGTCAGCGGGTCGGGGACACTGATGGTGACCGACAAGGGTCCTGAGGAACATCCGTTCGCATCGGTGACCGTAACGCCGTATTGCGTGGTACCGACGGGCGAAACGGTTTGTGAAGAGTCCGTGCTGCCATCGGTCCAGAGATAAGCGTACGGTTGGGTACCTCCGGAAACGGAAGTCGCCAACACCAAAACAAAGCCAGGACACAGCGCCTGATCAGCCGGTAGAGCAGCCAGCAGAGGAGCTGGTTCTTCGATTTCAAATTGGTAGAGGTTCACACAACCATTGGCATCCGATACGGTAACAGTGTAATTGCCGCCGCTCAGTCCGCTGGCTGTCGCGCCTGAACCAACGGCAGGCGACCAGGAATACGAATAGGGAGCGGCTCCGCCACTAACGCTTACCGCGGCCGAGCCGTTTGCCATACCGTTACAACCGACGTTTGTTGAAGTCGGCGTAAGCACCATCGAGGTATTGGAGTTGACAGCAACGCTTTCACTCTCATTGCATCCGCCGGCATCGGTAATCACAACGGTATAGAGGCCGGCGGCAAGTCCTCCGGCAGTAGGAGTGGAGGCTCCGCCCGGCGACCATTGATATTGATACGGTGGCGTTCCACCCGATGGTGAAGCGGTTGCGCTGCCATCCGTTCCGCCATTACAAGAGGCCGGTGTTGAACTGGTCAGGATGCTGATCGGATCAGGTTCTTCGATCAACACTTGAACGGTGGATACACATCCTGTTGCGTCGGTGATTTGGACCTGGTAGCTTCCGGCGGCAAGACCGCTTGCTGAAGCCAGGGTCCCGCCTGTGGGAGACCAGGAATAGGTATACGGTGCTGTCCCGCCCGTTGCGCTGATCGTTGCACTACCGTTGGCACCGCCATTACAACTTACGTCGGTGTATGATTGCAAGGTGGCCGTGGCGCCGCCAATGCTGCTGACCGTCACGTTCGCAGACTGGGTGCAGCCGTTTCCATCGGTTACAACCACGGAGTAGTTGCCGGACGCGAGGTTGGTAAGGTTGGCGTTGTTGCCGGAGCCCGGTGTCCACGCATAAGTGAACGAGCCCGTGCCGCCTGCAGCCAATACACTGGCTGTCCCGTTTGATCCTCCGCAAGTGGTAGGAGTTGAATTGGTCTGAAGTTGGATGGCATCCGGTTCCTGAATTGAAACGTTCACGAAATTGAGACAACCATTCGCATCCGTTACGCTGACTACATAATTGCCACCGCCCAACCCGCTGGCACTCGTCGAGTTGCCGCCATAGGGTGACCACTGGTAGGTGAATGGTCCTGTTCCGCCATTCACATTGATGCTGGCACTTCCATCGGATGCTCCGTTGCAACTCACATTCGAGGTGGCGGCGAGCGAAACGGTCGGACCTCCCTGGTTGGCCACAACGGCGGAGGCGGAGTTGGTGCAACCATTGGCATCCGTCACAATTACCGTATAGGAACCTGCAGGTAAATTGTTGGCAGTCGCATTTACGGAACCACCCGACGACCAGCTATAGGTGTAAGGGGCAGATCCTCCGTTGACATTCACTGTTGCAGAGCCATTCGAAGCGCTGCAGGCCGAAGGCGTGGAAGAGGTGGTCAGTTGAATGGCGACGGGTTGTGTAACAGTGGCCGTTGCGGAGGTCGTGCAACCGTTTGCATCGGTTACCGTCACCGTATAGTTGCCGGCCGATAGTCCGGTGGCGGTACTGCCCGAAGAACCCGAAGGGAACCAGGCGTAGGAATATCCTGCGGTCCCACCGCTTACGCTTACGCTGGCTGTTCCATCGCTTCCGCCATTGCAATCGGTAGCGGTGGCGGTCGCATTAGCCGCCAGGGCCACGGGTTGAGCAACCGTAGCACTCGCGCCAGCGGTACAGCCGTTGGCATCGGTAATGGTCACTGTATAATTTCCGGCGCTGAGATTGATGGCGGAAGCGGAGGAAGCACCACCTGGAGCCCAGGCATAACTATAGGGTCCGGTTCCACCGGCAACTACGACATCCGCTGATCCGGATGGCGATCCGAAGCATAAGGTGGGTTGCGTTGTAGTCTGCAGCGCTAGGGCGGTCGGTTCGGTGATCGTTACCTGGTCATTGGAAATGCAACCATTCGCATCCGTTACGGTAACACTGAAATTGCCGGCAGAAAGTCCCGTTGCAGTTGCGCCCGAACCCCCGGCAGGGGACCATGCAAAGCTGAATGGCGCTGTGCCGGTGCTGACATTCACGGTCGCGCTACCGTCGTTTCCGCCGAAGCAGGAGACTTGTTGCACAACAGCAGTTGCAATGGTCGGGCCGCCGATATTGGAAACGCTGGCATTCGCAGTCTGGGTACACCCGTTGGCGTCGGTGACGATGACGGTGTAGCTGCCTGCTACAAGTCCGCTTGCATTTGCTCCGGTTGCACCGCCAGGGCTCCAGGCGTAAGAATAAGAGCCAGCGCCGCCGCTTACGCTGGCAGTTGCCGATCCGTTAGCCGATCCGCAGGATGCCGGAGTTGAAGAAGTGCTGACATTGATCGCGGCCGGTTGGCCAACGACGGCGGTTGACGTGATGGAACAACCGTTATCATCGGTTACGGTTACGGTATAGGTTCCTGCAGCGACGCCAATCGTCGTACTATTGTTGCCGCCTGTCGGGAACCAGCTATACGTGTAGCCCGGTGTCCCGCCATTCGCGGAAACCGTGGCGCTACCATCGGCGCTGCCGTTACATTGTGTGGCTTGTGTCGAGGTCGAAGCGGTGACGGCGGTCGGCTGAGTGACAGAAGCAGTGGCAGTTGACGTACAGCCGTTTTGGTCGGATACTGTAACCGTATAAGTTCCTGCATTCAGATTGGAAGCGGAGGCGCCCGCAATACTGCCCGGCATCCAGAGATAGGTATAGGGTCCGGTTCCGCCGGCAGCTTGCGCGCTGACCGCGCCGGTTGCTGTGCTGCGACACAATGCTGCTGTCGCACTGGCCTGAGCCTGTACCGGTGAGGGTTCCGTAATGGTCACGTTGTCGGTCGAGATACAACCATTGGCATCCATTACGGTAACCGAATAACTTCCGGCAGGCAAGCCGGTGGCTGTCGCCAGGGTTCCGCCGGCTGGTGCCCAGGTATATGCAAATGGAGCGTTACCGGAGGAAACGGAAACAGTTGCCGATCCATCGGACCCACCATTGCAGGAAACCTGTTGCACGGTGCTGGCGCTGACCGTCGGGCCGCCGATGTTACCCACATTGGCGACGTCGCTCTGCGTACAACCATTGGCATCGGTCACTACGACGGAGTAGGCCCCGGCTGAAAGTCCGGTCGCATTTTGGGTGGTAGCACCGGATGGATTCCAGAGGTAATTGTAGGGTGCGGAACCACCGGATGCATTCACCGAGGCGCTTCCATTCGAAGAGCCGCACTGTGCCGGGGTGGAGTTGGTCGACAGGTTCATCGCAGCAGGCTGACCGACCGTAGCTGAGGCTGTGGTCGTGCATCCGTTCGCATCTGTCACGGTTACCGTATAATTGCCGGGGCTCAGTCCAGCGGCCGTGCCGCCGGATGCTCCGGATGGGAACCAGGAATAAGTATATCCTGCCGTGCCGCCATTGACATTAGCTGTTGCGGTGCCGTCATTCCCGCCGTTACACAAAGTAGGAGTGGAGGAAGCCGAGGCGGTTAGCGCACCCGGAGAGGTAACTGTTCCGCTTGCACTCGAAGTACAACCATTGGCATCCGTTGCAGTAACGGTGTATGTTCCCGCTGCCAGACCACTTGCGGTTGCGCCAACTGCTCCACCCGGTGACCAGGAGAAGGTGTAAGCGCCGGTTCCGCCCGCAGCCTGGGCAGTCATACTGCCGTCTGAGGAGCCGGCACAAAGCGTAGGTGTTGAACTAACCTGAGCTGCTACCGCAGAAGGTTCGGTAATGACAATGTTATCCGATGAAATGCAACCGTTGGCGTCCGTGACGGTGACACTATAATTACCCGCTGGTAAGCTGTTGGCGGTAGCACCGTTTCCGCCGGAAGGCGACCAGGCGTAAGAATAAGGAGCCGTGCCACTCGAAACGGTAACCGTAGCACGACCATCATTTCCACCTGCACAA
>WBZP01000691.1_pt1 | contig 44661 bp, 30 predicted proteins | sample 5204301 | NCBI WGS metagenome assembly WBZP01 (sample SAMN12412401, study PRJNA552823) | activated sludge metagenome | isolation source: activated sludge from nitrification reactor of wastewater treatment plant... | place: USA: Pennsylvania | collected 2017
GCAGTGCTGCTCAGAAAAAATGCGACCAGGGCCAGCCCGGCAATGCCGTCGCCGAGTCCAAAGACCAGCGTTCCCACGACCACCGCCCACAGCGCCCCGGTTTGAGTCAACGACCCGCGACGATGCGCCCCGTATGCAATGTAGAGCGAGATCAAGAAGCCGATGAGCACCATGCGCTCCCATTATCACACCGACCGCCGCACCGGCCGCTCGCAATTTCGGCTGAAGACGAGGTGCCTGGCCTCGCCCGCGCAAAACTCGGTCGAGCCCGAACCGCTCTACATTTGCAGATAGTTCAGCGCCACCAGCGGACCGGTGTTGCCTTCGTGGGTACGGACCAGGACTGCGCCATCACCGCTTGCGAGCGGGGCCAGCTCGTGGTCGCTCTGTGCCGGACCGGAGCCAAGCAGCAGCCGCTGTGGCAGACCCGAATCGCGCTTACTGGACACAAGTGACAGACCGATCCCAACCAGCTCGGTTTTCTGCGCGTCGCCTCGCTCGGACACCACAATGTGGAGACGATTTGCCGTCGCCGTAGCTCGCACTCGCTGGACCGAGCCCTCGAAATAGAAGCGCTTTTCCAGCTTCCAGCCCATCGACTGCCGATCCATGCCAATCACCCGCCCCGCCGCGCCATCGACCACCAGAAGCAGGTCCGAGGCAATCACCAGATCGCGTGTCTCTGCATCGCCCCCAGGTGGTGGCACCGTACCAATGACCGGCAGACCTTGCGGAGGCACCCGCATCACCTGCCGCGCTTGCAGAAGGTAGTCCGAGTCGCCATGGTGCAAAAACAGCTCGACCGAGCCCGCGCTGTCGACCGTCCGCGCCGCTCGTACCGCCAGTGCGGGATCGAGCCGCAGCACCATGGCCTGATCTTCGACCGCACAACGCGAAAGTACGAAGAGCTGCTGGCCATCGCTCTGAATGAGCGCACGCTCTCGCATGGTACACGGACCCGGCAGCGTCACCGTCTGCTGGCTCGCAGTCTTGGCATCGCGATCATAGACAAGCAGCGACAGCTCGCTCGCCGCCTTCGCAGGGGACGAGGGCAGTGGTGCCTCCACGATCCGACCATCCACAAACGCGAGCTCTCCGGCCCTGGGCACAAAGCCCACCGGACCGCGCTGCTCCGTCACCCCCAGCGGACGAAAAACCGCCGGAAGCCCAGGTCGCTCGCTGGCCCACAACACATAGTGGTTGTCATTCGCGGCTGGAAACATCCGCAGCCGAGACGGCCCGTAGCTCACCACCACTTGCTCCGCCGAGGCTTCCTGCTGCGTGGGTAGCCGCGCTGGTGGAGGTGCCTTTTGACAAGCAACAAGCGAAACGACCGCAACGATGGGAAGAAGTATGCGCATCAGTGAAGGTGGCTAGTGCTAGGTCGACCAGACGGAAGCTGTGTGTCTAACAGGCGCAGGCGCTCGGCGGCAAGCTGTAATCGATCGACATCTCCATGGCGCAGGTAGATGTTGCGAAGGTTGCCGAGCATGCGGGCCAAGATGGTGTGTTTTCCGACCGGCTCGATATCGCTCTGATGAATCGGCCGCTGCTTGCCGGTCGCACGCTGCATCAGCGCATGTAGATCGGTGTGTTCCAGCGCCTCTCCGGTCGTCGGATCAAACAGCAGCGGTTGCTGGCCGCGATCACTTTCACCACGCAGCAGAAAGTGGCCCGGAAACGACACGCCCCACAAAGGCACTCCGCAGCGCCGAGCCACCTCGATGGACACGATGGCCAGGAGGATCGGCAGTCCGTGTTTTTCATCGAGCACGTAGTTCAGAAAGCTCGCCTGCGGGTCATCGTAGTCGCCGCGTGCGCAGGTAAAACCTTCGTCACACAGCAGCTCCATGAGCTGCGCTGCCCGATCACCTGGAGACGCCGAGCCGGAAAGCTGCGAGCCGATCCGAGCGGCTAGCTCGTCCAGGCGACCCAGGTAGTACGCAATATCGAGGTCTGGATACTCGGGCTCGGCGATGACCAAAGCCGCCTGCCCAAGGTCAAACTCTGCCTCGGGCCGACACACGACATGGGCAAACAGGAGGAGCCGAAGATCGTTGCCAGGTATCACGAACGCTGACGGGCCGAAGGGCCTTCCGTCTGTCGGTAGTTCGTAAGCACCGATGGGACCACGACCATCTCACGGTGGCGCTCGATGACGTCACCGGCGTCGTTTGAGACCTCGACGTGGGACAGCACGATGGTGAGAACCTCGCCCTCAGCAGGACGGACGGTGGCGACGTAGCCGGTGATGTGACAGCCGTTCTCGTAGTCAAACGTGACCCGGTGGCTGACCAGATCGCGGAGTTGCTTGCTCAGTGACATGCCGCCCTTATACCACGGCCACCGAAGCAAAATGAAGCCCGCCCAAGAGGTTCCACTCGCTCGCCGATGCCTGTACCTTGGAGTAGTCCAGTGCGTACTGCGCAAAGAGGAGCATGGGTCGCATGTCCAAAGCCGCTTGGAAGATTCGCTGGCGGTGGGTAATCGTTGCTGTGATTGGCTTTTGTGGAGCGGTGATCCTACCGCTGGGCTTTTTGACGAGGAAGGAAGCCGGGCGGCCGGTCGCCGTCGCGCCAAACACTGTGCCGGAACAACGATTGATGCTGAAGCCCGCGACCACTCCGGGAACAAGCAAGCGTGAGCCGGCCAGCCTGACAGATCCGGATCCGACTGGGCCCCATCCAGGTGAGGAACCGAAGGCAACCAAGGCCACGGGCCATGGTCACGGCACAGCCATCGGCAAGGGAAAAAACGGTCACAAAGCCATTGCCAAGACAGATGACAAGCCCGACGACGCCGCCAAGTTCGCCGCCGGACCGCTCGGGCCGCCTGACCCAAGCAAGCCAGCAGCGGGCACGGCCGGTGAAGGCACTAGCAAAAGCCCGACGACGACATCTCCCGATAAGCTCAAACAGCAGCTTCCGGGCCGCTTCTCGCTGTCAGCACCCACGAAGATGGAGGTCGGTCGCAGCGAGCATGTAACGGTCGTCGCAGCCGTTGAGCAGCTTCGCGCACTGGTGACCACGGAACTGCAAGCGGTGACCGGCGAGCAAAACTCACAGACCGTGAGCACCAAAGACCTGCCGCTCAGCCGACTGCTCCGCATCGAGCTACGCGCCGATTCGGATGCCGACTTCGAGATCCGAGCGTTTACCCAGGCTGACCAGCGGCTATCCGACCAACAAGTGACCACCTGGGAATGGTCGGTCACGCCAAAGTCCGACGGAGACAAGCACCTGACCGTGGTCATCAGCAACCTCATCGACGGTCAAGGACAGCCGATTGCCGTCACCATCGCCCATCGCAGCATCCACGTCACCCAGTCCATCACTCAGCAGATTCGCGAAATTTCGGGCACTGCATCATCGGCAGCCAGTGCGCTGGCGGGACTTATTGGGACATGGCTCGGCTTGCTCAAGCCGCTCCTTCAACGTCGCCGCGAAGAAGAGGGAAAGCCCGGCAGCAAGGCGGAGTCCGACACCAAGCCCGCAGGAAGCCCCGCTGCCGACACGTCCGAGGCCAAGCCCGCGGGAAAACCCGAGGCCAGGCCCGTCGAACCACACGAGTCTATGAAGCCGGAGCGAGCGGCCGCCACCGAGAAAGCAGACCCCGACTCGACTGCGTCCGATCCGCACTCACCCAAGTAGCTCGTTACGATTCCTGCGCCAGTACGCGCAGCTTGTCGGTCGTGGGCCTGAGCCGTCCGCTGTGCAGTGCAAAGCGAATGGTATCCCGCAACGAATCGCGAAGCGGTCGAATCGAATAATCCAGCTCGGCCTTCGCTTTGTCCGAGGACACCCAGGTACACATGTGACCCGCTTTGGCGAGCTGCCGAGACAAGCTGGCGTGCTGGTGACGCAGCTTGGCGATGTACTCGATCACCCCCGCAATGGAATAGGCCAGCGGATACGGTACTTGTGGTGGCGGAGCCACACCCGTCACGTCCTGGATCGCAGCGAGCAGCTCGGTGAGCGTCACGTTGTTGCCGCCAAGGATATACGTCTCGCCAGGCCGCCCCTTGGTCAGGGCCGCAACGTGAGCGGCCGCCATCTCTCGCACATCACCGAAACTTGGACGACCTTCGACATAGACCGGCATTTTGCCGCGCACGAACGCCAAGATCGTCGACGTGCTCGACTGATAGATATCTCCCGGACCGAGGATCACCACCGGGCGAAGGATCGCAAGCGGCAGCCCCTTCTGCGCAACCTTGAGCGCCTCTCGCTCGCCATGAAGCTTGCTGCGGCTGTAGTCGAGTCCGATATCGTCCGCATTGCTCACGGTCGACTCATCGGCCACGCGCTCAGCGGCACTTCCGCCCATCGCTGCCACCGATGACGTCAGCACTGCCTTGTCGACCTTCGCGGCCAGCGCTGCTTCCATCACAATGCCCGCGCCGGTCGCGTTCACTCGGTACATGTGCTCAGGATTGTCGGGGTTAAAGTGTGGCACCCCAGCGGTATGAATCACCGCCTGACAGCCCACGAGCGCCGCCCGTACCGAATCGCCATCGAGAACATCGCCATAGGCTTGCTCGACTCGATCGCCAAGCAGATCGGTGAGGTTATCCAGCTTGCTGCTCTTGCGGACGAGTACGCGTGCCGAGTGGCCCGACTCGACCAGCTTGCGCACCACCTGCGAGCCCAAAAACCCGGTCGCACCAGTAACGAGTACCTTCATGGTCGGCTAGTTCTCATTTTCAAAAGTGACGACGTAGCGCTCGATGACAAACGGAACGGGCTTGCCGTCCTTGCCCATCGCAGGCTTAAACCGACAGCGCGGATCGAAGCGCAAAAAGCCAATCGCGATGTTGTCGACCTCAGGGCTGATGCCCTTGAGCTTCTTGATGGCGCGGACCTTGCCGCGCTCATCGAGTTCGACCCGCATGATGACCTTGCCTTCGAGACCCTGCGCATGGGTTTCCGAGCGGGACCACTTCTCTTTCATGCTCGGACCGCAGTCATCGGAGTCCATCTCCGGCAGCTTGGCGAGGTTCTCCTCGGCCACTGGACGATACTCCGCGCCACCGGGTGCGCTCGAAGGCGGCAGCGGAGGAATCTCCTTCACCTTGGGACGCTTCGACGGATCTGCCATCGTGGTGTTGCCAGTTGCCACCGAGATGCCCTGCCCGCCCGTCTGACTCGGATCAATACCGAATACTGGCTTCGGTGGCTCTGCCGGAGGGTTTGGGGGCGGCGGCGTCGACGGCTTCGGGGCCTCGGCAGGCTTGGGTTGCCGCTTGGTGATCTTCTTGGGTGGCTCCGGCGGGGGCGGCTCCGGCGGCTTCGGCGGCTCTGGCTTCGTTTCTGGTGGCGGAGGGGGCGGCGGTTCCTTCGGCTTGCGGAACTCGACCTCGACCACCGTCGGCCCAATCTTTTCGGGCGGCTTGGCAACGAACAAATACAGCAGGATTCCGCCGTGCAGCACCGCCGCCAGCAGCATTCCAATGCCATCAAACCTGGTGATGCTGCCCGTCACGACCCGTCTGTCGCCATAGCGAACTTGGTCACGCCCAGCGTCTTGACCAAGTCCACGATGTGCATGACATCACCGTAGGCGATGCCTTTGTCTCCGGCAATCACCGCCTGGATGTCTTTGTTTTTGCCAACCAGTTCGGAGATCTGGGTCTTGGCTTTGGACTCGTCGACCTTTTCACCGTTCAAGAACAGATCGTAACCGCCCTCGCCGCTGGCCTTCTTGGTCAGGGTCAAAGACAGCGTGGTCTTCTGGGTCTCATCGCCGCTCGCCGCTTTCGGTAGCTCGACCTTGATCGACGGGTTGTTCGCGATCATCGGGGCCGCCACCATCATGATGATGAGCAGCACCAGGGTGATATCGACGAGCGGCGTGACGTTGATGTCGGCAATCATGCCGCCACCGTCGTCATCCCCTCCAGAGAGTGCCGAGCCCGCCATTAGCTAGCCTCCGCAGCCTTTGCCGTATCACCGGATTTCGCCGCAGGCGGAGTCGCCGGGTGGGTGCTCTCGGCCCGCAACGCCGCCAAGATCACCTGCGAGACAGAGTCAATGTGGGACGAGATCGCCCGCACCTGACGGTTGTAGAAGTTGTAGAACACAACCGCCGGGATCGCGACGAGCAGACCGACTGCGGTGGCCACCAGTGCCTCGGAGATACCGGCCATGACGATCGCAATGCCGCCCGACTGGTTCGCCGCAAGATCACGGAAGGCCTTGATGATGCCGAGGACGGTTCCAAACAGACCGATAAACGGTGCGTTGCTGCCCAGCGTACCGAGGAAGGCCAGGTTGCGCTCGAGCCGCAGCTTGAGCCGAGCCTTGGCCCCCAGCATCGCCGCTTCCGCCGCATCGGCCCCGCGCTCCGAGTCAGCCAGACCGGCACGGGCGACTTCTGCTTCCAGACCCTTTTCGGACTCCGCCCGCTTGCGCGCTTCGACGAAGCGGTGGTCAAGCAGCAGCTTCCGCAGGTCATCGGCCAGCGACCCAAAGTCGGCGCGTAGGCTGAAGTAATACAGACCGCGCTCGATGGCGATCGCGAGGCTTACCACCGACAAAAAGATCAGCAGCCAGAGTACCCACTCGGCACCGAGCAGGGTAAAGGCGAGAAGTTTCTGTGTCAGGTTCATCGGTCTCGATGCTCTCCCATAGCACTAGCAATGTTTGAGATGCCGAAGACGTACGATCGCCGTCAACGCGGATGACGACGGCTCAAGTTCGTCTTGGCAGCCGTTTTGCAAGGCAGTTGCAAAAATCTTGGCTGGGAGTGTAGCGGCTCAATGTGCAACCTCGCAACCGTAAGTTCGCGCCGGGCCTCGGGTTTGGCCGTGCGAACATAGGCTATGCGAGCCCACGTTGTCCTGCGAATGGCGCTGCGGTTTACCTCTCTGCTAGAGCGCTACCTGCCGGATGCATTCGTATTTGCGCTGGTCGCGACGATGCTGGCGCTCGGGCTGGGGTGGCTGTGGGCTGGCGCGTCATGGGGGACAATGCTCGATGGCTGGGGCAAAGGCTTCTTTTCGCTGGTCGGGTTCACGCTGCAGATGTCCCTGATCATCATTTTGGGCCACGTCGTCGCGAGCGCTGAAGCCGTGGCACGGCTGCTCGATCGACTCGCCGGACTGTCTAAAACCGCCAAAGGAGCCGTCGCCCAAGTCGCGCTGCTGGCGATGCTGTCGTCGTGGCTGAACTGGGGCTTTTCACTGGTGTTTTCGGCGATGCTGGCCCGCACGATTGCCCGACGCTTTGCCGAGCGAGGCCAGCAGGTTGACTATCGAGCGCTCGCGGCGGCAAGCTTCCTGGGCCTCGGTAGTATTTGGGCGCAAGGGCTGTCCGGATCGGCAGCGCTGCAAATGGCGACGCCAAGCGCGCTGCCACCGGGCCTGCACGGACACGGCATTCCGCTGTCGCAGACCATCTTTCTGTGGCAGTCGTTCGCGTCCGTAGGCATCGAGTTGGTGGTGGTCACCCTGGTGGTCTGGCTGATCGCCCCCAGTGAACCGCACGCCACGACCGCCGCGTCGCTCGGACTGTCTTTGCAAGAAGTCACGTCGCCACCTCCGTCCCCGACGGAGCTACGACCGGGGGAGCGGCCCGAACACTCACCGTGGCTCACCCTGTCGTTTGTGGCGCTGTCGATCGGCTACTTGATCCACTCACTGCGCCAAGCCCCTTCGCTGCTGGAGGCCATAAACCTCAACACGATCAACCTGACGCTGCTCGCCTTGGGGGCGTTGCTCCATCGCACCCCGGCGCGGCTCCAGCGGGCATTTGCGACGGCAACTCCAGCGGTGTGGGGCGTCATCTTGCAGTTTCCGTTCTACGGCGGCATCGCCGGAATCCTGGCCAGCGCCGGACTCAATGCCCGCATCGCCGATCTGTTTGTCGGGGCCGCAAGTCAAGCGACCCTGCCGCCGCTGGTCGCGCTGTACTCGCTGCTACTCGGCATCTTCGTCCCATCAGGAGGCTCGAAGTGGCTGATCGAAGCGCCCTATGTCCTAGCCGCTGCCGAGCGCTTGCACGTTCACTCGGGCTGGATGGTCGCGGTCTACGATCTCGGCGAGGCGCTCGCCAACCTCGTCCAGCCATTTTGGATGCTACCCGTGCTTGGGATCTTCCACCTCAAAGCCCGAGACGTGATGGGCTACACCGTGCTGGTCTTTCTGGTCCTGACTCCGCTCGTACTGCTGCTTACCTACGCGCTCGGGCTGACGCTGCGTGGCTAGTCGCCAAAGCGCCGAGCTTGTTGACAGGAAGAATCGATCTGCGGGCCGCATTCCGGACGCTCCTTTTCCTCCCATTCCCACTCGCTTCCGTACATAGGAAAACGGCTCGCCGCTATGACCCCCTTTCTCTTCCTTAGAGCGGGTTCACCGCGACGGGAATCGTACTAGGTACTTCACCGCCATGTCCGGCTTCGGGGTTCGACCCACTCCGATGTGATGAAGCAGGGGAAAGGAATCTTGCGGAGTCACTGCGCGGTCGTTGCTTCCATTTCCCGAGGGCCATGTATAAGTTGAAGTTGGGGTCACTGCGCGAGACAGAGTCTGGATCGCGGCAGTGGAGTTCTGGCGCTGTGGCAGATGACGAACGATGCCACATGGATACCATCAATGACTGAACATTCACGGCTCCCACTGATCGCTGCAACCCTTCGCGAACGGGCCATCAATCGGCTCAATTCCCAGTCGATTCCTAACGTTGACTTCCTATCTGAAGCAGAGCTACGGCGATGTTGTTTCGAGCTGCAGATTCAAAAAGCAGAGCAAGAGCTGCACAACGAAGACCTGCTGGCTTCCCTCAGAAAAACCGAGGCAGAGCTAGCAGACTGTAAGCGTCTCTATGAAGTCGCACAGCTCCGCGCTGTTCCGCGCACAGAAGAGGCAATGAACGTCACCAGCCGAGCCAACGAAACAGACGGCCGCGTGACGCTCTGCAGCAGCCAGGCAAAACAAGAACAGGAAAGGCTTCATTTCCAAGCCCAGCTCCTGGGTGCGGTGGGACAGGCGGTGATTGCCACTGACCTTGCCGGAACCATTACCTACATCAATCCGGCAGCGGCAGCACTGTATGGCTGGTCGGCTGAAGAGGTCATTGGCCGCAACTGTGTCGAGGCGCTGACCAGCGAGGCAACCGATGAACAGAGTGCTGCGATCATGGCGCAGCTTGCACGCGGCGAAAGCTGGAGTGGCGAGTTTGTGGTGCGGCGGCGAGATCACAGCACATTTTTGGCGATGGTCACAAACTCTCCGATCTTCAACCTCGCGGGCGAGATGGTCGGCATCAAGGGAATCTCTCAGGACATCGGTCCCCGCAAGCAGACCGAGGCTGCACTTCAAACGACAAAGGATCTGCTGGAACGAGCGTTCCATGCCATCTCGGATGGACTGGTGATTCAAGGACCGGACGGCCACATCATTCAGAGCAACCCAGCCGCCCAGCGCATCTTGGGATTGACTGCCGATCAGATCGCGGGACGTAGCTCGCTCGACCCACGCTGGCAGGCGGTGCGTCTGGATGGGAGTCCATTTCCGGGCAACGAGCACCCAGCCATGGTGACGCTGCGGACGGGACGGCCGCTACACGGCGTTGTGATGGGCATTCAGAAGCCGAATGGGAGCCAGACTTGGATCAAGATCGACACGACGTTGCTATCCGCTGGTCAAGGTGTGCTCACCAGCTTCAGCGACATCACCGAACAGAAAGCGTCGTTTGAAAGTACCAATTTTCAGGCGCAACTCTTACATGCGGTGGGGGAAGCGATCGTCTCTGTGGATCTGGTAGGCAAAATCGTCTACTTCAACCCGGCGGCTGAGGCGCTGTATGGCTGGAAGAGCGAGGAGGTTCTGGGTCGAAAGATCACCGAAGTCACTGCGCTCAGCATGACCGAAAGTCAGAGGGCAGAACTTCTGACGAGGCTCGCGAAAGGCGAACACTTCCGGACAGAGAGTCCAGCACGGCACCGGAACGGATCCTGGTTTTTGATCGAAATCAGAAATTCGCCGGTTCGCAACGCAGCGGGTCAGCTCATCGGCGTCATCGGCGTTTCCCAAGACATCACCCAGCGCAAGAAAGTAGAAGAGAGTCTGAATTTTCAGGCGCAGCTCTTGAGCGCCGTGGGTCAGTCGGTGATTGCGACCGATCTGGAGGGACTTATCACCTATGTGAACCCTGCGGCGGAAGCGCTATACGGCTGGAAATCAGAGGATGTCGTAGGCCACAATGTGGTGCAGATCACGCCGAGTAAAGCCTCCGCCGAGCAAGCTGCTGCGATCATGGTGCAGCTTGGCCGTGGCGAGTCGTGGAGCGGTGAATTTCAGGTCCAGAAGCGAGACGGAACAGAGTTCTGGGCCGAGGTGACTGATACCCCGATTCGCAATGCCCACGGCGAGATTGTCGGAATGGCCGGGGTCTCGCAAGACATCACGGCGCGCAAGCAAGCCGAGCAAACCCTTCGCAACAGCGAGCAGTTTATCCGAACGGTCGCCAACCACCTGCCGATTGGGGTGAGCTACTGGACGCCTGATCTGCGCTGTACCTTTGCCAATCCATCGGCCCTCGTTCAGTTCGGCGTAGCGACTGACGAGCTGGTAGGACGCTCGCTCGCAGAGGTCTTAGGCAACGAGCAGTTTCGCCGCAGCGAGGACTTCCTGATGGCCGCCCTCAAGGGAGAGCCGCAAGCCTTTGAGTGGAGTAGGAATCGGCCCGGTGCACAGAGCGAGTACTTTTGGATTCAGTACGTTCCCCATGTGGTGGAAGGAGTGGTCAGCGACCTGCTGATGGTGGTCTCCGACATCACCGAGCTGAAGCGGGGGGAGCTGGCCCGCTCCCGACTCGCTGCAATTGTCGAGTCAGCCAACGATGCCATTGCCAGCGAAAGCCTGGATGGGACGATTCTGTCGTGGAACCCCGGCTGCGAGCGGCTGCTCGGCTACCGCGCAGAGGAAATCATCGGCCACAGTGTCCGGTGTCTGATTCCTCCCGACCGCGTCGATGAAGAGAACCAGATGGTCGAACGGGTGCATCGCGGGGAGCTCGTCGAACACCTGGAAACCACTCGACTGCACAAAGATGGTTCCTTGGTTTCCGTGGAACTGACGCTGTCGCCGCTCCGCGATGAGAGTGGCCGGGTCGTCGGTCGCTCCAAGATCACCCACGACATCACGCTCCGTAAAAAGGCACAGGCCGAGTTGCGGCTGCTCAACACCTGCGTGGCCAGTCTGCGGGACGTGGTGATGATCACGGAGGCGGGGCCGCTTGCCCCCCCTGGGCCACGAATCCTGTTTGCGAACCCGGCGATTGAGCGACTGTCCGGCTATCCTCCGCAAGAGATTGTGGGCAAGCCCCCTGGCATCCTCCATGGACCCAATACCAGCCAAGAAACGCTGGCCCGGGTATACGCAACCTTGCGCAGGGGAGAGGTGGCCACGGAAGAGATTCTCCACTACACCAAGACCGGCCAAGAACACCTGGTCGAGCTCCAGGTTGTGCCGATTCCCGATGGGTCCGGAACGATCACTCACTATCTGTCGATTCAGCGCGACATCAGCGATAGAAAATCCCTGGAAACACAGCTTCGGCAGGCCCAGAAGATGGAGGTCATTGGTCAGCTCGCCGGGGGCGTGGCGCACGACTTCAACAACATCTTGCAGGTCATGATGCTAAACCTCGAACTGCTGGCCGAACACAAGGAGCTACCGCCGGACGTGCGGACTCCGCTGCACGAGCTAGAGATGCTCTCCGAGCGAGCCGCCACCCTGACCTCCCAGCTCCTCCAGTTTGCGCGACGACAAGCGGTGCAGCTTCGTACGGTCGATCTCAACGCGTCGATCAGCAAATCGGTCAGCCTGCTGCGACGACTGCTGGGTGAACATCTGACGATCAAAGCGGATCTGGCACCGGGCTCACTGTGGACAGAAGCCGACGCCGGAATGCTCGATCAAGTGGTCATGAACCTGTGCATCAATGCTCGGGATGCGATGCCAAAAGGCGGCACACTGACCATCCAGACCACGCTCACAGAGATCAGGGAGGAAGACGTACAGAGAACCCCCCAAGCACGCCCTGGTCGCTTCGTCTGCCTCTGTGTCAGCGACACCGGTTGCGGCATGAGCCCAGCGGTCCTAGAGCACCTGTTCGAGCCGTTCTTCACCACCAAAGAAGCGGGCAAAGGAACCGGCTTGGGACTGGCAGCGGTCTATGGAATCGTCATGCAGCACAGAGGCTTTGTGAAGGTCGACAGCGTGGTTTCTGCGGGATCGAGCTTTCGACTCTACCTGCCGTGGTCTTCCAAAGTCGCCGTACCGCAAGCCCGAACGGAGCAGTCTGCCTCCCGACCGATCGGGGCACAGACCGTGCTGGTCGTTGAAGATGAGGAGCTGCTGCGCGACATTGCGGTTCTGATGCTACAGAGACAGGGCTACCGGGTTCTGAGTGCTGCGGACGGAGTCGAAGCGCTGCGGCTGTGGGAACAGCACGGTCCTGAGATCGACCTGCTCATCTCCGACATGGTGATGCCCGGGGGTCTGACCGGGATGGCCCTGTGCGAACGGCTGCTGGAGCACAAACCCCAGCTCCGGGTCATCCTGATGAGCGGCTACAGTGACGAGATCATCGCTCGGGAATCGAACCCAAGGGCCAACATCACCCTTTTGGCCAAGCCCTTCCGCTACCAAGAGCTACTCGACATCACCCGTCAGTCGCTACAGTAGATTGGCAGCACTTGCAAAGTGGTCCTCGGTACGTGTGATGTTGCAGCGCGGTACTCGCAGTGTGGTCGGCGGTACTTCGATCGTGGCTTCGCACCACTCGTAGGGTTGTCGGCGGTACTTCGATCGTGGCTTCGCACCACTCGCAGGGTTATCGGCGGTACTTCGATCGTGGCTTCGCACCACTCGCAGGGTTCCGTCGGCTACTCGCAAAGTAGCGCGGGGTACTCGCGGAGTAGCGCGGGGTACTCGCAAAGTAGCGCGGGGTACTCGCAAAGTAGCGCGGGGTACTTGCGATCTGCACCAGATTGGGAGGCTAGTTGCTCGGTCTAAAATATTTTTTAGCGACGGGGAGCGGTTGCGGGGACTTGTCGGCTCGCTACGCTTTTGCAGCGTTTTTACAACTGCTTGCAAAAGGAAACCGTCATGCCCAAGTCTGAAGCCAAGAACCCATCCGTGTTCGATCTGCCGCTCGCCGAGCTAGAGCGTCGCGTCGAAAAAGTCCAGGCGCTGCTCAGTGAGGCCCAAGCGCTACTGCCGGGGCTGCGGACGCTGACCGAGGAGGATCGTCGGCACTCGAACGGTCGGCTGCGGGCTGGCGAGGGTGCGATTCTGGAACGAGTGCTCGATGCGGTGCGCGCCCAGCCGAGCTACTTTGTCTCGCTCGCCGACGAAGACGAAGGGCACGACCCGACCCGGCTCGAAGTGGAGCTGATCGCCGACCGCCTGGCTCGGCGCAACCTGCTCGCGCAGCTCCAAGGACAGTTTGCCGCCGTCGAACAGCCGCTGTCCGATACCGTGCTCCACCTTGGCGAGCAGACGCGGACGGTGCTGTTGGCGGCGTATCGGATTGCGCGGACGCTGGCGCGGAGCGATCACAAGCTGCGGGATCTGATTGCGCCGGTGATCGACTACTACGGCAGCATGGTCCGTCGCCCAAAGGTGGGTGAGGACAAGCCCCATACGCCCTAGTTCTTTTGCTAAGGTTCGCATGTGCAAAGCTCGTCTAGCGGCTCACCAAGTGGTGCAATCGAAGTGACGTCTCCCCCGTGGCTCGCAGAGTTTTCGCGACGGCTTGGTGCCGAGAAGTTTTCGACCCGGCCGCAAGACCTGCACGCGTATCGTCGGGATATGTGGGCGCGCAGCCTGCTGGCCGTCGCGGCAGGTCAGCCCGCCGGGGTGCTGCCCGCAGCGGTGGTGTGGCCCAGCTCGACACAGGATCTGCAACTGCTGGTGGAGCTAGCAGGCCGCCATGATGTCAAGCTGACGCCCTATGGGGCAGGCTCTGGGGTCACGGGTGGCGCCGCCCCCGGCGCGGGCAGCCTGGTCGTCGACATGAAGCGGCTGCGCAAGTTCGAGCTGGACCGCGATCGCTTCACCGTGCGCTGCGGCGTCGGCTGGAACGGCTGGCACCTGGAGCAAGCTCTCGCCAAAAGCGGCCTATCGGTCGGCCATTTCCCTTCGTCGATCATGTGCTCGACCGTGGGCGGCTGGCTGGCGACACGCGGCGCGGGTCAGATGTCGACCAAGTACGGCAAGATCGAGGACATGGTCTCGGCGCTGACCTGGGTGACGGGCCGAGGCGAGCGAATCGACCTCGACAGCGCTTCCGGCGGCATCGACTGGGTTCAACTGCTAGTGGGTAGCGAAGGCCGACTCGGGCTGATCAGCGAAGCGACCCTGGCTGTGCAAGCGGTCCCGCAAAAGCGCCTGCTGCGCGGGTACTGGTTTCCCGATGTGGCAGCGGGCTGTGCGGCGATTCAGCAGATCCTCCAGCGCGGGCTGCGACCGGCGGTGGTGAGACTCTACGACGAGCTAGATACCCTGCTCGCCGGGACGGGGCGTCATCCGCCAAGCCTCAATCAGCCGCTGTTATCGAACCTAAGTGGCACAGCGGGCCGGCTGCTTGGGCAGCTCTCGGGGTTGGTGGGCAAGTTCGAGGTCGGGCGCTCTCGACAACAGCTTGAGCTGTCGGATCTGCTCCAGCTACTGAAGCCCGATGCCGAGCGGGCCAAGCACCGGCTGGAGCGCTGGCTGGTTCAGACCGCGCTACTCAAGACCGAACCGGTCGGCCAGTTCCTCGACTCGCTCTTGTCGCGGCTCCACATCGGCTGTCTGCTGATCATCGGCTGCGAGGGCGAACCGACGACCACCGCGATGGAAGAACAGCTCGTTCGCGACGAAATATCACGACTCGGGGGCCGCGATCTGGGCCCGGAGCCGGGCGAGCACTGGCTGCGTCACCGCTACGACGTCAGCTTCAAGTGGCCCAGGGTGTTTGCCGCTGGAGCGATGGCCGACACGATGGAGTTTGCGGCGACCTGGGACCGTCTGCCCGCGCTCTATCAGAAGGTGCGGGCGGCGATCCTGCCGCATGCGCTGATCATGGCGCACTTTAGCCACGCCTATCCCGACGGCTGCTCGATCTACTTTACGTTCATGACGCGGGCGCTGTCGGCAGGAGAGCGGGATGACCACACGGCGGTCAGGCTGCAAGACGACCAGCGGCGCTACGACGAGATCTGGCAGGCCGCGATCCAAGCGGCGCTGTCGGCGGGAGCGACCATCGGCCACCATCACGGCGTCGGTCGGCTGCGAGCACCATTTCTGGTCGATGAGCAAGGCGAAGGCATGGCGGTGCTACGCACGCTGGCGAGCCACAGTGACCCGCACAGCATCCTGAATCCGGGGCGATTGTTTGTGGACGAGAGCCCCCTGTCGCCGAGTCCTACCCAGATGACGCCGCCACGCGGGCTTGTGGTGAGCCATAACTCGCTGCTGATCACGGCACCGGCAGAGCTGCTCTTGGGTCAGATCGAGCGCCAGCTTCGCGAGCAAGGTCTGTCGCTGGGGGGACTGCCACCGTCCGCCTACGGAAGAACCCTGGGCGAAGCACTAACGTATCCGCAGCCGCTCGAAGCCTGCGTCTCATCAGGTCGACTGCACGACCGCCGGGTGCAGCTCTTTATCAAAAAGAGCGATGGTCGGGTGATGGCGATTCCGCCGCAGCCCGCGCCACGCCGATCCACCGGGCCGGATCTGGGTCAGGTGTTCGTCGGCGATCTGCTCAAGGGCTCGGCGAAGATCGTGGGGGCGACGCTGCGGGTCGAACGTTACATGCCGGTTCGTCCGGCGCTCACGCTCCGCTACGACGACTCGCTAACGGCCCTGCAAGCGATCTATCAAATTCGGCGCTGGCACGGGGGCAGTGGGGTGCACAGCGTGGTGCTTTTGTCACGGCCCCTCGTCGAATCGATTGCGACCGGTGGGGTGCTGCCGCCGGGTCGACTGCTGCTGCTCGTCGAAGGATCGGGCCCGATTGCGCTGGCCCAAGAGTCGATGCGCGAACTGGCACATCGCCTGGGTGTTGCCGATGCCTGGTTACCGATTCCGGCGCTGCGTGATGTGCTCTCAGCCTCGATTGATGACCTGACGATGCGCTGGTCGAAGCTCGGACCGCTGTTCGAGCGGCGGCTTTGTGACGGAACCCTCGCCGAGCAAGCAGCGCTACTCGACCGATTGCCAGCGCGATTCCTCGTGGGTGGAGTCCATCGTCACGGCCTGTCGATTGCGAGCCCGGACGCACTCCCCGATTCCGACGCCACCTGTGCGTCTGTGCTCCCTGACCTCGCTTCCGCCCTTGGTGGTGCGCTCGCGCAAGCGAGTGTGGAGTAAGCCCATGCCCGATCTATCGACCTCACTCCAGCTCTGCTCGCTGTGCCCCAAGCTGTGCAGTCATGTCTGTCCGGTCTATCGGGCCTCGGCTTGTGAGACGCTGACGCCGCAGGCCAAGATGTCAAGCCTGCTCAGCCTGCGGTTGGCCGGTGCCGAGCACGAGGCGACCCAGGCCCAAGCGCTACCGCTGTATGCCTGTACCGGCTGCGGGGCCTGCGCGACCGCGTGTCTGCACAAGATCGAGCCAGCCCAGCACCTCATCCGAGGTCGCACCACCGCCGAGCGAGCCGAAGTGGGTCATCCGGCGCTGCATGAGCTACCGGAGCGAGTGTTCCAGCGCGCCCAAGAAGCGTCGCGAGCCATCCTGCGTGACCCCATGCTGGCCGCCCGAGTCGCCCAGCCGGGAGAAATTGGACTGCTGCCTTCCTGTCTGCCACGGCGAGAGCACGGGGAAGGGCCGGTCGCCGAAGCCAAGCAGCTCCTTTCGGTTCTCGATCGGGTGCGTGAACATCGCTCCGACTTGCCGGGGTATGGACTGGTGACGGTGGGAAGTGCCGGTTACGCGCTCTACGCGGCCGGCCTGGAAGAGTCGTTCCGGCTGTATGCGGAGTCGCTGGCCCACAAGGTCGCGGGCCTATCCATGCTGGTTACGACATGCTCCGCATGTACGTATCTGTTGAAGGTGGTGTATCCGCAGCACGGTGTGCCGCTGGCACCCAAAGTGCTGCACCTGAGCGAGCTGCTCCTCCAGTACGCCAGCTCCCTGCCGATCCAGCGCAAGCTGCCCCGCGTCAGCTATCACTCGCCCTGTCACTTATCGCGACGGCTCAAGATCGATGCCCCGCGCCAGCTCCTATCCCGCTTGGCCGAGCAAGTGGATGACATCTCGCCCTGCGGCGACGAGTCCTTGTGCTGCGGCGCGGGTGGTCTTCTGCCCAATACCGACCCGCAGCTTGCGGCCGCGATGGCACATGAAGCGATGGCTACGGTGGACGAGTCCATCCCCACCGTCAGCGGCTGCCCGACCTGCGGCTATCACCTCACCAAGAGCGGTCACCCGACCCGCGACCTGCTCGATCTGCTCGCCGAAGCGATGTAGCCCCCGACCGCCCTGCCCTGCGTCCGTCCCCCACCCGCAGCCCTCGCATCGCCCAGCACGCCACTTGGAACCATGCCCGTAGAACGTGTGATTTTCCTGGGTCATTTCGTGGATATGTGTGTGCCAGATTGCTTAATACTCGTGTTACGATTATTGAGAACTCTTCCCTTTGGTCGGTTTACCCATGGCCCTTGCAACTACACCAACGTCGAAGCTCGGCCCCGAGCAGGCCCCGACGGCACGCATCGGAATGGTCCTCTCTGGCACCTATCGGCTCGACGCGTTCCTTGGCCAGGGCATGACCGGCCTGACCTATAACGCGTGGCATCTTCGTCAGAAACAGCCGTTCGCAGTCAAGCTCTTGCACCGTGAGCTGGCCCCCAGCCACGACCGCGTGTCGAAGCTGCGCCAGGATCTGCGGGCACTCTCCGGCCTGCGTCGGTTTGGGTTTCTGCCGGTAGATCTGAGCTTTGCCCCCGATGGTTCACCGTTTCTCGCCGCTGAGCTGCTAGTCGGCGAGACGCTGCGGGTGCGGCTCCAGCGTGGACCACTACCGGTGCTCGCTGCGGGTATCGTCACGGCGGCGCTGGCACGGGCGCTCGCCGAGGCCCATAAGCAAAACGTCGTTCATGGCGATCTGCGCCCCGAAAACGTGATCCTCCCCAGCGAGGCAGGTCGCGAAATCGAAGCTGGTCAGCCGGTACTGCTCGACGCGGCACTGCATCATCTGCGCAAGCGGGCGATAGGCATCGATGAGTCGCTACCACTCGGCAAGCTGGCGTATCTGGCCCCCGAACAGGCCAGCGGTGAGCAGCAGACAGCAGACAATGCCGGAGATGTCTTTGCCATCGGTGCGATCCTCTACGAGTGTTTGACCGGCAAGCAGGCGTTCGGCGGGCCGGAGCTGGAAGTGGTGCTGGAGCACCTGTCCTCGCCGCCGCCGGCGCTGCAGCTCCCTCGAGAACTCGGTGCCCCGCCGGGACTCTCGGAAGCTGTCGACGCAGTGATCCGCCGCGCCTGTGCCCGTGACCCCAGTGAACGATTCGAGTCGATGAGTGAGCTGCTCACGGCGCTTGGAGAGGCGTTCGAAAAGTCAGGGCTGCCGCTGCCCCCGCCCGACGAACGAGTCCCGATCGATACGCTGCTCTCGCAAAACAAAGGCCTGCGCAAGCGGACGGTGGCGGTCAAACGGATCGCCCCCATTCCAACCGCACCGTCGGATGACGACGACGTAAGCGATCCATCACGAGTGCTGTCTGCGGCGGCGATGCCTTCGCCAGAGCCCGAATCAGCCGCCTCGTCGCAGTCCAAGCCGAGTGGCAAGCGCAACACCGCCAAGCAACGGATCATCCGGCGGACCGTCAAAGCCCGCGATTTGTCACGGATGCTCGCCGAGGTCGAAGCCGGGAGACTGAGCCCGGACCAGGCGATGGCGATGTCCTCGGACGGCGATGATGACGAAGAGCCAGAGAGCCGCAAGTCACAGCCGCTCACCGAGGAACAGCGACTGGCCGAAGAGGGTCGAGCGGCGGTGCTGGCTCGTGCCGAGGCTGCGAAGAAGAACCGCGAGGTCGAGGTACAGAAACGCGCCGAACGGGAGAGGACCGACGCCGCGCAGATGCAGAAGCGACTTCTCGAGCAGGCTCGTGCCGAAACGCTGGGCCGGATGCGTGCCGAGTGGGAACAGAGTCAGCGCGGCAAGTCGGGTAAGGATGTCACCGACAGCGGCAAGCTTCCGAAGGACATGTTTGCGCCGCAGCAAACGGCGGCCGAGCAAAAAGAGCTGCTCGAAGAAGCGGAGCGACAGGCCAAACGCCTGGAGCTGGAGCGGCAGGAAGCCGAGCGACGAGCCGCTGAGGACGCCGAGCGCGCACGCAAGGAAAGTCAGGCGGTTGAAGAAGCACGTCTGGCCGCCGAGCGACTCCAGGCCGAGCTGCGGGAAAAAGAACTGCTAGAGGCCGAGCGCGCCGAGCGAGTCCGACAGAAGGCGGAGCGAGAAGCCGAAGCGCGCCGGAAAGCCGAAGAGGCCGAACAGCTCCGTCAAGAAAAGCAGGCAGAAGTTGAGGCAGCGCAGCGAGCGGCGGCTCAAGCGAAACAGCAGGCAGAGGAAGCGGCCAAGAAGGCCGCCGAGGCGCAAAGCGAAGCCGAGCCGGAAATCCTAGAAGACGAAATTGACGAGATTTTCGAGGAGACAAAGAAGCCGCCCCCTGTCCCCGAGTCTGTTCGTCGGGCAGCCGAAGCCGCTCGCAAGGCCCAGCAGGATGCCAGCGAGGCCGAAGCTGCCGCTCAAAAAGCCCAGCAAGACGCCGAAGCGATCAACCAAGCGGCCAGTGAAGCCAAGCAGGCTGCCGTTGCTGCCGAAGAGTCACGGATGCGTTCCGCCTCGGAGTTCGAGGAGATCATCCGTGCGGCCCAGGAAGCCCGTGATCGCGACGAAGCACTGGCAAAACAGATTCGTGAAGCCGAAGATCGTGCCCGTGCCGCGCAAGCTGCTCGCGCTGTTCACCTGGATCGGGCGACTCGTGCCACTCGCGCCCTGGCCGTCATCCAGCAGGTCCAGTACATCGCGCAAAACGAGCCGACGGTTTCCGATGACGACAGCAGCGCCCGGATCCAGGATCCGTCGAATCCCCCGCGCTCTGCCATCAGCGCCGCACCAAAGCCCAGCTTTTCGGACAGCACCGTCACCCCGGTCCGCAAGCCGAGCGCGATCAGCACGCCCGAACAGTCGAGTAGCTATGGCGCGCCAAAGTCAGCACCACCGCCACGCGATCCGAGCGGGGTGTTTTCGCCAGCGCAGCTCCCACCGCAAGCCATGCGCCCGGACATGATTGGGTCGTACACCAATCCGCAGATGGCACCGGCGGCAGCGATCCGACACGAGGCCAGCGGGCCTTATACCAACCCGCAGATGGCACCGGTCGGCCTGCGCCAAGACATGAGCGGCGTCTACACCAATCCCCAGATGGTGCCGGGGATCGTCTCGATGCAGTCGACCTCGATGCCGGTGCTGGTGACGCCGGTGCTCCAGCAACCGCACTCGCCACACGACTACACCCTGTCGCGTAGCCAGATGGCGACGGCTCTCGGCTTGACGGCAATCTTGTCGGGGTTGATTGGATCGCTTGGCACGCTGCTTTTGCTGCGTACCCAGCAGGGACAGAGCGGTCCACAGGCCATTCACACGACGGCGGGCCCCGACCCTCGGCAAAATCAGCCGCTGCCACCGCCTTCGGATACCAAGCCGACCTCGCCGACGAGCGATTTGGCCAAGTCCATCGTTGTCGGCCAGAAACCTGAGTCGTTGCCTCCTGACTCGGTTCCGGTGATAAAGCCTGCGGTGCGCGACAGTAAGACGGTGTATCCACCGCTGCGGCTTTTGACAGACCCAGCGACGATGCCGCCCAAGCAGAGCATGTGGACGCGACCCGCAGCACCAGCAGCCAGTCCAACCACTACGGAGACCGGCGCGGCCAAGACCGGCGATGCCAAACCGCCGGTTGGTACCGATGGGAAACCGACCACGGGCGATGCCAAGTCGGCCACCGACGCCAAGCCGACCACCGATGCCAAGCCTCCGGCGATCGCTGTCAAACCGACGCCGGACGTCAAGACACCACCAGCGGCCAAGCCAGTAAAAATCGACGACGGCCTCCGCAATCCCTTCGCCATGTAAGCTGGCGCGACCGCTGATCACGACCTCACGGCGACCCGATAGACCGACAGCAAGAAGCAAGGACGGATCGGCGGGGCCGCCGTGCCGGCTTGGTGACTGTTTAGAGCGGCACCACCATCCGCCCGTCCTCGGAAGGCACGAGACGGATTTGACCGTCGGTGGACATCTTGTTCAATATCTCGGAAAGGTTGTCGATCGACACCCCCAGCTCCTCGGCGAGCTGCCACTCGGCCATCGAGCTGCGTCCGTCCAGGATCGCCAGGATGCGCACTGGACTCAAGGTGTTGCCACTGCGCATCGGCACCGCCGCAATCCGCGCCTGCGTCGAGCGCCCGCCGCCCCGAGTCACCGGTACAGAGCCACCCGCCGTCTGAGCTGCGGCTTTGGCTGCGCTCGGCTTGACCACGACCACGCCCATCGCTGCGGTACCACGCACCGGACGCGCTGTCGCCTTGGCCGAGCTGGCTGCCGGTTCACTGCCGCCAAACGGATTGTCTTCGGCCGCCATCGCCAACCACGATACCGATGGAGAATCAGCACTGGGAGCGGAACCCATCTCGGTTTTGGATGGTTCATCGATCGCCCCAAAGTCTGGGAAGCCGCCCTTTTCCCCCGCTGGGACCACGATCTGGCGGGTCGGCTCGAAATCGGTCGGAATGAGCGGCCCGGAGGTCTGCGGTAGTGGCTGGATCGGACGGGCTTTGATCGGCTTGGCTGACTCTGCAGCAATGCTCGGGGCGAGCTCGGCTCGAGCGGCCGCAATCGCTTCGGCCAGCGGATCATTGTCGCTCGCCATATCGAGCCAGGCTCGGGAGGGAGACTCCGAACTCGGGGCGGGCATTGGAGCAGGATCGTCCGCAGGCTTGGCCGGAGCGGGCTTGGCGGGGGCAGGCTTGGCGGGAGCAGGCGAAGCCGTTGGCGCAGCCTTCGCCGCTGGGGTCACCTTCGCCGCAGTCGGAGCCGCTGTCTTGGTCGGTCCCGCCGATACTTTCAGGCTGCCGTCACGGGTCTTGGCGATCAACGCTTCGTCGGGGACACGCCGCACCGTATCGCCGGAGTCCGCCCGGCTGACCGGCGCAGCACTCTGCTTTGCAACCGCTGGGGCAGCCGGATTCTTGGCTGGTGCCGACGTCGATTTGACATCTCGCTGAGCCGCTGGACCAGACTTGTCGACGTGGGTCATCGAGCGCTGTTTGTCGACGGAGATACCTCCAGCTTGGGCTTGCACCATCGCCTCGGCGAGTGCATCGCCGCTGGGGCTCATCGCTGGAATCGAGGCCTTCTGTTCAATCGCAGGCTTGGCGGCAGCCGTCGGAGCAGCCGTGGGTTTGGCGAGCACCACAGGCTTGGCCGTATCGAGGGTCTTGGCCGTATTGACCGAATCCCCCTTCGCCGCCGCAGGTTTGGCGGCAACGACGCCCTTCGCTGCTGCGGCACCTTTCGCATCCGCCACCGGCTTGGCTGCCACGGCCGATGCTCCCGTCGCCACTCGTTCACTGTAGACCGATGCCAGACGACTGAGCGCCGCCCGAGGCGTGTCGACCTCGTGCAAAAAGCCGAGGTCTGACTCGCGCAAAGGAGCAAGGCCGCTCGTGACCGCTGCACCGCTCACCGACTGAAGACGCGCCGCGACCACCTCACGAAGTAGCGGCTGACCGGCACGCGCCAGTGACACCAGTTCCATGCTCTGCTTGAGTTGACTCGGTCCTGGCCGCGCCTGTTTTTCGGAAAACTGACCAAACGTTTCGGGCCGGCACGACAAGACCAGCAGCGTCGCCGCCGTTAGCCCATGCAACGAGCCAAGGACGTCGGCCAGAGCGTGCAACCCCGGCTGCCCGAGCTGTTCGAGAAGCTGATCGGCCTGATCAAACAGAATCGTGATGCTGGCTGGACGCCTCACGCTGACCAACCGAATCAACGAGCACAGCACGTAGCGCGCCGTCGCCTCCTGGTTGATCGTCTGCTTGGCCCCGATCCGCTCACGGTCTTTCGCAGCCAACTCCTCACCAGCCAGCCACGCAGTGACCAGCGCCCGCCTGTCGGTGTACGGAAACTGGACGATCACCTGCCGTGCCGTCGCATCCAGAGAGTTTTCTGTTGGTAGCGTCAACAAATAGGAACGAAGTCCGGGCTCGATCTGCGACCAGCTCTTCTGAGCCGCTTCGGCAAAATCCGCCAGTGACCGTCGCCGCCCGCCATCCAAACACAGCGGACCGAGCTGCTTGAGCACCGCCGTCGGTCCCTGATACATCCCAACCCGCGCTGCGTCGAGCAGATCATAGGTCTGGGCATAGATCACTTCCCACAGCAGCCGATCAATCGGACGCTCTAGGGGACTGCCCTTTTTGTCGACACGACACAGCCCAGAGACAAGCTGTTTGAGCGTGAACCGGAATGGCTGCGCCAGATCGGGCAGCGCCGGAATCGCAACGACCAGCGACTCGGGCCGATGCTGCCGCCGGAGCCACCACAGCAGATGACTCTTGCCACTGCCGGGATCACCCACCAGCGCAATCATCTGCCCAAAGCCACGGCTCGCTTGTCTGAGCCCGCGCAGCAGCATCTGCCGTGCGTCGCCGTGAAGAGCAGCCACATCGACCAGATCCTCCTGATCGAGATCGCTTACCGCCGTGTGTGCGAAAGGATTGGCCGCCTGGGCCTTCGGTGCGCCATTGGTGGTCATGAGCGAAGACGAGCCTCTTTACCGTCGTGCTCATCATATCACGCCCGAGCGGCCACCGAATCGCCCAAAAACGCTAGAAATCAGCGGATTTGGCTAGTTTAGCCACTTGCGCGCTGGATCACCATTGCCCGCGACATCTCGGCCACCATCGAGAACCTCGAACTTGTGGCCGGGCCGCTTTTTACTTTGGGACTTGTCGCCCCCAGTGGACTTGCTGGACCCACTGCGTTTGCGACGCAGCAGCCGCCAGATCGACTGGCCGCCATGGTCCGAAAGCAACGCATAGGTCAGAAGCAACGTCACGACGTTTCCGCCAAGCTGCTCCCAGTCGCCACGCAGCAGGTCAGCGCATAGTCCAATCCCGATGAAAAACCACGCCAGCGTTCGCCCGGAAGTGAGCTGTTCGGTGCCCCACATCCGCACCTGCAAGCCGCCGTAAATCTGCGCAAAGCTGAGCAGCAGCATCGTGAAGATGGGTGCGCCCTCGATCGGAATCGGCACCAGGCCCGCCACCGAGGCAAACTGCGCATGGACTCGACCGAGCAATGCCACAACCAGCGAGGTCACCAGCAGCACCGTGGCGCTCCAGCCGACGATCCGACGCGGGCCGATCCGTTGCTCCACCGCGCTGCCGATCGACCACAGCAGCAGTCCCAGAAACAACAGCGCAAACGGGCTCAGGACCACAAGTGGTGCGGTGAGAAGTCGCCATGGCTGTTTGCCCAGCGCCAGCGATGGAATCAGCAGCAGATGGCTGCGAATCAGATCCCCCGTCACCGGCAGCAGCGACAAAAGGAAGGTGAGCGCAAAGACCGCGAAGACCACCGCGCAGCCCGGCATGACCTTGCTGCCCAGCCGAACTGTCACAAACCGCTGCTGAGGATGTTGAGCCATGTCCTAGAAGCCAAAGAGGCGTTTGAGATCCTTGGCGACCAGCAGCAGCATCAGACCGAGCAGGATCACCATGCCGACCATGTGGACAATCTGCTCGATGCGATGATTGACGCGCCGACGGGTCACAACCTCGATGCTCAGAAATACGAGGCGGCCACCATCGAGCGCGGGCAGTGGCAACAGATTGAAGAATCCGAGCAGCGCGCTGATCTTGGCCGCTAGCTCCAGTCCTTCGACGAAGCGCTGGCCAAGCTGCTGCGCAATCATCTGGGTGATGCCGATGATGCTGACGAAGTCGTCCATCTTCGCCTTGTGCCGCCCGGTAATCATGTTGGTGAGTGCAGTCACCTGCGCCACCGTCAGCCGCCACGGCTCGATGGCCGCCAGCTTCGCCGCAGCGCCTAGTCCGAGTCGCTCGCGATCGGGGCTAACGTTCATCTGGATGCCGATGCTGTAGCCTCCCTGGTTCGCGGCAGGCTTGACCACGACGGTCTTTAGCTCGGTACCACGGCGGACCTGGATTTCGAGAGGCTGGCCCCCGGAACCAGCAATCATGGGGCGAACCTCGTCGATCATGCCGACTGGACGACCATTGATGCGGGTGATGACATCGCCCGCGAGGAGTCCCGAGGCTTCGGCAGGCTGACCCGGAATCAGCTTCTGCACCATCGTCCCGGGTACGCCTGCGAAGAAGTTGATGAGGAAGAAGACCACGACCGCGAACACGTAGTTGACGACGGGACCAGCGGCGATGGTCAGAAAGCGCTGCCAGGCCGGACGGTTCGGATACGAGCGAGGATCGTCTGCCGCAATCGCCTCGTCGTCGGGATTCAGCCCAGCGATTTGGACGTAGCCACCAAGTGGAATCGCGCCAACTTGAAAGGTGGTTTCGCCACTCACCTTGCTAAACAGCGCAGGACCGAAGCCAATGGCGAAGCGGTCCACCCGCATGTTGCACCACTTGGCGACGATGTAATGACCCCACTCGTGGACGATGATCAGTACGCCGAGGGCCAAAATCGCCAGAGCGACATAGAACGCTGTAAGCATGCGCCACAGAGTAGCTGAAATGATTCGCCTCAGCCAAGCACACCCGGCCACCGAAAAGCCGGCATTGTCGCCGCACTAGCCATGTCGATGCGGTTTCGCAGACGGGCCGAAGCCGTCGCCCGCTGTGGTTCGCACCGAGCACCGCTTGCCGCTGGACCGGTAAGCGTGCGATGATCAACTAGAAGTCGTGCTACACGCTCGTTGGGAGCCACAGTCGGGGGGCTGTGCAGGGACCGACGCTAGGTCGCAAGCCACCCCAGGTGTTGCCACTCGCTGGCACGGTGCGATGGTCCAGCCGACACGCCAAAGGCCACCTGGGCTGGCTAAGTGGTCGAAAGCGCTGGCGTTATCGGTGCTGGTTGGCTGCGGAGGACCGAAAAGCCAGGTCGATCTCCAAAGCGCACCGCCCTCACCTCCCGCTGAGCTGACGATTGCGCTGGTCGGCACAAGCGATCTGCACGGCTATGTCGAACCGCGCAGTCAATCCATTCAAGATGTTTCGGGCGTGCAAAAGACCGTGGATCGCGGGGGCCTGCCTCTACTCGGTGGCTACTTGGCGAACCTTCGCCGACGATATCCGGTGCTGCTGCTCGATGGCGGAGACTTGTTCCAGGGCACGCTCGTATCCAATCTGGGTGAGGGCCGTGCCGTCATCGACGGCTACAATGTGCTCGGTTACACAGCCTCGGCGATTGGCAACCATGAGTTCGATTACGGTCCCGATGGCCCGAAGTCGGTTCCAGCCTTGGCAGAGGACGATCCCACCGGCGCACTGAAGGCTCGCATCGCCTCGGCGCGCTTTCCGTTTCTGTCGGCCAACATCATCGACAAAAAAACCAGCCTGCCGGTGGCCTGGCCAAATATCTATCCATCCAAGATCGTCCACGTGGCCGGGATTCCGATTGGCCTCGTCGGAGCCGTCACCGAGGACACCCCGCGCACCACCAACATCTTGAACCTCCGCGACGTGCAGATCGCCAGCATCATTCCGGCGGTGCGAGCCCAAGCCGAGCAGCTTCGGCGCAGCGGTGTGGCGGCGGTGGTACTGACCATCCACGAGGGTGCCAATTGTAGCGACTTCCACGACGCCAAAAATCTCAAGCCGTGCGACAACGAGGATGGACGGGTGCTGCCGATTGCACGGGCTCTCCATGATGTTGTCGACGCGGTGGTAGCGGGACACTCACACGCGGGCATGGCGCACTTTGTCGACGGCGTGCCGGTGATCCAAGCGTTTGCTTATGGTCAAGCGTTTGCTCGCGCCGACCTGCTATTTCGCAATACCCGATCGGGGTTTGTGCTCGATAAGTCACGCACCGTCGTCCATCGACCCAAGGAGCTGTGCTCGGTCGAGATGCCCCCGGAGGATCCGCCGCTACCACCTGCGCCATCAGCCACGACAGCGAGCGGCGATGGTGCGGGCAATCGGGGCACGCCTCCGCAACGGATGTGGCGCTGCGATAGCAAGGTACTCCACGGCAAAGAGCTACGGCCCGCCACCTATGAAGGACTGCCGGTGACACCTTCAGAACCGGTGGCGGCCGCACTCGCGCCTCATATCGCGCAAGCGTCGGCCAAACGCAGCTCGGTGCTGGGAGTCACGACGGCGGTGCGCCTGCCCAGACACTTTAAAGCCGAGTCCCCGCTCGGGCAGTTTCTGGCCGACTTGACCCGAGGCGCGGCAGCGACCGCAACCGGACAGACGGTGGATCTGGCGCTGCAAAACGGCGGCGGGATTCGCAACGAACTCCCAGCTGGCAAGCTCACCTACGGCGATCTGTTCGAGGTGATGCCGTTCGACAACCGACTGGCACTGGTCAAGATGCCGGGCCATGCCCTGATCGATCTGTTTCGGCGCAACCTACTCGGCAGCCATGGCGTGCTCATCCCGAGCAGCGGCTACCGTATCGAGTCGCGCTGCGAGGCTGGCGAGTTAAGAGTCGACCTCATCCAAGAAAACGGCAAACCGATCGATCCAAACCGCATCTACACCGTGGCCACCAGCGACTTTCTGGCGCTCGGCGGCGACAACTTCGGCACCATCGTGCCCAAGCTCGGTGAAGGCGCGGTCAAGGTCTATGAAGACACCACCCTGCGCGACGCCGTGGCCGAAGAACTACAGCGCTATCGCGGTCCGTTCCTCAGTGGGACCGCCGCGCCAAACCGACTCAACATGCCCATGCCCCGCCCCGTCCGCTGTCAGCCGTAGCGTGAATATGAATCGATTGCCCAACACGATCAGATGCGACCTCTCGGGCTGGTTGCTGACCTTTCAACGAACCTAGGAGTCCGGGAATGCGCCGTTACATTGCGAACCGTTGCCTCATTCACTGCCTGTGCGGAGCGCTGGTGATGATGCACGCGGGAGTTGCCACTTCTGCTCCAGAAGGAGCATCCACAGGCGCTCCCGCCAAGGCAGCCCCACCCTCGACTCCGGCTGTACCGGTGACCTTTGAATCCGTTTTTGCGAAAGCCGAGCAGGAGAGCAAAGCGAAACATGTAGAGCAGAGCATTACGCTGTTTGAACAAGCAGCATCGCTCACGCAGGAGCCCATTACGAAGGCACGGGCACTCGGTGAAATCAGTGTCCTGGCCCTGAGTCTTTCGCGATACAGAGCCTCGATAAAGGCCTCCTGTGATGCCCTGGATCTGGTCAGTGGTGCCGCACGCGGTTCCCATGTGTACAACCTGGGCAGAGTAGCGCTTGCAGTGCAGGATCTCGGCAGTGCTGCCGCACTCTATCAATCTTCTCTGGCACTCCGTCCCAACGCAACTGTGGCGGCTCAGCTTGGGAGGATGGGGAATGTGACACCGACTCCCTATCCGGGGCCGGATGCTGGCAAAGGATTCTGTCAGGCTGCGCTCAGTCCCAAAGAATCCGTTTCGCCAGAGTTTGTTCGCCTCGCCAAGGACATCGCCAACCAGCGAAAAGAAAAAGTCACGTCAGCAGATTGGTGGCCTCTCGGTATTCACGGAGAGCTGATTCCGGTTGCAATGCTCTGTGACAATCCTGCCGGAGCCAATCACGGCGCGTGGATCATCGAAGCAGACTCCCAACATCGATATCTGGTGGCGTTCGATTCGCTCGATGGACGGGCTTCGTTGGATGCATGCAGTACCGGAAACGATCGAATCTACGTGGGACACGGAGGGGTGGTCGCTCTGTCCTTTAACCAAGGGCATCGCGGCGGCTATGAGGACTACAGAGTCGGGGTCCGAAAGGGCAGTCCGGTCATCATCCTCACCGAGTCTCTCGACGATGCGCGTGATAGTGACCAGTCGAAAGCGGTCGACTTTGACAAGCGCGGTGGTCCCTACAAGTCTCCGCAAGAAATCGGAAGGGTCATCCTGCTCGACAAAAAAGGAATGACCCAGGTTGGTCTACAGGACCACTAGCGTGGAAGTGGAGCGCGCCCGCCCGCTCGATTCGCTAATAATCGAACCGTACACCGAGGTTTGGGAAGATCGGGAGACCGACGACTCGGCCCTCCTGATAGAGCTGCCTGCCGCCGTAGATCAAGCTCTCGGCATTTTTGCGGTTATAGAGATTCTGCACTTCCAGAAACAGCCCCAGCCGAAACCGCTTGAGCAAAAACGTCTTGTCGACCCGCAGATCGAGCTGATGAAAGTCCGGCAGCCGCACCGAGTTCAAATCCCCCGACAACGCTTCGTAATACTGACCCGCGACATTGCGATACCCACCGACCACCGGCGTCGTGGGATTTCCGGTCACATAACGGAAGCGCACCCCGGCGACAAGTCCCCACGGTAGCTCGTAGGTCAAAACCGCCGTCAGGATGTGCGTCTGATCGAACCGAAACAGCCGCCACGGCTCGTCGGGATGATCGCGCCGCTCCGACCTCGACAGCGTGTACGCCACAAAGCCCCACAGCCCGTGCCACAGCGGCTGCCGGAGCAAAAGCTCTCCGCCGTAGACTCGCCCGAGTCCCTCGTTGCCGTAGATCTTCTCTGCATCGGACACCACCAGGTTGCGCAGGTCTTTGTAGAAGCCCTGGACTTCGATGTGCAGGCCGCTCCGCAGGTCGATATCCCCCCCGAGCACGTAGTGCACCCCCGATTGCCACTGCAAGTAGGGATTCCCAAAGCGCGGCGACAGCTCGGCACCCTGGGGCGACTGGTGAAAAAGACCCATCCCGAACTTGAGGCTGAAGCGGTCCGGAATCACCACGCCCCGCAGCGACAGCCGAGGCTCGACAAAGTACATGCTGCGCGACACCGTGGTCTTGGCCGTGGCATCGCTGTCCTCGGCAGAACTGGGCAATCGCAGGTAGTCGAGCGAGACCCGGAGCTGCGGCGCGATCTCGATCCGATCATCGGCCAGATGAAACCGCGTGATCAGGTACGGCGAGGTCTGCACCAAGTGATAGATGAGCAGCTCGCGCAGCACCGGCCCCATCGAGCCCGAGAAGAACCCATCGCCAAAGAAGCCGTTTTCCGAGCGCCCGGCATCCTTGACCATATCGACGCCACCCACCGGAAGGTCTTGGCTGTCCGCGGCCCCTTGCGCAAGCGGCATCATCGTCTCGACCCGCGCCCGCGCTCCCTCGAAGTCGAGCCCGAGCGCGTAGTCAAACAGCGGCCCCCACTTCTGCCGAAGCTCGCTGCGCAGGTTGTAGCCAAGCTGCATCACATTGAGGTTGATCGGCTGCCCGGAAAGGCCCGCATCGCCGGTCAGAACCTTGAAGGTGTCGCCGCCAATCGACGGCATCAGCCAAAACACCGAGTCCTTGGACAGACGATGCGTCCAGCGCAGCCGGGCCCGCCCAAAGTAGGACTTGCTGTCGATGTGGACCTGGCTGTTTGGGTCGGGGTCGGCGACCTTGGCGGTGATGTTGCTCGTCGCGCCAAACACAAACAGGTCGAGGTCGTCCTTATCGCTGGCCGTGTAATGCGCCGAGAGCTGGTAGTCCCAATAGAACGGCGAAAGCTGGGTGTCGCCAGTATTAAACAGCGGCAAAAATGCCGAGATCCACGACACTCGCCCGCCCGCCGCAACGTGCAGCCGCTTAGACACCGGACCTTCCACCGTCACGTTGCCGTCAATCAGGTCGAGCGTTGCCGAGCCATGCCAGCGATCACTCTTCGGCCTGCGCGTCGTCACCTCGATGACGCCCCCGAGCCCGCGCCCGTAGTCCGCGCCGTAGGCTCCCGGTCGAAAGCTCACATCGGTCACAAACTCGGCGCTGATGGTCGAGCGGACGCCGCCAAAGTGATAGACACGCGGGATCTGCACCCCATCGGCATAGACGCGGGTGTCGCCCGGAGCCGAACCCCACACCACGATCTGCCCCGCCCCAAACGGCGCTCGTGCCACCCCCGGTAGGTTCTGCACCGCCTTGATCGGATCGTTCTGCCCGCCGGGGATCTTCTTGAGCTCGGTCACCGACAGGGTCGTCGACACCACCTCACGACGGAGCGGCGCGGCCTTGACCACCATCTCGAACGGTCGCTCTTTGGGGGGCGCAAAGTACACGACCTCCAGCCGACCTTGAGGCAGCGTCTCTTCGCCCTGGGTGGGCCTTATGCGCGGCGAGCGCAGCTCCAGCAGCACCTTGCCCGGTGACAGCTCCACAAAGCGAAACTGCCCTGCTTCGTCCGTCTCGGTGGTGAGCGGGCTCGGGTCGTCTTTGCCAAGCCGCAGCGTCACCTTCACGCCCGGCAGCGGATCGCGGGTGCCCGCCTCACGAACCGTCCCCCACAGCTCACTTTTTGCCGCAACCGGCGCGGACTCGACAGCGTACGCGGAAGCGGCCAGTCCCGTCAGTGAGGCTACGCACAGCGAAATGTGTAAGCTACGTACACAGAAGTCGCCCATGCGGCGCAAGGTAGCGAAAATGGACCCGTTTGGGGGAGCGTACAGAGCCTATCGGGCAGCTTTGAGGGCGGCTTCGGTCATGCGCAGCAGGGGCGCGGTCGACAGCGGGGCCCCGGTCGCATTCTTGAGCCACAGATCCGGCGTCACCTGACCGAACTTCGCCATCCGCTCGAACTCACGACCGAGGCTGCCGGGCGGCTGCTTGGCAAGGTGCTCCTCGATCTGCGCCGCGATCAGGTGCCCAATCGGGTAGTCCGGCAGATACAGCGTGTTTTGGATCATGTGTGAGTAGATCCCGAGCAGCAGCACGTCTTTGCCGCCCAGCACCGGCGCGTAGTAGTGATTCCAGGTCTGTTTGGCGAGCCGGACGACCTCAGCGCGCAGCTCCGCAGGAGTGGCCTGCGGGTGGTCGTACATGTAGTGCCAAGTGGCGATCTCGACCAGCGCCACCCCACCAATCTCCCAGGTATCCCAAAAGTCGGCCAGGATGCGCCGCTGGTTCGCCTGTTCATCCGGCTTGCTAAGCCCGAGCAGCGCGATGTCTCGCTGCTGAAACACGAACGCCAGCGCTTCGGTAAACGCGTTGTTCGGCACCCCCGCGAGCAGCGTCTCGCCGACTTCATACAGCGAAAACACCTGCTCGACATTGTGGCCTAGCTCGTGGACGGCGATGTTGTAGCCCTTGTAGTCCATGCCGAGCGGACCGACGCGGGTTCGCAGCCGGGGAAAGTCACCCCGTCGCATCGCCTGCATCGCATGGCCCGCCCCGCGTGAGGCATCGACGCGAATGTGCTCGGCCAAAAACTTGGCTTTGTCGGGCGCAAAGTCGAGCTTCTGCAAAATGCTCGGCAGTGCGCTCTCAAACGCCTGCGCGGTCGGATAGCGTTTGCGAGTCAGCGCATCCAGCTCGCCTTCCGAAAACTTGCCACGCGGTCGAAATCCCGCAAACCACAGGTCGTGCGGCTGAAGCTTCCGTCCAAGCTGCTTTTCGGCCAGCTTCGCCACCTCCTTGATGAGCGGCGAGCCACAGACCTCGGCCAGCATCCGCACCACTGCTTCCTCGGGGATCTCGCGGGAAAGCTGGAAGCTCCGCTCGATCAGCGTCTTGGCCGAAGGAGAGTACGGATCGGCCAGCCGCTGGGTCGCCGCTTGGGAAAGCAACAGCTCGTAGCGTCGGTCCGGCTCTCGTTCGCCCAGTTTGTCCGGTTGGAGTGGCATTCCCGCAGGCGCGTCCGCTTCGACCTCCTCGCCCGGGGCCAGCGTGACCTGGTTGGTAAACGGATTCCAGTCCACGCGAGGGTTGTCGATCACCGCCTGGGGAATGCTCTGCTCGACGATGCGCTCCATGGCCCGAGCGATTGTGTGCTGCTTGCTGAGCCCTTCGGCATCGGCGTAGTCGGCCCGGATTTCGTCGCGCAGGTTCCAGTGACTGATCAGCCGCAGACCTTTGGGCCACAGCCGTCGCCCTTTTTCGTCGAGCAGGTGGTGCATAAACAGGTTGTAGCCGGCGACATAGCGCTCGCCCGCCACCACCGCCTCGGTGATCTTCTGCTGGACATCCGCTGGAACGCGCCGTGAAAAGCGCTGGGTCAGCCGTGCTTGTGCCCACTGCGCCCTCGTCCATTTTTCGCCGTCGACCAGTCGCTCGGGCAAGGTGGTCAACGGGAAGTTGAGCAGCACCACAAAGCCGACCTTGCCTTGGAACAGATCCTCCACCATATGGACCGAGGGATCGATGCTGCCCAAAAGCGAGTCCATCGCTGACAGCGGCCCGGTATCGGTGTCGGTGGGCCGACGCAGCTCGCGGCTGATTTCGTTCAGGTGTCCATCGACTTGTTCGAGCGCGGTTTGCAGCCGGTTTGCGGTGGCCGTGAGCGTCTTGTCGTCCGCGATGAAGTGCTCACGGACAAACGCCGCCAGATCGCCATCGTCCTTGCGCCACAGCGCCGCCACTTGCCGTACGCCACGCTCGATGCGGGGACGCTGCGCTTCGCCGTGCTTTTGAACCAACTCCGAGCACAGCGCGGTCAGCTTGTCATCGGATGGCAGCGCGGTAGCAGTGGCCCGGGCAAACACCGGGGTCGCCAGATCAGGACCGGACACCGGCCCGCGTGGCACCGGCGTCTCTTCACAACCCGACGTGACAAGAAAAGACAGCACAAGCGCCCCGCGCACAAGCGCAACAGGGCAGTTGAAACGAGCTTGCATGGTGGGAAGGTGCGCTGTTAACGCAAGGTCTTGCGGAGGATGCTGCCGCCGGTGCCAGTGATGTAGACCTCGGTGGCGGAGCCAGAGACACTGACCAAGTTGTTGTCGGTGCCGCTCTGCTCGTAGTTCCAGGTCTTGCCATCGAAGTGGAGCACCAACCCGCTGTTGCCGACCGCGTAGATATCGGTCGCGCTGCGGCCCCAGATGGCGCGAAGTCCTTGCGAGATGATCGGGGTTGCCGCCGGGTTGAGGTCCGTCCAGGTCTTGGTGGCGTTGTTCCAGCGCAGCATCAGACCGCCCGAGCCAAGGCCACCATCGCCAACCACCCACACGTTGTTTGGGTCAGAGCCCCAGACACCGCGCACGATCCGATCATTGACCGGCAGCGGCACGTCCAGCACCGAGGTTCCGTCGTACAGAAGGACGCGTGGCGCAAAGCCGGCGAGCTGCTCGGTTTTGTCACCACCGCCAACGATCCAGACGTTCTTGGTATCGATCGCGTAGACATCACGCAGCGTGGGCGCTTGCAGAATCGGCACCGGCACCGCGGCCCACGTGCCGCCCGAACGAATCAGCAAGGTCTTGTCATCACCGACTGCATAGGCTTTGGTGCCATCGGAAGCGATCTTCACCAATCGCACGCTGGTGGGTAGCGACTCCGGAGACCACGCGGTACCCGACCACCGCAGCGCTTGCCCCTTCGACCCTGCGAAGTCATAGCCGACGCTGAGCATGTCACTGCCAAACTGCGTCACCGAATACAGACGCAGGCTGATCGCGCTCGGTGCGGGCTGCCAAGTGCCCCCGGTTCCACGAAGTGTACCGCCCGAGTCACCGACCGCGAGCAAGCTGCCGGTGACCGATGGGGCCAGCCCATACATGGTGCCGTTGTTGCCGGTCAGGTCTTCAAGGACACTGCTGGTGACGAAGTTGCTACCGTCGAAGCGCCCCGTGGTGCCAGCAACACCGACCATAAACACGTCGCTGCCGCTGCTGCCCCACAGACCCGCCAAGTGAACCTTGGGCGAGTTCGTCAATCGATTGAAGTTGGTGCCATCCCACTTGAGGAACATGCCCTCGCGCTTGGTGGGATCGCCGGCCGTCGGATAGCGAATGTCTCCGGCGGCAAAGACACTGGTGCCGTCGCTCCACAGGCTGTTGATGCCCGAGACCGTCGGTGGATTCGTTGGGGCCAGCACCAAGTTGGTGCCGTTCCAGCGATAAATCAGACCGGTGCGCGTCGCCAGGAAGAAGTTGTTGTCCGAGATGCCCGCGATCGAGCCCCAGGACGCCGACATCGTCGGACCGAACTTGGCCCAGCTTGTGCCATCCCAACGCAGCAGGGTGCCGCCTTCACCAGCGGTATAGACGCTGTTTTTGCTCACGCCCCACACGCCCCGAAGACCCCAGCTCACACCAGCCGGTGCCATGAGACGGGTGACGGCGGAACCATTCCAGCGCAAGATCGCCGGGCCAGCGGTCAAGTGGTTGCCGACAAACCAAACTTCCGAGCCGTCAGCGCCCCAGACGCCGTAAATCTGCGCAACGTCTTTGCCGTCAGCCCCGAGCTGAAGTTGCGTCCACGTCGAGCCATCCCACCGCAGCACCGTCCCGCGATCCCCGACCGCGAAGACATTGTTCGCCGACGAACCCCAAATCGAGTAGAGCGTGTTGTTCGTTGGTGAACGAACAATGCTCCACTTGCTGCCATCGAAATGGACAATGGTGCCAGCGCCACCGACGGCCCAGACATCCTGAGCGCTTGAGCCCCAGGTTGCCAGAAGTCCGTTGCCTTGCGGCGCGGGGAACTGCCAACACCAGCCGTCGCGACTACAGCCGAGCGGCTGCACAATCGTGCCTCCGTCGGTGTTCATCGTCATGTCCACGATCGTTCCGGTCAGGTCTCGATTGGTACCACCATCGCTAGTGGTGCCAGGATCGGGACAACCACTGCCAAGGGTAAGACCAGCCACCGCAGCGGCCAGCAGGCCAAGCCGCATGGAGGTCTTCGTGATGTTGCGTTCTACGTCGGTCATTCCGGCTTCCTCACGTTGGAGTCACTAGAAGCTATTGAGAACCCGTAAGCGCGATTGAAGTTTCATCTTATCGTGTGGGAACCGGTGCAGGACAAATTTTGGCGACTTGTCCGAGCGAACTCACTTCAAGCGATGACGATGCCGCACTACGACTTGATCTTGTTTGACCTAGACGGAACCTTGGTGGACTCGGTGCCGGACCTCACGACGGCACTCGGGCTGATGCTGGCCGAACGAGGACTTCCCCCGCACAACGAGCAGACGGTGCGCCAGATCATCGGCGAAGGTCAGCGCAGCCTGGTCGAACGAGCGCTGCTGCGGGCCAGTCCGTCTCCGGTTGGTGAGCAGGCGATCGACCCGGTGCTTCTCGATGAAGCGGTGTTACGCTTTCGCGAGCACTACAGCGCCAACTTGTGCCAAAAGACCCGCCGCTACGAAGGGGTGCTGGAGACGCTGCAAGCCCTCTCCGCACGGAAACCGCTGGCGGTGGCGACGAACAAACCGGGGCGCTGGGCACGAGCGTTGTGCGACGAACTGGCTCTTTCACCGATGCTGCGCTGGGTGCTCGGTGAAGATGATGTGGGGGCTCGCAAACCGGACCCCACGATCTTGCTGGAGCTATGTCGTCGCGCAGCCGTCCCCACAGAAAAGACCCTATTTGTCGGCGATAGTCGAATTGACTGGAAAGCGGCCCAGGCGGCTGGGATCGATCTTGCGCTGTGTACGTATGGCTATGCGGATGAAGCCACACTGCGCACAGCCGAACAGTTGGCCCGCGATCCAAGTTTTCGTTTTGGCTGCCCAGATCGTCCCTATGTCTTGCATAGCCTCGTCGAATTGCTGCCCATCGCGAGCCCATAACGAGCCCCACCAGAGTCGGGAAGACCGGCTCCAATTGACTGAAACGAGCACGCCGAGACCTGTTTAGCAGTACGAGCCCAGACAACTTGGAAGCTTTTACGCAGCGCTCTGGCCGTGGTATTTTTTAGGCTTAGGCTCACGGCGCTAAGCCTGCGTAAAGAGTAAAGGTCGCGTCTGGTTTTGTGATGACCGACAAGATGCCCAAACCTGATGACGTGGTCTTTGGCTACCGCATCGTCCGAGTCATCGGCAAGGGTGGCATGGGTGCCGTTTTCGAAGGTGTCGACGACAAAACGGGCCAGCGTGCCGCGATCAAAGTGCTGCACGCGCACCTGTCGCAAGACCAAGAGAACATGGCGCGCTTTCTCAACGAAGCCAAGGCGATCGCGACGCTGAATCATCCCGGCATCGTGCGACTCCTCGGCAGCGGGCCGATCGACGGCGGTGGTTGCTTCATCGCCATGGAATACGTCGACGGTGAAACGCTGTCGGCCAAGATCAAGCGCGAAAAGCGACTCGGTCGAGCGGGGCTGCGCTTGGGCAGCCAGATCGCCTCGGCGCTGCAAGCGGCCCATCATCGCAACATCATCCATCGGGACCTCAAGCCGTCGAACATCCTGCTCAAGGCGGGCGATTCGGGCAGCGACTCCGAGATCCGCATCATCGACTTTGGCATCGCCAAGATGGCCGCCGAGGATCGCGAGGTCCAAGACTTCCACACCCGCACCGGCACCATGATCGGCACCCCGGTCTATATGGCACCCGAGCAGTGCCGAGGCGTCACCGTCACCGACCGCACCGATGTCTACGCGCTCGGGGTGATCCTCTATCAAATGCTGACGGGGCGACCGCCGTTTTACTCGCAGGCTGACGGCGACATCCTGGCGATGCACATCCTGGTGCCGCCACGACCGCTGCGTGAAGTAGAACCGGCGATTCCCGAAAAGGTCGCCGCCTTCGTCGAGCGAATGTTGGCCAAAGAAGCCGCCGAGCGTCCGTCGATGGGCGAGGTCGAGCTGTCGCTGCGCGAGCTGGCCGAGGACCATAGCTGGTTAAATCCTGCTGTCACGGATGACACCGCCGTATCCCCTACGCCGGTGAGCACCGAAACGCCGGAGTCCCTGCCAACCCAGGTCAGCCGAGGCCTCGCGGCTCCGACGCTTGGTGCCATTCATGGACAGACCGCCGCGCCGACTCACAGCAGTAGCTTCCGCCGCAGCCTGGCGATCTCGATCGCGGCGGTGGTGGTCGTGGGCTCGCTCGGCGTCGCGTTGTTGGTCCGCAGGAACCACACGCCGCCACCGACCGTGACGCCCGTGACCCAAGTGGTGGTGACGCCGCTGCCCAAGACGGTGCGCTGGCTACTCAAAACCACGCCCGACGGAGCGACTGTGCTCGACGAGTCGGGGCAGACCCTTGGTCAGACGCCGTGGTCCCACGAAGCAACGGCGAGCAGTGGCGAGCTGCTCCTCACCGTCCGCAAGACTGGATTTGGTGACCTTCGAGTCAGCTTCGCCAAAGACCGCGATGTCGAACGCAGTGAGGTGCTGTCGGCGGTAACGCCACCGACCACGACACCGCCGCCACGGATTCCAGAGCCGCGACCGCCAAAGCGAACCGTTCCCAGCAAAGGCCGCAAAAATGACAGCCTCATTTTGGACTTTAAGACCCACAAAAAGCTCAACTAGCGCCCTCGCGGTGTCACTGCTCCTGCTCTGTGCGACGCGAGCCGAGGCTGCGGACGACTTTGCCAAGCGAGTCACCAAAGCGCAAACCTGCTACGAGCGAAAGCTCTACGACTGCGCCATCAACGAGCTAGAAGCGGCGTACCTCATCAAGCCGATGCCGGCGCTGCTGCTCAACATCGCGCATGCCTACCTCGACTATGGGCGACCCCGCGACGCGATCGTCTACTACGACCGCTACATGGCCGAGGAAAAGAACCTCGCCCCCGAGGCCCGTGCCGACGTCGAAAAGTTCAAGCGTCAGGCCGAAGAAAAGCTCGGGATCGCGGCTCCGCCGCCCGAAAAGCCACCAGAAAAACCACCCGAGGTCGCTCCGCCGCCGCCACCACCGCCGCCGGTCGCGCCACAACCTGTCGAGCCGACCAGCCAACCCTCGGCGGCGGCCAAGTGGGTACCGATTGGCCTTTTGGCGGTTGGCGGTGTCATGCTCATCAGCGGATTTGCGGTCGGAGGCATGGCCCTTTCGACGGCAAAATCAGCGGTAGCGACAGACGCCCCCTATGATCCAGCCATCGACGCCAAAGGCAAATCGCTCAGCAATGCGGCGATTGCGCTCGATGTAATCGGCGGGGTGGCACTCGTCGGTGGCCTGATTCCGACGATCCTGCGGCTCACCAGGAAAGTGCCGCCGGTCAGCGAAAAACCGGCTGCGACCGACGGAGGCAGCGCGCCCGCCCCGTCCCCCGCCGCGCCGCAAGTCTCGGTGTCGTTTACGGGCCGTGGCCTTGTCGTCCTCGGGAGGTTCTAATGCGCCGCACCCTTGTGTCCCTCGCCTTGCTCTCCGCGTGCTACAGCCCCGACTACACCACCAAGCCCTGCGTCGATAACAGCGGCTGCCCAAGTGGCTACTTCTGCTCCACCGCCAAGCTCTGTACCGTCGGCGGATCCACCGCGAGCGTGGACATGGCCCCCGATCCCCGCCCCACTCGCGTCGAGCACAAGCTGACACCGCCAGGGTCACTTTGGATTGGCTACCAGGGGGTCGGTACAACCGATGGGAAGAACGACTCCCCAAGCAAGCTCGTGACGCTCTCAATGCCCTACTATCTCGACGAACGAGAGGTTGCGGTTGCGGACTATCGCGCCTGCGTGATGGAGAAGGTCTGTCCAGAGCCAGATAAGGGAACGTATGGTGGCCAAGTCTGCACGTACGGAGTGAACGGCCAAGACAGTCATCCAGTCACGTGTGTCACCAAACCGCAAGCGGAGGCATTCTGCACCTGGATGGGTCGTCGTCTGCCGACAGAGGAAGAGTGGGAATTCGCAGCACTTGGTTCAACTGGTACGGGTGGCCAGCGCTTCGTATTTCCCGGACTCGTAGAAGCACAGGTCAGCAGCAAGGCATGCTGGCGCCCCGCCGGTACCTGCCCGACTGGCACTTACGAAAAGACCTACATGGGCCGGGTCGTCTCGGCGTCAGAGCCAGGCTTCTACGATCTGCTCGGCAATGCCTGGGAAAAGACATCGAGTCCGTACTGCCTGTACTCCGTCATGAACTGCACATCTGGTTCGCATGTGCTGCGGGGCGGTAGCGCTTTCGATACCGATCTCGGATTTGCGAGAGCAACGTCGCGAATCGAAGAACAGCCAACCAAGTTCTATCCGAACCAAGGCTTCCGCTGCGCACGTAACTCGACGCCGTAGTCAGCGGTCCTTCTGCGGGCACACCGCGTCGAGTGCTGCGATGAGTCCCCGGGTCGTTTCCCGATAGGTCCAGGTCTGCATTCGCTGCTTGGCCGCCGCGCCGAGTCGCTTTCTGGTCTCGGCACCGCCCGGTTCGCTGCACAGCGTTTGCAAGCATCGCACCAGCGCCGCTTCCTCGCCGCTCGGGAAGATGAGCCCGGTCCGGTTCTCTGAAACCAGATCCTCGACGCAGCCAACCCGATCCGAGGCAATCACCGGCAGCCCGGCGTGCATCGCTTCGGGAACGACCATCGCAAACGCCTCTCGCTCCGACGGCACCACCAGCACATCGGCAGCGGCATAGAGTCCGGGTAGCTCGCTTTGGTTGCGAAAGCCGAGGAAGTGAGCATCCGCAATCCGCTCGCGCTCGACCTGCGCTTCCAACGCGCCACGCAGCGCGCCATCGCCACACAGCACCAGCGCCGCTTTGGTACCCGTCGCCCGCAGCCGCGCATACGCCCCGAGCAGCAGCGAAGGAGCCTTGACCGGACTGAGCTTGCCGCAAAACAACAGGAGCGGCGTGTCATCGGGAACGCCAAGCTGTCGGCGGATTTTCCGACGGAGATCATTTATTGAAAATTTTGTCAAGCAATATCGATTGGAATCGACTGCGTAGGGCGCACAAAAAATTCGATCGTCGGGAACGCCGTAGTGACGGAGCAAGCGCCGATTGCCGCTCGACACCGCCAGCGCCGCCGCACACCACCCGAGATAGCGTCGCAGCAGCCAGGTCTTGGCGACCAAACGGCCTCGCGACAGGCCCTCGACATCCGACTCTTGCTCGTCAGAATCGGCGTAACGAACCGAGTCACCACGAAGAATCACCGGCAGCCCCGCAGCTCGGGCCGCCAAAAGTGCCAGCGGATACAGCGCATAGTTCCAGCCCAGGATCACCACCGCATCGAAGCGCTCGCGACGCAGCAACCGAAACACATCCAGGCTGGCCATCCCCAAAAAGCGATCGAGTCCCGGCCAAAGAGAGTGGCTCGTCAGCTCGATATAGCGATATCCGGACAGCAGATCGACATCCCAACGCACCGAGCGCCCAAAGTCGCGATCTTGGGCAGCGTCGACCTGACCTGACAGTGACCCGTACAGCACGGTGAGCTCAAGCGACGGCTCCGCAGCGAGCGCCACAAACCACGGGGCCAGGTACTGGATTGGATGAGAGCAGACGATCGCGACGCGGTGCCGAGCCGGCATCGCCGAACCCTACAGCAGACCGCGATACACGGTAAAGACGACCGCATACATCAGGAACAGCAGCGCCGGATAAAACAGAAACGGCGACAGCTTGGGGAACCGCTCGATAAAGCCCGTCACTTCACGCGTCATCCGCTTGGCCAGCGTCGCCGGGCAACGCACAGAACAGCGCCCGTCGATCAGCCGCTGTAGCTCGCCGATCATTTCAATGACGCTGTCGAAGCGCTGGTTTGGGTCTTTGTGCAAGGCCTTCGCCACAAAGTGGAGTAGCTCGGAGCGCGGCACCGGATGCTTGGGATGTCGCAAAAAGATGAGCTGCCAGTAGGTAAACGGTTCGGTGCCAATCGCCATGATCAGCCCTTGCAGCGTGTTTACCTCTGATAGGTAGTGCCGCAAGGAAAGCAGCTCGTGGAGCAGCACTCCGGCACTGTAGATGTCGCTGCGCTCATCGATCTTGTCGTTACGTCCCATCGCCTGCTCGGGGGACATGTAGGCTGGCGTGCCGATAAGCTGGTCATTCCGAGTCGCAAACAGCCGAGACTGCGCGTCCGGTTTGACCGGTGCGCTGGGCTTTTCAGGGACGGCGTCGCCTCCGCGAATCTGCTTGGCCACACCGAAGTCCATCAACACCACTTCGCCGTAACGCCCCACCATGACATTGGCGGGCTGATGATTCAGCGCCAAGTCAGCATCGACAAACACTGGCTGGAAATGGAATCAGGGACTGTGTGTGGGAAACCCAGAGTGGTCCCCAAGGTCATCTGCAACCTGCCGTAAAAAGACCTATCGACGGGGCAAAGCTTGCGGCTTCATCTGAGAGGTCGAGAGCAGACCGATGAGGGCCAGGATGCACACCCACACGCCGATTCCGGCACGCCCAGCGGAGCTCGTCGACAGCACAAAGGCAATCGCACCTAAGACGAGCAGCGATGCGATCGCCGCCGCCCACAGCAGACGACGTTCGTTCAGCAGTACGGCTCCGCAGGCGACCAAGCCCAAGACCACCGGCACCCAGATCGGCAAACCGAAGATCGATCCGCCGGTCCAGGCCGTCACCGCAGTGCTGACCGGGACGTCACTGACGCGAGTGGTGATCGTCGTCCACTGAAGCAGCGAGCCGACGATGAGAAGAACTGCCCAGATTCCAGCGCTGATAGCGGACCGCCGCATGAGCTTCCTCTTTCGTAGATCGTGAGCACGAGTGGACGGAAGCACAGGGTGCTGTCCACGCTATTGTTGCCTTCGCCCAATGATGAGATGGTCTGCGAGACCAGTGGAAAACACAACCATCGAATCCATTGCGTCGCCCGACCTCGGGTGTTTGAAGACTGATTCTGCCGTGGTCAAATATTAGTCTTTCACAATGTATAATATAAGGCAGTCTGTTCATCCGCAGGAGTCCGGCTGTAGCCAAGGAGTCCATCCCACACGGGTGCTGGGAAGCACTGAACCGAAACGACCCACGGAATCGACTTTCTACTGCGAGTAAGAGAGTACGCTGGGAGCGCTCCAGCTCGATCCCACGGGAACCGTACCGACAGCGGGTTGGCTCGGCACTGCCGGATTCCAGGTTCGCACAATCAGGGTGATGGGACCGTTGATGGTGATCGGACCGGTGTACTCAATCGCACTCGGTGACAGCACCGGACCGGGCGCACGCGGACGCGGATCGGTACCATCAATCGTGTAGTAGATTTTGACTCCGGGGAGACTCTGGCTGGGCGAGCTCAGCGTCACCTGGGTGCCAACAGCCACCTTCCCTGCCGGGGGATTGGCAACAGCGGGGCGGGTGAACTGCTTGTCCATGAAGTTGAGCCGACTTGCCCACCAGTACTTGAGCCAAGCGACCTCGCCGGTGTATTGGCCGTCAAAGAGATTGTTGGTAATGGCCGTGTTGCTCGCTGCGGTGCGGGGAACACTGGACGTCCAGCGGATGGCCGAGCGCTTGGCCGGTGTTCCAGCCGCGTTGCCAGGATTCAGTTGGCTCGCGAACTCATCGATCCGAGTATTCAAAGTGGCCGTGGCAAGCGGTCCCTGTCGCAGTTGGTGATAGCGGTCGATCCAAGACTGCCAGAAGTTCGGATCAGCGAACATTTCCTTGTACCAAGGATAGGTAAAGAAGTCCGTCCCTCCAGCGCCGAGCCAAGTCCCCCAATCGAAATCACGACCATCGGTCGATCCTTGCGCACGATCAAAGTCCCAGATTGGGCCAGCGGTGATCTTGCCAGTACGTGGCTTGTGCCAGTAGGAACTCAAGCGGAAAGCGTCGGCGTTCTTGGTTGCGGTGTTGAGGATGTGATGATCGACCATCGCACCAACATCAAAGTACTTGGCATAGCCATTTACAGGGTCCGTGAAGGTAGGTCCGCTCAGATTGGCCCATGCATCACCGAGGTGACCACGCAGCCAGTCACTTTGCACCGTGGTCACGACCTTGAACGGATCAAGCGAAACCTCCCGAGGATTGACCCACGCCAGGATGTTGGCACCAGGTCCACCCGTGCCGGCGTTGCCAAAGCTCTGCCCCGCGAGAGGACGAATCCCAACCTCACCGGCATCCAACCGATCTGCCTTGAACATGTATCCGCCCGCAATGGCCGGCAGCATGTTGTCCACGACGGTGAGATTCTCGACATTTACGCGATCGCTGCCCCGCGTGATCTTCTCCATGAAGCTATAGACACCAAAGTAGTCCGTACCAGTTCCAGAACCCTCTATCGTGTCCGCGAGAGACTGCTCGTTGTGGATGTGCTCGACCAGTCTCGTCCGCACCGCGTAGCGACCCGAATCGTTACTGGTCCGATAGATGAGATCGTTGTGCATCATCGATCGGTCAAAGTAGTACGGAGCATGCATCACCCAATCGGAGTGCGCAGGCATTCCCAGCGGGCTACAGCTCTGATCAATTCCGTTTTCATCCTGTAATTCCAGCGCCATGGAGAACTTGGGATCGCCAGCGGTAGAGGAACCCCGACGTTCCAGCGAACAGGGCGCAACCAGGTCCGGCGGATTGGTGAGTCGCGCCAGGTTATCGGGAGCCTTTGGCTCAAAGATCATGATGTGGCCTTCTACCGGGGTGTTGTTGGCCATCACCGTGTTCCAAGTATGAGACACGATGAGCGGAAGGTTTGAGGTGAAGGTCTGTGCCGCCGCATCGATGGCGAAGTACATCTCGCTACCAAGCGGTCCGTCCGGCCTTCCCGGCTCGTAAGCACGGGCACGAATCCGCGTATTGATCGTGACGGGAATCGGACCGGCATACACCGGGGAGGGAGTCCGAAAGACCGTCTGTGTCCCGGTTCCCACAGTGGTGATGTCCACGATCGG
>WBZP01000692.1_pt1 | contig 44584 bp, 45 predicted proteins | sample 5204301 | NCBI WGS metagenome assembly WBZP01 (sample SAMN12412401, study PRJNA552823) | activated sludge metagenome | isolation source: activated sludge from nitrification reactor of wastewater treatment plant... | place: USA: Pennsylvania | collected 2017
CCCCACCCGAGTACTGGGCCCAGAACCTGTCTTCCATCCGCCGCGTAGTGCGAAACCCCGGCATGCAACACACCCACCTTCACGCTGGACTGTTGCCCCGACCACTTGAACCCGCGCGGTCAGACCCAGCAACGGTGCAACAGTCGCGCCGAAAGCGCAGCAACCACGCAACATTCGCTTGACCACCGCCAAAGTTGACACTAGCGTCAACTTCATGAAGTTCACCGAAGAGCACGAGCAATTCCGCAAGGCCGTCCGGCAGGTCGTCGACAACGACATCAACCCGTACGTCGACGAGTGGGAGGAGGCCGGGATCTTCCCGGCCAAGCAGGTCTTCTCCAAACTCGCCGAGATCGGCGCGCTGGGCCTGGAGTACGACCCGGCCTACGGCGGCCAGGGCGCGGACCACTCGTTCACTCTGGTGCTGGGGGAGGAACTCGGCCGCATCGACTGCGCCGGCGTGCCCATGGCGATCGCCGTGCAGGCCGGAATGGCCACCCCGTCACTGGCGAAGTTCGGCACCCACGAGCTCAAGAAGCAGTACCTCGAGCCCGCGATGCGCGGCGAGATGGTGGCCGCGATCGGGGTGTCCGAGCCGGACGCCGGTTCCGACGTCGCGGGCATCCGCACCAAGGCCGTTCGCGACGGTGACGACTGGGTGATCACGGGCCGCAAGATGTGGATCACCAACGGCACCCAGGCCGACTGGATCTGCTTGCTGGTCCGCACCTCCGACGAGGGGGGCTACGCCGGCATGAGCCAGATCGTTGTGCCGACGGCGACACCGGGCTTCAGCGTCGGCCGCAAGATCGAGAAAATGGGCAACCGCTCGTCCGACACCGCGGAGTTGGTGTTCGACGAGGTGCGGGTTCCGGTCAGCAACACCATCGGTGAGGTCGGCCGTGGTTTCCAGCAGCAGATGGCGCAGTTCCAGGACGAGCGACTGATCGGCGCGTACATGGCAGTGGCCAGCATGCGCAAGGCGCTGGACAAGACCAAGGACTACCTGCAGCAGCGCAACGCCTTCGGGAAGCCGCTTCTGGCCAACCAATACCTGCAGTACGAACTCGCCGAACTGTACGCCGAGGTCGATGTCCTCGAGGCCTTCTGCCGTACCTGCGCCGAGGCCTACTACAACGGCGAGGATGTGACCCGGATGGCCACAGTCGCCAAGCTCAAGGCCGGTCGTGTGCAGCGACAGGTGGCCGACAAGTGCGTGCAGTTCCACGGCGGCATGGGATACGCCGAGGAGATGTGGCCCGCGCGGTACTTCCGTGACTCCCGCCTCACCTCGATCGGCGGCGGCGCCGACGAGGTCATGCTGCGGGTCATCGCGCTGCTCGAGGGGATGGGCCGCAAGTGAGGTACGAGGTCGCCGACGGCGTCGCCACCCTCACTCTGGACAAGCCGGACGCGCGCAACGTCCTCGACGCCGACACGATGGCGGCGCTGTCCGACGGCCTGGTCCGCGCCGGCGAGGATCCCGAGGTCCGCGTGGTGGTGCTGGCCGCGGAGGGCCGTGCCTTCTGCGCCGGCGCCGACCTCAAGGGTGCGTCGACCGCCGATGCGGAGTCGTTCACGGCGCAGGGACCGATGGCCCTGGTGGCCGTTCTGGAGAACATCCTGGACTGCCCCAAGCCCACGATCGCCAAGGTCGAAGGTCACGTCGCCGGGGGTGGCAACGGTCTGGTTGCCGCATGCGACTTCGCCGTCGCCAGTGAGGATGTGCACTTCGCGTTCTCAGAGGTGCGGGTGGGGGTCGCCCCAGCGGTGATCTCCGTGGTCTGCCTGGATCGGATGAACCGGCGCGACGGGATCGAGTTGCTGTTGCTCGGCGAACGGGTGTCAGCCGCACGCGTCGCGCAGGCGGGACTGATCAACAAAGCCGTGCCCGCGGACCAGGTGGAGTCCACCGTGGCCGCCTACGTGGACGCCCTGGCCAAGGGGGGTCCGCAGGCGGTGGCCGCGACGAAGAACCTCCTGCGCCGGGTCCCCGGGATGCCGCGCACGGAAGCGTTCGCGTGGACGGCCGAGGTGTCCGCGCACATGTTCAACAGCGATGAGGCGAGGGCCGGGATGATGGCGTTCCTGAGCAAACAGCCGGCACCCTGGGTCACCGACTGACGTTCCCCCGGCAGACTGAGCGCATGGAAGAACGCGTCGCCGCCGATTTCGCCCAGACCCGCGCCGACCTCGAGGAACTCGTCCGCATCCCCGGATGCGCCTTCCCGGGATTCCCTGACGATGAGATCGATCGCGCCTGCCAGAAGGTCATCGACATCTACCGATCCGCCGGCTTCCCGCGCGTGGAACGCCTGGACATCGAGGGTGGCAAGCCCGCCGTGGTCGCCGAAGCGCCAGGCCCACACGGCAGCCCGACGGTTCTGCTCTACGCCCACTACGACGTGCAGCCCGCCGGCGATGTCTCGCTGTGGCACAGCCCGCCTTTCGAGCCCACCGTGCGCGACGGCCGGCTCTACGGCCGCGGTGCTGCCGACGACAAATCGGGTGTGGTGATCCATGCCGCAGTGATGCGCGCGTTCGACGGCCGGCCACCGTGCACCCTGCGGGTCATCGTGGAGGGGGAGGAGGAGTGGGGAGGGCCGTTCGCCGACTACCCGCGCACCCACCCCGAGCTCTTCAGCGCGGACGCGATCGTGGTGGCGGATGTGGGCAACGCCCGGTTGGCCGAGCCGACCTTCACCACCGCCCTTCGGGGAATGGCCGCGGTCACCGTGGAGTGCCGCACGCTGGCCGGTGCCGTGCATTCGGGGATGTTCGGCGGTCCGGCGCCGGATGCGCTGATGGCCCTGATCACTTTGCTGTCGACGATGCGCGATGCCGACGGAGAGACCGTGATCGAGGGGATCTCCGGTTTCGACTGGGATGGCCCGGACTTCGATGAGTCGGACTTCCGTGACGTCTCCGGCGTCGAACCGGACCAGCCACTCATCGGCACGGGGAGCATCTCCTCACGGCTGTTCAGCAAGCCGGTCGTCAACGTCGTCGGTATCGATGCGCCGCCCACGCAAGGTGCCGTCAACGCGGTCATCCCGTACGCCAAGGCGCGGGTGTCCTTGCGGGTGCCGCCGGGGCTTGACGCGGTGGCCGCCCGCGATGCGCTGATCCGTCACTTGGAAACGCACGCTCCCTGGGGGGTGCATGTGGACGTGACTGCGGATGTCGTCGGGCAAGGGGTGCGGGTGGATACGTCGGGGCCGGCCTACGCCGCGGCGCGCGTCGCGATGCAGCAGGCCTACGGCAAGCCCGTCCAGGAGATCGGTGCCGGGGGGTCCATCCCGCTGATCGACTCCCTGATGGCGGCGGTTCCCGGGGCCGAGATCCTGCTGTTCGGCGCACAGGACCCGCTTGCCCGGATCCACGCCCCCAACGAGAGTGTGGACCTCGCGGAACTACAGCGGGCAGTGCTCGCCGAGACGTTGTTCATCCGGAACTTCGGATCTGTAGTTTCCTGACGTTCCAGCCGATACTTCGGGTATGAGCATCGCCGAAGAGCTGACCCCCGTTCCCGTCGCGCAGGTCGAACACTCCGCACGGCCGTGGGGATGGCTGGTCCTCGTGGCCAGCGCCATCGGGATCGTGTCGGGGTCGATCACCATCATGGACAAGATCGCCCTGCTGAAGGACCCGGCCGCGGGTTCGTTCTGCGACATCAGTTCCACGGTCGGCTGCACGCCGGTGCTGCTGGCCTGGCAGTCAAGCGTCCTCGGCCCGCCGAACGCGCTGCTCGGCGTGATCATGTTCGCCGTGCTCGGCACGTCCGGTGCGGTGGTCGCCACAGGCGGCAAGCTGATCGCCGGATTCCACGCCGCCATGCTCGGGCTTGCGGTCTTCTTCGCGGCCTTCCTGACCTGGTACATGTTCGAGGTCGCCTACTCGGTCGGATCGCTGTGCCCCTTCTGCACCGTGTGTGCGGCGGCCGTCCTGACCACCGTCGTCGGAACCAACCGCATGGTGGCAGCGCACGGCACAGGCGGTGCGCGGCGGTTCTCTTCCCGGCTGGCGAACGGGTCCTGGGACGTGCTCATCGTGATCGGCTGGGCAGCCATCATCGCGGCCATGCTCGTCTCCGGGATCTGGTTCTAGGGTTTCAAAGTCACCACACGTGGGCACAATGGTTCTATGAGTCGTCGTATCGTCCTCGTGCTGGTCGCCCTCGGCGTCCTGCTGCTCGGAGGTGCGGCCGCGTACAACTACATGTTCGCCACGACGACCTCCTACGCCAACTACACCGCCCCGACCTTCGACGCGGGGGCCACCGACGAGCAGAACATCTTCCAGCTGCAGTCCGACCTGGGCAACGCCGCGGCCGAGATGGCGCAGTTGCAGGACATGGCGAGCAAACTGCAGTTCGGGAAGATGAAGGCCATGGGCCGCCACCTCCAAGAGGTCGCCGCGGAACTCGAGCCGCGCCTTGCAGACATCGAAGACCCGCGGGCCAAGAAGTTGCTCGCCCAGGGCATCGATGGCCTACGCATGGTGGGCGAAGGTTCCGTAGAACTCGATCGCGACAAGTCCATGCAGGGCGTCAACCAGGTTCTCGGCTCCTTCGAGCAGCTGAACAACCGCTGAGCAGTTCAGATGGAGATGACCACTCTTCCAACGGCATGACCGCTGGCCAGGTAGGAGATGGCCGCCGGCACGTCCTCCAACGCGAATGTCCGGTCCACCACAGGTCGTAGCCTGCCGTCGGTGAGCATCTCCACCAGCGTCGCCATGTTCGCCTGACGGCTCGGACCCGATCGGATGCCGGGGATCTGCCGGCGGAACGGGGCGGTCGCCAACAGCGGCAGCATGCGCCCCATGCTCCCCAGCCATCTATGGCCGGACTGCCCATACTGGTCGTGGCCGATGAGCACGAACGTGCCGTCCGGTTCCAGCGCCTGCCGGATCCGCGCGAAGGGCAGTTGGGAGACGACATCCAAAACGATGTCGTACCTCTGGCCCATCTGCGTGAAGTCGTATTGGGTGTAGTCGATGACGTGGTCGGCTCCGAGCTCGGTGAGCATCGGCAGCTTGGGGCCCGCGTCGACTGCTGTGACCTCGGCGCCGAATGCCTTGGCCATTTGCACGGCGTACACCCCGACACCGCCACCGGCGCCGTTGACCAGTACCCGCTGGCCGGCACGTACGCGGCCTTCATCGCGGAGGTTCATGAGTGCGATCAGGGCCGGGGTCGGGACAGCTGCGGCTGCTTCGAAACTGAGCACGTCCGGGATGCGCGCGAGCCGGTCGGCGGGCACGGCCGCGTACTGCGCCAGTGCGCCGCCGTTGCGCCACTGATTGGTCGGCGTCACCTCGCCGAAGACACGGTCCCCGATGTCCGGGCCTCTGACGCCGCTGCCCACCAACTCGACCACTCCCGCCAGATCGGTACCGGGCACGCCGATCTTGGGCGCCCGCACTCCTGAGCCCATGAGCCGCAGCACGTACGGCTGTCCGCTGACCGCGTGCCACACGTCGGCATGGACGGATGACGCGTGGACCCGCACGAGAACCTCACCCGGCCCCGCGACCGGGCGCGGCACATCCCGTACCGAGAGCACGTCGGCCGGCTCACCGTACTTGTCCTGGACAACCGCCCTCATGCGGACCTCCTCGATGCTGGTGTCCTTAACCTTGTACCCATGATCGAAGCGTTGTTCCCATGACCAACATCCTGGTCGCACTCGCGATCCTGGTCGGGCTCGCGGGCACCATCGTCCCCATCCTCCCCGGCGCCCTTCTGGTGGCCGGGGCGATCATCGTGTGGGCCGTGGTGACCGGTGGCACGACCGCCTGGGCCATCGCGATCGGGGCCGTGGCCATCATCGGTGTCGGCCAACTTCTGAAGTACTTGATCCCTGGCAAGCAGATGAAGGCCAGCGGTGTGCCCAACTGGGTCCTCATCGTCGGCGGTGTGGGTGCGGTGATCGGGTTCTTCGTCATCCCGGTCGTGGGCCTGGTCATCGGGTTCATCGCCGGGGTGTTCCTCGCCGAGGCCATCCGGCTCAAGACCTTCAAGGACGCGTGGCCCACCACGGTGCAGGCCATGAAATCCGCGGGGTGGTCCGTGCTGATCGAGTTCGGGTCGTGTCTGCTCGCGGCAGCGTTGTGGGCCGGCGGGGCGGTCGCTCTGGTCTAGAGTTTGCGATCGCGCAGCACGGGGAACTCGGCACGGACCTGCGCCGGTCGGTCAGGATCGAGGTCGATCACCAGCACGCCGGGTTCATCGAGATCGGCGGCCACCTGCCCCCACGGGTCGACGACCACCGTGTGACCGCCCATCTGCGTGCCGTTGCTGACCCCGGTGGAGTTCGCGCCGATCAGCCAGAGCTGGTTCTCGGTGGCCCGGGCCGCGGTCAGCAGGTCCCAGTGGCCGATTCGGGCCTCGGGCCAGCCGGTGGGGATCAGCACTGCGGTGGCACCGACGTCGGTCAGCGCCCGGAACATCTCCGGGAAGCGCAGGTCGTAACAGGTGGCCAGTCCGGTGGTGCCCAGCGGAGTCTGCACTGTCACGATGTCGCTGCCGGCTGACAATGTGACCGCCTCGCCGGTATCGAACCCGAACAAGTGGATCTTCCGGTACGTCGCCAGCACCCCCCCGTCCGGCCCGAACACCACAGAGGTGTTGTAGAGGTCGTCGCCGTCGCGTTCGAGGAACGACCCCGCGTGCAGCGTGCGTCCGGGGGCGAGATCCGACATGTGCCGGATCCAGGTATCGAGCGGGACCGCGTGATCGAGGTTCTCCGCGACGGCGAACGGGCCGACCTCCCACAACTCGGGCAAGAGGATCAGTTCGGCGTCGATCCCGGCCACCAGTTCCCGCACCCGGTGCCGCCGGGCGGAGGGGTCCGACTCGTCGGAGAGTGCGAGTTGTACCGCCGCGACACGGGTCATGGGGACAGGGTAGTGGTTCGACCAGTCTCGGCCACCCGGTGAGAGGTTGTCCTTCCGGTGAGCGGTTATCGCCGCGACAACCTCTCACCTGCGCGACAACCTCTCACCTGCGCGACAACCTCTCACGAACCGACCTCTAGATTTGCCCTCATGAACCCCCTCGTGACGGCCTGGCTCCAGGTCAGCGACGCCTTCGCCAGGACCGTGGCTCAGATCCCCGACTCCGACTTCGACCGCCCGTCGCTGTTGCCGGGCTGGACCGTCGGAGACATCGTCGCGCACACGGCGGCGCTCGAGGTCGAGTTGAGCGGCGAACCCCTTCCCGCGCACGAGCCGGATTGGGATGCGTTGCCGCACGCCGACGACCTGTTCTCGCGGTACACCGAGATCGGTGTCGACTATCGCCGTGGCTGGACGCCGTCCGAGGTGCGGGCAGAACTCGCGGAGGCCTTCGCGACCCGCGCCGAGCAACTGACCAGCGGACCGCAGGACACAGATGTCCGCGTCATGGGTGTGGGCGGCATCGAGCGCTCCCTTGGCCGGGTTCTGAGAATGCGGTGCTTCGACATCTTCCTGCACGACCTCGACATCCGCGACGCCTTGGAGATGCCGGTGCCGGAACTCGGCGACGGCGCCCGTGTGACTGCCGGGTTGATGGCGGACAGTTTCGGCTACGTGTGGGTGAAGCGCGCCGGGGCCGTTCCCGGTGACGTCCTGCATTTCGTGGTGCCGGACTGGATCGATGCCTGGGTCGGTGTCGGGGAGGACGGTCGCGGCGCACTGGTCGAACCGAGCAGTGCGCAGGTGACCATCACCATGCAGCCGCTCGACTTCCTGCGGCTCGGATCGGGACGGCGCGGTGATCCGGCCAGGGCAGTGATCGAGGGCGACGAGGCCCGGGCAGCGGCAGTGCTGGCCGGTCTCAACGTGGCGCCGTAGCGCCTGCCAGACCGACGGCGGGGTCGGCGAGGAACTGCGCGATCCCGGTGAGGACCTGCGAGCCCAGCGCCCCATCGATGCATCGGTGGTCGAAGGACAGCGTGAGCGTGACCACCGGTCTGACACACACCTGCCCGTCCACCACCCACGCCCTGTCCACGACCCGGCCCAGACACAGGATGGCGACGTGTCCGGGCGGCAGGATGGGTGTGCCGCCGTCGACCCCGAACACCCCCACATTGGTCAGTGACACCGTGCTGCCCGTGAGTTCAGCGGGTCCCAGTGAGCCCGCGCGGGCCTCCTGCGTCATCGCGTCGAGCGCACAGGCAAGGTCCACCAGGGACATCTGGGCAGCGTCCATGATCCGCGGCACCAGCAACCCTCGCTCGGTGGCCACAGCCAGTCCGAGGTGGACGTCCGCGTGCTGGATGATGACCTCCGCCGCCGCGTCGAATGTCGCGTTGATGCGCGGGTGGTGGACCGCCTGGGACACCAGCGCGTAGGCGGCCAGAACAGTCGGGGACCACTTCACGTCCGGATGCCGTGTCCGCAAGCGTTCGAGCAGGGCCACCGACTCCGTGACATCCACGTCCATCCACACCGTCACGTGCGGAGCGCTGAACGCCGAGGTCACCATGGCCTGAGCCATCGCCCGCATCACGCCGCGCACCGGGATGATCTGGTCACCGCCGGCCGGTGTCTGCTGCCGTTGGGATGCCGCGCGCTCCACATCGGCCCGGGTGATCAGGCCTCCCGGTCCAGTCGGATCGACGGCAGCGAGGTCGATTCCCAACTCCTTGGCCAACCGTCGTACAGGAGGTTTCGTGCGGGGCCGGGGACGCTCGGCCTGCAGGCGTTCCTCGGTGGAGCGGGCGACCTCGAAGCCGCCGTGGCGGACCGGTTTGGCGTCGGCCCCCGGCGGGCCCGCCTCCGGGGACTCCGTGCCCTGCGGGGTCGCCGGCCGGCGACGTCGGCGTGTGGGCTTCTGCTCGGTCGTGCCGTATCCCACCAGCACCGGTTCCCGCCCGCCCTCGACGCTGATGAGGTCCGCGCCGACCGCCACCACCTCGCCGGGCAGCGCGTGCAGTTGTGCGACCGTCCCGGCGAGCGGGCTCGGCAGTTCGACGACCGCTTTCGCGGTTTCGATCTCGCACAGGATCTGGTTGACGCTGACCTGTTCGCCGGGCTCGACGAACCATCGCACGACCTCGGCTTCGGTGAGGCCCTCGCCGACATCGGGCATGCGGAAGGTCGGCATCACATCCCCCTCACGGTGTCCACGGCGTCCAGGATCCGGTCCACATCAGGCAAGTAGAGGTGCTCCAGTTTGGACGGTGGGTAGGGCGCGTGGGGAGCGCCCACCCGCAGGACCGGGGCTTCGAGGCTGAAGAAGCAGTGTTCGGTCACGCGCGCTGCGATCTCCGCCCCGAGACCACCGAACACCGGCGCCTCGTGCACGACCACGCAGCGGCCCGTGCGCACCACCGACTCGAAGACGGGGCCGAGGTCCAGCGGCGACAGGCTGCGCAGATCGATGACCTCCAGTGACACCCCGTCCTCCTCGTCGGCGAGGCCGGCGGCCTCCAGGCAGGTGCGGACGGTGGGCCCGTAACAGATCACGGTGGCCTCCGTCCCCGCCCGGACCACCCGGGATTGGAACAGGCCCTCGGCGACCGGCCCCAGTTCGGCGCGGTCCCAGTAGCGGCGCTTGGGCTCGAGGAAGATGACCGGATCGTCACAGGCGATCGCCTGCCGGAGCATCTGGTAGCCATCGCGGGCGTGAGAGCAGGTGACGATACGCAGCCCCGCGGTATGGGCGAAGTACGCCTCTGGGGACTCACTGTGGTGCTCCACCGCCCCGATCCCGCCGCCGTAGGGGATGCGGATGGTGACAGGCAGCCGGGTCCGGCCCTCGGAGCGTGCGTGGTGTTTGGCGAGCTGGGTGGTGATCTGGTCGAAGGCCGGAAAGACGAACCCGTCGAACTGGATCTCGCACACCGGTCGGTAACCCCTCATCGCCAGGCCGATGGCCGCGCCGATGATGCCGCTCTCTGACAGAGGGGTGTCGATCACGCGGGCGTCGCCGTGCTTATCGTGCAGGCCGTCCGTCACGCGGAACACCCCGCCGAGCCGGCCGACGTCCTCGCCCATGATGAGCACGGCCGGATCCTCCTCGAGGGCATCGGCGAGCGCTCGGTTCAAGGCGGACGCCAGCGTGACCGGTTCACCCATGGGCGTCTCCGAGGTACTCCTGCCACCACTGGTGTTCCTCGGCCACCAGGCCGTGGGGTTCCGCGTAGACGTGGTCGAACATCGCCGACGGGCTGGGATCGGGCAGAGCGCGGCACGCCTCGCGCAGGCGCGTCCCGAGGTCGTCCGCTTGGGCCGCCACATCGTCGATGAAGGCTTGGTCACCGGCGCCGCTGCGCAGCAGGTACGCCCGGACCCGTTCGATCGGGTCCTTGAGGCGCCACTGCTCGAGTTCGGCGTCCACGCGGTACCGGCTGGGGTCGTCGGAGGTGGTGTGGGCACCCATCCGGTACGTGTACGCCTCGACCAGGCTCGGACCGCGTCCTTCGCGTGCCCGCCTCAGTGCCGCGCGGGTGACGGCGAGGACGGCGAGCACGTCGTTACCGTCGACGCGGATGCCGGGGAATCCGAATCCTTCGGCCCGTTGGTACAGCGGGATGCGGGTCTGCCGGTGCAGTGGCTGGGAAATCGCCCATTGGTTGTTCTGGCAGAAGAACACGACCGGGGCATCGTTGACCGCCGCCCACACGAAGGCCTCGTTGACGTCGCCCTGGCTGGACGCCCCGTCACCGAAGAAGGACATCACGGCGCTGCCGGGGGCGGCGTCGAGTCCGGCGTCGCGCTGCACACCCATCGCGTACCCCACCGCATGCAGGGTCTGGTCACCGATGACGATGGTCGCCAGCGCGAAGTTGTGGGCAGCCGGGTCGTAACCTCCGTTGGTCACCCCGCGGAACAGCGCGAGCAGGTCCACCGGATCCACACCCCGGGCCCACGCGACACCGTGTTCGCGGTACGTCGGGAAGACGTAGTCCGCCGGTTGCAGTGCGTGGCCGGCTCCGATCTGGGCCGCTTCCTGGCCCAGCAGCGGCGGCCACAGCCCGAGCTCGCCGTGCCGCTGCAGCGCGTGGGCTTCGGTGTCCAGTCGGCGAACCAGGACCATGTCGCGGAACAGCGCCCGCAGTTCCTCGCCGGAGACATCCACGTCATAGGTCGGATCGTGCCGCCGCTCCCCCTCCGGGGTGAGCAGTTGCAGCAACTCGGCCATGGCAAGAGCGTGCCCTTCGGAACGCCGGACATGCATCGTCCGGACGGCTCAGGTTTGGTCTACATACCGAACTGGTTGGGCGCGGTGCGCCGCCAACCAATTCGGTACGCCTCAGCCCCCGCTCAGCTTCGGCTTGTGTTCCAGATGGCTGAAGCCGTTGTAGGTGAGGTTCACCAAGTGGGCGACCACCTCGTCCTTGTCGGGTTTGCGCACGTCCAGCCACCACTGGCCGGTCAGCGCCACCATCCCGACGAGCATCTGCGAATACATCGGGGCCAGGCGGGTGTTGAAGCCGCGGGCCTTGAACTGTTTGGCCATCAGATACTCGACCTTGCCCGCGATCTCCACGATGAGGCTCGCGAAGTTCCCGGTGGGCACAGGGGAGTCCCGGACCAGGATCCGGAAGCCGTCGGTGTCCCCTTCGATGTAGTCGAACAGGGCCATTCCAGCCTGCTCGAGCAGTGTTCGCGGGTGGTCACCGGTCAGTGCGTCGGTGATCCGCTGCAGCAGCGTCTGCATCTCGCGGTCGACGACAACGGCGTACAGCCCCTCCTTGCCGCCGAAATGCTCGTAGACGACCGGCTTGGACACCTCGGCCTTGGCGGCGATCTCCTCCACTGTCACCGCTTCGTACCCGCGGGAGGCGAACAACGCCTTACCGACGCTCAGCAACTGCTCGCGCCGCTGCTGAGCGGACATCCGGACCCTGGTCACGACCCCATTGTGGCGGGTCGGGCCAACTTGGCCTCTACACGCTCCGGTTTGGGCCACTTCACGCTGTAGACCCACCCCCGGCCTTCGGCGAACTTGATCATCGCTGCCGACGGGTCGATCTGGCGCGGCAGCACGCCGTGCCGGGCGCTCGTGGGTTCGGCGTGATGGAAGTTGTGCCACGACTCCCCGAGGCTCGGCAGTGCGAGCCAGGCCACGTTGCGGGACTCGTCACGGCTCACGAACGGCTGCGTGCCCCAGATGTGGCACACCGAGTTGATGCTCCACGTCACGTGGTGCACCAGAGCGATGCGCACCAGCCCGGCCCAGAAGAACGCGGTGAGCGCCCCTTGCCAGCTCCAGGTCAGGAGGCCGCCGAGGACCGCGGGCAGCAGGAAGGTCGCGAGCACGAACCAGGGGAACAGGGCGCTCAAGCGCGCGGTGAGCGGACGCTTGAGCATGTCCGGCGCCCAGCGGTGGGCATCGATCGGTTCCTGCGCGATGAGCCAGCCCATGTGCGACCACAGGAAGCCTTTGGTCACCGCCCACGCGCCGGTCCCGTAACGCCACGGCGAATGCGGGTCGTCGGCCTCGTCGGAGTTGGCGTGGTGTTTGCGGTGTCCGGCGACCCACGAGGAGATCGAGCCCTCCAGAGCCAGGGAGCCGGAGACGCCGAGGAGCAGGGCGACCCAGGGCTTGGCCTTGAACGAGCCGTGGGTGAAATAGCGGTGGTAGCCAACGGTGATCCCGACCGCAGTGATCAGGTACAGCACCACAGCCAGGGCGACGTCGAGCCAGCTGATCCAGTGGTTCCATGCCACCGGGATCGCCGCCACCACGGCGAGCAGTGGGACGACCACGATGGCGGCGACGGCGCTGCGGCCGGCCAGTGTGGGTTCGGGTGGACGGGTGTACTGCTCGGCAGCGAGTGACACGCAACAACTCCCTACGATCGCGTAAGTTTCTACACCGTAACTTACGCTCTCGTAGGTTGTCTAGGTCTCCAGCGTGCCGCGCAGCACCGTCACCGTCGAGTGGGTCGGGTCGCCGTCGAGTGGCTCGTCCGAGATGTCGACCGCGTTGAACGCCTCGAGGTCCACGCCGTCCGGAACCGGGAACGTCGCATTCTGCTCGCCGGCAGCGATCGAGCCGAGTGCGATGAGTCCGCTGTTCTCGGGATCGAGCAGCCACACTTCGTAGAAGCCTTCGGGACCAGCCACGCCGGAGGCCTTCACTGTGACCGTGTAGCCGGCGTCGGTGCGGTTGAGGGTCGCCTCCGCCGAGCCGCCGCGATCCGGCCCGTCGGGCATCGGCGCGAGCTGCGCCGAGGCGACCACCGTCTCGGGGGTGTCCTGCCCGGTGATCACTGCTACGGCGCCACCCCCGATGAGGATTCCGGCGGCGGCAGCGGCGACCAGTCCGGCCCATCGCCGACGGGGCGCGGCGGGCTCGGGTCGCTTCAGGGGCACCGGCTCCGAGGCGAGTTGCTCGGAGATGGCCTGCCACACGCGGGGTGGAGGCGTCTGCAGCGCCTCCGGACCACCACTGGCGCGGCCTACCGAGACCACCTGGCGCAGCTCGGTGACTTCGGCGCTGCACTCGGAGCACGTGGACACATGCTCCTGGCACGTGGGATCGACCGGCTCACCGAGGGCGAGCAGGGCGAGGTCTTCTGGATCACAGTGCTGCTGCATGGGTCACCTCCAATCGTGCACGCATCTTGAGCAGCGAGCGGCGGATATGGCTCTTGACGGTACCGAGTGGCATGTTGAGCCGCTCGGCGATCTGTTGGTGTGTCAAGTCGTCGAAGAAGGCCAGTCGGATGATCTGTCCGGCCGGCTCCCCGAGTTCGTCGATCTCGTCGGCGACGGAGACCTGGTCGGTGATGTCGGGCGTTTCGTGCGAGGCCTCCGGTGCGTTGTCCAGAGGGACCTCGTCGCGGCGCTTGCGGTGGTGGTCGGCGATCCGGCGCCGGGTGATGGCCAGCAGCCACCCCGGTACGTTCCCGGCCTCGGGGTTGAAGCTGGTCCGGCTGCGCCAGGCCGAGATGAACACCGCCTGTGTGATGTCCTCGGCGTCGGCCTGGGTCGCCACCGACCGTAGCGCCACCGTGTACACCAGTCGCGACCAACGCTCGTAAGCCTCCGCCAGTGCGGACTCGTCCCCTGCCGCCAGTTGTCGCCCTACTTCGGCGACGTCGACGTCCTGCATGGGTCGAGTCTCGCACATGGCGGAGGCTCGGCGAGTTGGTGCTGTGACGACAGTCACCTCACTCCACTTTCGTGAATCAGCCGGCAGGGGTGATCGGCAGGAGCACCTGGTTGATGCCGTGGGCGATCTGACGGTTGCCCTTGTTGATGTCCACCTGGACGACCCGCGCGTTCTTGGTCACGGCGGTCTTGTCCTTCAGGAACACCTTGCCGTTCTTCACGATGACCTTGAGGGTCTTGCCCTCAGCGGTCTTCAGCTTGGCCCCGTTGGCCTTCACAGCCTTCTTGGCGGTGATGGTGGCACCCGGCACCACGTGGTACTCGAGGATCTGCTCGATCACGTCGATGCTGAACGCACCGGCGATGGTCTCGAAGGCCGCCTGCTCGGAAGCGGGCTTGCTGCCGGTCACAGCGGTGACCAGGTTGATGAAGGCGCGGTCCTGCGGCACGAACGCGGTGAGGCGCACCTTGCCGTCGGTGAGGGCCGACACCGGGCTCTGCGGCTTGCTGGCCAGGACGGCGAGCACCGCCTCGGTCACGATGTCGTAGTCCCTGCCGTTGCTGTCGAACTGGTTCTGGTCGACCAGTACGCCGGCCAGCGGGGCGGTGCCCTGCTTGGCCGAGGCGGGGGCGACGGCCAGGCCGACGCCGAGGGCGGTGGTGGCGGCGATCGCGGTGGTCGCTGCCAGCGTGCGCTTGATTGTCATGTCTCCTCCTGTGGGAATGGCTTGCATAGAGGAGTTCGCGCAAGGGGGTGGATCTGGATGCACCGATTTTGGCGCGATTTTGGCGGCGCGGCGGCCCGCCCGCGTCGCGACCGCCGCGGCTGCCCTGCCTTTGTGACGAAGTTGTCGGCCGCCGTCCACTCGCTGTGACGACGTTGCTGGGTTGGGCGGCCGTGAACCCCACAACAACGTCACACAGCACGAGGACAGGGGACCAACAACGTCACAATCGGGACTGGGTGCAGAGCCCCACTCATCCCCGCAGTTCGTCCTCGACCGTCTCCGCGAGCCCGATGCGCAGATCCCGTGCGAACCATCCGAGCTCTGCGTTGGCCTTCGCGGGGGACCCGAGGTACGAGGCCCGCGAGGCGCGCAGGGACTCCGCTCGGTAGGTGGAGGGGACCGGGGCGACACGTTCGAGCAGCCCCATCATCTTCTCGCTGGCACCGACGGCCACATCGGGAAGCACGATGGGAGCCTTGCCGCCGGCGATCTCGGCAGTGATCCGCAGCACGTCGACGAGTGTGGTCTGTGGCCCCGCAAGCATGTAGGACTCGCCGGCTCGGCCCTTGTCCATCGCGAGCACGTGGCCGGCCGCGATGTCGTCGACGTGTGCCATGCACATCCGCAAGCCGCTCGGGGCGAGGACCCGGCGGCCGTGGGCGGCCTGCCGGATGAGCACGCCGATCTGGCTGGTGTCGCCCGGCCCGTAGATGCCTCCGGGCATGACGGTGACCACGTCGAGCCCGCGCCCGGCGTACTCCTCGGCGATGAGGTGGGCTTGGGCCTTGGTGTGGTCGTACACCGACAGGTGTCCCCCGGTGTAGTGGTAGGTCTCGTCCCGCACCTGCCCGCCGGTGTCCGAGTTGACCGCGAGGGTGGATGTGTAGACGACGCGTGGGACCTCCGCCTCGCGTGCGGCGTCGAGTGTGTTGCGCGTGCCCTGGACGTTGACGGCCCAGCCCTGCTCGGGGTGGTCGCTGCCCAACTGGTACCACCCGGCCACATGGAAGGCGCCGTCCACCCCCGTGAACGCCGCGACCAACGAGGAGCGGGAGGTCACGTCGCCGGGGACCACCTCGACGCCCATCTCCGCGAGGGCCCCGGCTTTCTCGGGGCTGCGGACGACGGCGGCGACATCGTGTCCGGCCTCCCGCAACTGTCGCGCGAGGTGACTACCGACGAATCCGGTGGCTCCGGTCAAGGCGTATCGCATGATCAAACCCTAATTCGTGATCCGCAGCACGCGACCGTCGATGGTCGTCAGCAGCAGTTCACCGCGCTGGTCCACGCCGAAGGACGTGACCCCGTCGGCGCGCCCGATGCGTTTGCGGGTGCCGTCGCGGTAGGCCCACAACCGCCCACTGACGAAGTCCCCGAACACGTACCAGCCCCGCAGTTTCGGGACCTTCGCTCCGCGATACACGTAGCCGCCCGTCACACTCTCGCCCTCCGAGCGTCCGTAGGTCAGGACCGGTGCCGTCACGTCCCGTCCCGCACAGCGCTGGGGGTTGTACGACCTGCGACCCTCCCAGCACGACCATCCGAAGTCGGTCAGCGGTGCCGTCACCGACATGCGGTCGATCTCCTCGACCTCGTCCTGCCCGACATCGCCGATCCAGATCTGATCGGTGCCGGCATCGATGCTGAAGCGCCACGGGTTGCGCAGACCGTAGGCGATCACGGGGCTACCAGCGCGCGGATTGCCGTCCGGGATGCAGTAGCGCTTCGACCCACACGTGGGGTCGATCCGCAGGATCTTGCCCCGCAGGTCGGACAGTCGACCGGCAGCGCCGAAGGGGTCGCCGCTGCCGCCGCCGTCACCGGTGGAGATGTACAGCAGCCCCTCGTGCAGCTGCAGTTGCCCACCGTTGTGGTTGGCGTACTGCGGGTGCGGGATCCGGATGATCTTGCGCTGGCCGCCACCCTTGGTGAAGCGCGAGACCTGCAGCGCGCCCTTGGCGTCGGTGTAGGCCGCGTAGAACCGTGTGCGGTCGATGCGGACCATGGACAGCAGGCCTTGCTCACCCTCGGAGGAGACCCGGACGCGGTACCAGGTCCTGGGCTTGCCCTTCGGGGGGACCTTAACGATCCGGCCCTCCTTCTCAGTGACGAAGAGGGTCCCGTTGGGGGCTGCGACCACACTGGTCGGGGCGGACAGTCCCGTCTCAATGGGCTTCACGTCGACCAGGGACAGAGCGAGGAGCGACTCGGCGAGCATGGGGTCAGCCTAGGTCGGGTCGCCATCGTGCGGAAGGTGGGCTGACGGCCCCTGGCGGTTGCTGTGGACCGGGGCACGTTGGTGAGTGTTCGGCACGTTGGTGAGTCCAGTACGGCCGTGGAGGACTCACCAAGATGCCGACGACTCACCAGGACGCCGATCTCTCACGGGAGGGCGACGTCAGGCCGTCTCGGGCGCCGCGGTCGGAACCTTGTGCGCATTGCGCCGCCAGTACAGGAACGTGAAGACCCCGAGGAAGACCTGCGGCACCCACGAGCAGGCACGCCAGACGAGGGTGGCGGCCAGCGCGTCGTTCTGGTCCATACCGAACGCCACCAGCAACGCGGTCAGGGCTGCGTCGACCGTGCCGAGACCCCCCGGTGTCAACGGGATCATCGTCCCCAGCCGGGAGATGGCGAAGGCCGCGAAGGCCTCCGCGGCGGTCAAGCCCGACGAGCGTCCGTCGGACACGGCCCGGATGGCGACGAACAGAATGAGGAACTGGCCGAAGATCATCCCGAAGTTGGACAGCGTGATGGAGATCCAGTGTTTGGACACCACCCCCACGATCTGCGAGCGGAAGTCCACCACTTCCTGGACCACGTCGATGTCCTTGTGGAAGCGGTGCAGGATGGGGTCGGCCAGTTTCTGCCCGATGCCGCCGATCTTGCGGGCCAGCGCCTCGCTGCGCAGGATCAGGGCGAACACCACGACTGCACCGACGATGGCGACGAGGCCCAGGATCGCTGCCGTGAGGTACTGCTGGGGGTTCTCCCCGCTGATCAGCAGGAGGAGCACGCCGATCACCGGCAAGCCGAGCGTCATGAAGACACTCCACACACTGGTGATCGCGATGCCTGTGGCCGCTGCGGCCGACGAGACCTTGTAGGACGCGAGCATCGCGTACTGCACGCCGAGTCCGACCGCCCCACCGGCGGGGACGGCGTTGGAGATGGTGAACGAGGTCTGCCGTACGACGAACGCGGGCTTGTACTTCAGGCCAGGAATGGCGGCCATGAGCGGGAACACGTAGACCCAGAGGTTCACGATGATCGCCACCACCAAAGCGGCCTTGTCCATGGTGCTCATCGCCTGCACCGAGGCCCACGCCGCCTGGTAGTTGCCCAGCTTCGGAAGGATCCCGGCGAAGACGATGATCAGGGTGACGATCGTGATCGCGCCGGCGATGATGCTCTTCTTCTTGTCGAGCTTCGGGATCTCCGGTTCCGCGGGTGTGGGAGTGGCGGCGTCGTCTGTCACAGGCTCACCGTGCCATATCCAGGTCCCAGACCCGGACACCGCCGAGGATTCCAGCCACATTGGGCACGATCGTCACATCCTCGCCGAGGGGCTCGGTGAGATGTTTGGCGTTACCGCCGCCCACATAGAGGTGGTCCCAGCGGAAGACCGGTCGCAGCCCGTTCACCGTGGCCAGGATCCGCCGTGACCAGCGTTCGGGTCCCAGCCGCTTCAGTTGTGCCTTCCCCATCCACGTGTCGTAGGTGCGGCCCTTGCGCACCGGCGCGTGGGACATCTCCAGATGGGGGGCGAGCCGGCCGTCGTCGTACATCGCGCAGCCGAGTCCGGTCCCGAGGGTGAAGACCACCTCCAGGCCCTTGCGCTTGATCACCGCGGCGCCCTGCACCTCGGCATCGTTGAGAACCCGGACGGGTCGGCCGAACGCCTGCTCCAGAGCAGCGGTGGCGTCCCAGTGTCGCCAGGCGGCGTCGAGACCGGGGTCCTTCGTGGTGTACGGCCCACGCAGATTGGGATAGTGCGGTGTCACGATCACGACCCCGTGCCGGATCATGCCAGGCAACCCGACCGTGACCCGGTCGAACTGCGGCATCCCGGACGCGATCTCGAGCAGGACATCGACGAACCGCTGCGGCGGCAGCGGATAGGGAGTCTTGATCCGCACCCGTTCGGCGAGCAGGTCACCGTTCGCGTCGAGCACCGAGCCTTTGATCCCGGAGCCGCCGCAGTCGATGCCCAGCGTGCGCATGGGGTCAAGCCTGCCCGATGTGGGCTTCCGGTGCCCAGTTGCGCGTCATTGCTTCGACTCGGGCTCCGGGGGTGTGCTGCTGATGCCCGGCACCCGCCACGCGTTGACGATCTTCGCGAGGGCCGTGACCAGGAAAAGCTGCCCGATGATCGCCTCGAGGACCGCTACGGACTGACCCGGGTTCGCCGCCGGTACCAGATCGCCGTAGCCCGTTGTCGTCAACGTGATGAAGCTGAAGAACAGGAAGTTCGCGTTGGTGCCCCGGCCGTCGGCGCCGAAGAAGGCCGGGTCCGGGTTCCACAGCGACAGCGCGCGATAGGTGAACGCGAACATCATGCCGAGCATCAGGTAGATCGCGATCGCGCCCATGATGGTCCGTGCGTCGACGACGTCGCGGCGCAGCAGGTGACGGAGTATGACGAAGGGCGCGATGAGGTAGAGCACGACGCTGACGATCGCGAGGACCTTGATCACCCAGTCGTCGAACTCGAAGGCCACCCCGAACCCGAAGGACGCCACGGCGAGCACGGCCACCACCAGGCACGCGATCCCGGCCGCGCGTTGCGCCCTGCGGGACTCCGAGGCGTTGAAGGTCAGGTACAACGTCACGAGCTGCATCAGCATGACGATGATGGCCCCGCCGGCATGCTCGCTGCTGACCGAGGTGACGTAGCAGAGCATGATCAGCAGGACGACGAGGCCGTACTTGTTCGCCGCGTCCCGATCGGCCACGGCTCCCGCGATCCGGGTGATGCGCGGCATCAGAGCCCCGAGGGGTCGTTCGGGGCGAGGATTCCCTGAGCCGCGGCGGCGCCACCCTTCGTCGGGGCTCCGCGCAGGACCCACTCGAAGGAGACCGCGACCAATGCGCCCACCAGTGGTCCGACCACGTAGGCCCAGTAGGCCGTGAAGTCCCAGCCCACGAGCGCGGGACCCAGCGAACGGATGGGGTTCATCGAGGCGCCCGACACAGGCGCACCCCAGACAGAGACCAGTCCGATGTAGCTGCCCACGGCGATCGCGCCCGCGATGCCGATGTTGCGGGCGCCGGTCGCGGTGCCGAGGATCACGCTCACCAGGCCCAGGGTGAGCAGGGCTTCCATCCCCGCGGCCGTTGTGGCGCTCACCCCGTCGGCCGGCAGTGTGGCCCCGGCCATGATGTCGCCGAACGTCCACTGCAGGAAAAGGCAGGCGATGAGGGCACCGAGGAACTGCGCCAGGATGTACCCGGGCACGCGCAGCCAGGGGAAGTTGCCCCGCACCGCGAACGCCAGCGTGACCGCGGGGTTCAGGTGGGCACCGCTGATGGTCCCCATGAAGAAGATGATGCCCATCACCATCATTCCCGGGGCGAGGGCCTTCATGGCCAGCGTGAGATCCCCGCCGTAGGCCTGTGCGCCGATCACACCGCCGCCGGCCGCGACGACGACCAGCAGGAACGTCCCCCACGTCTCGCTGAACAGACGGCGATACTCCAGCCGTGGGTCGTCGAAGTTGGCGGCGTCGATGGCGCGTGAGCGGAACCGCTCGCCCAGCCAGTGCAGTACCGGCTCGCCATCGTCGCTGCGGGGGGTGCTGTCGCTCATGAGCCTCACGGTGGCCCAGCGGGTCGCCCGCAGCAAGCATCTCCCGCGCGTGTCCGAAGATCACAATCCGGTCGCGCAGGGATGGCGGCCGACATCCGGGGAAGTACGATCAGAGGCCTAGTGAAGGAGTACTGATGCGCGGCACTGTTGTGACGATCTCCATCGTGGCGGGGCTGACGGTGCCCGCCCTGGCGGCCCCGGCCCAGGCCGCGACCACCTTCCCCCGCAAGGCGGTCCAGCAGACGATCGAGAAGCAGATCGTCGAGGTGATCGGGCAGAAGGCGACGGTGAAGTGCCCGGCCCGCAAGAAGTGGGTGAAGGGCGCGGTCTTCTTCTGCAGCGCCACGCCCACCAACGGCGCCGCACCGTACCGGGTGCGCGTCAAGCTCGGCAGCGCCAAGACCTACGCCTTCGACTGGCGGCAGAGCGCCTGAGTCCGTAGCGCGACCGCGACTCGTGTGAAGGTTCAGGATCTGGGCCCTGCGATCCGACGTGTTCGTGGCACTGGATCGCGAGTGTTACGAAGATGCAGGACCTGGACCGCGAGTGTCACGAAGATGCACGATTTGGGCCCTGCGATCCGACCTGTTCATAGCACTCGGCTGTGGGGCTCGACCACTTCGTCACACTGAATCGCGAGTGTTACGAAGATGCAGGACCTGGACCGCGAGTGTTACGAAGATGCAGGACCTGGACCGGAGTGTCACTCGGACGGGCGCCGGACACAGCAGCACCCCGGCCACCTGTTCGGCAACCGGGGTGCTGGCTAGAGGTGAGACCTAGAAGGCGTCCTCGGACAGCTCCATGATCTCGAGGTTGGTGCCCTCGGCGGCGAGACGCTCACCGGCGAGCAGCGGCAGGCGGTTCTGTGCGAACCACTTGGCCGCGGCCACCTTGCCGGTGTAGAACTCGACGTCCTTGGCCGCCGCGCCGTTCTCCAGCGCGGCCGATGCCACCTCGGCCTGACGCAGCAGAAGCCAGCCGATGATCAGGTCACCCACGGCCATCAGCAGGCGGGTGGTGTTCAGCCCGACCTTGTAGATCTCCTGGATGTCCTGCTGCGAGGCCATCGCGTAGCCACCCAGCTGACCGATCAGGCCCTGGACGTCCTCGAGCGCCTTGCCGAGAAGTTCGCGCTCGGCGGCGAGCTGGTCACCATCGCTGGTGTTCTTCACGGTCTCGGTGATCTCGGCAGCCACCTTGGTGATCGCCTGGAACTGGTCGCGGACCATCTTGCGGAAGAAGAAGTCCAGACCCTGGATCGCCGTGGTGCCCTCGTACAGCGTGTCGATCTTGGCGTCACGGATGTACTGCTCGATCGGGTAGTCCTGCAGGTACCCCGAACCACCGAGCGTCTGCAGCGACTGCGCGAGCATCTCGTAGGAGCGCTCCGAGCCGACACCCTTGACGATCGGGAGCAGCAGGTCGTTGATCCTTTCGGCCATGTCGTCCTCGCCGCCGGTGAGGCGGGCCTGGGCGACCTTGTCCTGCCACATCGCCGTGTAGAGCACGAGGGCGCGCATGCCCTCGGCGTACGACTTCTGCAGCATCAACGAGCGGCGCACGTCCGGGTGGTGGATGATCGAGACCCGCGGTGCGGTCTTGTCGAGCATCTGCGTGAGGTCGGCGCCCTGAAGGCGGTTCTTCGCGTAGTCCAGCGCGTTCAGGTATCCGGTGCTCAGCGTCGCGATGGCCTTGGTGCCCACCATCATGCGCGCGTACTCGATGACCTTGAACATCTGCGCGATGCCGTCGTGGACGTCCCCGACGAGGTAGCCGATCGCCGGCTCCTTCTCGCCGAAGGTGATCTCACAGGTGGTGGAGACCTTGAGGCCCATCTTCTTCTCGACGTTGGTGACGTAGGCACCGTTGCGCGCGCCGAGCTCGCCGGTCTCGACGTCGAACATGAACTTCGGCACCACGAAAAGGCTCAGGCCCTTGGTCCCCGGCCCCCCGGCCCCCTCGACACCCTCCGGGCGGGCGAGCACGAGGTGCACGATGTTGTCGCTCATGTCGTGTTCGGCGGAGGTGATGAAGCGCTTCACGCCCTCGATGCGCCAGGTGCCGTCGCCGTTGTCGAAGGCCTTGGCGCGACCCGCGCCCACGTCCGAGCCGGCGTCGGGCTCAGTGAGCACCATGGTGGCGCCCCACTGGTTCTCGACCATGCGCTCGGCCATCTTCTTCTGGTCCTCGTTGCCGAGGTTGTAGAGGATGCCGGCGAATCCCGGGCCTGCCATGTACATGAACGCGGCGGGGTTGGAGCCGAGCACCAGCTCGGCCACTGCCCAGCGCAGGCTCGGCGGGCAGTTGATGCCACCGAGGCCCTCGGGGATCTCGAGGCGCCATCCCTCGGAGTCCATGAGCGCCTGGTAGGCGCGCGTGAAGTCCTCAGGCATCTTCACCGAGTAGGTGGCGGGGTCGTAGACCGGCGGGTTGCGGTCGGCCGAGGCGAAGCTGTCGGACAGGATGCCCGTCGCCAGCGTCTCGGTGTTCTTCAGGAAGTCCTTGGCGGTGTCGACGTCGATGTCGTCGAACGGGGCGTTGCCGAACCGCTCGGTTCCGCCGAAGACCTCGAACAGGTTGAACTCGATGTCGCGCAAGTTGCTCTTGTAGTGGCTCACCGGTGTGTCTCCCGAGTTTTCAAAGCACCGCCAGCGGCGGAAGCGGGTCGTGTTACCCGTCAGTAACTAATGATGCTACTCGTCAGTAACTTTGCGCAAGCCGCTGGGGTGGGGTAGATCACATTTTCAGGAGACACTGGCCAGCCGGACCGCCTGGATGGTGGCCTCCTTGCTCTGGGAGGTCTCGATGATCGGACTCTGGGGATTGCAGCTCACGGAGATGGTTGCTGGGACGTCGGTGCTGAACATCCCGCTGACCGTGGCCGTGTTGTAGTCGGCAGGAGTCGGCGTGAAGTAGGTCTCGGTCGAGGTCACGGTGCCAGCAGATGAGCGCAGTGAACACACCATGTACCCCTGGACCACCACTCCGTGCAGCAACTCGGCGGCGCCGCTGAGGCTGTAGTTCCCGGCGGGCAGATCCATCGACACCACCGTGTTCTGCGCCGGGGTCTGAGTGCTCGAGATGGCGACATCGGTGGTGTTGCGGCGGACGAAGCCCTCGCTCGGGCCGCGCTCGCCCTGCGGGCCCTGGATACCCGCCGGGCCCTGCGGTCCGGCTTGATTGAACCGCACTGTCTGCTGCTTCATGCCGCACTTCTTGCCCTTCTGGGCATCGATGAAGCGCACCGCTCCACCCTTCTTCGCCACACACGCGGTGATCACCCCGCTGCGCGAGTCCGGAATCTTCTGCGGCGTCGACACCGCGTTGGCGATCCCCACTGCGGCCAGTGTTCCGGCCGTGGCGCTCACAAGGGCGATGAGAAGAGGTGATGACGGCATTGGTCCTCCACGTAGTCGATCGTGGGGTGCAAACTACCCACCGTCGCCGTGCCCGGGAATCCCCCGCATGGTGGATCGGGACGCGTCAGGACTGCATTCCGACCGGCTCCGACCCGCGTCCCTCGGCCACAGCCGTCCGGGCCGCCCGCCACGATTGCCAGCGCCCCGCACGCACCGCCAGCACCAGGGCCACGGCGAACACTGCCGTCCACAGCAGCAGGGCTATCACCGACGGCTCGATGCCGAAGGGCCCTCCGGTCAGCCATTCCGGACCGTCGAGCCGCACCTGCACGACTCCGGTCTGGATGTTCCCGGAGACGGGGATCCCGAGCACCGACTGCCCGAAGTTCCATGCGGCGTGCACGGCGATCGTCGCCCAGAGGGTGCGGGTGAGCAGGTAGACCGCGCACAGCATCAGGCCTCCGCCGATGGCAACGCTCAGGGTCGAGGCCAGAGTCGCCGAGGGGTTGTCCGCGTGCTGCAGTCCGAAGATCAGCGCCGTGATCACGAGGGCGAGAAGCGAGCCCACATGTTGTTCGGAGATCCGGAACAGCGCACCCCTGGCCAGGAGTTCCTCCACGACCCCGGCGAACAGGCTCAAGCCGATGGCCGCCATGAGTCCCCCGAGCAGTGAGGCACTGGCGCCGACGGTCACGCCGCCGCCGATCGCGATGCCGGCCAGCGTCAGGACCACCACGGCGAGCGCCAATACGGCGCCCAGCCACAGCCACCGGCGGGCTATCGGTGTGAAGGCGAGTTCGGGGGTCTCCGTGCGTCCTTCGCAGCCCCGGGCGATCAGGACGCGGTAGATCACGATCGCCAGGTAGGACAGCACGCCGGCGGCCAGGAGTTTTCCGAATCCCCAGGCGAGCAGAGTCCCGGGATCGGTCGGATAGCCGATCGAGGGGAGCGGCGCTGCACCGAACAGCCGGATCACCATCTGCGAGATCAGCGCGAACAGGATGCCGAGGACCGGCCCGAATATGACGAACGCGATCAGGATCGTCACCAGGGGGTAGCCGAAGAACTTCGCGGCGGCTGAGCGGGTGGTGGGACTGCTCATGGACGCAGCATGACAGGCCAGCTCCGGTCACACTGTGTGCATGTGCCGCCTCTTCGGAATCAATGCCGGGACCCACGAGGTCCACGTCGACTACTGGCTGGTGGACGCGCCTGACAGCATGCTTATCGAGAGCCATCGCAACCCCGATGGAACGGGAGTGGGCTGGTTCGGCGCCGATGGCACACCGCACGTCGACAAGCAGCCACGCAGCGCCTTCACCGACGCGGCCTTCACACGGGAGGCGAAGTCCGTGGACGCGTGCACTCTGATTACCCACATCCGCGCAGCGACCACAGGTCACGACGCGGTCGAGAACACCCACCCGTTCCTTTTCGACGGCCGGGTGATGGCCCACAACGGGGGGTTCGGGGATCTACCGGCCGTCGAGGCCCAGCTCGGCGAGTACCTCCCGCAAGTGCATGGCGATACGGATTCCGAGCGCTACGCCGCACTCATCGCCAAATTCTCCGCGGACCGCGGCGGGGATGTGGGCGCCGGAATCATCGCGGCCGCTGGGTGGCTTGCCGACAACGTCCCGATGTACTCGCTGAATTGTCTGGTGGCTGCCCCCGGGCATCTGTGGGCGCTGCGGTATCCCGACCAGCGAGCTCTTCACATCGCGCGCCGGCGGGTCGACCCCGCGACCGGACTGGTGGCCTCCTCAGCCCTTGCCAGTCACACTGTCCACGCGTCGCAGCCGACTGAGGTGGTGGTCATCGCCAGCGAACGCATAGACGAACAGGAGGACTGGCGGATGCTGGATCCCGGTGAGCTGATCCACGTCGGACCGGACCTGTCGTTCACCTCGACCCTGGCCATCGAGCGCCCACCGGCCCATCTGCACCTTCTGGACGAGGCCGACCCCAACGTGGACACCTTCTGATGACCGAGTGTCCGGCGCACCTCATGAAAGTGGCGCCGGTCTGCCACACGCGCCACGTTACTGAGGTGCGATTAGGCATAAAGCGGGCATAAGGTTCAGGATTGCCACGCAAAGATGGCAGATTCCCGAATCATGCTTCGTCGGCCGCCACGTTTGTGAGGGAGTTTGGGATGAGGGGTGCGACTCACTGATCGTCACCACTAGCCTCGGTGCCATGCCCGTACGCAAAGTTGCTCTGCTCACCGCCGGGGGCCTGGCCCCGTGTCTGTCGTCCGCCGTGGGTGGGCTCATCGAGAAGTACACCGCTGTGGACCCCGAGATCGAGATCATCGGGTACCTGAACGGCTACCACGGCCTGCTTCTGGGGAACTCCGTGCCAGTGACCCCCGAGGTCCGCGAGAACGCCGCGCTGCTGCACAAGTTCGGCGGCAGCCCGATCGGGAACAGCCGCGTCAAGCTCACCAATGTGGACGACTGCGTCAAGCGCGGCCTCGTCGCGCCCGGGCAGGACCCGCTGAAGGTGGCTGCCGACCAACTGACCAAGGACGGCGTCGACGTTCTGCACACGATCGGCGGTGACGACACCAACACCACGGCCGCGGACCTCGCCGCCTACTTGCACGAGAACAACTACGAACTCACGGTGGTCGGCCTGCCGAAGACCATCGACAACGACGTCGTGCCGATCAAACAGTCCCTCGGCGCCTGGACCGCGGCTGAGCAGGGATCGGTGTTCGCGCAGAACATCATCGCCGAGCACACGTCGAACCCCCGCATGCTGATCATCCACGAGGTGATGGGACGCAACTGTGGTTGGCTGACCGCCGCGACCGCGGTCAAGTACCGGGAGTGGCTCGATGGCCAGCAGTGGAACCCGGGGATCGGCCTGGACCGGCGCGGCTGGGACATCCACGGTGTCTACGTCCCCGAGATGGGCTTCGACATCGCAGCGGAGGCCGAGCGGCTGACCGCCGTGATGGATGAGGTGGGGTGCGTGAACATCTTCCTGTCCGAGGGTGCCGGGGTGGCGGAGATCGTCGCCGAGATGGAGGCCCGCGGCGAGGAGGTCGGGCGCGACGCGTTCGGCCACGTGAAGCTCGACACGATCAACCCCGGTCAGTGGTTCGGCAAGCAGTTCGCCGCCATGCTCAAGGCGGAGAAGACGATGGTCTGGAAGAGCGGCTACTTCGCGCGGTCGGCGGCGGCCAACGCCGAGGACCTGGCCTTGATCAAGCAGTGCACCGACCTTGCGGTGGACGCCGCGCTGCGCGGTGAGTCCGGGGTGACCGGCCAGGACGAGGACGCGGGCGACGAACTGCGGGTGATCGAGTTCCCGCGCATCCGTGGGGGTAAGCCCTTCGACATCGACCAGCCCTGGTTCGAAGACCTGCTCGCAGGCATCGGCCAGGCGAAGGGCGAGAAGGAGCACGTCGAGCACTGACGTCGATGGACGCCGAACTCTCGCACAACCGCGCCCTCTGGACGCTGCTGAACCACCGCTACACCGCCGAGGCGGCATTGCGGACGTGGCACCGGGACGGCATCCGCTGGGGACTGTTCGGCGTCCCGGACCGCTGGCTGCCCCCGGTGGCCGGCTTGACGCTGATCGAACTGGGCGCGGGTACCGCCTTCTTCTCCGCGGCAGTCGCGAGGGCGGGTGGACGTCCCATCGCACTCGATCTCAACGAGGACCAGCTCGCCACCGCGCGGCGTTGCCAACTCGAGACCGGCGTCGCTTTCCCGCTGATCCAGGCGGATGCCCAGGCGGTCCCGTTGGCCGACGCCTGCGCCGATCTGGTGGTCAGCGAACACGGTGCCAGCGTGTGGTGCGATCCGTGGCGGTGGCTGCCGGAGGCGGCCCGCCTGCTCCGGCCGGGTGGGCGACTCGTGTTCCTGGTCAACAGCGTGTTGTCCACCTTGTGTGTCCCGGAGTCCGGGCCCGCCACCACGGCGTTGCAGCGCGAGCACGCCGACCTGGGACGGATGACCTTCGACGGCGTGGAGTACCACCCGCCGCATTCGGAGTGGATCGCGGCGCTGGTGCACAGCGGCTTCACGGTCGAGGCGCTGCACGAACTCATCGCCCCGGCCGAGTCCACCGATCACGACTTCTACGAGATCGCCGACGTGCAGTGGGCGCAGCGCTGGCCGGCGGAGGATCTGTGGGTCGCCCGGCGCGTAGGCTCGTCACCGTGACGGATATGCGGGCATCCGACGCCGACCGGGACCGGTACGCGGCCGTCCTGCAGGACGCCTACGCGGAGGGCCGGCTCAGCCGGGCCGAGTACGACGAACGTCTCGAGGCGGTCTTCACCGCCAAGACGTACGCCGAGCTCGAGCCGTTGGTCGCCGACCTGCCGACGGGCAACCTCCCGGTGGTCAAACCCGCGGCACCATTGGTCCCCGCAGGATCGGGCGCTCAGCCGCCGATGGTGGCCGTGTTCAGTGCGGTGGAGCGCAAGGGGGTCTGGGCTCTGGCTGCCGACTCCAACGCGGTCGCGGTGTTCGGCAGCGTCGAACTCGACCTGCGGCAGGCACAGATCTCGGCGCAGTCCACGGAGATCCGTGCTGTGGCGGTGTTCGGCAGTGTGGAGATCACGGTTCCCCGCGGGATGCGTGCGGAGATCACCGGCGTCGGTGTGTTCGGCGACTTCAGCCAGACCGGGGAGGTGTCCACCCCCGACCCACAACTGCCAACCATCCGGGTCTCCGGACTCGCGCTGTTCGGCAGCGTGAACGTGAGGGAGAAGCAGTAGGTCCGGCCGGTAGGCTGCCTCGCATGCTCGCAGACGTCACGGACGACGATCAGTCACCCGACCCCCGCGCCATCCCCCGGATCCTCGGGGCGTCGGTGATCGTCGGCGTGCTGGCCGGCGTGGCGGTCATCGCCTATCTGAGCGTCGAGCACGCACTGCAGTCTCTGCTCTGGGAGACGATCCCGGAGGCCCTCGGCGGAACCCCGGCGTGGTGGGTCTTCGGGGTGCTGCTGGTCGGTGCGGTGGGTGTGTGGGCCGCGCTGAAGCTCCCCGGACATGGCGGGCACCGTCCACTCGACGGCCTCGGCATCGACATCGGCCCCAAACAGATCGTCTCTGTCGTCGCGGCGGCCCTGATCTCGCTGTCGATCGGTGCGGTTGTCGGTCCGGAGGCGCCGCTGATGGCGATCGGATCGGCCGTCGGTGGTTTCGTCGCGATGCGCAGCGCCGACCCGGTGCGCAAGGTGCTCATGCTGGCGGGGGCGGTTGCCGCCATCACGATGATCCTCGGCAACCCCATGGTTTCCGCGGTCCTGGTTCTCGAGGCCGCCGCGCTCAAAGGCAGCCCCGGTGGGAAGAAGGTGATGCTCGCCGTTCTGCCGGTCCTGATCGCGATGGGCTTCGGCTACTTGATCCAGGTCGGCGTGGGTGACTGGGGAGGGGTCGGACAGTCGCAGCTGGGCGTGCCGGGATTGCCCGCGTACGACACGGTCCAGCCGATCGATCTGGTGCTCGCCATCGTGGTCGCCATCGCCACGGCCATCCTTGCTGTGATCGCTGTGGAGGCGGGCACGAGTTTCCAGAACCGGGTGCGCAACCCGCTCATCGGCCTGCTGATCGCGGGCTTCATCGTGGCCGCGGCCGCGGTGATCACCCGGGCCGTGACCGGCGAGAACGTCGACGTCATCCTCTTCTCCGGTCAGGAATCGACCGCGCACGTGCTGGGCCTGACCTCGGTCGGGGTGCTGGTGGTCATCGCCGTGGCCAAGACGATCGCCTACACGGTGTCGCTGGGCGGCGGTTTCCGAGGCGGCATGCTCTTCCCCGCGGTGTTCCTCGGGGTGGTCGTGGCCACCGCGCTGTCGCTGGTCGTCAGCGGCACCAACGTTTCGGCGCTGACTGCAGCGGGGATCGCGGCGGCCGTCGCCGCAGTGTTGAGGCTGCCCTTCACCGCTGTCCTGCTGGCGCTGCTTCTGTGTGCGGGCGCGGGGCTCGCGGTGACCACCCCGGCGATCATCGGCGCGGTGGTCGGCGTTCTGTTCCGCGTGGTGGCCGATGCGCGTCTTCACCGCGAGCCGCCGGAGGAGCCGGCGGACGAGTCACCCCAGGTGACTGCCTCGTAGCACCGCTCGGGCCAGCCAGCCCACGATCCACAGGGCCGCGATGAGGTGCATGACCTGCAGCGTTCGCGGAAGGTCCTGGATCGATGCCAACCAGAGCCCGGCGCCGCCGACCACGACCCATAGCGACGGTCGCTTCGTGACGCGGGCGGCCACGTAGGAGGCCAGGGCACCTAGTACACCCACTACAAGACAGACGACGATCACCGCGAGTGGTTGTACGGGCTCGCCGGCCGACGGGGTCACATCCCAGCCCCGCCATCGCGCCACCAGCAGCACGACGAGGTTGCAGCCGGCAGCCGCGAGGCCTGCTGCGGCCCCGACCCGCAGAAGGAACCCTGCGGCGGCCGGCCTGCGGGGGCGGACCGGACTCCCCCCGAGGGAGCGCAGTGCCTCCGGGTCGAAGTTGTCCGGGCTCACAGCACGGGGAAGGTGCGCCCGGTGTTCTCCTCGGTCTCGTAGATCTCCGCCGGCGGTCCGACGATGGAGGGGTCGGGGGTGCCGACCACCTCGAGGTCCTTGTCCGCGTAGTCGACGCGGTTCAGGACCCAGCGCATCGCTTCGAGGCGACCGCGCTTCTTGTCGTTGCTGCGGACCACGGTCCACGGCGCGAAGTCGGTGTCGGTGTACCAGAACATCGCTTCCTTGGCGGCGGTGTAGTCGTGCCAGCGGTCCAGGCTTGCAAGGTCCATCGGGCTGAGTTTCCACTGCCGCACCGGGTCGATGCGACGGATCGTGAAGCGCGTGATCTGCTCCTTGCGGGACACCGAGAACCAGAACTTGATCAGGATGATGCCGTCGCGCACCAACATCCGTTCGAACTCCGGGGCCTGCCGCATGAACTCGTCGTATTCGTCGTCGGTACAGAAGCCCATCACCCGCTCCACGCCGGCGCGGTTGTACCAGGAGCGGTCGAACATCACGATCTCGCCGCGGGTGGGTAGGTGCCGGATGTAGCGCTGGAAGTACCACTGACCGGCTTCGCGCGGAGAGGGCTTCTCCAGTGCGATCACGCGTGCGCCGCGCGGGTTCATGTGCTCGGTGAAGCGCTTGATCGTCCCGCCCTTGCCGGCGGCGTCGCGCCCCTCGAACACCATCACGATGCGCTGCCCGGTCTCCTTGACCCAGCCCTGCATCTTCAGCAGTTCGATCTGGAGCAGGCGTTTCTGCAGTTCGTACTCGCGGCGGTCGAAGCGGTGCTCGTAGGGGTAGCCCTCCCGCCAGGTGTCGATCGGGTGCCCCTCGGGGCCGATCAGGACGGGATCGTCCACCTCGTCCCAGGTGCCGCTGGCGGTCAGGCCGTGGCGCTCGAAGGTGTCGTCCTCAAGGTCCTGCAGGCTGGTGATGATCTCCTGCAGATCCATCACCGCATCGATGTCGAGATAGTGGTCGCTCACGGGACCTATTGTGCGCAGGTGCGGCCCGTGATGAGGGCTGTGTGGGTGAACGCAGGGCGAACTAGATCTCCCGGTTGGCCACCCGGGCCTGCACCGAAAGGATCCAGCCGACGAGGTCCTTGTTGATCATCGACTCGACCTTGCCGCCGAGCGGCCAGGGTACGCCGCTGGTCTTCGTCTCGGTCACGACGGTGTACTCCACATCGTCACCGTTCTGGGCCAGGGTCGCCCGCCCGGTGCACGTCGCGGCCGGATGGCCGTGCAACTCGACGGTGATGTCGCCGTTGGGCTGCTCGGTCTGCCAGGTCTGGGACCACTGCAGCTCGACCTCCTGCGGGAGGAACTTCTGAGCCAGCGACGGGATGCCCGCTTTGTCGGTGCGGAAGGCCCAGGGCATCGTGGCGGCGACCTCGTCGGGCTTCGTGTCGATATCGATCTCACCGGTGGTGACGCCGACCTCCTTGGCGAACGCTTCGAGGAACGCGTGCTCGCTCAGCAGACGTTGAACGGCGTCCACAGTGGTCGACTCGATGACGGCCTTGTGTTCCATACCGGTGATTCTGCCCGGTGGGGCGCGTGGTTGTCGCCGGGTCGGCGGGCAGCGGTGGCCGCCGTGCGACCATGGCGGGGTGGAATTGACGCGCCGCCAACTGCTCATCGCGGGGGCTGGTCTGGCAACGGCCGCCTGCACGACCGACCAGGTCGAGACGGCCGGCTCGAGTGCCCCGTCGAAGGCTGCGGCTCCCACGGCGAGCACCGCCGCGGCTGCCACGCCGACCGATCGGTGGCGTGCGGGCAAGGTCGCACCCGCCGGTGTTCTCTCCGCGTACGCCAACGACTCCGTTCTGGCGGGAGAGCCGCTGCAGCTGCACGTCTCGGCGGCGTCGAAGTGGCGTGCCAGCGTCTACCGCATCGGGCATTTCGCGGGCAAGGGGGGGACCAAGGTCGCCGAGGTCGCCGGCCCGAAGCGACTGTTCACCACCAGACAGGTCGATCCGAGTACGCGGATGGTGTCCGCGGACTGGCCGGTCGTCGCAGAGGTCGACACCACCGGTTGGCCCTTGGGGTTGTACACCGTTGTGGTGCGCACGCCGGCCGGCGGCACGAACATCCCGTTCGTCGTGCGTCCGGCATCGGCCGACGGCAAGGTCGCGATCATCGCGGCGAGCCTGACGTGGCAGGCCTACAACATCTGGGGTGGCCGCAGCCTCTACAAGGACACAGGCGGTTCATTCGCCGGTCGGTCCTACGCGGTGTCCTACGACCGCCCGTACGACCATGCGCTGTGGGGGGCCCCGATCGCGTTCGGATTCGATGTCCCGGTGGCGCGCTTCGTGGACGAGGTGGCCATCGATCACGTCTGGTTCACGAATGCCGACATCGCACGCGACCCGGGGCTTCTGACGGGGGCGAAGGGTGTCGTCTCCACCGGACACGACGAGTACTGGCCGCAGTCCTACCGCAAAGCCCTGATGACCGCGCGGGATGCCGGATCGGACCTGGCCTTCCTCGGGGCGAACGCCGGGTACTGGCGGGTGGGGCTGAAGGGCGACGACGTGTACTGCGCCAAGGACGCGGCCATCCAGCCGAAGAACATCCGGTGGCGCGACCTCGGCAAGCCCGAGTCGGCCGTGGTCGGGATGCTCTACGACGCGTTCCCCGTCGAGGGCCCGATGGTGATCCGGGAGCCGGACTTCGCGTTGTTCGAGGGCACCCGGGTGAAGCGCGGATCCTCGTTCCCGGGGCTCGTGGGCATCGAGTCCGACCGCTACTACCCGGGTTTCCAGACCCCCACGGATATCGAGGTCCCCACACTGTCCCCGGTGACCTGCCGGGGGATCGGCACGTGGTCGACCATGACCTACTACTCCGTCGGCTCCGGGGCGAACGTCTTCGCCACCGGAACGATGAACTGGACCCGGTCACTGAACGGTCCTGCCGCGAAGAAGGGGATCACCGGCGCCTCGTCGGACTTCTCACGCGCTGTCACTGCGAACCTTCTGGAGAAGATGGCCGACGGGACACTGCCCGCGGCTCGGCGGGATGTGCCCAAGTTGCCGGACTACAACACCTCCGGGGCGGCGTAGGCCGGCCGAGCGCCCGCGTGAGTGGTTGCCGCCGGGGTGAGAGTTTGTAGCACAGAGAACCGCTCACCGGGACGACAACCTCTCACCGGGCCGGTTGCCCAGGTGCGGCCGGCACCGTCGTGTTCATCACATCGCCGAGTGGGCGCAACCCTCAGGCCGGCAGCGCCCGGCGTCCCAGCGCCGCCACGAGGTTCGTGGCCATCCGGGTCAGTCCCCGCGCCGATGAGAGTTTGACGCGCGGCACCGAGGAGGTCTCCACGATCGGCCAGCCGCGCTCGACCGCGATCTCGCGCAACTCGGGCTCCGGGTTCACCACGACGGGGTGCCCGACCGCTTCGAGCATGGGCATGTCGCTGGCGGAGTCCGTGTACGCGTAACAGTCGGCGAGGTCGTATCCGTGTTCCTGCGCCAGCGTCCGCATCACCTCGACCTTGCCCTCCTTGTAGCAGAAAGGTCCGGTGAGTTCACCGGTGTAGACACCGGCCTCGTCGCGGGTCGCCGTGGTGCCGACGCCGTACTCCAGCCCCGCGCCGTGCGCGAGCCGGGAGACGATCTCGGTGGGCGATGCGGAGACGACGATGCGGTCGTCGCCGGCCGCCGCGTGCCGGTCCAGCACGTCGCGCATGGCGGGAGTGATGGAGGCGACAAGGTCGTCGATGAAAGAGTCACCGAGGGCTTCCACGTCGGCGGCCCGGTGTCCCTGGACCGCGCGCAGGATGCGGTCGCGCACCTGGGCGGACCGTTCGTCGGTGGCCCCCTTGAGCAGGAAGCTCACGCCGTTGCGGAGGTCCTTGATCAGGTCGGACGGGCCGGCGAACCCCTGCCGGAAGGCGGCCTTGGCCAAGGGGATGTTGGCCGAGCCGGGGATCAGGGTGCCGTCGAGGTCGAAGAATGCTGCTGCGGTGCTCATGTTTCTATCTTCCCCACAATGAACCTCCAGGATTACCTCTCATCATCCAGAGTTGAGCAAATTCTTTGTCATAGAGTGACAAAGTGCAGCCGTGGAGCAGTCTGACCACTGAACTCGCGGACATCCTGCGCCCCGCGCTGCCGGAGGTGGTGGCCGCGACGGTCGTGGAGATCGCCCGCGGGGTGCCTGCATACTCCAGCGCATTGGACAGCGACACGGGTCCGGTGGTGACCCGTGGCACCGAGATCGCGCTGGCGCGGTTGCTCGACCTGTTCGGCTCGAACAGCCCGGCGCTCAATGAGCGTTCGGCGACGTTCTACCGCCGCATCGGCGCGATCGAGAGTGAGCAGGGCCGCTCCATGGCCGCGTTGTTGTCGGCCTACCGCATCGGGGCCCGGGTCGCGTGGGAACACATGTCGGCCCGAGCTGTATCTGCCGGGGTGTCGACCACGCAGTTGGTGAGCCTGGCCGAGTCCATCTTCGTCTACATCGACGAGCTCTCCGGCGCCAGCGTCCAAGGCCACGCCTCACAGGCCGGCATGCGGGATGTGCAACGCTCTCGGCTCGTCGAAATGCTCATCGAGGGGGCCGTCCTCGGGGATCCGCTGGGCGTGCAGGCGGCCGCCGACGCGGTGGGATGGACGATCCCCGAGCGAATGGCCGTCGCGGTCGTGCCGCTGCCGCCTGGCCGGGAACCGACTCCACCGGCCGATGTCCTCGCGCTTGTCGAAGACACGGAGGCCATCGCGATCCTTCCCGATCCGTCCGGCCCGGGACGCCGACGGCGTCTCGAACGCGCGTGGGAGGGCACCCAGGTGTTCGTGGGGACCGTGCGACCTCCGGCTCAGGCGCCCGTCTCCCTGGCGCACGCCCGCCGGGTGCAGCGCCTCGTCGCGCAGGGCCGGGTCCCGGACACCAGGGTGGTGGCTGCTGCCGACCATCTCCCGGAGTTGGTGGTCGGCGCTGATGTGGACCTGCTGGACGAACTCGAGGAGCGGGTGTTGCGTCCGCTGGCCGAGCTCCCCGCGTCGAAGCAGGCGGTGCTCCGCCAGACCCTCGCGGCCTGGTTGGCCCTTCAAGGTGACCGGCAGGCTGTCGCCCGCTTCCTGCACGTCCACCCGCAGACCGTCTCCTACCGCCATCAGCGGCTGCAGCAGCTCTTCGGCGCCGCCCTCGACGATCCGCATCAGCGGCTTGCGATGCAGTTGGTGCTGGGGATCCCGGCTCAGGGCAACGCCGGCGGCTCGGGGTAGCCGAAGGCCGTCACCGTCGTGAGCACTGCCGTGCGGGCAGCAGACTCCAGGGCGTCCGGAGACGGCTGCAGCCAGCAGTTGCGGAAGCTGTCGTCCGGGCTGTTCCAGCCGAGGTCGAGCAGCACGTCCACCAATGGCTGTGCCAGCGGTGTGGCGTACGGTCCGCCAGCTCCCGCCTCGATGTGCAGTAGCCCGTCGGTGCAGTGCCAATCGATCGCGCCGTGCCGCAACGACCACCGGCCGGTTCCGTCATCGGGCGTGGTGCGCCACAACTCGACGAGTCCGGATACAGCCGTCCGGGCGGCGGGCGTGGACAGCGCCTGTTCGTCGAGCATCGTCTGGACCTCGTGCAGCAACCGCACCAGTCGCCCCGACCCCAGGGTCACCGATCGCCCGTCGTAGGCGGCCCGGTTGTCGTGGATCGTCACGTCCGCGACCCGGCTCCCCACACTGATGGACACCTTGGCGACCCCTCCCGGCCCACCCCAATCGGTGACCAGCCAGCGCGGCGCCTCGTGCAGCGCGCTGAGAATCTCCGCGTTCTCCCCCATTGAAACCCCCGTTTCATTCGATCTTGAAGATAGTCGGGGGGTCTGACAGCTTTCAGTCGAGCGGTCCGGTGAGGTATCTCTGCACCGTCGGACCCACCGCGGCGATGATCTCGTCGGGACTCAGCGCCACGACCTCCGGGATCTGCAGGAAGTAGCGCGTGATGGCCAAGCCGGCGATCTGGCTCATCACAAGCGCCGACCGGCGGTCGGGGTCGTCGATCGCCAGCCCTGCGACCACCGGCTGTACGGCGTCGTGAAGTGTCCGTTGCAGCGCCATTCGGGCGGTGTCGTGGGACGCACCGGTGCGCAGCATGCCCAACAGGTGCTGCTGCAACTCCGGGCGCTCCCATGCCGCCACCAGGGCGCGTACCAGCAACTCGCCCCGTTGGTCCGGCGGCGCCTGCGCCGCGGCGGACAGCACCGCCCGGGGATCCAGCGGGAGCTGCAGACACTCCTCGAGCAGGCCCTGCTTGCTGCCGAAGTAGTGGACGATCAATGCCGGGTCCACCTCGGCGTCACGGGCGATCACCCGCATGCTGGCGCGCTCGAATCCGCGTTCGGAGAACAATCGGCGGGCGCTGTGCAGGATGCGTTCCCGGGTGTCCTCGTCACCTGGTCGTCGTCCGCGGGGAGTCATCGGCGAGCCAGCATCGTCATGCGTTCCTCGATGGTGGGCGCGACCTCGGTCACCGTGGCGGTGATGCCGGACTGCGCGAGCGCGGCCTGCAGTCGCACTTCGTCCGGATCGATGACACGGACGTCGCGGCCCGCGAGATTGACCGCCATCCCCGCGGCACTCAGCACCTCGAACACACGCGCCCAGTCGTCGGCGTGGACAGCCACTGTCCGGGTGCCGTCCACGATGTCCTGCTCACTTCCCTGCGCCACCAGACGGCCGTCCGACATCAGCAGGAGGCGGTCGCACTGTCGTGCTTCCTGCATGTAGTGCGTCGTGACGAGCACGCCCACGCCGCTGTCCGCCTGGGAACGGATGCGGTCCCACAACCGCGCCCGGGCCAACGGCTCCACCCCCGAGGTGGGTTCGTCGAGGACGAGGACATCGGGGCTGTGCTGCAGGGCGCACAGGAAGGCCAACTGGCGGCGAAGACCCAGCGGCAAGGACGCGACCAGGCTGTCCGCCTCGCCCGCCAGCGCCCCCTCGAGCTGTGCAGGTTCGCAGCCGAAGGCCTGAGCGGCGAAGGCGAGGTTCTCCGAGACCGTGAGCTCGGCGTACAGCCCCAGACCCTGCGGAACGTACCCGAGGCGGCGCCGGCTCTGCCGCGTGGGGGGCGAGCCGTCGAGGAGGGCCTCTCCCGCAGTGGGCCGGGCCAATCCGAGCAACATCCGGATGGTGGTGGTCTTGCCGGCCCCGTTGGCCCCGAGCAGACCGACCACCTCGCCGGCGCCGACATACAGCGACACGTCGTCCACAGCGGTGAATTCGCCGAACCGCTGGGTCAGTCCGCGTGCCTCGATCAGTGCAGTCATGCCGTCATCCCCTCCCGAAGCGACGCGACGATGCTCACGTCCTCGAGAGTCAGGTCCGCGGGGCGGTCCCCAGCCGGTGGGCCGTCGGGCCACCACTCCCGGAAGTGTTCCCCGCTGCGCCATGACAGGTCGGGGTGCACCGGCGCATCGGTCTCGACCACGACGCCGGGACAGGACGCGATGACCTCGTCCGGCGAGCCACTGAGCAGGTCCTTGCCCCGCTCGAGGACGAGCACCCATCCGGCCCGCTCGGCCTCATCGAGGTAGGTGGTCGCCAGTACGACCGCGGTCCCGGCGGCCGCCGCCTCACTGATCAGCCGCCACAGCTCGACCCGGCTCACCGGGTCGACCCCGGTGCTCGGCTCGTCGAGGACGAGGAGTTCGGGTTGGTGCAGCATCGCCAGGCAGAAGCCCAACTTCTGACGCATCCCGCCCGACAGCCGCCCCGCCAACCGGTCGCGGGCGTCCAGCAGATTCGCCCGGCCGAGCAGTTCCTCGGCGCGCCGGGCCACCTCCTCGGGGGACAGGCCGTAGGAGCCGCCGACGAAGGAGACGTTCTCGTCGACGGTGAGGTCGTTCCAGCTGCCCGCCCCCGAGGGCATGTAGCCGATCCGTGCGCGGGGCGGGGCGTCGACGGTGCCGCTGTCCGCAGTGACCAGACCCACCATCGCCTCCAGCAGGGTCGTCTTGCCCGCGCCGTCGCCGCCGACCACAGCCGTCACCCGACCGGCGGGCGTCTCGAGGGTGACGCCGTCGAGCGCGAGGGTGTGACCGCGGTGGACCCGTAGATCGCGCACGCTCATGCTGCAGCCTTCACCTTCGCGCGTTTGCCATCACCTGGGGCCAGGTCACGACGGAACCGCAGGACCGCGCCGGTGAAGACGATGACCGCCATGACGGTGAGCATGACCAGCGGGAACCACAGCGAATCGAACGGCGCACCGCGCAGCATCACGCCCTGCGAGATCATCGTGAAGTACGTCAGCGGCAGGAAGTAGCTGATCCAGCGCACGGCCCAGGGGATCGCCTCGAGCGGGAAGATGATCCCGGAGAGCAGGATCTGGGGGAGCAGGAAGAAGAACGCCGTCTGGATCGCCTGGCCGACGTTCTGCGAGATCGTCGAGATGAACACCCCGAGGCCCAGCACCACGAACAGGAACAGGCCGGCCCCGAGGGCGAAGACCGCCACGCTGCCGTTGAACGGCACGTCGAACAGGAGCATGCCGAGCACCGTCACCAGCACCATGTCCAGGGAGGCCAGCAGGAAGTAGGGCACGATCTTCCCCAGGATCACCGTGCTGGGCTTGATCGGCATCACCGCCAGTTGTTCGATCGTGCCGGTCTGCTTCTCCTTCACCATGCCGATGCTGGTGATGATCGTGCCGATGAATGTCAGGATCAGGCCGATGATGGCCGGCACCATGACCCAACTGGTCTTGAGGTCCGGGTTGAACAGCACTTGGGTCTGGACGCGGTCGCCGAGGCGGTTGAACGCGGCGACGGCGGTCTGGGCGCTGAAGAGCGAGGATCCATCGATGTAGGCGACGACCGGATCGGCGCCGGTGACGATGGCGACATCCACCTCGTTGCGCTGCAGCATCTCCTCGTCGTCCTGTGCTGTCCCGGTGGTGTCGACCTGCGTCACGTCGAAGGGTGCTTGTGGCACGTCGCCGACGAGGGTGGCTGCCTGTTCGGCCTGTGGACCGAGGGTCGCGGTGGGGATGTTCTCCACGCTGAAGTTCGCCGCGTACCCGAAGACGATGAGCATCAGGATCGGCATCCCTATGAGCATCCCCATCGTCCGGTGATCACGACGCAACTCGCGGAACTCTTTGAGAATCATGGCTCGCATGCGATCAGCGTACCGATGGGTGGGGGCATGACGAGTGATGATCACTAGGATTCGAGCGTGGCTGACCAGGCAGTGACTACAGACAACGGTTCCGCGCCCGCGAGGGCGAAGGCGGTCCTCGGCACGCTCATCCTCGTCGCCGCGGTGGCCAACCTGCCGTTGGCCGTGGCGAACGTGGCCTTGCCCGACATCGGCAAGGCGTTCGACGCATCTCAGACGCAGTTGAACCTGGTGGCCGTCGGCTATTCGCTGGGACTGGCCGCGTCGGTGCTGTGGCTCGGCGCCCTCGGTGACCGTTACGGCCGCAAACTGATGCTCGTCATCGGCGTCCTGCTGTCGTTGCCGGCGCTGATCGTTGCCGCGTGGGCCCCCAGCATCGAGATCCTGATCGTCGCCCGCATCGTCGGGGGTCTGGCCGCCGGTATGGCCTATCCCACCACCTTGTCGCTGATCACCGCCCTGTGGTCAGGGGCGGGTCGTACGAAGGCGATCGCCCTCTGGTCGGCGATCGGCGGCGCCATCTCCGCGCTCGGCCCGCTGATCTCGGGGCTGTTCCTGTCGTGGTGGTGGTGGGGATCGGTGTTCCTGGTGACCCTTCCGCTGATCGTGCTGGCCATCCCGCTGGTCCTCAAGGTGGTGCCGGCCCACGTCAACGAGACGACCGACCCGGTGGACAACCTCGGCGGCATCCTGTCGGCGTTGTTGGTGGGTGGCATCATCCTGGCGATCAACTTCGCGACCGTGCCGGGGGCCGGAGCCGTGGTCATCAGCCTGGCTGTGATCGGGCTGGCATCCTTGATCGCTTTCGTGATCCGCGAACGCCGGGTCAAGGATCCGTTGTTCGACCTGTCTGTGGCCTCGCGGCCCATCTTCTGGGTGGCTGCGGTGGCCGGGATCATCGTGTTCGGGTCGCTGATGGGCGCGATGTTCATCGGCCAGCAGTTCTTGCAGAACGTGCTGGGCTACTCGACCATCTCGTCCGGGTTGGCGATCCTGCCCGCGGCGGTCTTCATGGTCCTGCTCGCCCCGCGATCGGCGAAGTTGGTGGAGGCCAAAGGTGCACGGTTCACGTTGCTCCTCGGCTACGTCTTCGTGCTGCTGGGTTTCGTCACGATGCTGCTCTTCTGGCGGGAGGGGGCAGCGTACTGGTCGGTCGGGCTCGGCTACGCGTTCGTGGGCGCGGGGGTGGGTCTCGCGGGGACACCGGCCTCGCACTCGCTCACCGGCGCAGTTCCCGTGCGGCGGGCCGGAATGGCATCCGGTACCGCGGACCTGCAGCGTGACCTCGGTGGCGCCATCATGCAGTCGATCCTCGGGGCGCTGCTCACCGCGGGCTATGCGGCGTCGGTGAACAAGCTCATCGAACAGTCGCCGAACTCCGACCAGGTCACGTCCGCTGTGCAGTCGGAACTCGCGAAGTCCTTCTCGAGCGCGGAGAACACCGCTGAGCAGTACCCGCAGTACGCGGACGCGATCATCCAAGGCGCCAAGGACTCTTTCGTGGCAGGGCAGGACTGGGCGTACATCGCCGGGATCGTGGCCGTGTTGATCGGCGCGGTCATCGTGGCGTGGAAGTTCCCCAAGGCCGCTCGCGAGAAAGAACTGCTGGCGCAGTACCACGCGGAGGATCAGGCGGCTGAGGCGCAGTCGTGACCGGTGCGCACGCGACAGGACGTGGCCCGGCCGTGACACATCCCGCAGCAACGGTCGCGGCGCAGTGTCCCGGATCGGCTTGGTGAGAGTTCGGCATCCTGGTGAGAGTTCGGCATCCTGGTGAGTCGTCGACGGCCGTGTAGGACTCACCAACGTGCCGTTGTCTCACCAACGTGCCGTTCTCTCACCAACGTGCCCGGAGCCACGCGCGCGCGGGAGCCGAACGGCCTAGCGCCGGAATCGCAGCGTCTTCACCTCGAACGGCCGCAGTCGCAGTGCGTGGGCGTCGATCTCGCCCAGCGGGCGCTCGATGAGGTCACACTCGACCGCTGACGCCGCTACACCCAGCCGTACTGAGGCCGGTGAAGCCGTCCCACGGACCTCGCGGACGCGCACGATCACGTCCCCACTGCCGTCCTCGGCGAGTTTGAGGGCTTCGAGCGCGACGCTGTCCCCCGTCACCTCCACGGCCGGCGCGACCGGTCCCGCACCGAGCACCGCCCGAATGCCGAAGGACTGCTCGTCGGCGAGGCGAACCGCGTCGGCGATATCCGTGCCCGGCGCCACCACGTGCACGAACTCATGCCGTCCGGAGTCCCGCCGGGGGTCGGGGAAGGCAGCAGACCGCAACAACGAGCATCCGATCCGGGTGTAGATCCCGCCCCCCTCGCGCTGCTGGCGCGTCACCTGGTGGCCGTACGTGGTGGGCGTGAGCACAGTGATCCCGTACCCCGGCTCCGCTGCGTGCACCCAGCGGTGGGCGCACGTCTCGAACTTCGCCTGTTCCCACGAGGTGTTCGTCGCGGTGGGCCGCTGGACGAAGCCGTACATCGTCTCCGCGCTTGTGGAGGGAGCCAGCACATCGAGGTCGCACTCCAGGCGCAGCAGACAGTCCTGCGCGTGCCAGTCGACCGACGTCCGGATCTCCAGGCCGTCGGCGACCAGTCGGAAGTCCTGCTCGATCGATGTGTCCCGCCACCGGCGTGTCACCCGCACGGTGTCGTCCGGCAGGACGACTGCGGCCTCGACCTCGATCGCCACCGCACCGCGCATGTGCTGTTCGTCAAGGTCCCAGGCGTCCCACCGGATGGGACGGTCGGGATGGATGCGCATGCGGCCGATCGCGCCGCCCGGCGCCACGACGTCGCGGCCCGAACGCTTGTCGACCATCGAGGTCACGAGGCCGCCGGTCACATGCACGCGCCAGCGCTCGTCCTCCAGGGTGATCTCGTCGCCGTGCTCCGTCACCGTCACCGACCAGCCCGGAACCTCGTCGGCCGGGACCGCGGCCAGGGCCGGGACCCCCAGTGCGCCGTGCGGGGAGGCCGTGGCGGCCAGTGCCACCGCGCCGTCCCCCGCCACTGTCTCAAGCGCCATCACGGCGATCGCCTCGGCCCGCGTCACCACCCGCTCGAGGCGTTCGATGGCTTCGTCATGGACCCAGCCGATGGATGTTCCGGGGAGGACGTCATGGAACTGCATGATCAGCAACTCACGCCACAGGCCGCGGAGTTCGTCGGCCGGGTAGTCGACGCCCTGCCGAAGGGCTGCGGTCGTGGCCCAGATCTCCGCTTCGCGCAGCACGACCTCCGCGCGCCGGTGCAGCTGCTTGATCCGGCTCTGACTGGTGAGCGTGCCGCGGTGGTACTCGAGGTACAGCTCCCCCGACCACACCGGAGGCTCCGGCACGGACTCCCGCGCCGCGGCGAAGAACTCGTGGATCGTGCTCATCTGGATGCGCGGCATCCCCGCGATGTTCAGTTGTCGCGTGCGCACCACCATGTCCCGGGTCGGTCCCCCGCCCCCATCGCCGAACCCGAAGAGCAGTAGCCCCTCGTCGGCCTCCTGCTCGACCATCTTCGCCTGCGACTTGGCCATCTCCATCGGAAGCACTGCGCAGTTGTAGCTGTCGGCGGGCGGGAAGTGCGTGAGGAGGCGGCTGCCGTCGAGACCCTCCCACTCCAGGGTCGTGTGCGGGAAGACGTTCACCGAGTTCCAGGACAGCTTCTGCGTGATGAAGGTGTCACAGCCGGCCAGCCGCGCGATCTGAGGCAGACCGGCGGAGTAGCCGAACGTGTCCGGAAGCCAGAAGGTGTCGGCACTCTGGCCGAAGGTGTCCTGCAGCCACGTCTGCCCGAGCAGGAACTGGCGGGCGAAGGACTCCCCAGACGGCATGTTCCCGTCGGGCTCGACCCAGGTGCCTCCGAGCAGCAGCCATCGGCCTTCGGCCACCCGCTGCCGGATCCGCTCGAACATCTCGGGCTGGAACTCGGCCATCCACGCCAGGTGCTGCACTTGGGAGGACGCGAACCGCATCTCGGGTTCCTCCTCCATCAGCGCGAGCACGTTGCTGAAGGTGCGGGCGACCTTGCGGATGGTCTCCCGGAACGGCCACAGCCACGCCGTGTCGATATGGGCGTTGGCGACGGCGTGCAGGCGCGGGGCGTCGGGCGAGGGCTCGCTGTCGAACACTGGCGCGAGGGCTTTCTCGAACAGGTGCCACCGCTGGTCGTCGGGGATGGACAGGTCATCGACCACGTCGCAGGCGGCGTCGATCGCGCGCAGCACATGGGTCCGGCGTGCCCGGTCGGTCATCTCGCGGGCGATCTGCAGCGCGAGGACCATGTCGTTGGCAGCACGCTCCCCGACGCGGTTCACGCGCACGACCTGGGCCCGGGAGATCACCATCCGGGGGGCGGCGTCGGGCATGGGGCCGAGACTGGAGTCGGTGGGGAACCAGTCGAAGGTCGGCATGGGGTTGGCAGCGGCCTCGATGAAGATGTCGATCGTGGGGGAGCGCCACGGGATGCGCGGCCGGCCGGGACCGATCGATTCCACCGTGATGCCGTCGGCGGTGTGGATCAGCGCCTCACCCGTCGCGGGCCCCCAGGTCCAGCCGAGGTCGATATCGAGATCGACCTCGTCGGCCGGCCAGTTCTCGGGCACGTCGCCGGTCACGTGGAACCACGCGGTCGACCAGGGGGTCCCCCAGGCACGTCCCGGGGCAGCAGGTTCGTACGCGCCTGAACGCGCGCTCGCGAAGTCGACCGGTTCGCCGTCGATCACTGAGATGGCCAGGTCCAGCCGGTGCCAGCCGATCACTCCAGCGGCATAGATCCGATCACGAAGGGTGCGTTCTGCCCGATCGAGGATGGGGGCTTCGTCCATGAGGACATCTTCGGCCTTCGTGGTGCGGTCGTGCAGTTATTCGCGTTACTCCACGATCCAACCCCCGCACTGACCGCCGGCCAGGTTCGCTCAGCTCTGCTTCTGATCCTTGAGCAGGTCGCGGATCTCGGCGAGCAGCTCCTCGGCGGTCGCGTCCTCGACCTTCTCCTTGGCGAAGCGACCCTTG
>WBZP01000243.1_pt2 | contig 44511 bp, 42 predicted proteins | sample 5204301 | NCBI WGS metagenome assembly WBZP01 (sample SAMN12412401, study PRJNA552823) | activated sludge metagenome | isolation source: activated sludge from nitrification reactor of wastewater treatment plant... | place: USA: Pennsylvania | collected 2017
AGCGGAACAGTTGTTAGCAGGGAAACCAATCTGCCAATGGCAGGCGCATCCGTATTTGCACAGAATACCACTTTTGGTACGGTTACCAATGCGGAGGGAAGGTTCAGCCTGCAATTGCCCGCAGGCGGATATGAAATTGCGGTTACGTATACCGGTTATGCAACCGAAACCAAAAGGATAACATCTTCTGAAGGCGAAACCCGTAACCTGGCATTTGAACTGAAACAAAAGGAAAAGGAGATGGAGGCCGTATCAGTAGTGGCTACCACGGAAGTGAAAAACGGGTATGAAAAGTATGGCAGTTTTTTTCTGGATCACTTTATCGGGCGTACCGCCAACAGTGCATCCTGCAGCATCAGGAACCCGGAAGTGCTTAAGTTTTATTTTTCTAAAAAAAGAAACAGGCTTAAAGTAACGGCAACAGAACCACTGCTGATAGAGAACAGGGCACTTGGTTATCATATCAAATACAGCCTCGATTCGTTTACACACGCATATGAAACACAGGTGAGCCTGTATACTGGATACCCGCTATTTGAAGAGATGCTTGCCAGCGACAGCATTCAACAGCAACTATGGGTAACGGAAAGGCATAAGGCATATAAGGGTTCGTTGTTGCACTTCATGAGAAGCATTTACCATAAGGTGTTGAAAGAAGAAGGGTTTGAGGTGCAGTTCCTCATTTCATATAACAGCAAGGACACCGCTTTCATACCAAAGAACATTTACACGGCGTTGAATTACCAGAAAGACGACAGCACGCAAACAGTTGAATTCAGGCCAAACCAGCAAATGATCGGTGTGTTGTATACAAAAGAAAAACCGGCAGCGGGATTCCTTGCTGAGAATAAACAGGCACCCGGGGAATTCCAGTTTTCCATTTTGAATTTCGCAGCCGGGCAGTCTGTAATCATAGAACAAAACGGTTATTATTTCGATCAAACAGATATCAGTATCAGTGAATACTGGACATGGGATAAAGTAGCTGACCAGCTTCCGTATGATTATGTTCCCTTGAAATAACGAAGAGAAAAATTTTCTGAAACATGATATAAAAAAAGAGGCCTGCCCTAAAAAGAGCTGGCCGTTGCTAACCTATGAAAAACACCTGCCGCAAAAATATATTAAATTATTTCATATGCAATATTTATTTTCTGAAAAAAAGCATGTTCGTTACTAACATGTGTGCATAAAAGAAAAATCCCTTCTGCTAAAGGGATTTTCAAAGTTTAAACTTTATTCGAGGTTCCTGTTAATTGTTGTTTCTCCTGGGCGGCCGCTGGTTCATATTGTTTTGCTGCCTTCTTTGCCTGATGTTTTCCACCAGTTTTTTCCTGAATTCCATGTCTTTCCTGTAAAAGGCATCGGTGCGGTTATTGCCAAGTATCCGTGTAAACCTGTCCTGGTATTTCTTTTTGATGTTAAGGATCTGCTGTTGCCTGTCAAGTTCCGGCATGCTCATATCAACCGTTCTCAGTTCTCCGTCAAACTGCTTGTGCAGCGGCCAGAATTTTTGCGCTTCTTCTTCATTCAGGTTCAATTGCTGTGTAATATAGGCAATATATAAGGCCTGTATTTTTTGTTCCCTTTTTGACGGATCGGGATCGTCGTCCTGGGCAAAGGCAACCGAAAAGCTACCGGTAAGGAACAGGAGAGAAAGTATAAGATGTTTCATGTTGTGTAAATTAATTGTTGGCTGACTGGTCTTTGATATTCAGCTCATTTAATAAATTATCCAGTGTTTTATCGTTAGTAATGTAATCCATTTCGTCGGGCAGGTTTTTACTGTCTGTAGCTGATGCTACCAGGGCTGCATTCACGTCTTCACCGCTTTGTTTCAGATAAGCTACTATATCTTCCTCGCTCACATCTGACAATGCTTCATCAAAATTAAGGTTAACAGCTATCTCTTCACCCATTGATTTTTCAGCCTGACGCTTATCCAGTATTGACATTACGCTTAATCCAAGCATACCGGTTATTACAGCTGCCACTGCATAATTGAAGAAAGATGACCGTTTCTTCATTATATAGACAGGTGCAGGTGTTGCGATTTTTGACTGTATGACAGCAGATAAAGTATTGAAATAATCCGCCGGAACCCTGTATGGGTTTATTTTTTTCAATGAATCCGGCAACAAGGACTGTTCACTTTGGCCAACCTCTTGTTTTATCCTGCCTGATATGGTATCCGGTAAGCTCTCAAAATAGGAAGGAGGAACATGGTAAACCTGCTTGTTTTTTACCGGTGCAAGTAAAGAAGATCCCTCAGTTTCTTCAGCCTCTGCCTGCCTGATCTTATCCATGATGCTTCCGGCAAGCCCATCAAAATACCCTTCCGGAACCGTTTGCCCTGGAATGGCAGCGAAAAACTGGTTGCTTACTTGTGCAGCTATATTCCCGGGCAAGGTTTCAAAATAACCAGCCGAAACGGTATAAACGTTTGATTTAGATATAGTTGCAACTAAAGCACTCAATTCTTTCAATTCACTTGATATGTGAGGGTCGTGAAGCATCAGATTATAGACTACTTTATACGGGTTTGGTTTAAGTATTCAAGATATATTCTTCAATTTTTTTAACGGCATGGTGATAACTGGCCTTAAGTGCTCCTTCACTGGTTTCCAGTATCCGGCTCATTTCTTCATATGGCATTTCATCATAATACCGGAGATTAAATACAGCCCGTTGTTTTTCCGGTAATTTTTCTATGGCCAGTTGTAATTTCCATTCCAGCTTGTTGGCATCAAAATGTTCATCGGCCTTAATTTTCCTGCTGATGGTACTTTCTTCATTATCCAGTGAAACAGCAGCCCTTTTTTTCTGTTGCTGAAGGAAAGTAAGGCTTTCGTTAGTGGCTATACGGTACAGCCAGGTGTATAACTGGCTGTCTTCCCTGAAATTATCCAGGCTTTTCCATACTTTGATAAACATGTTCTGCAGGATATCGTTGGCATCTTCATGTTCAACAACCATCCGGCGGATATGCCAGTATAATTTCTCCTGGTATTTTTTGATGATACGGGTAAATGCCTGTTCACGGGTTGCATCAACCCTGAATTGAAAAAGCAGTTCTTTGTCATCCAGATGTTCGGCCATAATTAAATTGAATGAACCAAAATTAAAAAAACCAATCGTAAGATTGGTTTTATTCTGAAAGGTTTAAGAAAGTTTTACTTTTTCCTGGAAATGGCTTTTTCTGCGGCAGCCACTATATGTGCGGCATCCAGTCCGTATTTCACCAGCAGTTCAGCCGGTTTCCCGCTTTCCCCAAAAGTATCGTCCGTACCTACATATTCAACCGGAACCGGGCAGTGCCGGGATGCAACCTGTGCTATACTATCACCCAAACCACCATAAATGTTGTGTTCTTCGGCAGTTACGGCACAACCTGTTTTCCTTATTGAAGCCAGCACTGCCTCTGTATCCAGCGGCTTGATGGTATGTATGTTGATGAGTTCTGTACTGATGCCTTTTTCTTCCAGTATTTTACCGGCTTCTATGGCCGTCCAAACCATATGCCCGCAGGCAAATATCGTTACTGCATTTCCATCCGTAATTTTCTGTGCCTTACCAATCACAAAATCTGATTCACTGGTGAATATCGGCCAAACCGGCCTTCCAAAGCGTAAATAAACCGGTCCTTCGTAATTAGCAATGGCCTTGGTAGCGGCTTTTGTCTGGTTATAATCGGCCGGCACAATAACGGTCATGCCCGGGAGCATTTTCATCATACCGATGTCTTCCAGTATCTGGTGCGTGGCGCCATCTTCTCCCAGGGTTAATCCGGCATGTGAGGCGCAAATCTTTACATTTTTTCCGCTGTAGGCAATACTTTGCCTGATCTGGTCGTACACCCTTCCGGTGCTGAAATTGGCAAAAGTGGTGGTAAATGGAATTTTCCCGCCGATGGTAAGCCCGGCTGCAATGCCCATCATATTGGCTTCTGCAATACCGCACTGGATAAACCTTTCGGGAAATTCTTTCATAAAACCGTTCAGCTTCAGCGAACCGGCCAGGTCTGCCGTTAGCGCAACAATATTGTTATTTTCCCTGGCGGCTTCCAGTATGCCGTCACCAAAACCGCTGCGGGTATCTTTATTGCCGGTTACTTCAATTTCTGTAAACATGTTTTTCTGTGTACTCATAAATATTGAATCAGTTAAGTTTTGCGTTTTTTGCTGAAAACAGGTTTTCATCCCTGTTTAATTTCAATTCCCAGTTCCAGGCGGTAATCATCATGTCTTCAAGCGAGAAAACCGGTTTCCAGCCAAGTACCTTTCTTGCTTTTTCATTATTGGCATAAATGGCTACCACGTCTCCGCGCCGGCGGGGCCCTGTTGTATAATTCAGTTTTACCTGGCTAACTTTCTCAAATGCCTGGATCACTTCCAGCACGCTGTAACCGTTTCCGCTTCCCAGGTTAAATACATCGCAATTGCCGCTATTCCTTTTTTCCAGCAGGTAATTCAATGCCAGCGTGTGTGCATGGGCGATATCAGACACATGAATATAATCCCTGATGCAGGAGCCGTCCCTGGTTGGGTAATCGGTACCATGAACCTTCATCTGCGGTAATTTGCCAATGGCGGTTTGGGTGATGGCAGGTACCAGGTTGGCCGGTTTACCGATAATCATCTCCCCGATATTGTTGGAAGGATGTGCGCCTACCGGGTTAAAGTACCTCAGTAAAACCGATTGCAGGCCATAAGCATTGGCAGCCTGCTGAACAATCTGCTCACCCATCTGTTTCGTGTAGCCGTAGGCGGAAGCAGCCGGTTTTAAAACGGTGTTTTCAGTTACAGGAACTTCATCGGGATTGCCATAAACGGTGCATGATGAACTGAATACAAAATTCGGTATGTTGAATTCTGCAGCGCATTTCAGGATATTGATGAGTGAATCAAGGTTGTTTTCGAAATACATCAGCGGGTTGAAAACAGATTCTCCAACCAGTTTATAAGCCGCAAAATGGATGATGCCGGCAATGTCCGGGTTTTCCTGGAAAACAGCATGGGTATCGTCAAAAATACAGAGGTCAATGGTGTAATTCTTTACTTTGATGCCGGTGATCAGTTCTACAGATTCCAGGATACTGGCGCTGCTGCGGCTGTTATTGTCAGCAGATATTACATGAAACCCGTTCTGTATCAGGTCAACAATGGTATGCGAACCGATATATCCGCACCCACCTGTTACCAATATCTTTTTCATCTGTACTTGTTATTCAAATTAGTTTTTAGAAAAGCAGCTTTGTACATATTGCAAAGAAAACAAAAAATCACTCAACGGATTGAGTGATTTTCATGAAATCGTAATTAATATGTTACAAAATAAGTTTCAGCAGGAAATAAATGGTTGCAGCGAGCAGGGCGCTAACGGGTATGGTAAGTATCCATGCCCATAACAGGTTAACGGTTACGCCCCATCTTACAGCCGATAAACGCCTGGTGGCGCCCACGCCAATGATAGATCCGGTGATGGTATGCGTAGTGCTAACAGGGATTTTAAGCGCCTCTGTTACAAATAAAGTGATGGCTCCGGCCGTTTCGGCAGCAACGCCTTCAAACGGCGTTACCTTGGTTATTTTGGTGCCCATTGTTTTAACAATCTTCCAACCGCCGCTCATGGTGCCAAGTGCAATGGCTGAATAACAGGAAAGCGGAACCCACCATACCATATTGTTGAGGCTGTACACCTGCGGATTATAAGCAATAAGTGCAGCCATGATGATGCCCATCACTTTTTGGGCATCGTTTCCGCCATGGCCGATACTGAAAGCAGCGGATGAAACCAATTGCAGCCGCTTAAACCAGGTATTGGCCCTGTTTGCATTCAGGCTGTTGAGGAACACGGTAAAGGAAGCCATGATAAGCAGGATTGAAGCCAGCAGAATCCATTTGAAATTCTTTGAATGAAAGATCACTTTCAGGATATAGGAATCATAATGGGTTTTTAATTTGGCCGGGCTGAATTCGAGGTTATAATAAAGGAATGTTCCAACCAGTATGAAGATAATCATTGCGATGATACGGGGCATCCAGCCTTTCCGGAACGAATGAATAAACCATAGCGAAATAATGAAGGCAATGATCATGCCTATCACCGGGGCCAGGAAAATAAAGATGATGGTTTTGATGATGGGTTCGGGATTTACAGAATGTATACCACCAAAAGCTATGGCAGCTCCTGAAAAGGCCCCTATCAGCGTATGGGATGAAGAAGAAGGGATGCCAAACCACCAGGTAAGCAGGTTCCAGAATATGGCAGCCACCAATCCCGAAAAAATAACCAGCAGCATATCATGCCCGTTTACCACATCTGTTTTAACCGTTTTGGCAATCGTATTGGCAACACCATGGTCTTTGAAGATAAAGAAAGCCACGAAATTGAACATGGCAGCCCATATTACGGCCTGTGCAGGTGTTAGCACTTTTGTAGAAACCACTGTGGCTATTGAGTTGGCCGCATCGTGAAAGCCATTGATATAATCAAAGATGAGGGCCAGTACAATGATGACAACGAGAAAAATCATAAGCTGCTGTTGATAACACGATTTACTAAAGTGAATAGATAATAGTCGTGTGGGTAGTTAATGATGCGTGTTATGTTAAGCGTATTTAACAATGATTGATTCAATTACATTGGCTGCGTCTTCACATTTGTCTGTTACAATTTCCATGATCTGGTATATCTCCCTTTTCTTGATCACTTCCTTGGCGTCGGGCTCGGTGGCAAAAAGCCTTTCTATGCTCATATCAAAAATATCATCTCCCTGGTTTTCTATACTGTTGATGGCTACCAGTGCATCAGTTATCTGGCGCATGTTTTTCATGTTACGCAGTTCGGTTACGGCTTTATGAATCTGCTGGCAGCCCAGGGCAATCAGGTCGCCCATTTTCTGTATACCGATATCATCCGGATTTACATGGTAGAAATTTATTTTTTTGGCTGATGCATATATATAATCGGCAATATCATCCAGCGCCGTAGCCAGGTAATGGATGTCTTCCCTGTCGAAAGGCGTTATGAAATTCTTTCCAAGCTCGGTGAAGATGCGGTGTGTGTATTCATCATTCACATGCTCCATCGCTTCCACTTCCTTGATAAGCCTGCCCCTTTTTTCAAAATCAGGTTCGTTTACAACCTCTTTCAGTTTTAAACCCATTTTAACCAGTTCTTCAGCCACATTTTCAAACAAGTGATAAAAAACCCTGTCTTTCGGCAAAAAAAACTTCAAAATCGTATTCATGCCCGCCATAGTGATAATTTTAACGGCAAAGGTTATTTAATGCCATATAATAATGAAGTAATTTACAATTGATAATGATTTGTTAACACAGAGGTAACATTTAATTGTTATTTCTTTGCCCGAAATTTCAATATGTACGGGAAAAAGCTAAAACTATTAGTCGCCTTGTTGCTGCTTTGCCACCTGTCTTTTGCCCAGTACCTGATGGATATGGTGGATACCACCAAAGAAACCGGGAGGGGTTTGCTCTCACTTTATAAAAAATTTGACCACTTACGAATCGGTGGTTATATCCAGCCCCAGTTCCAGGTTGCCGGTAGTAAAGGCACGAAAAATGTTGAAGGGGGCGATTTTTCAGCCAATGTCAGCAATCGGTTTATGCTCAGGCGTAGCCGGGTGCGTATAGACTATGTTCATTTTGAAGAAGGCAAAAAGCCCGGGGTTCAGTTCGTTTTCCAGTTTGATGCCAATGAAAGAGCTTTTACCGTTAGGGATGTATGGGGAAGGGTTTTTGAAAATAATTTTAAACTCATGTCCTTTACCATGGGAATGTTTGCCCGGCCTTTTGGGTTTGAGACCAACCTCAGCAGCAGCGACCGGGAAAGTCCGGAAAGGGGCCGGATGAACCAGTTGCTGATGAAAAGTGAACGCGACCTGGGTGCCATGATCAGCCTGGATTCCCGGAGACCCGGCTCAAAGCTGAAATATCTGAAAGTGGATCTGGGCCTGTTTAACGGGCAGGGTATTAATGCTTCCGGAGATTTTGACAATGTGAAGGATATCATCGGAAACATCAGCTTAAAACCCGTTCGTATCCGTAAAAGGATCATTTTTTCTGCCGGCGCATCAGTTTTGTATGGCGGCCTGATGCAGAATACAAAATATGTATACAGCACCGGTAAGGAACAGTCTGGCATTAAAGTACTGGTTGACTCTGCTGAGAGCAATTTGTACAAAACCTCTCCCAGGCATTATTTCGGGGCCAATGCACAACTGAAATATATAAATGCCAAAGGGCTTGCCACAGAACTGCGGGCCGAATTCATCGCAGGAAAACAGACAGGCACAGCCAATACTTCTGAAACACCGGTTGCGCTCATATCGGGTAGCGACGGGTTTCGCATCAGGGAATTTAACGGTGCATACCTGTACCTGTTACAGCACATCTTCACTAAAAAGCACCAGTTGCTGTTAAAGTATGACTGGTACGACCCCAACGCAAACATTTCGGGAAGGCAGTTAGGGCTAACCGGTAGTGGATTTACTGCAGCCGATATACGATTTAATACACTTGGTTTCGGTTACCTCAATTATCTTTCCGACAATATCAAACTGGTTGTTTATTATGCCCATACCCGGAACGAACAAACCAGCCTCCCCGGCTATACCGGCGACCTCAATGATGATGTCTTTACATTCAGGGTACAATTCAGGTTTTAATACGGTACATAACATTTACGTAACACAGGGGTAACATTTCGGTAACCTTCGCTTCACCTTATGGTAACACACTTAGTGTCTCTTTGCAGCAAATTAAAAGGGCATGGGCATAAGATCGTTATTATTAATCGTCATTGGTTTTAGTTTTTCTGCGTTACAGGCACAAACAGTTGCGCTTTTTGGCAAGATTGTAAACCAACGGAATGAATCATTAAGCGGTGTTTCGGTTAAGATCTTAGGTGCTTCCGGCGGAACTTCCACCAATGCAGAAGGTACATACCGGTTAACCTTAACGGCCGGTAAAAAATATACACTCGTCATTTCGGGTGTAGGGTATGCATCTAAAACCATTAGTGAAGTGGAAGTTCTTTCCAACCAGGAGAATGTACTGGACATCGTACTGGATGCCGTTTCAAAAAACCTTGATGCCGTTGTGGTGCAATCCGTTTCCAGGAGACAGGAAAATACAAACGCCCTCATAGCATTTCAGAAAAACAACAGTGCATTATCAAGCGGCCTTGCAGCAGATTTTATACGCCGTACACCCGACAAGAACACAGGGGAAGTGCTTCGCAGGGTTAGCGGAACATCTATCCAGGATAACAAGTTTGTGGTTGTAAGGGGTTTGAGCGACAGGTACAACGCTGCCTTCATTAACGGCGCTGCCCTGCCAAGCAGCGAACCAGATAAGAAAGCCTTTTCTTTTGATGTGATCCCTTCATCGTTGATTGATAACATCATCATCAACAAGACTGCCACACCGGATCTTACAGGTGAATTTGCGGGTGGCCTGGTTCAGATTCAGACCAAGGACATTCCTTCAAAAAATGAGTTAAGCGTTGGCGTTAGTTTTGGTTTCAATACACAATCCGTGTTCAGGGATTTTACGGCTAATGAAAGGGGGAATACCGATTTTCTGGGCTTCAGTGAAGGAAGGTCATTGCCTGCTGCCTATCCGCAGAAATACCTGGCATATGCATCCCTTCCCATATCGGAAAAAGAGGCCGTTTCCCGGTCATTCAGCAGCAGGTCGTACAATGAGGTGAAAACCACGGCAACCCCCATCCAGCAATACAATCTAACCTGGGCCAACGTGAAGCGGTTCAGGAACGGAAGCGCTTTCGGTTCTGTTATCGGTATCACTTACCGCAACAGCAAGCTGATATACAATGCAGAGAAAACGCTTTTTGAAAAAGGCGCCAACAGCCAGTATTTTTTTGATTACGATGATAAGCAGCATAAGTACAGTGTGAATACAGGTGGTGTTGTTAACCTGGCCTGGACCTATAAGAAACATAAGATCGCATTCAAGAACCTGTTCAACCAGTTGCTGGAAGATAATTATTATACAAGAACCGGTATCAATACAGAGAACCTGCAGGATGTGTCATTAAGGTCCAGCGTATTGAACCAGCGCAGCCTGTATTCCGCTCAACTGGAAGGAACACACGAACTTACTTCATCCGGTATCAGGTTTGCCTGGAACCTCAATTATGCCCTGAACCATAAAACACAACCCGACCTTCGGGTTCAGACATACGGCAAGTCGATCGGGGTTAATGAGCCATACCGCATAAACCTTCGGGGTAATAATACAAACCGTTTCTTCAGCGATTTACAGGATAAGTCATATGGATATAATGCATCCCTGAGCATCCCTTTCAAACTGGGAGCTTATAAGCAGATGCTTAAAGTGGGTGGTGCCGGGACAGTGAGGTTACGCGACTTCAAGGCACACATTTTCGGCTATACGGAACCGACAGACGCTTCCCTGGCCACACTGCCATTTGATGAAATTTTTAACGAGGCTAATATCCGTGAAGGAGGCTTTTTGATCAGCACCGACCTTCAGAACCCTTCAGACAAGTATTATGGGGTATCTGCTCTCAGTGCAGGGTATGTTATGTTTGACAACAAACTAAGTGAAAAGTTCCGGCTTGTATGGGGTTCCAGGTTTGAATTTTTTGAACAGTTCCTCAAATCAAACAAACAGGGAACAGATAAGGCCCAGGTGATAGATAGTGATAAATTTGACTTCCTGCCTTCTCTTAATATCACGTATAGCCCCAACAAAAAAACCAATTTCAGGTTAGCTGCTAGCCGTACATTGGCACGGCCCGAATTCAGGGAGATTGCCAATTTCGCTTTTTTCGATTTTGAACAGATAGCATCCATCACAGGTAACGATACGCTTAAGAGGAGCAGTGTTATCAATGCCGATATCAGGTATGAATACTACCCAAAAGCTGGAGAACTGTTGTCATTCGGAGTATTCTTTAAGAATTTTTCTGACCCGATTGAGCTCCGTTTGAATAGCGCAAGTGTGGCTACGAGGCGGCAATACCAGTTTCAGAATGCCGACAAGGCCAACCTGTACGGTTTTGAAGCTGAGTTCAGGAAAAGCCTCGGCTTTATGTCGGGCAGCGAAAATAGCCTGTTGAAGAATATTTACTTCAATGGAAATGTTTCAGTCATTTTTTCTGAAGTGAGCCTGGGTAACCTGGACGCAGCCGGAAATAAACTCCCGGCAACTACACGCCCTTTGCAGGGCCAGTCACCTTACCTGGTCAATGCCGGTTTTCAGTATGACGGGGAGAAGGGCACCAATATCTCATTGCTTTATAACCGCATCGGTCAGCGGTTGTCGCTGGTAGGCAATGCCGATTTTGGCGACATTTATGAAAAGCCACGTGACTTGCTTGATTTCCAGGTAAGCCGCAAAGTGCTGAAGAAAAAAGCTGAGATACGCCTTACCGTTAGTGATATCCTCAACCAGCGGGTAGCTACTTATGAGAACAGGGATACTAAAAAGTCTTACAGTGCTTCAGCAGACAGGTATTTCAGTAACTACCGGCCGGGAACCACCATTTCTATCGGATTCAATTACAATTTCAGTTTATAATTCATACAAATAAATTAAGTAAACACACAAATAAGCAAATATGAAAAAGATGCTCGCTTTAATGGCCTTATCTGCAACACTGGTAACTGGCTGTGTTAAAGTAGAAATTGATGATTCTGTAACCAACAACGGAGGGGGAAATACAGGTTTTGGAACCCTGCAGGAACAGATCATATCAACAAAGATACTTACAGGCAATATTAATGAAGTGGTAGAACTGCCTAAAGGGAAATACACTCTGAAAGGGTATGTTTTTGTAACAGAACGAGCCACTTTGCGTTTTGCAGCAGGTTCGGTTATTGTTAGCGATACCGTCCAAAAAGGGGCGCTGATTGTGGAACGCAACAGCAGGCTTTTTGCTGAAGGCACAGCCACAGAGCCAATCGTTTTCACATCCGGAAAATCGCCCGCCACAAGGGCTCCCGGCGACTGGGGCGGAATCGTATTGTTGGGTAATGCACCAACTAACCGCAGCACAGAGCCTATCATTGAAGGAGGAATCAACAGCAAATACGGTGGCACGGTAGTAGCCGATAACAGCGGCATCCTGAAATATGTACGTATAGAATTTGCAGGTATCGCGGCAGATCCGAATTCTGAAATTAATGGTTTAACCTGTGGTGGCGTAGGTAGCGGAACAACCCTTGAAAATATACAGGTATCTTATGGAAATGACGATGCCTATGAATTTTTTGGGGGTACGGTAAATGCAAAAAACCTGATTGCTTTTGCAACTGCCGATGACGATTTTGATTTTGATTTCGGGTTTGTGGGTAAACTCCAGTTTGGTATTTCACTTCGTGACCCGCTGTTTGTAGATGGCGGTGATGCAGGAAACGGTATCGAATGTGATAATGATGGTACCGGCACAACAGCTGCTCCACGCACCAGGCCGCAGTTAAGCAATTTTACTTTTTGCGGGCCTAACGGTGCCAGCGGAACGGCCGCCAACCATAATTTCAATACACGCTGGCGCAGGTCTACCCATTTCGTTTTGCGTAATTCTATCCTGATGGGTTACCAGAAAGGCGGGTTCCAGTTTGAAAGTGATTCAACGGCACAGGCCTATATCGACGGCCGTTCATCATTCCGCCATAACCTGGTACATGCTGTAACCGAACCATATAAAGTAGCCAGTACATCATTGATAAACGCTACAGATGTGAAAGCAAAAGCAGAAGGTGTTGACAGCAGTAAATCTTATGTAAATGCGGCAGACATCATGCTTCAGAACCCGTTCAACCTTACTGCTCCCGATTTTACGCCGAAGGCCGGAAGCCCTGCCACTGCAGCTAATGCAGCCAGTTTTTACGGATTGTCGGGTTTTACCAGCACTACCTATGTAGGTGCTGTAGGAACTACCAACTGGTTACAGGGCTGGACAAGCTTTACGCCAAAGACAAACGTATATTGATTATAAGGTATACATAAAATAGTGTTATAAGCCGCTTAATTTTGTAAGCGGCTTATTTTATATAAAAGAATATGAGGAAAGCATTTCTAATAGTGAACTGTATTTACTTAATAATCCTCAGTGCATGTGTAGAACAGCGGCAGGAACCAGTTGCCAGCCATGAGCAGCCAGCGGAAATCGTAATGCCTGCAGATGAAAAGACATCAATCTTGCAGGTAGATGAAAGGCTAGTAAAGGCCGACAGCCTTGTGATTGTATTTTATAAAGATCCGCATGGCCCCGATTCACTTCGTTATACCCGGTTTTATAAGCAGTTTTCCGTAACTGATACTTCCTTCATTCGCTTACTGATGAGCCAGCTTACCGGAAAAGCAACTAAACTGGAAAAAATGAGAAGCTGCAGAAGTGAGGGGAAGATTTGGTGCTTTTCCGGGGGGGATATCATTCAAACCATCTATTTTTCCAACTTCAGCCAGGAATGTAATTTCCTCTACATTATTAAACATGGTTTTTTTTATTATTCCCCATTGCTTCCAGGTTTTTCAAAAAGCCTGTATGCTTATAAGAAATATGCAAAAGAGCCACTCAATCAGCCTGTTGAGTAAGCAACAGCCTTAATATATTTCACCTAAGGCAATTCGATTTTCATTGCTTGTATAGTATATCCTTAACTTTTTTTTAAAAACTTAATATTAAATAATTGTTATCATTCGTTAACTTTAAAGTTGTGCACTTTACAAGTGAAAACTGCTGTTACCATATTATTTATTATTGCAATACAAGTATGTTGCACTCATCCTGTAAAGGCACAACCTGTTCAGCAGCACTTGCAGGTGGGCTTTTTTGGAGATACCCTCAAAATAGCTAACATCCCCGATCTCCAGGTGAACCTTCAGCAACCAGTTAATGAATCATCAGTAAAAAATTTTTATTCCGGATTACTTGCCAGGGATTTTCAATCAGTCGTTCAAACTTTATTGAAATACAAAAAGGAGAAAGAGTTAGATGACTGGTTATTTTACCAGCTTATCAGGAGGACTGCCCAGCAACTTAGCCCCAAATCTGATAACTATGAACGGTACACGATATATAAATGGTACTTATTGGTACAATGCGGATATAACGCACAGCTTGCATTTGTAAATGACAAACTACTGTTTTATGTGCAGAGCGATGAAAATATTTATGACATTCCCCTGTTTAACCTGGATGGAAAACAATTCGTTTGCCTGAATATCCATGATTTCGGAAAAATTGATTTTGAGAAAGACAAATTGCTGAAAGTGGACCTTCCCGTTTCCGGGGCCATACATTCCTTTTCTTACCGGGTAAAGCAGATTCCTGATTTTAATGTAGAAAGAATTGATGAAAAATTACTGGTGTTCAATTATGAAAATACAGAAGACCATTACAAGGTTAGATTCAATGCTAACCTGGAAAAGATGTTCAATAATTACCCTTCTGTGGATTTTGAAACCTATTTCAATATCCCACTCAGCAGGGTTACATATGGATCCCTGATTCCCGGGCTTAAGAAAAAACTGAGCCGTATGAAACAGGAGAAAGGGATTGATTACCTGATGCATTTCACCCGGCATGCATTCATGTTTCAGACAGACCAGGAAAATTTTGGAGTGGAGAAGCGCTTGTCACCAGAGCAAACACTGATAAATGAGAAAAGTGATTGTGATGACAGGGCCGCATTATTCTATTACCTGGTAAAGGAAATTTATAACCTGCCTATGATTGTACTGCTGTATCCATCACATGTTACTGTTGCGCTTGAATTGCAGAAACCTATTGGAACTCCCGTAGTTTATAAAGGAAGGAAGTTTTCAGTTTGTGAACCTACACCGCAAAGGGTTGACCTGCCTATCGGCCATTTAATGCCGGAGCTGGATGCAGTTGCCTACCAGGTGGCGTATGAATATATTCCTCCGGCCAATTAACACTCCTGCATCTTCGTATATACATTACCGGCATATTACCACACTCAATTATTAATAATTAGTTAACCCGGAAATTAGCAGATACCATGATTAATTATGCATCTTGCACCTGCATCTGACATGGCAAAAAGTTCTTCCTTAAGCAAATAGCAAGTTTTAATCATGCTTGAACCGGCAATATTCCTATTGCTGGTCTTTTTATTTTGATCATTGTTTTTCGCATTCAGGTTAAACTGACTGAAGAACCTAACAAATATATATCTACCGGAATTGCCGGTTTTTAAACAGATGGCTGGATAAATTCCTTGGCTTTATAAGCCGGGCGGAACCTGTAGGGCCGCCTTTTTTATTTTGGTAACATACGCTTAACCTTAGCATAACGGTATGATAAAACCGTCCCAATACCTTGCAACTTAAATAAACCCGTAGTGTATGAAAAAGGATATTGTTTCCAGGATTAAAAACAGGAAACCTTTTTTTATATCCTTTCTTGCTTTGCTGATTGCGGGCTTTATTTATCTGGGTTTTTCAACAGACGCTTCATTGGCGTTTCCGGTTTCAGGTCATTTCCCATTCCTGGTTAATGTGTTCCTTATCAATGTAACGTTTATGGGCGATACGGTTTTTGCTGTATGCCTGGCTTTGATAATGTTCTTTTTTTATAAAAGGAAAAGAGAGGGACTGGCCGTTTTCATATCATTTGCACTAACGGAAACAGCTGTCCAGTTTCATAAAAACCTGGGAGCATCATCTGCAGGCTGCCGCCTTTTTTTTGAAGACGGACAAACCCGGTTTTTCAATAATCCTGATTTAGCTGGTTTATATGCCGGTTCAATATCAGGACATACGGCTATCGCATTTGCATTAGCAACCGTGATGATGCTCATACTTAAGAATACTCGCTGGCAATTTCCTCTGCTGGCAGGAGCCGTATTGCTGGGTATTTCGAGGATGTATCTTGCCGGTCACTGGCTTTCGGATATTCTGATAGCCGCAGGTACCGGCACCATTTCGGGTTTGCTGGCCTATTGCCTGTCTTATGGCAGTTTAGCAATAACGAATAGACGAAAATATTTTATAAGGCTGTTGTACAGGAATGCGAAACCCGGGCATGCTGTTCAGCCTGTTCATGTGCAGTAAACCACTGCATAGTTTGAGCAGTATTGTGTACTGCCGGATAAAGCAGTCAATTCCTTTTACTCTCCAGTGTAAACCCAAACGTGCTTCCCACATCAATCTTGCTCCTTACATGTATGCTTTGCCCGTGTGCTTCAATAATATGTTTGCAGATGGAAAGCCCCAGGCCGCTGCCACCCACTTTACGGCTGCGGGCAAGGTCGGTGCGGTAAAACCTTTCAAATATCCGGCCCAGGTGCTCTTCTGCAATGCCTGCTCCGTCGTCGCTGATATCTATCAGCACCTGCTTTCCGTCAACATTATAAAAACTAGATTCAATGGTGCCATGCTGTTTGCCGTATTTAATGGCATTGTCTACCAGGTTAATGAACACCTGCCTGATCTTCTCTTTGTCGGCATAAACGGTGATGGGTAACTCACAACCTTTTTTGATGATGCATCTTATCTCCTTTTCATCCGATTTGATGGAAAGGGATTCATACACTTCTTTCAGCAGGTCCTGGATAACGAAATTCTGCATATTCAGTTCCTGTGTGCCGGTTTCCAGTTTGGTAATTTCATCCAGGTCGTCTACCAGGTTCACCATCCTGTCTATATTACGCGCTGCATTCTGTAGGAATTTGATATTGACAGCGTCATTGTGCAAAGCTCCGTTCAACAATGTATCCACATATCCCTGGATGGCAAAAATGGGCGTTTTCAGTTCATGGCTGAGGTTTTGCAGGAATTCTTTCCGGAAGCTTTCGTTCTGCTGAAGCATTTCTATTTCAGCTTTCCGCTGCCTGGCCCATGTTTCCACATCTTCCCTTACTTCGTCTATGCTTTTCTGTGGTAATATGTTCTTGTAATAAAATTCTTCCCTTTTGCTTGCTTTGGTCTGGGAGATGAGCTTATAAATAAGTTTTATTTTGCGGTAAATAAATGTCTGCAGTGTATACAGTATCAGCCCATAGCTTCCTATGAAAATAACCGCAAAGAAGAGCACCCCAATCCACCAAACAGGTTCAAAAAGCAGGATGCCAAGGGAAATCGGTACCGACAGTACCAAAGCGGTAAAGGCAGCCAACTGATGCGGTGTAAAGTTCTTCCTTGAAAGCATGAAAAAATGATTCTATGCAAGCTACATGCAAAAAGCCGAAATTACAGTAAGATCATGGTTATCAAACCTGGTTTTGGCTGTTGGGGGCTTGCCCATGTTGAAAATAGGTAAAAATGACCTGATCCGTTACATTTCAAATTTATATCCAACACCTTTCACGGTAGTGATGCAGTCGATACCCAGTTTCTGCCTGATCTTACGAATGTGTACATCAATAGTACGATCGCCAACGATCACTTCCGTTCCCCAGATCTGGTTCAGGATTTCATTCCTGAGGAAAACTTTTCCCGGCTTGGAGGCCAGCAACGAAAGCAGTTCAAATTCCTTGCGTGCCAAAACAATATCGGCATCTTTATATGTTACACTGTATTTTTCCCGGTTTATGAGCAGATCACCGATACGGATAGTTCCTGTTTCTTCCTTGTTAAGCCGCCGGAAAAGTGCATTTATCTTGCTTACCAGCACTTTGGGGCTTACCGGTTTGGTGAGGTAATCATCAGCACCTGTTTCCAGCCCTTTTATTTCGGTAGTTTCGTCACTTAACGCCGTGAGAAAAACAATCAGTGTTTGTTTGAAATCGGGAAGCATGCGCAGCATTTTGCAAACTTCAATCCCGTTTTTCCCGGGCATCATGATATCCAGGATGATGAGGTCGGGTTTAATCGCTTTGGCTTTTTCAAATGCTTCATCACCGTTTTTTGCCGTAGTAACATCATAGCCCTGTGCCTGCAGGTTAAATTCTATGATCTCCAGGATATCCGCTTCATCATCGGCAACCAATATTTTGTTTCCACTCGCCATAGTAAAAAATGTTTTGCAAAAGTACCTTATCAAATCCAGCAATCACTTCGTTAAATGAAAGTTATAATATTATTAAATTGTTAAGGCGGAAAGCCTCAATTACATAATATTAGCTGTGCATTCATGCCAAACAATAAAATTGCGCCATATTTGCAAAAGCGAACTGTGGACCGTACTTATTAAACGCAGGAAAAAAGAACTGGGCCTGATGAAATATATCTACTTATTCATACTTGTTGTATTGGCTTCAGCAGACGGTTATGCATTTAACGACACCACTGTTGTTAACATTCCCCTGCAGCGCAGGTATTTTCATGATAAGATAAGCAATGAGCAGAAACTTTTCGACAAGGCTGACGGGAAAGCCGATTCTTATATCCAGGTGGGTAAAAATGAACCGGTAAACCAGCATATTACTGATGCCCTTTTCAGGAAAGTAAAAGAACTTCAGCATTGGATTGAACTGAATAACGTAATACGCAACAACAATGACAAGATCCGTTACCTGGGCTATATTGAAAACATGCTGAAAACATTTCGCCTGGCATGGAAAAGGCGTGAAGTAAGCCCGGTGATCTTTCCTTCACTGATGGAATATTTTGAACAGGTAATCAAAGCTCAGGCAGATGGTAAATCGATGACCTCATTTCTTGAACCGGCACCGTATGATGTTGCCAGGATCATTACCGAAACATTTCAGGATAATGCCGGTTACCGGGAAGCCAAAGATCTTGTTTACCTGAAGTTTTGCAATAAGTATCCGGATAAGATTTTGCAAACACTAAAGCTTCATGTAAACAGTCCGTATGCCGACAGCCTGGTTGCAGTTGCTGCAAAAATAAATCCGGTACAATTGTATACGTATGCACAATCCGCTTCTTCTCCCGAAGAGAAACTGATACACAACAGCCAGGATAAGCTGGTGAAAACAGTAGCCCGGCTTAGCCAAACGCCCAATGCATTATTCTATTTTCCCTTCCTGGATGATATTTATAATGGAAGAAAAACAATGGATTCCATCAATAAATATATTGGGAAGAATGACAATGATTACGACAGTGTAGGGTATTACAAATTACTGGTTAAAACAGAGATTGAGTATTATAAGCGGATGGCTCCGCCACTGCGTGATACGCCCATAGCCATGTTTGGTGCAAATGGTTTGCGTGAAATGCTGAAAACAAAAGCATTGCAGCATTTTGTAACACCCATAAACATACTGCACGACCAATCGAACCTGGCCATCAGGATGAAGGCGATTGAACCGCTTACAGCAACGGAACTGTATTATATGATGGTATTGGGGGAAAACGACATTTATACCTCCAGCTACAAACACAGTTTTAGCAGGATGCTGCAACAGATGGGTGCAAAGCCAAGCGGCGATTCATTGTTGCTGCATGTACATTTTGATTTTTTCAGGAAGTTTATCAAAATGGCGGCCAACTACAATAAGCTGGACACATTTTTAAAGACCATGCCCTCCGATAAATCGCAACTATTGATGAAAGCGTTTGTTTCCAGGCTTGATAAGACAGGCAACCTGGAAGATGCTGTGGATGTGGCAGATGCTTACAGCAGTATCAGTGATATGGAACTGCAGCGCACGATTCTGAATTATGTGATTGAAAATGAAGAAAGCTGTATTGCTGAAAAAAATGATCGGGGTTCCATCATATACGGTTTACTGAAATCAATCTTCTTGTCGGCAGATAGTACCAATAAGATTGACCTCACCGATGTGCTGGGCATACCATCCATTTATGAAATTGACAACAAAGGGCTTCGCGATACTTCCGGAAAAATCATACAACAGGTATTCTGGTATGGCGATGAAGACGGTAAGATTTATTTTCCTGCATTCATCAATTCATTTTCTCCCAAAGAATGGAAAATAACGGCAAAGAAGGAATGGTATGAGATCAGTTCACTGAAAGGGAATGTTTGGATTTATGCAAACAGGCCGCTTGACAATGATGCCAACCTGGATGACAGCGCCCAGATACACCTGAACAATTACCTGGAAGAAAATGACCTGCATCCTTCCGTAATCGTTCACCGCGGGCACAGTTACTGGCTTCCGCGAACCATCAGGCGCATGCCGGGAGATGCAAAGATCGTAGTGCTGGGCTCTTGCGGCGGATACAAAAACCTGAACGATATTATTGACAGCAACCCGGACGCACATATCATTTCTACAAAAGAGATTGGTGCGGGGGAAATAAACAGGCCGATATCCAATTACCTCAACCAGGCATTTGAATCCGGTGCTTCCATTAGCTGGAAAAATATGTGGGCTTCACTAACCAGGTTATTTTCTGCAGACCCCAATAAGAAATTGCTGGAAAGCTGGGAAGATTATATTCCGCCCTATAAAAATCTCGGTGCCATTTTCATTAAGGCATACAACAAGAAAATGGAAAGCGAATAACCTGTCACTTACTGAAGATTTTCCCGGGATGTATTTGCAGAAGACGGTTGATTTTATCAATTTCTTTTGTCATCAGTTTTTTACTTGTTGCCATTGCGGGTAAAAATAATTTTTACATGATTCTGTGTACAAGTTAATTTTACAGCATGAGCAACGGGAACCCGTCAAAAAAGATTTTCAATTTCACATTGTTGCGAAGGGTTTTCAGGTTTGCCGCACCGTATAAGAAACGCTTTTACCTGTCGCTGATCCTTTCTGTTTGCCTGGCTGCCATGTCGCCCCTGAGGCCATTCCTGATTCAGGTAACTATTAACAATGGGCTTAACGGAAATGCCAATGCATCTTTCATCAACGGCCCCGGCGGATTTATTATTGAAATAACCATTATACAGATCGGGTTGCTGTTACTAGAAACCGTAACCCGTTTTTATTTCACGTTCAGTACCGCTTCTTTGGGGCAAAGTGTGGTGAAAGACCTGCGGGTATCAACGTACAACCGCATCCTTCACCTGAACCTGTCGCAATTTGACAAAACGCCAATCGGCACCTTAACCACACGCACCATCAATGATATTGAATCGGTGAATGATATTTTCAGTGATGGCCTTATTCCAATCATTGCTGATTTGCTTTCCATCATTGCGGTACTTGCCTATATGTTTTGGGTAGATCCAGTACTTACACTCATATGCCTGGTGCCATTCCCGTTTTTGATACTGGCAACGTATTTTTTTAAAGAAAGTGTAAATCATTCATTCATAAAAGTGCGCAATGCAGTAGCAGCGCTAAATGCATATGTGCAGGAGCATATCACTGGGATGTCGCTGGTACAGGTGTTTGCAGCCGAAAAACGGGAGCAGGATAAGTTCAGGGCCATCAATAAACAGCACCGTAATGCAAACATTAAAGCCATTTTTGCCTATTCGGTCTTTTTTCCGGTTGTTGAATTGGTATCAGCCCTTTCCATAGGATTACTGGTATGGTGGGCAGCCCGGGAATCCTTGCTAGTATCGCCTGAAAAAGCAGGCAATATCGGGGGAATCATTACATCTTTCATCCTTTGCCTAAACTTGTTATTCAGGCCGCTGCGGCTGATAGCCGACAAGTTCAATGTATTGCAGATGGGCATGATTGCCAGTGAACGCGTGTTTAAGGTGCTTGATAACAATGACAGCATGAACAGGGACGGAATGTATAAACCGGCTTCCATGCCGGGAGCGATTTCGTTTAAAGACGTATGGTTTGCTTATGATAACGACCAGTTTGTATTGAGAGGCATTTCATTTCAAATACCGGCAGGAAAAACGATAGCCATTGTTGGGCATACGGGAAGCGGCAAAACATCCATCATCAGCCTCATCAACAGGCTTTATTCGATACAAAAAGGAGAAATCCTGATTGATAATATGCCCATTGAACAGTATGACCTGGATTACCTTAGGTCGAGGATTGCTGTCGTTTTGCAGGATGTGTTCCTCTTCAGCGGTTCGGTTATTGATAATGTTACGCTGCGGAACCCGGATATAGACAGGTTGGAAGTAGAACAGGCAGCCAGGCTGATCGGAATACATGATTTTATCATGCGCCTTCCGGGCGGTTATGATTATAATGTTATGGAACGGGGCGCTACATTGTCGATGGGGCAGCGGCAATTATTATCGTTTGTACGGGCATTGTTGTATAACCCATCTGTTCTTATATTGGATGAAGCCACGTCATCCATTGATTCTGAAAGTGAAATGCTGATACAGCAGGCCATCGAAAAACTGATTGCAGGGCGTACTTCAATCATTATTGCCCACAGGCTCAGTACGATCCGTAAAGCAGACCAGATTATTGTGCTGGATAAGGGCCTGATTATTGAAACGGGCAACCATCAGCAATTACTTGCAAAAAACGGCCATTATTCCCAGTTGCATAAAATGCAGTTCAGCGAACAGGAAACGGATTAACCTGTTGATTTAATTACACGCAAATTTCAGATTTCAGCCCCATGCCCTTATCTTTGCGGCAAATTTGAGGAAAGATATGGCATCAAAGTGTATCAAAACAGTACTGGTAGCGGTTTTTAGCCTGAGTTTGCTGTTGTTTTCACCCGGGTTAAAAGCCCAGGAAAATGAGCATGGCGGCAATGAGGGCCATCATGAAGCCACAGAAGAAAAACTGGATCCGGCCAAGATCATCATGGACCATATCAAGGACGCTCATGAATTCCATTTTTTTACGGTAGGCCATTTCCATGCTACCATTCCATTGCCGGTGATCCTGTATTCTCCCACAAAGGGGGTTTCTGTGTTCTCTTCCAGCCGTTTTGGGCATGAAGGTGAACTGGAATATGAAGGGTATAAGATACATGAAGGCACTATTTCTGCGGTTGACGGTTCTGTAGTATATGATTTTTCACTAACCAAGAATGTGGTACAAATGATCCTGGCGCTCACCATCCTGGTGTTGCTGATGACAGGTATAGCCAGGAAATATAAGAAAGGCCTGGGTGTTACCAGTGCTCCCAAAGGCTGGCAGAATGCCATTGAGCCGGTTATTACGTTCGTTCGGGATGATGTAGCCAAACCAAACCTGGGTAAAAAATGGCAGAAATACCTGCCTTACCTGTTAACGGTATTCTTCTTCATCCTGATTAATAATATTTTCGGTTTAATTCCGGGTTCGGCCAATGTAACCGGTAATACTGCGTTTACGGCAGTGATGGGCATCATTTCAGCTGTAGTAATCCTGGCCAGTACCAATGGCCATTTCTGGGCACATATATTATGGCCTCCGGGCGTTCCTTTCCTTGTTAAGATTATCCTGATTCCGGTTGAACTGGCGGGTGTGCTGATTATTAAACCGGCGGCCCTTATCATACGTCTTTTTGCCAACATGGTGGCAGGTCATATCATTATTTTGAGTTTCATTTCACTGATATTCATTTTTGGCGCCATGAATAAAGGGGCAGGCTGGGGTTTTTCTCCGGTTTCCATCCTGTTTACGGTGTTCATTTATTTTATAGAAATACTGGTGGCATTTATACAGGCCTTCATATTTACCAATTTAACAGCGGTATTTATTGGCCAGGCATTTGAAGGTGAGCATGATCATGGTGAGGCGCACGGGCATTCAGACCACGCAGTGGCATAATTTGTATTTTATTTTTCACTTATAAAACAAGTATCATGACTTTGATGACTTTGTTAGCAGAAGTTGGTTTTTCCCACATGGGTGGAGCGATTGGCGCAGGCCTTGCAGCGATCGGAGCCGGTATCGGTATCGGACAGATCGGTAAAGGCGCTGTAGAAGCGATTGCCCGTCAGCCGGAAGCATCCAATGACATTCGTGCAAACATGATCCTGACAGCTGCATTTGTTGAGGGTGTTGCCCTTTTCGCAGTAATCGCAGGTTTATTGGCTGTATTGAAAGCCTGATGCACAACAACATTACTGCATCCGATGCACAGGGCGGAGGATGCAGTAATATTTTTAACCTGGAAATTCAAAAAAATCTTTAAATCTTAGATCTCAAATCATACATCTAAGATCATGCATCATAAATCATACATCATAAATCATAGATATTATGGATCTTTTATTACCACATTTGGGTTTGATAGTCTGGACCGTACTGGCATTCCTGGTTGTTTTATTCATCCTTAAGAAATATGCCTGGGGCGCCATCCTGAAAGGGTTGAACGAGCGTGAAGCCAATATTGCCAATTCCATTGCCACTGCTGATAAAGTAAAAGCTGAAATGGCAAACCTGAAAAGTGAAAACGAGGCCTTGCTGGCTGCTGCCCGTGAAGAAAGGGCTATCATGCTGAAAGAAGCAAAAGATATCAGGGATAAGATGATCAATGATGCAAAGGATGATGCCAAAACACAGGCAACTAAAATCATTACAGATGCTCATGCTTCTATCCACAACCAGAAAATGGCAGCTTTAACTGATATTAAAAATGAAGTAGGTAAAATGGTGATTGAGATCAGCGAAAAGATCCTTAAAAAGGAATTATCTAATAAAGCGGAGCAGGAAACCTATATCAGGAAGCTAGCTGAAGACATCAAATTGAATTAATGGCAGGCTGGCAGCTATTAACCGTTGCCGGAATTAAGTTACCGGGCATCATGTTTAATATGCCGGCAGTATCAGCTAAAAGCAAAAACAATGAATAATCCAAGATTAGCGGGCAGGTATGCAAAAAGTTTGCTTGACCTGGCCATTGAGCAAAATAAACTGGAAGAGGTAAACAGCGACATCAGGTTATTGAAAGCAATCAATAAAAGCAATCCGGATTTTGTGGCGGTTTTAAAAAGTCCGGTCATCAATGCCGATAAGAAAGAAAAGATGATCGGTTCCATCATCAATGGAAGGGTAAGCCAGGTAACATTCCTGTTTATACAGTTGCTGGTGCGCAAGAAGCGGGAAAGTAACCTGCCTGAAATAGTGAAGGCGTTTATAGAACAATATAACAAGCTTAAAGATATCCATCATATAAAGCTTACTTCAGCTTTTCCTTTAAGCGCTGAGGCGGAACAGGTTATTATTGACAAGGTACGCAACAATACATCAATCAGGCAGATTGAACTGGAATCGGTAGTAGATGAAGATATCATTGGCGGATTTAAACTGGAAGTGGGAGGAAAGCTGGTAGATGCAAGCATTTTACGTGATTTGAATGATGTGAGAAAGCAATTCCGGAATAACGAATATATTCACCAGATACGTTGAATAATATAAAGTTTTTAATGAAAAGCCCTGTTAAGCGGGGCTTTTGTTATTTTACCCCTATGTATTTTATAAAAACTATTAAGAAAGTTTAAGGAAACGTAAACAGGAAAAGATGACATCTTTTTTAAAGGCCACAGAACCCCTTTCAATAAAGGGTTTTAGCATAAAGTTGGAAGATGAGATCTTATTTATTCGAAGTAAAGTTTCTTTTACATGAGCTGTATCGCAAAAAAGAAATACATTATTAATAATAGCAATATTTAAGATGACATCTTTTTTTAAGATTACAGAACCCTTGTTCGTAAAGGGTTTTAGCAGATAATTGAAAGAAGACATCTTAATAAGGTAAACTTTATTACCAGCTAATACAGGTACTATCAAAGAACGGTTTACCAGGCCAACATGCAAATTGGCAGAGTATTATTGCGTGTAGGGATTTTGGCGAGTGTGCCAATTAGTTGTGCATAGGAAGTTGAAAGAAAAGGAGTAATTATTATTTAAAATAACCGGCATTACAAATTGCATCACTTCACTTCCTGCATTTCCACAAGTCGTTTATAAAAACCGTTCTGGCTTATCAGGCTGTCGTGCGTTCCCCTTTCAACGATTTCCCCTTTCTGTAAAACGATAATTTCATCGGCATGCCTGATGGTGCTCAGCCTGTGTGCGATTACAATGGAAGTGCGGTTATTCATCAGGTTATTGATGGCATCCTGTACCAGCCTTTCGCTTTCTGTATCCAGGGATGAAGTTGCTTCATCAAGAATGAGTATAGGCGGGTTTTTGAGTACCGCCCTGGCAATGGTCATACGCTGTCTTTCACCGCCGCTGAGTTTAAGGCCACGGTCGCCGATATTGGTGTTATAGCCATTCTCTTTGCTTTTTATAAAACCGGCAGCGTTGGCAATGGTGGCTGCCTGCTCAATTTCATCCATGGTTGCATTTTCTTTTCCCAGGGCTATGTTATTAGCAATACTGTCGTTGAACAGGATGGCCTCCTGTGTTACAATACCCATTTGGTTGCGGATGGAATGCAGTGTATAGTTTTTGATATTAACCCCGTCTATCAGCACTTCGCCTTCCGTGGCGTCGATAAAGCGTGGAATGAGATCGGCCAGGGTGCTTTTTCCGGCACCGCTGCTGCCTACCAGCGCTATCGTCTTTCCCTTACCGATAGTAAGGTTGATGTTTTTCAACACCAACTTGTCTTCATAAGAGAAACTTACATTTTTTAGTTCGACGGAATGCGAAAATTCCTTCAATTCCTTTGCATCCGGTATCTCCCGGATGTCAACCGCTTCGTTTATCAGGTTTTCGATGCGCTCAATGCTTGCAGCTCCTTTCTGAATATTATATGATGCGCTGGATAATGATTTTAATGGTTGTATAAGTTGTGTGAATATGGCAATATATGCCAGGAAATCGCCGGCATTTAAAGTGAAAGACTTATCACCACTGAGCACCAGCCTGCCACCATACCATAATATGCACAGTACTGCAGTAACGCCCAATGCCTCAGAAACAGGCGATGCCAGGTCGCGGCGCCGGTTGGCCCTGTTCTTTAAATTGAACATGGTTTCATTTTCCTGTTCAAATTTGTTACGTATCTTCTTTTCCGCATTAAAAGCCTTGATAATGCGTATGCCTCCCAGGGTTTCTTCGATGGTTGAAAATAAGATGCCATATTGCTGCAACACCTGTTTATTTTCCTTTTTCAGCGAACGCCCGATTCTGCCAAGTATAAAACCGGCGATGGGTAAAAAGATAACAAGGAACAGCGTTAACTGCGGGCTTAGGATGACCATGTATATAAAAAACAGCAGGATGGTAATCGGTTCGCGGAAAACACTTTCAAGTACGCTCACCGTAGACCCTTCCACATCACCCAGGTCGTTAGACAGCTTGCTCATGATATCGCCTTTACGCTGTTCGTTGAAATAACCTATCGGCAACTGCAGGATCTTTGCATACATGTTGCTGCGCATATCGTTTAGGATACGGTTACGGATTGGGTTTAAAAAATACATACTCAGGTATGCAAACAGGTTTTTAAGGATGATGGCAATAAACACCACCACGCATATGAGGATAAGGGCTTTTATATTGCCTCCCGGCTCATTGATCAGTTCATACAACCATTCCTTGAAATAATTCACCGGGTTTACCCTGCTGAAGAAACCGCTGCCCGTTACCGCCTTAAATGCAATTCCCTGATTGAAAATAAGCATGAGAAACGGGCTCAGCAGACCAAGCGACAATACCCCGAATATGGCCGATAGTATATTGAATCCAAAATAACTGAACACCAGCCTGGGATATTTCTTGATATAACGGAAAATGCTGCCTAAACTCTTCATGAATGGTTGTAAATATAAAAGCTGATAAAACCCTGCAAAGTAACTACTTTTACAGGTATTAAACGAGAAACCTATGTTGGAAGGCAAACGACAAAAACAAGTGGCATCAGTTTTGGAAAAGGAACTGAACGACATTTTCCAGCGGCTGGGCCTTTCTATGATGGATGGGGGTATGATTTCCATATCATCGGTAAAGATTACACCCGACCTGTTTGATGCCAGGATTTATCTTAGTTTTTTTAAGGTGAAGGATCCGGTAGAAGCACTAAAATCAATCAATGATAAAAGCTGGGAAATAAAAAGGGAACTTACCACAAGGGTAAGGCACCAGTTGCGTTCCATGCCACAGCTTACCTTTTATATTGATGACACGCTTGAATATGTTGACAAGATGGAACAACTGTTCAAAGAAATTAAAGTACAGGACGAAAAGAACAAACCAAAACCCTGAACAGGATCATGTACCTCCATTTTGCCTGGCGCTATTTTAAAGGAAAAAAATCTGCCAATGCCATTAATATCATTTCCTGGGTAACTACCGGTGTTATAGCATTTGCAACCTGCTGCCAGGTATTGGTACTAAGTGTTTTTAATGGTTTTGAAGGGTTGGTGCGGTCATTGTATTCATCCTTTTATTCCGATCTTAAAATTTTACCTGCAAAAGGGAAAACGATACTGCTTTCCCCAGCACAGATTCAACTGGTAAAACAGCATCCAGCTATAAGCAGCTTATCGCTGATAGCCGAAGAAAAAGCCCTGCTAAAAAATGGCGATGCACAATCTGTAGTAAATATCAAAGGTGTTGACGATAATTTCAGCAGGGTAAGCGGTGTGCCATCAAAACTTACTAAAGGTTCATTTAAAACCGGAACAGCAGAACATCCGGAACTGGTGATTGGTGCAGGCGTTCAGTATGCAGCCGGAATTACAGTTGCTGAAGCATTTGCCCCGGACATGCTTACCATCATCCTTCCTAAAAAAACGGCTGTTCAAGCTGATCCCTATCAATCGTTAAGCGAGGGAAACGCTACAGCCAGCGCTGTTTTCGCCATCCAGGAAGATTTCGACAATAAATATGCTATCACCAATATCGGTTTTGTAAAACAGCAGATGGGATTAGGAGAACATGAATATACGGCTGCGGAAATTAAATTAAAGGATGTTTCTGAAACACAGCAGGCACAGGAAGCTTTACAGCAACTTCTTGGAATCAATTACCAGGTAAAAACCAAATACGAGCAGAACAGCAACCTGTACAATACCATGAAGCTGGAGAAATGGGCTATATATGCGGTACTCACCCTTATATTAATCATTGCCGCTTTCAATATGGTGAGTGCTTTAACCATGCTGGTGCTGGAAAAAAAACAGGACATTGCAATCCTGAAAAGTATGGGGAGCCCTTCATCCATGATAAGAAGAATATTCTTGTCGGAAGGGTTGCTGCTGGCAAGTATTGGCGCTGTTACCGGAATAAGCCTTGCAATCATTATTTGTTTGCTGCAGGTAAAATACAAACTGATCAAATTGCAGGGAGGAACATTTTTAATAGATTATTTTCCGGTGAAACTGGTAGCTACCGATTTCTTACTGGTAGCAGGAACAGCTATGGCAATTGCTATTCTGGCAAGCTGGTTTCCGGCATTTAAGGCATCCCGTCAACCGGTTGAATTGAGGTAGTTTAAAACAGGTTGAAGTAAAAGGTAAAATGTACTTCAAACAACCGAAAAAGTACACTCAATCTCCAAATCATCCAATCTCCAAATCAAACAATCAATAATCTCCCAATGTTTCAGGTAATTGCTCAAGCGCTTTTTTCAACTGTTCATCATTAGGTGCAATACCATGCCATTCGTGGCTTCCTTCCATAAAATCCACGCCTTTCCCCATAGATGTTTTCATCAGTATTACAACCGGTTTTCCTTTCCCGGTAAGTGATTTGGCTTTTTCCAGCCCGGCTACAACTGCTTCCATATCATTTCCCTCCATTTCCATGGTTGTCCATCCAAAAGCTTCAAATTTAGCCTGAAGGTTCCCCAGGCTCATTACTTTATCGGTTGGGCCGTCTATCTGTTGGCCGTTGTAGTCGATAGTGGCAACCAGGTTGTCCACTTGTTTATGGGCAGCAAACATGATAGCTTCCCAGTTTTGTCCTTCATTAAGTTCTCCGTCACCGTGCAGCGAATACACTATCCTATCGTCGTTGTTCAGTTTTTTGGTTAAGGCAGCACCAACGGCTACACTCATACCCTGACCGAGTGAACCACTGGCGATTCTTACGCCCGGTAATCCTTCATGGGTTGTTGGATGCCCTTGTAAACGGGTATTTATTTTTCTGAAAGTGGATAATTCTGAGATGGGGAAATAGCCGCTCCTGGCAAGCACACTGTAATAAAGGGGAGATATATGCCCGTTGCTTAGGAAAAAGAGGTCTTCATTTTTCCCATCCATGGTAAAATTGGTATCATGCTTCATTACCCTGAAGTATAAAGCAGTCAGAAATTCGGTACAACCGAGTGATCCGCCCGGGTGTCCGCTCTGTACTGCATGTACCATCCGTACAATATCCCTTCTAACCTGGGTGGCAATATCTGTAAGCTCACTCATATTATATAAATTACTGTTATTAAGTAGATTTAATACGGCTGCAAACCTACTTAATTCAATTCAGGATTAACAAAAAAACTATTCACCGGTGCACAATAATAACCCCTGTAAACAGCGTTACCAGTGGAGCATTTTGCACGGAATGCATGTTTTGCCATAAAATACCCATTTGTGGGTAATTTTTATAAATGTTGATATTAAAATTCTTTCTGCAAAACATATTTGATACTTTTGTGACAACTGATGCTTTAAATCTATTGCATGGATAATATCTTAATAAGTGCAGCCCTATCGTTTCTGATAACATTTTTCGCCATCCCTGTTATTATCCAGGTTGCAAAGAATAAGAAACTATTTGATGAACCGGATGAACGGAAAGTGCATAAAGCGGTAATTCCAACATTGGGCGGCCTGGGTATTTTTGCCGGATTTATTGTAGCAACGCTGATGGGGGTTCCAATGGGAATCACCTCTGAATTACAATACATTGCAGCAGCCAGTATCGTTATTTTCTTCCTGGGGATGAAAGATGATATCCTGGTTTTGTCGGCCAGTAAAAAATTTATCGGCCAGTTGATTGCAGCCGGCATATTGATAAAGTTTGCCGGGGTACAGATTACGAGTATGCATGGTTTTTTGGGAATTCATGAAATACCTCATTATGCCAGTATCGCCCTTTCTTTTTTCACCATCATAGTGATAACCAATTCATTTAACCTGATAGATGGTATTGACGGACTGGCAGGTAGCCTGGGCTTGCTTACTACGTTCCTGTTTGGAGCCTATTTTTATTATATTGGCCATATTGAATATGCAGTTATTGCATTTGCGCTTTCGGGCAGCCTTGTCAGCTTCCTGATTTACAATTTTTCACCAGCCAAGATATTTATGGGCGACACAGGATCACTCCTGCTGGGCCTGATCAACTCCATACTGGTTATTAAATTCATCAATTTATCAAGCAGCCCGGCTGTGGCCTTACCCCTGGCAGCAGCACCGGCAATCGGTATCGCAATTTTAATGATACCCTTGTTTGACACCCTGCGTGTATTTGGATTGCGTATCGTTGATGGCCGTTCGCCATTTAGTCCCGACAGGACACATGTTCATCATTTTCTCCTCGATATCGGCTTTTCTCACCGCAGGATTACCATATTATGTGTGGTGCTTAACTGCATCTTTATTGGAATTGCAGTTGGCCTCCGTAACCTGGGAACCACCTCTGTGATTGGGATATTACTCGTAACAGGCCTGTTATTCATCGGCATCATATATTACCTGCGGCAGAAGAACAAACCTGTTTCGGTAAACGACCTGGTTGAAAATGAAGTGAGAAAATCGCACAAAATACTCTCTTTTACTCCTGAAACGGTTGAAGTGGAATAATACCTGCTTCTTTTTATTTTCCCCTTAACAGGCTGCATAAAAATCCGGCTATAAGTAATAGTAGTTTTTTATAGCTTTGCATCCAATTTAACACATTATGGAAGTAGATTTAAACAAATTACTGGCAGATACGGAATCGGCCATGAGAAAAGCAATTAGCCACCTGGAAGCCGAACTGGTAAAGATCCGTGCAGGTAAGGCAAGCCCCGCTATGCTGGAAGGGATCATGGTTGAATATTACGGTAATCCTACAGCCATCAACCAGGTGGCGAATGTTTCGGCACTGGATGCCCGGACCATATCTGTACAGCCATGGGAAAAAAATATGCTCCAGCCAATAGAACGTGCCATCATTGCTGCCAATATAGGAATCAACCCGCAGAACGATGGCAACATCATCCGGTTATATCTTCCGCCGCTTACCGAAGAGCGAAGGAAAGAAATGGTGAAAAAATGCAATGGCGAAGGAGAGCATGCAAAAGTTTCTATCAGGAATATCCGCAGGGACAGCATTGAGCACATAAAAAAATTCCAGAAAGATGGGTTGAGCGAAGATGCGGCAAAAGACGCTGAATCAGATGTTCAGGGTATTACAGACAGGTTCATTTCCCTGGTGGAAAAGCACCTGGAAGCAAAGGAAAAAGAGATCATGGTCGTTTAATTTCTTTCGGTAACAGGGTATATCGTTTTGTCATTTTCGGATAAAGCTAACCGTTACCACATACCAATTTATTCAACAAATTTTACGGCATGCAGATTCTACCTGTACAGGATGAAGCGGGCGAACGGCTCTTTATTAAAGTGCCTTTGTCAATTTATAAGGATGACCCAAACTGGATAAGGCCGCTTGACAAGGATATCAGGGAAGTGTTTGACAGGAATAAGAACAAGGCCTACAGGTTTGGCGAAACAATCCGTTGGGTTCTACAGGATGATAAAGGAAACCTTATCGGCCGTATTGCAGCTTTTGTAAACAAGAAATACAAAAACAAGGGTGATGATGTTCCTGTTGGCGGCATCGGATTTTTTGAGTGCATCAACGAACAGGCTGCCGCGGACCTGTTGATTGACAATGCCCGGCACTGGCTCATCGGCAAAGGAATGGAGGCGATGGACGGGCCAATAAATTTTGGGGAACGCGACAGGTGGTGGGGCATGATTACAGAAGGATTTCATGAGCCTTTATATTGTATGAATTATAATCCGCCGTATTATGTAAAGCTTTTTGAAAATTATGGGTTCAGGGTGTTCTATAACCAGGTATGTTTTGGGTTGGATGCACATAAAAAAATAGCCCAGAAAGTAATTGACAGGCATAAAGTTTTATCTGCTAATCCCGATATTGGTTTCAGTACCATCAAAAAAGATAACCTGGATAAATATGCAGGTGATTTTGTGGAAGTATACAATAAAGCATGGGCCGGACATGGGGGATTGAAACAACTTACGAAAGAACAGGTTTTAATCATGTTCAGGAAAATGAAACCGGTTATGGATGAGAATATTGTATACTTTGCTTATCATAAAGGAGTGGCCATTTCCATGTTTATCAATCTGCCGGATATTAACCAGTATTTCAAGCACCTGGACGGAAAATTCGGGCTGTTGCAAAAACTGGAATTTGTTTGGCGGCAACGGTTCAGGAAAACAAAGAAATTTGTAGGGATGGTATTTGGTACAGTACCCGAATGGCAGGGCAAGGGGATCGATTCATTCATAATAGGTGAATGCGCCAGGATCGTTCAGGTAAACCCGCCACTATATAAAGATTTTGAAATGCAATGGATTGGCGACTTCAATACCAAAATGCTGAACGTAGCTGAAAGCCTGGGCGAAACATTCAGAAGCAGGCAGTTAACAACATTCCGGTACCTGTTCGACAGGACAAAAGAATTTCACAGGCACCCGATGATAAGCTGAATTAACCCCCGGAAATAGTATTTATTGAATTAAATTTGCTGTGAGAAAAACGGTTTTATTACAGCACATTTTTTTATGGATAATTTTATTGTTTCAGCCAGGAAATACAGGCCCCAGAATTTCAGTACGGTTATCGGGCAGGCGCATATAACTACCACACTTAAAAACGCCATCAACAATAACCAGCTTGCCCATGCATTCCTTTTTTGCGGACCGCGTGGAGTGGGTAAAACAACCTGTGCCCGCATACTGGCAAAAACAATCAACTGCGAAAACCGTACAAAGGAAGGCGAAGCCTGCAATAGCTGTAACAGTTGTGTGTCATTCGACAATGGTATCTCTATGAACATCCATGAACTGGATGCAGCCAGCAACAATTCGGTGGAGGATATCAGGACGCTGGTAGACCAGGTACGCTTTGCACCGCAGGCGGGTAAATACAAAGTGTATATCGTGGATGAGGTTCATATGCTTAGCCAGGCGGCATTCAATGCATTCTTAAAAACGCTGGAAGAGCCGCCGCATTTTGCCATATTCATCCTGGCTACCACCGAAAAGCATAAAATTCTGCCAACCATACTCAGCAGGTGCCAGATATTCGATTTTAAGCGTATAACCATCAACGATACCATCAGCCACCTGCAGGAAATCTGCGACAAAGAAGATATTACGGCTGAAAAAGCGGGCCTGCATGTGATTGCGCAGAAGAGCGAAGGTTGTATGCGGGATGCCCTGAGCATACTTGACAAAATAGCCAGTTTCACCGGAGGCAAAATTGATTATGCGAACACCCTGGAACACCTGAATATCCTGGATGAAGATTATTATTTCAGGCTGATGGATCATTTGCAGCAGCAACAGCTTGCCGAGGCGTTACTGCTATTTGATGAAATAAACCAGAAGGGATTTGAAGGAGATACTTTCCTGGAAGGATTTGCTGAATTCACCAGGAACCTTCTGATAAGCAGGGATGTGAAAGCCTCGGGTTTACTTGAAGTGGCGGATGATTTCCGTGAAAAATATTTACAGGTCGCACAGCAGGTTGCTACCGGATGGTTAATAGCATCGCTTAATTTATTGAGCGATGCCAACATAGGGTACAGGCAAAGCCGGAATAAGCGCCTTTTTGTGGAAATGGTACTCATCAAATTAAATTACCTTAACCAGGCTATACAACTTGTTTCAGAAGACCTGCAAACCGGAAAAAAAAAACTGACTGATCAGTCTAAAGTGCTTTCGTTCCGGGCATTGCCGGTAATACTGACCAGGGAACAGGCTCCTGCAGTTAAACAGGTCATTAAGCAGCCGGAACAGGAAGCACGCTTGATTATAGAAAGGTCCGTACCTGTTACTGATGTGCAGGCGTCCGTTACCGTTAGCACAATACCCGTAACCGGAAAATCATCAAACAGGCTTGGCTCGTTAGAAAAAATAAGGAACCAGGTGATCCAGGAAAGGAATGCCGGAAATAACAGTAAACAAGTTACTGAAGAAACGTTGCGTGAAGCCTGGGAAGCATTTATTGAAAAGCTTTCACATAGGAAAAATCATTCGGCTGTTACCAATTTCAGGATGGCAGACCTGCAAGTGGTGGATAACAATAGTTTTGATATCATCACTAACAGCAATATGCACCAGAAATTCATTGAAGCTGAGCGGTCAGACCTTATCCATTTCATGCAGGCATACTTTAATAACCGGTTTCTTACTTACCAGTTGATACTGGTTGAAAAGGAAACAACTTCCGAAACAACCGGCCAACCGCTCACAACCAAACAACAATATCAAAAACTGTCGGAAGAATATCCCATGATCAAAGAACTGCGGGATCGTTTGAAACTTGACCTGGATTTTTAATCCAAAGCAGGTTATTAACAAAACCACTTGTATTTAGCCTGTTTTCCAGCTTAGTATAAGGAATCTCCAAAAGCCAACTGCTGAAAATCTGGTATCATTATTCCTGTTTTTACATTAATTTCGGGCTTCCATCATTAATACGTAAAGAAAATAATATATATGGCAGAAGTGATACGAATGCCCAGGATGAGTGATACTATGACAGAAGCGGTTATAGTGGGTTGGAATAAGAAAGTGGGCGACAAGGTTAAGGCCGGTGATGTACTGGCTGAAGTGGAGACAGACAAGGCTACTATGGAACTGGAAAGTTACAATGAAGGAACGTTACTCTATATAGGAGTGGATAAAGGCAAATCGGTTTTGGTTGATGCAGTTATTGCCATAGTAGGTAAAGAAGGAGAAGATTATAAACCATTACTGGCCGTTTCAGGAACTCCTGGAAATACTTCAGTTGCAACAGTTGCCAGTGATTCAACTTCAGCTGCAAAGGCTGCACCCGCTGCATCGGTTACATTACCGGCAGGAGCTAAAGAAATAAGGATGCCACTGCTGAGTGATACCATGACAGAAGGGAAAATTGTAGCCTGGAACAAAAAACTGGGTGATAAGGTTAAAGCAGATGATGCACTGGCTGAAGTGGAAACAGACAAAGCAACCATGGAAGTGGTGGGATATGAAGACGGAACGCTTTTATATATTGGTGTGGAAGCCGGTAAAGCGGCAAAAGTGAATGATATTATTGCCATAGTTGGTAAAGCAGGAACAGACGTAAGTGCTTATGTGGCAGCAGAAAAATCCGGCCTCAATGCAACAGCATCAGCTACTGCAGTAAGCACCGGAGCTGCTGCAACAACTGAAATAATTTCTGGCAATAACCAGGCTGCTGGGCAAACTAACGGAAGGATAAAAGCTTCGCCTTTGGCAAAAAAACTGGCGGCGGAAAAGGGAATTGACCTGTCGAGGATTAATGGTACAGGAGACGGTGGCCGTGTAACCAAGAAAGATGTGGATGATTATAATCCTGCTACGGCAACTGTTCCGGTTTCGGCTCCTGTATCGGAAGTTAAACCAGCACCAGCTGCAATTAGTACTGTAGATGCATTACCGGTTGCTGCATATACAGGATCTACCGAAGAAGGATATACAGATATTTCACTAACGCAGATGCGTAAGGTTATTGCGCGCCGCCTTGGAGAAAGTAAATTCAGCGCACCACATTTTTATCTTACGATGGAGATAAACATGGACAATGCGATTATAGCCCGCAATGCCATGAATGCCACAAGCCCGGTGAAAATATCATTCAACGACCTGATTATAAAAGCATGTGCCACAGCCCTGCGCCAGCATCCTGATGTGAATAGCAGCTGGATAACTTCTGCGAATGGCGAGGGTGATTTTATAAGGAGGAACCACCATATACATATCGGTTCTGCCTTAGCGCTTCCAGAAGGCCTGATTGTACCGGTAATAAAATTTGCAGACCAGAAAACACTTTCACAAATAGCATCAGACGCTAAACAGTTATATGCAAAGGCCCGGGATAAAAAATTGCAGCCAAATGAGTTCAGTGGAAATACATTTACCATTTCCAACCTGGGTATGATGGATATTGAAGCATTCACTGCCATTATCAATCCGCCCGACAGCTGCATCCTGGCAGTAGGAAGTATCCGGGAAGTAGTGGTAAGGAAAAGCGGGGTTTTTGATGTGGCTAACGTGATGAAGGTTACGCTGAGTTGTGATCACAGGAGTGTTGACGGTGCAGTGGGGGCCGCTTTTCTGCAAACCGTAAAGAAATACCTGGAGAACCCGGTTACCATGCTTGTATAGTGTGAGTGAAACAGATTCATTAACCGGTGTTTATACCGGTTTTTTTTATAGTAAAAATTTATTTTCATAAAATATTGAAAATTCAGAAATAAAGTATATATTTGCCTCAGAAAAATATAATGCACATGAAACTAACGGAAGCGAAACAACAATTTATCAGCAGTTGGGGAGCGTTTGGTACGCAATGGGGCATAAACCGCACGATGGCGCAGATACATGCATTGTTACTGGTTAGTCCACATCCGCTTACCCAGGATGACATGATGGAGCAGTTAAGTATCAGCCGGGGCAATGTGAATATGAACATCCGTGACCTGGTTAGCTGGAACCTGGTAGAGAGGGTAATCGTTTCCGGTGAACGGAAAGAGTATTTTACAGCAGAGAAAGATATCTGGAAAGTAGCTACGCAGATCATTCGGGAACGTAAGAAAAGGGAACTTGACCCGATGCTGAAATTACTTTCGCAACTTGAACAGGTTGACGGTGATAAAAAAGACAAAGAAACAAAGCAATTCGTAGATATGATTGGTGACCTTAAAAAACTGGGTAACCAGGCCGACAAACTGTTGGATATGCTGGTAAAAGCAGAACAAAACTGGTTTACCGGAAGCCTGTTGAAAATATTTAAATGATTTGCGGATGGCCGGGGGTAACCTGGCCTTTATTATATAAATAAATTTCAATATATTCTGAAAATATAAAAATTACAGTAATGAAAAAATTCAAAAAAACCGATTGTTTTATCAGTAGCCTGCTTATTGCAGGTTTTACCGTGATGAGTTTTGTAAATATGGATTGCACGTTTATTATAGGATATTTTGTAGTGGGAGGCTGGCAGGTACTCAGCATGATTGTACATGCGGCATTTGGCTGGTTCAAAAACGGTTATTCATACAGATCCATTTACCAGTATTTGGTGTTGGGTATCATTGTTATGGCATTACTTGGTTTAATTATAAAGCCATTTTTATTCATATTGGCTTTCCCTTTATTATTTGCGGCTCCGGTAATGGCCATCTACTATACCTGGATTTGTTATTACGAACTGAACACAATCATGAAGCGCCCGCTTTCTTATGTAAAATAAAACCATCATTATGAAAATAAATATTCCAGACTGGCTGATTATTACAGGAGCTGCCGGTTAGATCTTTACAGCCGTTATATATCCTTATATCAGGCATGCCGTATTTGACTGGTATAATGATATAAAGAAATTAAAACCGCTGAACCAGGAAATAGCTAAAACATACGGGAGGTATATACAGGGACTGAATTTTTCATTTGGAATAATATCCATCCTATTTACTTCCGAACTTAAGAATCAAACCGGACTGGCTGTTGGGTTAACCGGGCTAATTGCTGCATACTGGACCGGGAAAGTAGTAACACAGTTTGCTTATTACCCAATGTATGAGATTCCCCGAAAATTCATTTTCCGGGCAGGTGAAGTTTTAATGAATGGGCTTTTCCTTATGTTTTCAGTTATATATGTATTACTTTTTATGTTTAATCTTATAGGGTATTTAAAAAGATGAGATCTCATTGACAGATTCCATAATCCTTATCCATAAAGGGTTTGGGAGGAAAACAGTGAGATGACATCTTATATAGGCTATTCCGGGCATTGTTATTTATACAAAATCTATAGTATTTCATGTTCAGAAGCAACTCAATTAATTTAATTTGCAAATTGTGAATACCAAGCCGGTCATCTTGTTTGATGGAATTTGTAACTTATGTAACAGGTCTGTCCGGTTTGTAATAAAGCACGATGCACAATCTTTATTCCGTTTTGCCTCTTTACAAAGTAAAACCGGCAAACAATTACTGAAACAATATGGTATTAAAGATGAAGGTATAAATTCATTTGTACTGATTAAAAACAACAGGGCCTTTACCAAATCTACAGCTGCATTATTAGTGGCAAAACAACTTTCCGGCCCCATAAAACTCATTTATGCATTTATACTTGTACCAACATTTATACGGGATGCTGTTTATAAAATAATTGCCAAAAACAGGTATAAATGGTTTGGCAGGAAAGATTCATGCATGGTTCCTGATAAATCATTGGAATACAGGTTCTTAATTTAATTATGAAAAGGAAAATAACACTGGTAATCGGCGCATCTGAAAATAAAAACCGTTATAGTAACCTGGCTGTGAATAAATTAATTGCATATCACCACCCTGTGTATGCAATCGGTAACAAGGCTGGTAAGATCGGTGATGTTGACATTATTACTCAAATGAAGCCATTTGAGGATATTGATACGGTTACATTATACCTTAGTCCTGCAAACCAACTCCCATATTACGATTATATATTATCCCTGAATCCCAAAAGGATTATTTTTAACCCGGGTACTGAAAATGAGGAACTGGCTGAAAAAGCAGCCAAAAAAGGTATTAAAACCCTGGAAGCCTGCACGTTAGTAATGCTCAGCACAGCTCAATACTGAGTTGCCTTCTTTTTTTATTGGTTTAATAAAATAAAGTGGTTAATTAGCCGTTAGTGATAAAGCGTTTATCCAATATTCCAGAAACAAAAACCAATATCATGAAACTGCTGTGTAAATTAACGCTTGCCTTTTTTGTATGTCTGTTTTCTTTATCAGGCTTTTCTCAATCCGGCAAAGACCCTAAACCAACAATTTTTTCCGATTTTCCTGATAAGATTAACTGCCCCTCTTCTGAACTAAGTTATGCATTCAGTGCAACAGAAGGTGAACATCTTGTTTTATTCTTTTCCGAAAATTTCAGGTTTTCTGGTACGGTTATCAGCAATGTGGTAAAATACGACAACCTCCAGAGCATGGTGATAAGGTCCGATGCTTCTGAGCATACCATTTTCCACCTTACCAAGCAGATAAATGAAGACAATACCGTTACATACATCGGGCGCATCATCAATAGCAATGCCTCCGATGGTTATGAAATAAAGAAAGATATAACCGGCAATTATAAGTTTGAAAAGGCAATGTCTGAAAAGATATTACAGGATTGCCACCTGTAAGCCACCCATAAGCATATCCTAACAATATCCAATACCGTTACCTCAAAAAAGGTAATAAATCCTGACAAATGAAAAACTTTACTTACGTACGTTTATTATTTTTCGCCCTGATAATAACCCTAAAGGCAGTCAGCCAGCCTAAAATGAGCAGCTTTCCATCTGCTGCTGCAACCATTTTCCTTGATTTTGACGGGCATACCGTTATCGCATCTCCCTGGAATAACGGGAATACGCTGTATTGTGCACCCAGCGGGTTAACAGATCCACAGGTTACTGAAATTTATAACCGGGTGGCCGAAGATTACAGGCCCTTCAACATCAACATCACAACAGATTCTACAAAATTCCTTTCAGCACCTTTGAACAGGCGCATCAGGATAATCATAACGCCAACGAGTAGCTGGACTTCCGGTGTTGGCGGGATCTCCTTTATCGGGTCATTTACCTGGGGCGATGATACGCCTGCTTTCGTTTTTTCAGACAGGCTTGGCCCCAACAGCCCTAAATACATTGCAGAATGCTGCTCTCACGAAAGCGGCCATGCGGTTGGGTTATCCCATCAGTCTACGTACGATAACAATTGCAACCTCACTGAAACCTACTGCATGGGTTCCGGTTCCGGGGAAGTAAGCTGGGCGCCGATCATGGGCAACAGTTATTATAGAAACATGACTAGCTGGAACGACGGGCCAACGCCTTACGGTTGTGCAAACACACAGGATAACCTAACGATCATTACATCACAAAACGGGTTTACCTACAGAACTGATGATTTTACTGAAACATTGGATGCAGGTACTTTTGCCTTATCTAATTCATTTAGTATTGACGGAATCATTACCACCAATACCGATAAGGACGCCTTTAAATACACAGCAACCCAAGACGTAAGTTTTCATATGGATGCGGTTCCGTTTAATGTTGGAGCCAATTATATTGGTGCCAACCTCGACATTAAAATAATGCTCTATAATGGAAGTAACCTGATCAGGACTTACGATCCTGCAGCAACCATGGGTGTTAGCATTGACACAGTGTTGCAGGCGGGTACCTATTACTGGGTTATTGACGGAACCGGTAATGCATATACTACAAATTACGGTAGCCTCGGTTCCTATAAGCTTACAGGATTCAACGGCCCGCTTCCAATTCACAGTGTAACCCTTACCGGTAGTACCGACAGGAACAGGCACGCTTTAGGCTGGGAGATTGTTGCTGATGAACCCATCAGGACGCAGGAAATAGAAATTTCTTACGATGGTATAATATTTAAACCATTATCAGCGTTTAATAGTTCAACCAGGGCTTTCAGCTATTTGCCTCTAAATACAGGTATGAATTTTTACCGGTTGAAAGTTACATCGGTTATTGACCAGGTAGCATACTCAAATATAATAGCGCTGAAGGCTTCCGGAAAACCAGATAAGCTCTTTACCGTGTCTACGCTGGTTCAGCAGGAAATAACCATACAGGCAACAGATAATTACCAGTATTTGTTATCTGATGCCAACGGAAGAATGATTGCAACAGGCAAAGGAACGGCCGGAATGAACAGGATACCTGTTGGCAACAAACCAGGCGGTTTGTATATACTGCAGTTATATAATAATATTGAAAGGCAAACAGAAAGAATTATAAAACAGTAAGGTAGATTCATGTGTAAGTTAGGGATCAGCGTTAGGGGCTGGTCCCTTTTTTTATTTATCAATTTGCATCAGCTTCTATCATTAACTGGCATTGTACCGGTATTTTCCAATTGCTGTATAACATTTCCACATTTCCACAAATCTTAACAATCATATCATTTTACCAGGGCAGCTTATCAGTTATTTTTCAGTAACTTTAAAAAACCTCATTTTATGTTATGGAGAAAATTCAATGGTGATCCCATTCACCTGCCAATCAAAGAAGCAGTAGAAGAAGCCATCAAACGGGAAACCGATGCCGGGCATAAGCTGAAAGTTTGTATTGGAACAGATAGCCAGGTAAAAGGCAAAGAAACAGAGTTTGCCACCGTTATCGTTTTTTTAAGGGAAGGCCGAGGTGGCTTCATGTTCATTCACAATGAAAAAAACCAGTTCAAATACAGTATCAAGGAAAGGATGCTGGTAGAAGTGGCCAAAAGCATCGAAATAGCTTATGAACTCTGTAACCTGTTCACCGATTATGATGTAGACATGGAAGTGCATGCAGACATAAACACCAATCCCCATTTTAAAAGCAATGAAGCATTGCGTGAGGCAATGGGTTATATCCTGGGCATGGGGTTTGCATTCAAGGCCAAACCCGAAGCTTTTGCCAGCAGTAGCTGCGCTAACAAAGCCGTCAATTAACAGGGAATGTAATACACGGTTACCGGGCAGTGTTCCTGTTTTTCAACGTTTCATTCGTTTCATTGATGAATGAAAGGATTTTTGTTTTCCCTGTTTTTTTTACCGCACTGGATACAAAATGCTGGGGCAGAAACTGCCAGGTTTTTTTCATGGCTTCCAGGAAACCCTTTACATTTTTACTCACTATGCGTTGGTTCTCCTTATCAGACTTTGTGAATACCAGGCAAAATGGCACCTGCCATACCTTCAGGCTTTCCAGGAAGGATAGGTCTATTTTTTGCGGGCTGTGCCGGGCGTCTATCAGCACGAAAACCATGGTGAGGTTTTCACGTTTACGCAGGTAATTTTCAATCATCTGTTCCCATCTTCGCCGGCTGCTGATGCTCACTTTGGCAAACCCATATCCCGGCAGATCTACCAGGTACCATTTGAACGTATTCAGTTTTAACTTGCCTTCCGATTCATCCAGGCTGCTCTCAATTTCAAAATGATTGATTAGTTGTGTTTTCCCCGGTGATGAAGATGTTTTTGCAAGCTTTTCATTATCACAAAGCATATTGATCAGCGACGATTTTCCCACATTGCTCCGCCCTATGAACGCATATTCCGGTTTATCCGGTAACGGGCATTTCTGGTAATCCGGGCTACTGATAATATATGTTGATTTCCTGATACGCATATTGAAGTATTGAGTTGCGAAAGTACATCAGTTTACCATGAAATACAGTCGCCCGACACGTAAATAAGCCAAACGCTTATCTTTGCAAACAGTATGACAGAATTTGCGCACGACAAAGTGGTACCTTATAAGGAATCGGAATTGAGCAAGAAGCAGCAGGTTGCCGGCATGTTTGATGATATATCGGGCAAATACGACTTCCTTAACCGTTTTTTAAGCGCAGGAACAGATATTGCCTGGCGGAAAAAAGCCATCGCCCAGCTTAGAAACCTTAATCCTAAAAATATGCTGGATGTGGCTACCGGTACAGCTGATGTGGCCATCATGGCTTATAATATGCTGAAACCTGAAAAGATAACCGGCATAGATATCAGCGATGGCATGCTGGATGTTGGCAGGAAAAAAATTAACAAACTTGGCCTGCAGGGAAATATAGAATTGTTAAATGGTGACAGTGAAGCAATAAGCTTTAATGACAATACGTTTGACGCAATAACTGTGGCATTTGGCGTACGTAATTTTCAACACCTGGAAACCGGTTTGCTGGAAATGAAACGGGTTCTTAAACCAGGAGGAAAACTGGTGGTACTTGAATTCAGTAAACCCAACATGCCATTTGTTCGTTCCTTGTATGATCTTTATATGAAAATGGTAACACCACGTATGGGAAAATTGTTTTCCAGGAACCGGGATGCATATAAATACCTTGATGAATCAATCAGGAAATTCCCGGAAGGAAAACAGTTTATTGCTATCCTTGATAAACTGGAATATAAATCTACCTATTTTAAATCTCTGAGCTTAGGAATATGCAGCATCTATTGCGGAACAAAATAATACATATCATCATACCGGTTTTACTGTTGCCTGCCATTGCATTTACGCAGTTACGCACAACCCTGAACCTGGAAGATCATGATGAAAAATCATTTCATTTCGGAATCTTCCTGGGTGTAAACAGGGCGCATTTTAGTTTTACACACCATCCCGAATTTTTACAACGCGACAGCGTATTGGTTATTGAAAGCCTTAGCAATTCCGGTATCAACCTGGCCTGGCTGGTCAATATCAGGCTTGGCGAGCATTTCGACCTTAAAACCTACCCATTGAGCCTGGTGTTTACTGAAAAATCTTTTCAGTATCATTTAAAATACCCGAACAGGCCGGCCGGTGAAGATTTGGTAACGCTTAAAAAAGTACAGGGCATCACCCTGGCCCTTCCGGCACATTTAAAATTCACCAGCGACCGGATTAATAATTTTAAGGTGTTCATGATGGCCGGTGGCCGGATAGAATATGATATGGCTGCCAATGCCGGAGCAAAAAAAGCGGAAGAACTCATCAAGCTAAACCATTTGACTTCGGGCTTGATG
>WBZP01000693.1_pt1 | contig 44492 bp, 45 predicted proteins | sample 5204301 | NCBI WGS metagenome assembly WBZP01 (sample SAMN12412401, study PRJNA552823) | activated sludge metagenome | isolation source: activated sludge from nitrification reactor of wastewater treatment plant... | place: USA: Pennsylvania | collected 2017
GGCTGCCAAGAAGGTGCGAGGCACTTCAGAAAGTGCCAGGCACCTGGGACAGATGTTTACAGTGTACAATCCCATCTCTAGCGGTCAACGGCCGCGCGACGCTGGAGCGATAGAATTCACGCATATTCCACGGGTTTGTTACAATACACGGTTGTAAGTGGGCTGACCCTGCCCACCGCAAAAAGGAAACCCATACCATCTTCGTCCGTATAGGATGAAGAGGAGAACCTCCATGACCCAACCTGTTCTTGAAGCCAATCATCTGACGCGCAGCTTTGGCGACTTTGTGGCTGTTGACGACGCGACGTTTACTCTTCAGCCCGGCGAGATCGTCGGCTTTCTTGGCCCCAACGGCGCGGGCAAGACGACGACGATCAAGATGCTGACCGGGCTGCTCGGCCCGTCGTCGGGCGCGGCCCGCGTGGCCGGCTACGACATCGTCGCCCAACCGCTGGAAGCCAAGGCGCGCATCGGCTACGTGCCCGACACGCCCAACCTCTACGGCAAGCTGAAGGCCAGCGAGTATTTGCGCTTCGTCGGCCAGCTCTACCGCGTGCCCCCGGCCCAGGTGGAGGAGCGCATGCGGCCGATGTTGGACATGTTCGATCTGACCGACGTGGCCGGCAACTACCTCGACACCTTCAGCCACGGCATGCAGCAAAAGGTGGCCATCACCGGCGCGTTCCTCCACGACCCACAGATCGTCTTCATGGACGAGCCGACCGTCGGCCTCGACCCGCGCTCGGCCCGGCTGATCAAGGACCTGATGATCCGCAACCGCGACCGCGGCCGGACGATCTTCTTCTCGACCCACATCCTGGAGATCGCCCAAACGATGTGCGATCGGGTCATCATCATCAACAAGGGGCGCATTGTGGCCGACGCCCGCGTGGACGAATTGCGCGCCATGCGCGGTGAGCAGTCGCTGGAAGACATCTTCCTGGAGCTGACCGGCGGCACGGACGTGGACGAGATGGTCAAGGAGCTTGACGATGTGGGCTGATACGCTGATGCTCATGCGCCACTACTGGCGGCTCGACCGGCGCGAGTACTCGCGGGTACGCGGCTGGAAGCTGGTCGGCTACATCGCGGCGCTCATCGCCTTCCTGTTCATGGGCGCCTTCTCGGCCGCGCTCGGCTATGGCGCGTCCTTCCTGCTGCGGCCTGATATGCCGGTGCGTGTCGGGCCGGGCATCTTCCCCGGTATGCTGCTGACGTTCGTCCTGCTGGGCGTGCTCATCACCGGACTGAACCAGGCCGTCCGCGCCCTGTTTCTCAGCGGCGATCTGGAGCGGCTGGTCGTGGCCCCGGTGCGAACGCGCTCGATCATGGTGGCCAAGCTGCTCAGCCGGCTGCCGGGCAACGTCAGCCTCTTGCTGGTCATCGCCGTGCCGGCGCTGATCGCCTATGGCATCGGCGCGGGGGCGGGGCCGGTCTACTACGTGCTGGGCCTGGTGCTGCTGCTGTTAGCGCCGCTGTTCGGGTTGGGGTTGGGGGCGCTGCTGGCCCTGGTGCTGGTGCGCCTGATGCCGCCCAACCGGCTCAACGAGATGCTGGCGGCGTCCTATGCCCTGTTCGGCATCCTGTTCGCCCTGTTGGCCCAATTGCCGCGCTTCTTCTTCGCCAATGAAGAGACTTCGATGCAGACGCTGGAGACTGTCGGCGAGATGCTCGGCCGCGTCGAGGCGCTGCCCGTGCCGACCCTGCTGGCCGGGCGTGGGCTGATGGCTCTCGACGCCGGGCAACTGGACGGCGCGGGCCTGCTGGGCATTCTCTTCTACCTGCTCATCACGCTGGGGCTGTTTCTCGGCGTGGTGGTGTTCGGCGAACGCTTCTACCTGTCCGGCTGGCTGAAGGCGCAGAGCGCCGGCGGCAAGCGGCGCGGCCTGGATGCCGACGGCGGGGCGTTCAGCGGCCGTTCGCTGGCTGTGTCGTTGGGGCTGAAGGATTGGCTGCTGCGCCTGCGCGACCCGCGCCAACTGGTCAACCTGCTGGGCGGCGGCATTATCGCCATCGTCGTCACCGCCCTGGCCATCTTTAACGACAACGGCGGCGCGGGCAGCCTGATGGACGCCTCCAGCAGCGGCGTGCTGCAAGCGCCCGGCAACCTGGCGGCGCTGACGGCCGCCTTCCAGCCGGGGGTGATCATGGGCGCCTGGGCCATGTTCGCCGGCTACGTCATCCTATCCACCCCGGCCATGAGCGCTTTGGCGCTGGAGCGGCAATCGTTCTCGCTGTTGAAGGCGGCCCCCCTGCGACCGCGCGAGGTCTGGATGGCCAAGCTGTGGAGCGTGCTCCTCCCCGGCCTCGTCGTCTTTGCCCTCTTCCTGCTGTTGACGCGGGTGATGTTTACCTACAGCCTGAGCTGGTTGCCCTACGCGCTGCTTACCGGCGGCCTGCTCTCCGCCGGGCTGACGATGATCAACGTCTCGACCGGCTTCCGCTTTGCCAATCTGGATTGGGACGACCCACGGCGCATGACCACCAGCGGCGGCGGCTGGGTGTCGCTGGTCATCACGCTCATCTACGGTATCCCGGCGACGCTCATCACCGTAGCCCCCTTCGCCGCGGCGCAACTGTGGCCGCAATGGTCGCTGCCGCTGATGGTTGTGGGCGTGCTGGTGCTGGCCGGGGCCACCTGGCTGTTGATGATCTTCATGGCCCGCTGGGGGGAGAAGGCCTGGGAGTTGCTGCCAGCCTGAAAAACTACGAATTACGAACTACGAACTACGAATTAAGAACGAAGAGCGCTCTTAACTCGTAGTTCGTAGTTCGTAATTCGTAGTTAGCTCATAATTTCTTTCGCCACCGCGCGGTAGGCGTTGGCGCCCGCGCTGCGCGGGTCATAGGCGATGAGGCTGCGGCCGGCGGCGGCGCTCTCGGCGAAACGCACGGAGCGGCGGACGACGGTGCGGAAGATGCGGATGCCGTGGCCGTACTGCTGCTCCACGGCCTGTTGGATGTCGCGCGTCAGCGAGGCGCGCGTGTCGGCCATCGTCAGCAGGATGCCCTCGATCTGCAACTGGGGGTTGAGCCGCTTGCGGCGGATTGTCTCGATGGTGGAGAGGATCATCAGCGCGCCGCGAGCGGCCAGGTACTCCGTCTGGATGGGGATGAGGACGCTGTCGGCCGCTGTCAGGGCGTTGATGACCAGCAGCCCCAGCGACGGGTTGCAATCAATGAGGATGAAGTCGTAGTCGGCGGCCACCTCGCCCAACAGCCCGGCCAGGATGCGCTCGCGGCTGAGGGTGTTGATGAGCGCTACCTCGACCAGGCTCAGCTCCGGCTGGCTGGGCAGCAGGTGGAAGCCCTCGGCCGTCTGATAGATGGCGGCGCGCACGTTGCCTGCCCCGCCGTCTACCTCGGCCTTCAGCGCGTCGTAGACAGTGGGCGTCACCGTGTCGGGATCGAGGCCGGCGTGCTGGGTCAGATTGCCCTGCGGGTCGAGGTCTACGGCCAGCACGCGCTGCCCCATCTCGGCCAGCGCCGCGGCCAGGTTGACGGTCGTCGTCGTCTTGCCGACCCCGCCTTTTTGCATGGCTACTGCGATTACCTTAGTCATGGCGAATTAGGAATTAGGAATTAGGAATTAAGAACCGGAGCTGCTTGACTGACAAAACTTATCATTGAGAACCTTGACAAACTCATAACGACTGGATGCGAACAAGGTGCAGGTCAGGAGCATAGAACTGTCGGTAGGAAGCCATCGCCGGCTCTGGGTCTGGGCCGGGTGTAAGCCAGAGGAAGTCGAGGAGGCGTTCCTTACCAGTGACGGCGCGTTTGACCCAGCGCCAACCAATCTGGAGATAGCTCAAGCCACGTTGCCAATGGGTATCAACCAGATGGCGGCGACCCATCTCGACCAGTGCGGTGCCAGTGCTGACCAGATAGAGGGTAGCCGTGGCCACCAGAAGACAGAGGCGGGAGATGGCCTGGGCATCTGCCAGTTGGCTGGCTTCGAGTTGAAAGCCGGCGGATTTGTCGTCCAGGAAGTTCTCCTCGATGTCGAAACGCAAGCCATACTCGTCGAAGGTGTTGAGGTCGACCGGCTCGTCACTGACAATGGCCCACGGCTGATACGCCTCCTGGCTTTGGACATAGGCCAGGGCCAGATGAAGGGGGCCAAACCGTTGCCCGGTCAGCCAGATATGGCTGAAGAAACGGGCCTGTCCGGCCGGCGGCATCAAGGCGGCGACTGTCCGCCGGCTGTGGGTGGCGCGGTAGACAGAGACCGAGCACTTGACCCGCAGCCGAAAATGCCAGTTCAACTGCCGAGCCAGCTGCATCAGCTTCACATCCATGAAACCGCGGTCGGCCAGCAGAACCACCCGACTGCGGCGAGGAATCCGTTCGGCCACTTCGGCCAACATCCGCTGATAACAAGCAACCACCACAGTGGCACTGCCACTGGCTCGTACCACCCAGCCCAGAGGCAAGGCCCGGCCGCGATAGACCAGCGCCAGCCGGACGATGACAAAGCGTTGCCACAATTGGCTGGTGTCCAGGGCCAGATAGAGCGTTTCGCCCGCCCACTCGGCCAGCACACTGGCCAGAAGCGGCCCGTAGACCACCGCCGGCACGATCCTCTCGTTGTGCAACCAGCGTGATAGCTGCCGTTCCTTACTCGCAGCGTGGCTGATGCCTGGACGATGCAACGCCCACAGGTTCAGATGGGTCGTTTGGCTGATGATCAGGCCAACCAACGCCCAGCCAAACGTCGTCTGCACGCGCAGGTCATGAAAACGAATCCCTGAACTGCCCACAAAGCGCATCAAGTTGTTAAAGAGCGTGCTATGATTACTCATGGTGGTCTCCTTGTTGTGGTTGCTTATCGGTTTGGTCACTGATAAGGATACACCATCCCAAGGAGACCCCCTTACGTTAGTTAAATTCTGTCAGTCAATCAGGGAATCTGCGTAATCTGTAGACCCTTCTTAAAATCAGCCGTTATTATAGAGCCGTTGCCGCCGGAACGAAAGCATGGAACTGACGCCGGAAGTGCTGTTGTCGGGCTACATGGAAGGCATCTTCCCGATGGCCCACGATGACGGCCGCATCTACTGGTACGCGCCCAACCCGCGGGCCATTCTGCCCCTCGATGGGCTGCACGTGTCGCAATCGCTGCGGCGGGTCATCCACCGCGGCCTGTTCGACGTGCGCTTCGACACGGCCTTCGAGGCGGTGATCGCCGCCTGCGCCGCGCCGGCCCCCGGCCGCGAAGAGACGTGGATCAGCGGCGAAATCCAGAGCGCCTACATTGAACTTCACCGCCTGGGCTTTGCCCATAGTGTCGAAGCGTGGGTGGGGGAGGAGCTGGTCGGTGGGCTGTATGGCGTCAGCATCCGCGGCTTCTTCGCCGGGGAGAGCATGTTCAGCCGCCGGCGCGATGCCAGCAAGGTCAGCCTGTACTATCTGGTGCAGCGTCTGCGCGCGCGCGGCTTCCGGCTGCTGGACGTGCAGTACGTGACGCCGCACCTGTTGCGCCTGGGCGCGGTCGAAGTGCCGCGTCGCCTTTATCTGGCGCACCTGCGCCGGGCGTTGGGCGTCGCGACGAGCTTTTGACTAAGCACCTGACCGGTGTGGGTGAAAAGTCCTGTTGGCTAGCGCCGTGGGGTTGATTCTGCTGCGCGGCTGGGGATAATTGGGCTATGTTCAATCGCCCGGCCGCCGGCCGGGTCACACGCTTGGAGGGAGCAACCATGAGCCTCAAAGCCCTACCCCTGACGCAAAGCGACGTGCGTCTATTCAGTGGCCGATCGAACCCGGCCCTGGCCGCTTCCATTGCTAATTGCCTGGGCGTCCGTTTGGAAGAAGCGCACGTCTCCCGCTTCAGCAATGACAACCTGTTCGTCCAGTTGAGAGCCAGCGTGCGCGGCCGGGTTGTGTTCCTGGTGCAATCGCTCGTCCCGCCGGTCAGCGATCATCTGATGGAACTGCTGATGATGATTGACATCGCCAAGGGGGCTGCGGCGCGCGAGATTCACGCCGTCATCCCCTACTTCTCCTACGCCCGGTCGGACAAGAAGGACGCGCCGCGCATCTCCATCACCGCCCGCCTGGTGGCCGACCTGCTGCGCACGGCCGGGGCCACCCACGTGATGACCATGACGCTGCACTCGCCCCAGGTGCACGGCTTCTTCGGCGTGCCGACCGACCCGTTGACCGCCCGCGGGCTTTTTGCCGATTACTTCCGGCCGCGACAGTTCAGCGCCGATGATACCGTCGTCGTCGCCCCGGACGTGGGCAGCGCCAAATCGGCCGCCCGCTTTGCCGACATGCTCGGCCTGGGCGCGGCCACAGCCAACAAGACGCGCCTGTCCGATGACAAAGTCCACATCGGCGGGTTGATTGGCCGGCAGGTCACCGGATTTCGCCGGGCGCTCATCCACGACGACGAGATCGCCACCGGCGGCACAATCGAGGAGTTGACGCGCCTGCTGCTGGACTATGGGTTGCAGGAGATCTACGTCATCTGCACCCACGGCCTCTTCCTGCGCGGCGCGCTGGAGCGGCTGGTCGAAGTGCCGCAGATCTGCGAAATCGTCACCACCGACACCGTGCCCCAGGTGCAGCACGACAAACTGGTCGTCCTATCCACCGGGCCGGTGTTCGCCGGGGCGATGCGCCAGAACTACTACCGCCAGTCCATCGGCGAACTGTTCGACTTTGGCGACGGTGACCAGGAGGAGTAGCCCGTAACGCGATTCTCCAGAATCGCGTCCGTCCGGCCGGTGCGATTTGGAAGCGCGATTCTGGAGAATCGCGCTACGGGGCGCATGGACTGTCCAGCGCCTCTAGCGCCCAACAAGCCATATTTTGCTCTTGCCACACGGCGGCGTCTACCCACACGCCATTGATCAGCAAGTCCCAGTGCAAATGATTGCCGGTCGAGAGGCCGGTCGTGCCTACTTCGCCCAGCAGATCGCCCGGCCGCACAACCTGACCGGGCATGGCGTGGACAGCCGACAGGTGGTAGAAGCCGCTGAACACGCCCAACCCGTGGTCAACGATGACCGCCCCGCCGCGCACGTAGAGGCGCTCGGCCAGCACGACCGTGCCCGCCGCCGGAGCCAGGACGGGCGTGCCGGCGTAGGCGCTGAAGTCCACGCCTTCGTGGTAGGTCAGATAGGGGCCGCCGTTGTAGCTGCGGCGGCCGCCGTAGTTGGCCGAGACGTGGAGGTAGTCGTCGAGCGGCAGCCGGAAGGGGGCGTCCCATTGCGCCGCCGGCGTGACGATGGTCCATAGAGCGCGCAAGCGGGCGCGTTCCTCGTCGCGAGCCTGCTGGTCAATCTCGGCCGCCTCGCCGGTCAGCGTCAGGTCCTGGTAGTCCCACTCCCGCTCGACGAACTGCCACGGCTGTGTCCAAGCCAGGCCATCGTCCACGCGGATGATCAACTCCGGCCGCCCGCCGCCGAAGAACGCGCCCGTGCCGACCAGGCCCAGAAACCGCTCGCCCTCGACTGTCGTGGCCGCCGTTTGCGCGTCCAGCCGAATGGCGACGGCCGTTGCGCCGGGAGCGAGCAGGCCACGTAGCCCCAGCGCCTGCCCGGCCGCGGCCGGCCACGGCGATACCTCCAGCGTGGCCAGGCCCGGCGGCAGGTCGCGGATGACGCCATCGCCGGGCAGCAGTAGCGGCCGGTAGAGCAGGGGGCGAAAGGGGGAGGCCAGGTCGTGGCCGGCGGCCACGGCCCACGGCGCGAGGCGGTGGCGAGCGGCCGTTTGCAGCAAGCCGCCGTCATTGGAGCGCAGCAACTGGCCGGTGCGGGTCGCGGCGTCGGGTGGCAGGTTTACTGTCGCGCCGATGGCCGGCTGTTGGGCGCGGTTCAAGCGTGGGTTCAGTGCGTGGAGTGCGGCCGCGTCGACGCCATAGCGAGCGGCCAGGGCGGTCCAGGTGTCGCCCGGCTCGACCAGTTGTGTGGCCGGCGGCACAGTCTCTTGGGCTATAACGGAGTTAGCGCCAGGCAAGACCAGAATCAGCAGCCATATCAGCCAGAATGCGCGTTTCACCCGGCTATTGTAGCCACGGCAGGGGTTGCTGCCACATCTGGCGGCCAACCAAAATGCCCGTTGACACTCATGACGCACCGTGTTATAAATATGTACAATAATGCAGTGCGTCATATAGGTTATCCTTAACAGGGCATTGTACAAGGGTTGGTGATCAGTATGAGTCTGATGTATCTAAGTCTTGGGTCGAACCTGAACGATCGGTATGCTAACCTGCAGCGGGCCATCACCGCCTTGCAGAAGCATTTCACCATCACAGCCATCTCGCCGGTCTACCTTACCGAGCCGTGGGGCGACACTGATCAACCGGCTTTTCTGAACGTCTGCGTGGCGGCCGCCACCACCGTGCCGCCGCTCGACGCGCTGCGCCTCATCAAAGCCATTGAAGCCGACATGGGCCGCGAGCCGGCGCGCCGGTGGGGGCCGCGGCTGATTGATATAGACATCCTCTTCTATGACAAGCTAATCCTGTCTGACCAGGAACTGACTCTCCCGCACCCGCGCATCGGTGAGCGGGCGTTTGTGTTGGCGCCGCTGGCCGACATTATCCCTGACTTTCACCACCCGCAGACGGGCGAGACCATCGAGGAGATGCTCGACCGGCTGGGTACGGCCGGCGTGGAGCGGCTGTTTGAGATGCAGTTCCCCAGCCAGACGGACGACTATGCTGTTGGCCAGAGTCAGGTAGCACGCTGACATCGTCACGTTGGGCGCCAGCCATGACCTTTCAATGGGGTCAACGCACCTACGTGATGGGCATCATCAACGCCACGCCGGATAGCTTTTCCGGCGATGGTGTGGCCCAGCCCGGCGACGCGGGCGAGGCCGAGGCCGCGAGCGCGGCGGTGATAGCGCGCGCCGTGGCGCAGGCGCGGCAGTTTCTGGCCGACGGGGCCGACATACTCGACGTCGGCGGCGAGAGCACGCGCCCCGGCAGCGTGCCGGTGTCGGCCGATGAGGAGTTGGCGCGGGTTGTGCCCGTGGTGCGCGCGCTGCGGGCGGCTTGCCCCGCGGCGACGATCTCGGTGGATACCTATCGCGCCACGGTGGCCGCGGCGGCGCTCGACGCCGGCGCGGACTGGGTCAACGACGTATGGGGTTTGCGCATGGACCCCGACATGGCGGCGCTGGTGGCCGAACGGGGCTGCCCGGTGGTCATCATGCACAACCGCAGCAAGCCGAAGGATGTAGCCCAGGAGCAGCGCCTGGGCGGTCGCTATGTGGGCATCCACTATGGCGACCTGCTGGGCGACATCGCCCGCGAATTGACCGAGCAAATGGCGCTGGCTTTCGCCGCCGGTGTGCGCGCCGAACAGATCATTCTCGATCCCGGCATTGGCTTCGGCAAGACGGTGGAGCAGAACGTGGAACTACTGGATCGCTTGGGCGAACTGAGGTCGTTGGGCCGGCCGCTGCTCATCGGCCCATCGCGCAAGTCGTTTATCGGCTACACGCTCGACCTGCCGCCCGACGACCGCGTCGAGGGGACGGCGGCGACGGTGGCCATCGGCATTGACCGCGGGGCCGACATCGTCCGTGTCCATGACGTGCGGGCCATCGCCCGCGTGGCGCGGATGACCGACCGCATTGTACGGCGCGCCGCTCCGGCACAACCCGGCGACGCGCTCCCTTAATATTCGTCTACCCACTCTGTTGGACAGGTTGTGGAGGAGTGTACCATGTTGGATTTTCGTCCAGATGAAGAGCAGAAGATGCTGACCGACACAATCGCCCGCTTTGCGCGTGAGCGTCTGCGGAAGGTCTACCGCGACGCCGAGGAAGAGGGCGAAGTACCGGAGCAGTTGGTGCAGGCGGGCTGGGAGATCGGCCTGCTGCCGACGGCCGTACCCGAGACGTATGGCGGCTTCGGCGAGTATTCGGCTGTCACCGGCGCTTTGGCTTTTGAGGAACTGGCCTGGGGCGATCTGGCGGCCACGCTGGCCATCATGACGCCCAATCTGCTGGCCGTCCCGGTCATGCTGTGCGGCACAGAGGCGCAGCGCGAGACCTATCTGCCGCCGTGCTGCCAGGACGCGCCGCCCAAGGTGTCGGCGGCGCTCATCGAGCCGGTCGTCCAGTTCAGCCCCTACCGCCTGAAGACCACGGCCGTGCGCGACGGGGAAGAGTACGTGCTGAACGGCACAAAGACCTTCGTGCCCCTGGCCGACGAGGCGGAGACGATCCTCATTTACGCCAACGAGGGCGGGCAGACGCAGGCCTTCCTGGTGGCGGCGGGCGCGCCCGGCCTGACGATCGGCAAGCGCGACAAGCTGATGGGCGTCAAGGCGCTGTCCACTAACTTCGTGACGTTGGCCGACTGCCGCGTGCCGGCCGAGAACAAGCTGGGCGGCGAGGCGGGCATCAACTTCAGCCTGCTGCTCAACCACAGCCGCGTGGCTCTGGGGGCGGCGGCCGTCGGTGTGGCCCGCGCCGGCTTCGAGTATGCCCGCGATTACGCCAAGCAGCGCGTCCAGTTTGGCGAGCCGATTGCCCACCGCCAGTCCATCGCCTTCATGCTGGCCGACATGGCCACGGAGGTTGATGAGGCTCGCCTGCTGGTCTGGGAGACGGCCTGGCTGCTCGACCAGGGCAAGGACGCCACGCCCGCGGCGACGATCATGAAGCAGCAAGTTGACCGCATGGTCGTGCAGGTCGCTGACCGCGCCCTGCAAATCCTGGGCGGCTACGGCTACATCCGCGAATATCCGGTCGAGCTGTGGCTGCGCAACGCGCGCGGCTTCGCCAGCTTCGACGGGTTGGCGATCATCTAGAACCACGAGACAACCGCACACGAGGAACTACCATGATTAGTTTCGAGATACCTCCGTTCATACAGAACCAACTGCAACTGATTCGCATGGTTGCCGAGCAGGCGATGCGGCCATACTCGCGCGAACTGGATGAGAATGAGCACGCCCGGCCGCAGGCGTTCGTGCAGATGACCTGGCCCTTCACGCAGGAGATGGTCAAGCGCACGCTGAAGCCGCTGATGGAGCAGGCCAATGGCAACGGCACTAACGGCAGCGCCAAGCCGAAGAAGGAAGGGCCGGACTACGGCATGGTGAACTTCATCATGATGATCGAGCAGCTCAGTTGGGGCGACGCCGGGCAGTACCTCTGCCTGCCGCACCCGATGCTGGGCGGCGCGGCCGTGGATTCGGCCGGCACGCCGGCGCAGCGCGTCCGCTTCCTGAAGAAGTTCACCGAGGGCGAGCCGAAGTGGGGGGCGATGGCCATCACCGAGCCGGGGGCGGGCAGCGACAACAGCGCCATGCGCACCACGGCCGTGCTCGACCCGGACACCAACGAGTGGATTCTCAACGGCGAGAAGATCTTCATCACCAACGGCGCGCTGGCCCTGAAGGAGTCGGATGGGCTGTGCGTCGTCTGGGCCACGGTGGACACCAAGGCCGGCCGCGCGGGCATCAAGTCGTTCGTCGTCGAGGCCAATACGCCAGGGGTCACCATTGCCAAGCAGGAGCATAAGCTGGGCATCCGCGCCAGTGACACGGTGGCGCTGCACTTCGACAACGCGCGCATTCCGTTCGATAATGTCCTGGGCGACCCGGAAGTGCAGCAGGTGGAGAGCCGCAAGGGGTTCCTGGGGGCGATGAAGACGTTCGACGCCTCGCGCCCGGCGGTGGCCGCCAGCGCCATCGGCATCGCCCGCGCTGCGCTGGAGTTCACCAAGGAGAAGCTGGCCGAAGAGGGCATCGTCATTGACTACACCAAGGCGCTGCACGAGATGACGGCCGTCGAGCGCGACGTGATCGAGATGGAGGCCCGCTACAAGGGGGCCTGGCTGCTGACCTTGCGGGCCACGGCGCAGATGGCCCACGGCGAAAGCAACCGCCTGGAGGCCAGCATGTGCAAGTATCGCGCCGGCGACGCCGTGACCTGGATCACCCAGAAGTCGGTCGAGTTGCTGGGGCCGAAGGGGTATTCGCGCGAGTGGCTGGCCGAGAAGTGGATGCGCGACGCCAAGATCAACGACATCTACGAAGGCACCAAGCAGATCAACCAACTGATCGTCGCCCGTAGCCTGTTGGGCTACTCGCGCCGCGAACTGAAGTAAAAACTTCTGGGCCTTTTGGGGCGGTAGGCGGACGCGCGTCCGCCTACCGCCCCAAAAGGCCCCTTGCATAGGAGCGCGCACATGAGCTATCGAATCAACAAGGTGGGCATCGTCGGCGCGGGGACGATGGGCGGCGGCATTGCGGCCCACCTGGCCAACATCGGCATTCCCGTGGTGCTGCTGGATATCGTTCCGCCAAACCTGAGCGAGGCGGAGCAGACCAACCCGGCGGCGCGCAACCGCATCGTCACCTCGCTCTACGACCGCATGGCCAAGGCGCGGCCGGCCAACCTGGCCCGCGCCGACCGGGGCGACCTGATCACCCTGGGCAATCTGGACGACGACTTCGACAAGCTGGCCGACTGTGACTGGATCATCGAGGTCATCATCGAACAACTGGAGCCGAAGCAGGCGCTGATGGCCCGCATCGAGGCCATTCGCAAGCCGCGGACAATTGTCAGCAGCAACACGTCGGGCATCCCCATTGGCCAGATCGCCGCCGGGCGCTCGGCCGAGTTTCGCGCCCACTTTCTGGGAACCCACTTCTTCAACCCGCCGCGTTACCTGAAGTTGCTGGAGATCATCCCCACCGTTGACACCGCGCCCGAAGTGACCGAATTCATGAAGACTTTCGGCAGCGAGACACTGGGCAAGGGCGTCGTCGTCTGCAAGGACACGCCCAACTTCATCGGCAACCGCTTCTTCGCCGTGGCCTCGTCCTATGGGCTGGAGTCGGCGCTGGAGCAGGGGTACACCATCCCGGAGATTGACGCCATCACCGGCCCGACCATCGGCCGGCCCAAGACAGCCACCTTCCGCCTGCTCGACTTGGTGGGCCTGGACGTGATGGCCCACGTCAACCGCAACCTCTACGACGCCGTGCCCCACGACGCCTATCGCGAGGCGTTGCGGCCGGAGCGCACCTCGGCGCTGATGCAAGAGATGCTTGACCGCAAGTGGTTGGGCAACAAGGTCAAGCAAGGCTTCTACAAAGAGGAGCGCGTCGGCGGCAAGCGCGAGTTCTGGGCGCTCAACCCGCAGACGATGGCGTATGAGGCCGCGCCCAAGATTCGCTTCGACTCCATCGGCGCGGTGCGCAACGTCGAAGACCTGGGCGAACGGCTGCGCAAGCTGCTGCAATTCGACGACCGGGCGGCCAACTACATCCGCCGTATGCTCTACTACGGCTTCGCCTACGCCGCCTACGTCACGCCGGAGATCGCCTACCGCCTGTCCGACGTGGACGCGGCCATGCGCTGGGGCTTCGGCCACGAGGCCGGGCCGTTCGAGATGTGGGACATGCTCGGTGTGGCCGAGACGGCGGCCAAGATGGAAGCCGAAGGGTTCGAGGTCGCGCCGTGGGTCAAGGAGATGCTGGCCACGGGTCACGACTGCTTCTACAAGTCCAACGGCAGCCGGAGCGACTACGACTTCGAGACGAAGGGTTACCGGCCGCTGGCCGCCGACAAGAATATCATCCTGGTCAGCGAATTGCGCGCCGCGGGCAAGACCGTGGAGCGCAACGGCAGCGCCAGCCTGCACGACATGGGCGACGGTGTGGGGCTGTTCGAGTTCCACGCCAAGATGAACGCCATTGATCAGGACATCATTGACATGGCCTTCAAGGCGCTGGAGCGGCTGGATAGTGACTTCGACGCGCTGGTCATCGGCAACAACGGTGAGCACTTCTGCGCCGGGGCCAACCTGTTCGCCGTCGGCGTGGCCGCGGCTCAGGGGCAGTTCGATGCGCTGAACACGATGATCAAGGCGCTGCAAACGGCGACCTTCAACCTGCGCCACGCGCCCAAGCCGGTCGTCACCGCGCCGCACCAGATGGCGCTGGGCGGCGGCGTGGAAATGGCGATGGCCGGTTGGGAGGCCGTGGCCGACCACGAGGTCTACATGGGTCTGGTCGAGTTCGGCGTCGGGCTGTTGCCGGCCGGCGGCGGCTGCAAGGAGACGATCCGGCGCAAGATCAACCCGGTCATGCGCGCCGCCAATGCCGACGTGCTGCCCGTGCTGCAAGAGGCGTTCGAGCAGATCGCCCTGGCCAAGGTCGGCACGAGCGCCTGGGAGGCCAAGGCGATGGGTTATCTGGCTCCGCAGGACACCATCGTGATGAACAGCGACCACCGTCTGGCGCGGGCCAAGCAGCGGGCGCTGCAACTGGTGGCGTCCGGGGCGCAACCGCCGGAAGTCGAGAAGGTCTACGCTGCCGGGCGCGACGCGCTCTATGCCCTGAAGCTGGGCGTGCGTTCACTGGCCTGGGGCGGCTTCGCTTCGGAGCACGACGCCAAGATCGCCGGCAAGATCGCCACTGTCTTGTGCGGCGGCGACATCAGCGCCCCGGCCTGGGTGGATCCGTGGTACATCCTCGACCTGGAGCGCGAGGCGTTCCTGGCGCTGTTGGGTGAAGAGAAGACGCGCGAGCGCATGATGCATATGTTGCAGACGGGCAAACCGCTGCGCAACTAAGAGGAGACTATGACACGAGAAGCTGTAATCGTGGCCGGTTCGCGGACGGCGGTCGGCAAGTCCAAGCGCGGCACGACCCGCAACTGGCGCTCCGACGACATGGCCGCGGCGGTCATTCGGGACATCTTGCGCAAAGCGCCGTCCCTCGACCCGGCCGAGATTGACGACGTCATCATCGGCTGCGCCATGCCCGAAGGGGCGCAGGGGCTGAACTTCGCCCGGTCAATCGCCCTGCGCGCCGGGCTGCCGGTGGAAGTCTCCGGCCAGACGGTCAATCGTTTCTGCTCCAGCGGTTTGCAGACCATCGCCATGGCCGCCGAGCGCATCATCGCCAACGGCGCGGACGTGATCATCGCCGGTGGGGCGGAGACGATGAGCCTGGTGCCCATGACCGGCTTCCGGGTGAATCCCAACCCCTACATGGTCGAGAACATGCCCGAGGTCTACATGGGTATGGGGCTGACGGCCGAGTGTGTGGCCGACGAGTACGAAGTGACGCGCCAGGCGCAGGACGAGTTCGCCGTGCGCAGCCACCAGAAGGCCGCCGCGGCCTATGAGCGCGGCGCGTTCAAGGACGAGATCGTGCCATTGGAGATCGAGGAAGTCATTGCCGGGCCGAATGGGCCACAGCGGACGACGTCGGTCTTCGACCGCGACGAGCATATGCGGCCGGACACGACGCTGGAAGGGCTGGCCAAGCTGAAGCCGGTCTTCAAGCAGGGCGGTTCGGTGACGGCCGGCAACGCCTCGCCCCTGAGCGACGGCGCGGCAGCGGTCATCGTCATGGAGCGCAGCCGCGCCGAGGCGCTGGGCCTGACGCCGCTGTTGCGCTTCGTCGGCTTTGCCGTCGGCGGGGTGCGGCCGGAAGTGATGGGCGTCGGCCCCATCGCCGCCGTGCCCAAGCTGCTGAAGCGGACGGGCATGAGCCTGGCCGACATTGACCTGATCGAGCTGAACGAGGCCTTCGCCTCGCAGGCGTTGGCCGTCATCCGCCATCTGGGGCTGGATGAGAGCCGCGTCAACGTCAACGGCGGGGCCATCGCCCTGGGTCATCCGCTAGGCTGCACCGGGGCCAAGCTGACGGTGCAGATCATGCACGAGATGCCGCGCCGCGACGCGCAGTTCGGCATGGTGACGATGTGCATCGGCGGCGGCATGGGCGCGGCCGGGTTGTTTGAGCGCCTCAACTAAGAGAGTTGTCAGTTGTTAGTTGTCAGTTGATAGCTCTTACTATCAACTGACAACTAACAACTGACAACTAACAACTACTCACTGCTATCGTACTTAAACGAGATCATCACCCGCGCCCGGTATTCGATGATCTCATCGTCGTCCAGGCGGATGTCGAGCTTGGTGATCTCCGCCACGCGCAGGTCGCGCAGCGAGGCCCCGGCCGTCTCGATGGCCGCGCGGGCGGCCTCTTCCCACGATACCGGGCTGGTTCCCACAACTTCGATCACTTTGTAGACACTCATGCGGTTGCTCCTTGCCCGGTCGGGGTGGGCCGGGCGCTGGCGGCGGGGCGGCGGCCGCGTGGCGCGCGCGTTGCCCGCCTCATGCTATGATACGCCAGCCGGTGGCCGGCGCGAATTGCCGAATGTCACCCCTTACCCGGCCAAACGTCACCTCTATTGCAACTCTAGGAACTCGCGGCCGTGCAGCCGGTCGGAGATGCGCTGCCAGATTAGGTCGAGGTGCTCGTCGTACTGCACGTAGTCGAGGTTGTCGGTGTCCACGGTCAGCACCGGGCTGAGCGTGAAGCTGGCCGACCACTCGTCGTACAGCCGGTTCAGCTCGTGCAGATAGCTGTCGGCGATATTGCGCTCATAGTCACGGCCGCGGCCGGCAATGCGGCGGCGCAGGGTGGGCGCCGAGGCGCGCAGGTAGATGACCAGGTCGGGTGGGCGCAGCATCCGGGTCAACGTCTGGTATAGCTCGAAGTACGACTGCCAGTCGCGCTCGCTCAGATGCCCCTGGTGGTAGAGGTTACGGGCAAATATCTCTGCGTCCTCGTAGACGCTGCGGTCCTGCAACACGGAGTTGGAACGCTGGAGCAGGTCGTGATGCTGTTGCAGGCGACGAACGAGGAAGAAGACCTGCGAGTGAAAGCTCCAGCGGTTCATGTCGGCGTAGAAGTCGGCCAGGTACGGGTTCTCGGTGACGGCTTCCATGACCGGCTCCCAGCCCAGCTTGGACGACAGGAGGGATACCAGCGTGGACTTGCCCACGCCGATGTTGCCCGCGATGGTGACGAAGTAGGTTGGCATAGCGATATTTGTGTCCGGCGGTAGCGGCTCCGTGGAATATGACAAATCGTATGTCAAAACCTGACATTTGTCACTATTGCCCATTGCCGAATGTGCTACAGTAAAGATTAGGCAAACTCTCAAGGTGGCTTGAGTGCGTTCTAGAGTTGGCCCACACGGGCAAGGAGGTCAGAGATGCGTGTAGTGATTGATCGTGACCTATGTGACGCCAGTCTGCCGTTTTGTCAGCGTTGTTCGGCCGCTTTTATCCGTTACCCTGAGGGTAGCGACCGCCAGTGCATCCGTCAGATCATTGATGACGGCTCCGATCTGTTAACGATCGTGATGGAGACCGACGGCCGTCATTTGGTCATTGAGCTGTCCGACGAAGAGCGAGAGTTGGCAAGCGTCGAGGGTTGGGAGGCATTAGCCGACTTCGACCCGGCCCTGTTCCGCACCGGCGCGATGGAGCGCTGGCATCATCTGAGCACGCTGCCGGTCAACTGAGCCAGCGGCTTTGCCGGTGATCAGAACATCCTCGTCTATCTTATGCTGCTTCTGACCCAAGAGGCCTATCGCGTCATCTGGTAGATGACGAAAACCCAGATAGCTATGCCAGCGAAGATGACCGGCAGGAAGAGCGGATGGGCGCGAAAGTTGCTCTTGTGACGGAAGACCAGCATGCCCAATAGCGCCCCAACGGCTCCGCCTATCAGCGCCAGGAGATGTAATGCCGCCTCGGGTATCCGCACGGTATTGACCTTGGCCATACCTTTGTCAACCGCATAGCAGACAAAGGCGACGACGCTGGCGGCAACGGGCCAGGCGAAGTACCACGGCCATGAAGTTGTCGTCCGCAACAGCAGGAATATCACTGCTGTGGCGACAATGGCCACAATGGCGAAGGTGAGCTGAGTACGATGGCGACGCGACATTGTTGATCTCCGTGTTTCTTCTTCACCGGCTGCTCAGATGCAGCCGGTCTTCCTCTACTCCGATGACACGAAACCCAAGACGTTCGTATAGTCGTCGGGCAGGGTCGTTGGTGCGCAATACATGAAGTGTCATTGGCAACCCGGCATCGTGGGCGGCTGCCTTGATGTCGTTGATGATCTGTGTGCCGATACCCCGCCGTTGAAACTCGGGCGACAGTTCAATCAGGCTGAGGTAAATCTCATCAGGGCGGTGTTCGACCACGACCACGCCGGCATCATGGCCTTCGTATTGAATGACTTGGCGTGGTAAAGGATCGAATTTGCGGCGAAAGTACTCCTGTTGCCAATCGTCGTGCCACCCCCAAATCGTTTCGATGTAGTCGCGCATGGCGGCGCGGTGCAGGGCGAAGAGAAAGTCGTAGTCCTCTTCGGTGGCCGGCCTCAGGCTATAGGCGGTGGTCATGGGAAGACGATCAGCCCGCGAGCAATCTCGCCGCCCAGCATGTCGGCATAGGCGTCGTTGATCTGCTCCAGGGCATAGGTGCGGGAGATGAGCCGGTCGAGATCGAGTTGCCCGCGGCGGTAAAGCTCGGCGTAGAGCGGAAAGTCGCGCGCCGGGTTGGCACTGCCGTAATAAGTGCCCGTCACTGTTTTCTCCTGGCGGGTGATGATCGCGCCGGGCAAATTGGTGACGCTGCCCATCGGCGAGATGCCGGCCAGGACAACCAGCCCGCCGGGGCGCACCGCCGCCAGGCACGTCTCCTGCACCGCCGGCAGGCCGATGGCCTCAAAGACGGTGTCCGCACCGCGCCCCTCGGTCAGCGCCTGGATGGCCGCCACCGTGTCCGGGCCGGCCATCAGGAAGTCGGTCGCGCCGAAGGCGAGGGCGATGTCGCCCTTGGCTTCGTGAGCGTCAATGGCGATGATGCGGCTGGCGCCGGCCAGCTTTGCGCCCATGATGATGCTGAGGCCGACGCCGCCCGCGCCGAACACGGCCACGCTGCTGCCCGGTCGAAGGTGGGCCGTGTTGAGCACCGCGCCCACGCCCGTCGTCACGGCGCAGCCGATGAGCGCGGCCACGGTCGGGGGGATGCCTTTGTCCAGCACCACGCAACACTCTTCGGGCACAACGGTGTGGTCGGCGAAGCAGGCCAGGGCGCTGAAGTGGTAGACGGGGCGGCCGTCGTGGCTCAGGCGCGTCGTGCCGTCCATCATCGTTCCCGCCCACAGCGGGCCGACGTAGGTCTGGCACAGGCTGGGGCGGTCGTGGAGGCAATAGAAGCACGCGCCGCAACTGGGGGCCCAGCTCAGCGCCACATGGTCGCCAACGCGCACGCGGCCGACGCCCGGCCCGACGCCGACAACAACGCCCGCCCCCTCGTGCCCCGGCACGACCGGCGTCGCGTGGCGAGTCGCGCCGGTCATCAGGTGCCAGTCGCTATGGCAGACGCCGGCCGCGGCCACGCGCACCAGCACCTCGTCCGGCCCCGGCGCGGCCAGGTCGAGCGTCTCGATGGCGAACGGCACGCCCGGTTCGTAGAAGACAGCCGCTTTCACTTTCATGCTGGTCGCTCCTTTAAGAGAGAGGAACCACAGATTACACAGATTTCTCAGAGGAAATCTGTGTAATCTGTGGTTCCTCTCTCTTCTAATCTATGCGCCACTCCTCCAGTGCGTCCCAGTCGAGCGCCACACCCAGGCCGGGCGCGTCGGGCAGGGTCAGGTGGCCGCCGGCGGCGCGGAGGGGGGTGGGCAGAATGAAGTCGCGCCGTTCGGGTGTCCAGTGGGGCGGGTCGTAGGGAAACTCGATGAACGGCGCGCGCGATACGGCCGCGGCCACGTGGAGGTTGGCCAGCAGCACCAACCCGTCGCCCCAGGTGTGGGGGGAGTAGATCGCGCCGTGTGCCTGCACCTCGCGGGCGATCTGCACGGCGCGCAAAACTCCCGTGCTCCAGACGACATCGGGCTGATAGACATCGAGCGCGTCATGCTCCAAATAGCGGCGAAGCTCGATCGGTTCGCGCGCCCCCTCGCCGCCGGCGATACGCAGCCGGGCATGGCGTCGCAGTTCGGCCAGGCCGCGCACGTCGTGGCGGCCGAGCGGCTCTTCCAGCCAGTAGACGTCGAGCTCGGCCAGCGCGTCAGCCACGTGTCGGGCCAGCTTCCAGTCCCACGGCGGGCGGGTGTCCCAGGGCATGCGCCAGGCCTGATTGGCGTCGCACAGCAGCGTGAGCGCCGGCGCGGCCTGGCGCACGGCGCGGACGGTGGCAATGTCGTCGGCGGGATCGTCGGCGAAGAAGCGCAACTTGACGGCGGCAAACCCCTCGGCCTCTAGACGCAACACGGCGACTACGCGCTCTGCGCGGCTGAGGCGCTGCCCGGTGGAGGCGTAGAGGGGTACACGGCCGCGGCTGCCGCCCAGCAAACGCCACAACGGTTGCCCGACGAGCTGGCCGATGAGGTCCCACAGGGCGACTTCCAGGGGCCACATGCGACCGTAGTGGAACTGGAGGTTGTCCAAAACGGCGACGTGGCGCTCGATCTCTAGCGGGCTGCGGCCCAGAAACAACTCTTCGTGGCCGGCGAAGCCCAGCATAGCATCGCCCGCGCCCACACCCTCTAACCCACCGGCGCGAACGCGGACGACGGTTGTGGCGTGGGCGCGGCGCGGCGTCGGGTCCCACGAGGCGTGGAACGGCGGATCGAGCGGCCGCCGATAGCGGCGCAGCTCGATGGCGTCAATCGTCGGCGGCACGGCTGTGGCGGCGCCCCGGACTACTCGGCCGACAGGATGTGGAGCTTGGCGTGCGGGATGGTCTCGTAGGCGCCAAGATGGAACTTGATCGTGAAGCCGGTGCTCAACTCGGGGTGCTCATCTACGCGGGCCTTCGTCTCGCTGATGGCGAAGTCCACCAGTTGCAGAAAGCGCGCCTGATCGTTGTGTTCCAGCTCTTCGGTAGTCTGCCCCGCCTCAAACGGTACGGCCAACCAGTGGACGGCCGCTTCCGGTTCCAGACTGGCCAGGATGGCGAACCGCTGCTGCTCGTCGCGGGCAATCACGGTTCCCGGCTCATCCCCACGCAAAATGGCGGCAAATGGGCTATCGCTGTGATTCATAATGACCTCCCTGATCTTGCCATTTGGTCGCACCGCGCGGCGCGACGTGACGACTCTACAAATTGGATTTAGTGACCGACCACGACCGGGCCGTCGCCAGTGGCATAGGCGTAGGGCATGGCCGTGGTGTTATAGGCCCAACCTACCTGACCGCGGGCATCCACGGCGATGAGGCCGCCTTCGCCCCCGGTGCGCTCCTCCAGCAGCCGGATGGCCGCGTTACAGGCGGCGGCGGCTGATAGTCCTGTGCCGACCAGGTCGCACACCCGCTTGCTAATGACCACCCGCATGAGCGCTTCGCCATAGCCGGTGGCGCTGACGCCGGCCGTCCAGTTGTCGGCGTAAGCGCCACAGCCGACCAGCGGGCTATCGCCGACGCGGCCGGGACGTTTGTTGGGTGTGCCGCCGGTCGAGGTGGCCGCAGCCAGATTGCCGTGGGCGTCGAGAGCCACCGCGCCAACCGTGTCGCCCAAGCTGGGCGCGACTTTGGGAGCCACCGCGGGCTGCTCTGAGCTTTCGTTCACCAGCAGTTCGCTTACATCACAACGCGGAAAGGCGATACTGTCGGCGAAGGCGTCGGCGCCGGGGCCAACGAGGAAGTTGTGACCGCTTTCCAGCATGACCCGCCGGGCCAGCGTTACCGGATGGCGGACGCGCTGGATGGCGGCGATAGCGCCCATGTTGAGGGCATGTCCGTCCATGATGAGAGCGTCCATTTCGACGTTGCCCTCGGCATTGGGATAGCTGCCGCGCCCAGCGTCGAGCACGGGGCAATCTTCCAGGATGATGACCGCCGCTTCGACGGCATCGAGGGCCGAACCGCCACGGGCCAGAATGTCGCGGCCGGCGGCGGTGGCCTGGGCGCAGGCTTGCCGCGCCGCTTCTAAATGGGAGCTGGCTACCGCCCAACCACCGGCCCCACCATGCACTATAATCGCCAACGTCATAACTTCACTCTCCATTGGGAGATTATTAGCATCGTTTGGGCAATTTGTCGAAGAGAGTAGCTGCAAAACCAGGGCTTTGGAAAAGCCCTGACGCCCGCCGTTGTCGCTTGACAGCCGCCCACTCATGGATATAATCCGGCTTCGATGTTCCTCAGTAGCTCAATGGCAGAGCGTGCGGCTGTTAACCGCAATGTTGTTGGTTCGAGTCCAACCTGAGGAGCCACTTGATAAAGAACGGCAGGCGGCTTCGTCTGCCGTTTTTTGTTTGGCAGCGGGCGGTAGGCCATTGACCAAGGAGTAGTGAGACCATGAAAGCCTATAAACCGGTAGCCCTGATCATCCTCGATGGTTGGGGAATTCGCGAGAAGGAACACGGCAATGCCGTCGTGCAGGCCAAGAAGCCGAACTACGACCGCTGGACGCGCGAGTTGGAGCGGTCGGTCGTAGATGCATCGGGCGAGGCGGTGGGGCTGCCCGATGGCCAGATGGGCAACTCCGAGGTCGGCCATCTGAACCTGGGCGCGGGGCGCATCATCTACCAGGACCTGACCCGCATTAATCTGGCCATTGACCGCGGCACCTTCTTCGAGAACGAAACGCTGGTGACGGCCCTACAGGGCGTGAAGACCCGCGGCGGCAAGTTGCACCTCATTGGCCTGTTCGGCGAGGGGGGTGTGCATAGCCACAGCAAGCACATGTACGCCCTGCTGGCGATGGCCGAGCGCAACGGCATTGAGCCGATCCTCCACATCATCACCGACGGCCGCGACACGCCGCCGGAAAGCGCCCTGGGTTACGCGCTGCAACTGGAGGAGTACCTCTCCCAGCATCCGGGCATCGTCGCCTCGGTCAGTGGGCGCTACTACACAATGGACCGCGACAAGCGTTGGGCGCGCACGGAGATGGGCTACCGCGACATCGTGCTGCACGAGGGGCATCGCAGCGAACAGGGCGGGCCGCCGCGCACCGCGCCGTCGCTCAGCGCCGCGCTGCGCATGTCCTACGCCGAGGGCGTGACCGACGAGTTCGTTCTGCCCGTGGCCATTGACGTGGGCGACCGCGACGTGCTCATCGAGCCGGGCGACACCGTCATCTTCTACAACTTCCGCGCCGACCGCGTGCGCCAGATCGTCACCGCCTTCGCCTTTCCCGACTTTGTCGGCTTCGAGCGGCTCTACGTGCCCGATCTGGAACTGATCACCATGACCTCCTACGAGGCCAACTACCCGGTGAAGGTGCTCTTCCCCGAAGTGGCCATCACCAATCCGCTGGCCGAAGTGTTGAGCAAGCACGGCTGCCGGCAGTTGCACGCCGCGGAGACGGAGAAGTACGCCCACGTGACCTACTTTTTCAACGGCGGCCAGGAAACCCCGTTCGAGGGCGAAGACCGCCACCTGGAGCCTTCGCCCAAGGTGGCGACCTACGATCTCCAGCCGGAGATGAGCGCCCGCCCGCTGGTGGACAAGGTCATCGAGCGCGTGAACGAGGGCGACTACGACTTCGTCCTGGTCAACTTCGCCAATCCCGACATGGTCGGCCACACCGGTGTGCTGGAGGCGGGCATCAAGGCGGTCGAGACGGTGGACGAGTGCGCCGGGCGGCTGGTGGCGGCTATCAACGCCAAGGGCGGCGTGGCCATCGTCACCGCCGACCACGGCAACTGCGAGCGGATGGTGGACGAGAAGACGGGCGAGCCGCACACCTACCACACGACGCAGCCCGTGGCCCTGTTCGTCATCGGCGACCAGTACTATGACCTGCGGCCGCGCGGCATCCTGGCCGACGTGTCGCCGACAATCCTACACCTGATGGGCATCACGCCGCCGGCAGAGATGACCGGCCGCAGCCTGATCAGCGAATGACCGGCCCTACACCGTCGCCCAACGGGCGCGCCTTCCAGGCTTACCTGGCCGGGGCGCGGGCCGTGCTGGAGAGCGTGACGGCCATCGGCTACCACCAGATGGCGCTGCCCGCGCCGTTGGACGGACAACTGGCCGAGATCGCCGGCGCTTTCACGGCTCTGGCCGCGCCGGAGCGGGAGCGGTTTATGGGCGGATTGTCGGCCGCGGAGCGGGCGCTGTTCGCCCTGTTCGGCCACCGCGCGGCGACACTGGCCGCCCGCAGCGGCGACGCCGAGCAGTTGCGCCTGGCCCTTGTCGGCAGCGTCATCGCCAACTACGACATCCCCGATAAGCGCAATGTGGACGTGGCCCTGGCCGTCTTCCACCACTGCGCGCGCAAGCTGGAACTGAACCTGCCAGAGGTGTTCGACGAGGCGGCCCAGTACGCGACCGCGGCGATGGCCGAGCGGCTGCGGGCCTTCGGCCGCCGCACCGATGTGACCCTGCGCCAGTTCGGCTGGCGCGAGATTCGCGGCGAAGAGGGTGTGCGCTATAAGTTCGAGTGGCAATGAACCCATCAGCGAAAATCAGCGTAGGAATCAGCGTCATCAGCGTGCTATTCCTTCACCATGATTGACGCTCCGCCCCGCTTCTGTTAGACTGCCGCCACAACTGAATAGGCAAACCCGTCTCAGGTCGCCCCAGCCCCGGAAGGCAGGGCGTAATCGCGAAACTGGTGCGTCTTGTTCGCGCAAGGCAAGGCCAGTGCTGTACCCGCAACTGTGATGCCGGTTGGACAGAAGTCCGCCGGCTAAGCCAGGTCGACATCCTGGGACGAGTTTCAGGCCCTCGTGGATAAGGGTTGGGAACTGCGTGGTGAAACCAATGGTCTGTCACCTCTCAACTCGATGCCCCCGCATCGAGTTTTTTGTTCCGACTTCCCCGTCCCCTGTGTCGTTTTGGCAACCCGCCGCGCCGGCGCTCTCTCGCGAAAGAGGTCGTGGGCCTGGCCAGTGATGAGGAAGAGAACTGATGACAATGAAAAGACGTGTGGCATCTGTAATCCTGCTGCTGTTGGCGCTGTTGGCGGCCGTCGGCTGCCAGGCTGGGGGAGACAGCGCCCCCGGCCCGGCCGCCGCCGCCCGTGCCGCCGATTGGCTGGCGTCGAACCACCAAAACGCTGACGGCGGCTACAGCAGCTTCAGCGCCGGCGCGGGCCTGGCCCCCTCAGACCCAGGCGGGACGATTGACGCGCTGCCGGCGCTGGCCGCCGCCGGCGACACCGCGCCGGCGCTGGACTATCTGCGCGCCAACGGCGAGGCGCTGCAAGCCATGGCCGCCGAAGATGGCGGGCAGGCGGGCAAGATCGTCCTGGCCCTCGATGCCGCAGGCGTCCCCCCGGCCGACTTCGCGGGGCACAACTATACCGCCGACCTGGCCGCCCACCTGGGCGATGATGGTGCCTATGCCGCCGATCCGTTCAAGCAGGCGTTGGCCGTGCTGGGGCTGGTCGCCGCCGGGCAAGAGGTTCCCGCGGCGGCTGTGGCCTGGCTGGAAGGGAGCCAGGGGGCGGGCGGCTCGTGGGACGACGGCTTCGGCACGCTTGACAACGCCGACGCCACGGCGATGGTCGTCATGGCCTTGCTGGCCGCCGGGCGCTCGGCCGCTGACCCGTCGGTGGCCGCGGCGGTTGAGTTTCTAACCGAGTCGCAGGTGGCCGAGGGTGGCTGGAGCTACGGCGCGGGGTTGCCTGCCAGCGCCAACAGCACGAGCCTAGTCATCCAGGCGCTGTTGGCTCTGGGCGAGGACGTGACGGCGACCGAGGGGCGTTGGGCCAGGGCGGGCCGTTCGCCGCTGGCTGCGCTGCTGGCCTTCCAGGGCGAAAGCGGCGCGTTCCAGGCTGACTTCGGCGACGGGCCGGCCGACGACTTTTACAGCACCGTCCAGGCGATTCCGGCCGCCGCCGGGCGCGCGCTGCCGCCGGAGGGCTAGGCGATGAACGGCCGCACGGTGCTCCTGCTGCTCACTCTGATCGTCCTGGCTTCGTTGGCCGGCGGCGCGCTGGCCGCCCAGGACGACAACCGCGTGGCCGTCGTCGTTGACTACGGCAACGGGCAGACGGCCACGCGCTGCGTGGCCTTCGCCGAGCCGGAGATCAGCGGCTATGAGGCGTTGAGCCGCTCCGGGCTGGTGGTGGAGAGCGAGGTTCAGGCCGGCGGCGCGGCCGTCTGCCGCATTGACGGCGTCGGCTGCGCCGCCGACGATTGCTTCTGCGCCTGTCGCGGCGGCGGCGAGTGCCGCTACTGGTCGTACTGGCAGCAGCGCGACGGCGCGTGGCAGTACGCCACCGCCGGCGCGGGCCAGAACCGTGTCAGCCACGGCGCAGTCGAGGGCTGGACGTGGGGGCTTGGCTCCGTCACCGAGGCCCCGCCGCCGCCGAACGTCTCGTTCGCCGAGGTCTGCCAGGGCGCAACCGTGGCTGTGACCGGCGCGGCGACTGGCATGCCGTCGGTAGATTGGCTGTCCTACGCGCCGTTCGCTGGGGCGCTGCTGTTGCTGGGCGGGCTGGCGCTGGTCGTTCGCCGGCGGCGAACGGGCGGGAGAACGCTATGAGCCGGCGCTGGCTGTCGGCGGCGCTCTTCGCGCTGAGCCTGGTCGTGGGCGTCGTGGCCCTGGCCTTCCCGTTCCTGCGGCGGTCGGGCGCGGCGCTGCCCGCCGACCAGACGCCGCTGCTGTCGGTGGTGCTCGTCTCGCTGTGCCTGGCCGTGCTGCTGGTCGAGTTGCAGGGGCAGGCGGCGGGGGCCAAGACGGTGGCTGCGTTGGGCATCCTGGTGGCCGCGACGGCCACGCTGCGCTTCATCGAGGTGGCCATTCCCGGGCCGGGCGGCTTCTCGCCCATCTTCGCCCCCATCATCCTGGGCGGCTACGTCTTCGGGCCGCGCTTCGGCTTCCTGCTGGGGGCCATGACGCTGCTCGTGTCGGGCATCATCACCGCCGGCGTCGGGCCGTGGCTGCCTTACCAGATGTTCACCGCCGGCTGGGTGGGCCTCAGCGCCGGTTGGCTGCCGCACCTGAAGCGGCCGCGGGCCGAGGTGGCCATGCTGGTTGTCTTCGGCGCGCTGTGGGGCTTCCTCTTCGGCGCGATCATGAACCTCACCACCTGGCCGCTGCTGGCCGGTGATCCGGGGCAGTCGTGGACGCCGGGGGCGGGCGCGGCCGACGCCCTGCGGCGCTATCTGGCCTTCTACCTGGCCACTTCGCTGCTGTGGGACACGGTGGCCGCGGCGGGCAACGCTGTGCTGCTGGCCGGGTTGGGGCGGCCGACGTTGCGCGCTCTGGCCCGCTTCCGCGACCGGCTCCAGTTCGAGGTGCGGCCGGCATGAGAACGTTCGACGCGCGGGCCTGGGTCGTCTGGCTGCTGGCTGGCGTCGTGCTGGTGCTGTCGGCGCGCAACCCATTGTACCTGTTGCTGGTGCTGCTCATCTCGCGCCTCGTCCATGCGGCCTGCGCGCCGCCGGGCGCGGGCGCGCTGCGGTTGCCGTTTTGGCGGCTGGCGGCGGCCATTTTGCTCTTCTCGACGCTGTTCAACCTGTTGACGGCCCATATCGGCGAGACGGTGCTGGCCACGCTGCCGGCCGGCTGGTGGCTCATCGGCGGCCCGCTGACGCTGGAGGCGGCCGTCTATGGCTTCATCACCGGCCTGAGCCTCGTTACGTTGTTGTCGCTTTTCCTGGCCTTCAACGCCATCGTGCCCACGGCCGAGCTGGCCGGGCTGACACCGGCCGCGCTTTACGAACTGGGCCTGGTGCTGCTGGTGGCCATCACCTACGTGCCGGAGACGGTGCGGCAGGTGCAGCGCATCCGCGAGGCGCAGGCCATTCGTGGCCACCGCCTGCGCGGGCTGCGCGACTGGCGGCCGATTGCCATCCCGCTGCTGGTCGGCGGGCTGGAGCGGGCGCTGAATCTGGCCGAGACGATGGTCGCCCGCGGCTACGGCGCGACGGAGCAGGTGGGCATCCCACAGCGGACGCGCCTGCTGTTGCTGCTGGGCCTGGCGCTGGCCCTGGGCGGGGCGCTGCGCCTGAGTTGGGGCGCAACCGACGGCTGGGCGCTCATCGCCGCCGGGGTGGTGGCCGTCGCCCTGGCCTATCGCGGTCTCAGCCGGCGTGTGGCCCGCACGCGCTACCGGCCGCGCCGCTGGACGTGGGCTGACACGGCTATTGTCGTCGCTGCCCTGCTGCCGTTGGCGCTGCTCTGGCTGCCGCTGAGCGGCGGCGGGCTGGGGTATGCGCCCTATCCGCGTCTCAGTGCGCCGCCGTTCAGCGTCGTCGCCGGGGCGCTGCTGCTGGGGTTGGCCGCGCCCGCGGCCCTGGAGGCGGTGTGATCGCCGTTCGCCACCTCAGCTACACCTATCCGCAACGCACAACGCCGGCGCTGCACGACATGACCTGGGACGTGGCCGACGGCGAGTTCGTCCTGGTGGCCGGCGCGTCCGGCTCAGGCAAGTCTACGCTGCTGCGCTGCCTCAACGGGCTGGTTCCCCACTTCAGCGGCGGCGTGTTGGCCGGGGGGGTCACTGTCGGCGGCATTGACGCCGTCGCCGCCGGGCCGCGCGTCCTCAGCCGCTACGTCGGCTTCGTGGCCCAAGACCCGGAGGCCCAGGCCGTGCTCGACCGCGTGGAGGGGGAGATCGCCTTCGCCCTGGAGAACGCCGCCGTGCCGCCGGTTGAGATGCGGTTGCGCGTCGAAGAGGTGCTCGATCTGCTCGACCTGACGCCACTGCGCGATCGGCCGCTGCACACGCTTTCGGGCGGCGAGCGGCAGCGGCTGGCCATCGCCGCGGCGCTGGCGCTGCGGCCGCGCGTGCTGGCCCTGGACGAGCCGACGAGCCAGCTCGACCCGCAGTCGGCCGAGGGCGTGTTGCGGGCGCTGGTGCGGCTGAACGAAGACCTCGGGCTGACCATCGTCCTGGCCGAGCATCGTCTGGAGCGCATCGCCCGCTACGCCGACCGGCTGACCTATCTGGCGGCGGGGCGGGTGGTGCATGACGGCCCGGTGCGCGAGGTGCTGCCGCGCCTGCCGGCCGCGCCGCCGGTGGTGCAGTTGGCCGGGGCGCTCGGCTGGCGGCCGACGCCGCTGACGGTCAAGGAAGCGCGGCCCTTCGCCGCGACGCTGACAGCCACAGCCGTGCCGCCGGCGGCCGAACTGCCCGGTGGCGCGCCGCTGCTCCACGTCGCGGGGCTGCGTTTTTCGTATAACGGTCATGCCACCTTGAAGGATGTTAATCTGAGCGTGGCCCCGGGCGAGGCGGTGGCCCTGGTGGGGCGCAACGGCGCGGGCAAGTCCACGCTGCTGAAGTGCATCGTCGGGCTGTTGCGCGGGCAGGCGGGCGAGGTGAGTGTCGGCGGCCGGCCCACACGCGGGCGCGACGTGGCCGACATCTGCCGCGAGGTGGGCTACCTGCCGCAGAACCCCGACGATCTCCTCTTCGCCGACACCGTGGCCGACGAAGTGCGGGCGACGTTGCGCAACCACAAGCTCCCGGAACCGCCGGCGACGATCGCCGCGTCGTTGTCGCGTCTGGGACTGGGCGATGTGGCCGCGATCTACCCGCGCGATCTGTCGGTCGGCCAGCGGCAACGGGTGGCCCTGGCGGCGGTGACGGCCACGCAGCCGCGCCTGCTGCTGTTCGACGAGCCGACGCGCGGCCTCGACCGGGCGGCCAAGGATGCGTTGCTGGCCCTGTGGCGCGACTGGCTGGCCAATGGGGCGGCGCTGCTGCTGGTGACCCACGACGTGGAGATGGCCGCGGCCATTGCCCAGCGCACAATCGTGCTGAGCCAGGGGGAGATCATCGCCGCCGGCCCGACGCGCGACGTGCTGACGGCCACGCCGCACTTCGCACCGCAGATGGCCCGCCTGTTTCCCGGCCGCGGCTGGCTGACGGTGGCTGATGTGTTGGCGGCCCTGAATTGATAGCAGAAACCGGGCTTCTCATACAGAAAGCAACCACAGATGACACAGATTTCACAGATTTTGCTCTGATAAATCGGTGTAATCTGTGAAATCTGTGGTTACTTCTTCTATCAGAAGAAACCCGGTTTCTAGAAGTCTAGGAGAGAATGATGCCTCGATTGACCACAATCTACACACGCAAGGGGGACGCCGGGCAGACGAGCCTGGCCGGCGGGCAGCGGGTGGCCAAGGACTCGGCCCGCGTGGCCGCCTATGGCACGGTGGATGAGTTGAACTCCTGCCTGGGCGTGGCCCTGGCGGCCGGTCTTGCGCCGCGGCTGGCGGCCGTGCTGCCGCAGATTCAGAACGAGTTGTTCCACCTCGGCTCGGACTTGAGCTTTCTGGAGGAGGACAAGGCGCGCTTCCCGCTGCCGCAAATCGAGGCGCGCCACGTGGCCCAACTGGAGGCGGTCATTGACGAGTTAAACGACGTAGTGGGGCCGTTGCAGAACTTCATCCTGCCCGGCGGCGCGCCCGGCGCGGCCCACCTGCACGTGGCGCGGACGGTCTGCCGGCGGGCCGAGCGGGAGGTGATCACCCTGGCGCGGCAGGAGCCGGTCGGGCCGCAGGTGGTGGCCTATCTCAACCGTCTGTCCGACGCCCTCTTCGTTATGGCCCGCTACGAAAACCACGCGCGCGGCGTGGCCGAGCCGCTGTGGGACAGCAAGCTCTGAGGGCGTTCTCTGAGCTTGGCCCGAACGCCTGATCGCACTACAATGCGGGCATCAACGTTGCGGCTCCGGCCTGTGTGCCGGGCGGCGGCGATCCTGTGCATTGGAGAGGCATCATGTTGCAGAACCTGGCCCTGGCGGCCATTGTTGTTGTTATCTTGTGGGTCATCATCCTCGGTCTCTACCTGGTCATCGCCCGTCGCCAGCCCGACGTGGCGGCGCAGATGAAGGAACTGGAAGATCGGCTGAACCAGGCTGAGAAAGAGGCAGGGCAAAGGTAAGGGCCGGCCATCATGCAGACGATTGCGCGTTTCTTTGTCCTTATCACGGCTCTGCTGGCGCTGACGGCGTGTGGTGTCGCACCGGAGAACGAGCCTGACACCTGTGACGGCCCCGACTTCCTCTTCGCCGACGACTTCAGCGGCGAGTTCGATTGCGGTTGGGCGCTCTATGACCGTGGCGGCGGCACGGCGGCCATTGACAACGCCGCCATGCAGTTGACCGTCGGCCAGCCCGGCCAACTGTGGTGGACTAACCCCGGCCGCAGCTTCGACGATGTGGTCATCACCACCGAGGCGCGCCAGGTGGACGGCCCCAACGATAACGCCTATGGCGTCATCTGCCGCTACCAGGACGAGGAGAACTTCTACGCCTTCATGGTCAGCGGCGACGGTTACTTCGCCATCGGCAAGTACCAGAGCGGCAACGAGACCGTCACCTACCTGACGCCCGACGCCCAGTTCCAGCCGTCCGACGCCATCAACGTCGGCGTGGCCTCCAACGAACTGCGCGTGTCGTGCATCGGCAATCAGTTGAGTATGGAAGTCAACGGCATCCCGCTGATCAGCGTCACCGATCCGACCTTTGTGAATGGCGACGTTGGCCTGGCCGCGGCCACGCTTCAGCAAGGAACAACCATCGTTGAGTTCGACAATGTGCGCGTCACGACTCCTTAGCCGCCTGCTGGGGCTGTTACTCGTTAGCCTGCTGGCCGGGTGCGGCGGCCGGCCGATTCTGCCCGCGTCCCTCGGCGGTGACAATGGTTCACCCACTGTTGCCGACCCGAATGAGCCGTTCAGCGACGAGTTCATCCCCGGCCAGACGGCCAACTGGCTGCTGGAGCAGGACGACGCCGGCTCGACGGCCGTGGTCAACGACCAGATGGTCATCACCGTGGCCGTGCCCAACACCATCCAGTACACGACGCTGACCGACCGGGCCTTCGGCGACTTCGTGCTGGAGGTGGACGCCTGGCAGCGCGGCGGCGCGCCGGAGAGCAGCTACGGCGTGCTGTTCAGGATACAGGAAGACGGCCGCTTCTACCGCTTCGACATCACCGGCAATGGCTTGTATATGATCGAGCGCCACGAGGCCGACGGCACCTGGACGCGCCTGTTGCGCGAATGGACGCCGACGGCGGCCATCAATCAGGGTCTCAACGTGGCCAATCGCCTGAAGATCATCGCCAACGGCGCGGAGTTGGGTTTCTACGTCAACGACATTCTGCTGACGCAGGTCAGCGACACCGCCTTGACGGAGGGGCGCATCGGTCTGGACGCCGGCTCCTTTGCCGGCAATGCGCTGCAAGTCACCTTCGATAACGTCAGCATCATACCGGAGTAGGGCGGGCAGACTCGGCCCCGGAATCACTCGTTATGGACATTCGCCGGGAGATTGCCGCTCTTCTGGGGCAAGCGGTCGTGGACATCGCCCCGCTGGGCGGCGGCTGCGTCAGCGCCGTCTACGAGGTGGGGCTTGGCGACGGCCGCCGGCTGGTGGTCAAGGCCGACGACAGCGGCGCGGGCAACCTGCCCGTTGAAGCGCATATGCTGACCTATCTGGCCGAGCGAGGGCTGCCCGCGCCGACCGTTGTGACCGTGTCTAACCGGCTGCTGGTCATGGAGTACATGGCGGGTGACAGCCTGTTCGACGCCGCCGCCGAGAGCCACGCCGCCGAGTTGCTGGCCGCGCTGCACGACCAGACCGCGCCGGCGTTCGGCTTCAACCGCGACACGCTCATTGGCGGCCTGCGCCAACCCAACACGCCCACCGCGCGCTGGCTCGACTTCTTCGCCGAGCAGCGTCTGGTCTACATGGCCGGCGAGGCGGGGCGCGCCGGGCGGCTGCCGGCGACGACGCGGGCGCGTGTGGAGCGGCTGGCGGGGCGGGTGGGCGAGTGGCTGGTGGAGCCGGCGCGGCCGGCGCTCATCCACGGCGACGTGTGGACGACCAACGTGCTGGCCCACGGCGGCCGTATCACCGCCTTCCTGGACCCGGCCATCTATTACGCCGACCCGGAGATGGAGCTGGCCTTTATCGGTCTGTTCGGCACCTTCGGCCGCGCCTTCTACGAAGCCTATCACAGCCTGCGCCCCATCGCCCCCGGCTTCTTCGAGGAGCGGCGCGACCTCTACAACCTCTACCCCCTGCTCGTCCACGTGCGCCTGTTCGGCGGCAGCTACGTGGGGCAGGTGGAGCGGACGCTGGCCGACTACGGCTGCTGATGGATGAGACGACCGTCCGGCGGCTGGTGGCCCTCAACGAGGCGTTCTATGCTCGCTTCGCCGCGCCCTTCGCCGCCAGCCGGGTTGCGCCGCAGCCGGGGTATGAGCGGCTGTTGGCCTACGCGCCGGGGCCGGGCGGGCATGTGCTGGACGTGGGCTGCGGCGAGGGGCGGTTTCGACGCTTTCTGCGGGCGCAGGGGATTGACGTGGACTATACCGGCGTTGATTTCGCGCCCGCTCTTCTGGCTTTAGGCGATGCGTCCGGCCACCTGGTGCAACGCGATCTGAGCCGGCCCGACAGCCTGGCCGATCTGGGCCGCTTCAACCTCATCGTCTGTCTATCCACCCTGCAACACATCCCCGGCGGCGACAACCGGGCGCGCCTGGTGGCCGAGATGGGCGCGCGCCTGTTGCCCGGCGCGCGCCTCGTGCTGGCCAACTGGCAGTTCATGGGCAGCCAGCGGCAGCGGCGCAAGATTCAGCCCTGGCCGACCGCCGGGCTGGCGGCGTCGGACGTGGAGCCGGGCGACTACCTGCTGTCGTGGCAGCGCGGCGGCGTTGGCCTGCGTTACGTCGCCCTGGTGGATGAGGAGGCGACGCGACGACTGGCGGCCGGGGCGGGCTTGGATGTGGTGGCCCAATTTCGCAGCGACGGCCGCGAGGGCGATCTGAATCTGTACACAATTCTGGCCCCGGGGTTTTCCAAAGTTGCTTATAGCGCGTAGACCTGTCAGGTCTGCGATTGATCGGCGACATTGGAAAAGCCCTGCATTCTGGCCGGTTGACACGGCCCGGCCCGGTGTTACAATCAACGCTCGGAGACCAGCGGCAATCATGGACCTGAAAGAGCGCCTACGCACCGACCTGACCGCCGCCATGCGCGGCAACGATACCCAGCGACGGGACGTTTTGCGCATGGTGATGGCGGCCATCAAGCAGGTGGAGATTGACTCGCGCGTGACGCTCGATGACGCCGGTGTGCAGGACGTGCTGCGGCGACAGGTCAAGCAGCGCCAGGAGAGCATCGCCGACTTTACCCGCGCCGGCCGCCCGGACGACGTGGCCCGCGAGACGGCCGAGGCCGTCCTGATCGAGTCCTACTTGCCCCAGATGATGAGCCGCGAAGCGGTCGAGGCCCTGGCCCGCGCGGCCATCGCCGAGACCGGCGTTACTGACGCCAAGGGCATTGGCCAGGTCATGGCTCGTCTGATGCCTCAGGTGAAGGGACAAGCGGATGGCCGTCTTGTCAACGATGTCGTTCGCGGCCTGCTTCAGTGATCACCCCCGCGTGTCTCTGACTTTGTCATGAATCGCAACCTGTGGAACGGGCAGGTCGATCAGTTCCGTCTGTGGGTGCGCCGGCGCTCGCTGCCGCTCTTTTTCGTGATCGTGGCGTTGGGGACGACCCTCATCCTTTCCTATGATCTACCCGGCGCGCGCCGTCTCGACGTGGCTGTAGACCGCCCCGCGCCTAGCGACATCTTTTCGCCCCGCTCCCTGACTTTTACCAGCGACCTGCTGACGACCCAGGCCCGCGACCAGGCTAGCCGAGCCGTGTCCGAGATTTACTCCCCCCTCGACCTGGGCATTGGCCGGGGGCAACTGGCACTGGTGCGCAGCTTCTTTGCCTTCGCCGACACGGTGCGGGCCGATTCCAGCGTGACGCCGGAACGCAAGCTGGAGTACTTGCAGGCCGCCAAGGGGCTGACTCTCAATGAGGAAGTCGCCACGGGGCTGCTGAGCCTCAGCCAGACCGACTACGACAAGGTGAAGGCTGACGTGCTGGCCATTGTGGAAGACTTGATGCGCGAGGAGATTCGCCCGGCCCAACTGGGCGACTACCAGCGCACGGCGCGGCGGCTGGCCAGCCTGGAGTTGTCGGCCGTCCAGACAAGTGTGGTCACGGAACTGGCCTACCAGTTCATCGTGCCGACGGTGTTCCCCAATGAAGAGGCTACGGCGGTGGCGCGGAACGAAGCGGCGGCGGCCATTCAGCCGGTGACGCGCAGCGTGGCCCGCGATCAGCGCATCGTTCGCGCCGGCGAAATCGTCACTCCGGCCGATTACGAGTTGCTAACCGAACTCGGCCTGCTGCGGCAGGAGGCCAACTGGCGGCACACGGCCAGCATGGCCGTGGCCGCGCTGCTGACGACATCGTTGATCGCGCTCTATTGGGCGCGGTTTCAACGTGTCCAGTTTCCCAACGGCCGCTATCTGGGCGTCGTCGCCGGGCTGCTGTTGATCTTCACCGCCGTGGCCAAGATCATGGTCACCGGTGACGTGCTGACTTACTGGTTTCCCTTGGCGGCGCTGTCGCTGTTGCTGGCCGTCGTCTATGACACGCGCTTTGCCATTCTGGTGACGGTGCTGCTGGCCGGGTTGGTGAGTTTTGCCGGGCCGAACTCGCTGGAGGTGGCCATCTATCTGGCGATGGGCGGCGTGGTGAGTGTGTTGACGTTGCGCGACGCGCAGCGCATTTCGACCTTTTTCCGCGCCGGTCTGCTGGCGGGCATTGGCTACATCACCGTCATCGTCCTGTTCTGGCTGCTGGAGGATGCCCAGCCGCGCGCGCTGCTCCTGCCGGTGGCCTATGCCCTGGCCAACGGGTTGCTCTCGTCCGGCCTGACGCTGGCCGGCCTCTACGTCCTGGGCGGCCTGTTCGGCATCGTCACCATCCTGCAACTGCAAGACCTGTCGCGCCTCGACCATCCGCTGCTGCGCGAGCTGTTGCGCCGCGCCCCGGGGACGTATCACCACAGCATCATGGTCGCCAATCTGGCCGAGCAGGCGGCCGAGCGGGTGGGGGCTAACAGTACCCTGGTGCGCGTCGGCGCGTTCTACCATGACGTGGGCAAGATGGTGCGGCCGCCGTTCTTCGTGGAGAACCAGGAGGGCATGGATCCCCACGCCTCGCTCGATCCGCTGACCAGCGCGCGCATCGTCATCAGCCACGTGGCTGATGGGCTGGAGTTGGCCCGCCGCTATCGGCTGCCGTTCCGCATCCAGGACATCATCGCCCAGCACCACGGCACTCGCATCGTGCGCAGCTTCTATCGCAAGGCGCAGGAGGCGGCGGGCGAGGGGGTCATGGTGGACATGGACGCCTTCCGCTACCCCGGCCCGCGCCCCGATTCGCGCGAGGCGGCCATCGTCATGCTGGCCGATGCCATTGACGCGACTTCGACCGCCGTGCGGCCCAATACCGAGAGGGCCATCGAGAAGCTGATCAACACCATTGTCGAGGACGACATTCTGGAAGGCCAGTTCAATCGGTCGGGGCTGAGTCTCAACGATGTTGAGCAGTTGCGTCTGTCCTTCATCGAGACGTTGAAAGGGCGCTTCCACGTGCGCGTGCAGTATCCGGGCAATGAGTTATTGCTGATCGAGAATCTGCCCGAACTGGCGCTGCCCACGCCGCCGTCCTCCTTGCCAGAGACGACACTGTCGGAGCCGGCGCTGCCGCGGGCGACGCAGACGGTCAAGACGTAGAGCGGCGCGGCGGGCCACTCGTTAGCGGTGAGGTTGCCGTACAAGCCCTACTTTCCTCCGAGCGACACCTATGGCCTACACCATTGACGTACAGACCACCCAACGCTACCCGGCCCCGCTGGCCAAAGTCGTGGCCCGCGCGGCCCACGAGGCGCTGACCCACGCCGGCGCGCCCGACGGCGCGGCGCTGACCATCCTGCTGACCGATGACGACTATCTGCGCGGGTTGAACCGCCACTATCGCGGCGAAGATGGGGCCACGGACGTGCTCAGCTTTCCCGCCGGCGAGCCGCTGCCGGGCGATCCCGACGCGGCCAACTATTTGGGCGATATCGCCATCTCCGTGCCCTGGGCCGAGCGGCAGGCGACGGCCAAAGGGCACGCCGGGCCGGCCGAGGTGCAGTTGTTGGCCGTCCACGGCGTGCTGCACCTGTTGGGCCACGACCATCTGACGGCCGACGAGAAGGCGGCGATGTGGGCCGAGCAGGCGGCCGTGCTGCGCCGTTTGGGGCTGGAGGCCATCCAACCGACGGAGGACGACCATGACGCTGAGTGACCGCAGCCGCCAGGAGTTGCGCGGCCGGGCGCTCAGTTTCCGCTACGCCTTCGAGGGGTGGTGGTTCGCTCTGCGCACGCAGCGCAACACGTGGATCCACGCCGCCGTTAGCGTCGTTGTCTTTGGGTTGGCGTTGTGGCTGGGCATCGGCCGGCTGGAGTGGGCGATCCTGATCCTGACGACGATGGCGGTGTGGATGGCCGAATTCGCCAACACGGCCCTGGAAGCGGTCGTAGATTTGGTCAGCCCCGACTACCACCCGCTGGCCAAGGCGGCCAAGGACGTGGCCGCGGCGGCCGTGTTGGTGGGGGCGCTGGGGGCGGTGATCATCGGTCTGCTCATCCTCGGCCCGCCCCTGTGGCAGCGGCTGTTCGGCTAATCGGGCAGCGACGCGAACGGGATGGCGCTGAAGCGCGGGTTGGCCGCGTCGCGCCCGGAGACAATGGGCGCGGCCGGCGCTTGCCACTCCACGACCACGTCGGGGTCATCCCAGGCCAGGCCAAACTCGTCGCCGCCATCGTAGTAGTTGTCCACGGTGTAGAAGAGCGTCACGTCGCTGAGCGCCAGGAAGCCGTGGGCCACGCCGGTAGGGATGTAGAGGCCGCGGTTGTCGGCCGCGTCCAGGTCTATGGTTGTCGTCCGGCGAAAGGCGGGCGACGACCGTCGCAGATCGGCCAGCCCCACACGAATGCGCCCCGCGGCCACGTACCAGTAATCCACCTGATTGAAGTGATAGTGCAGACCGCGCAGGACGCCGGGGCGCGAATCGGAGCGGTTGGACTGCACGTTATTCCAGGCGCGCTGGGGGAACCACTCCTTGCGGAACGTCTCGGTGAAGCGGCCGCGTTCGTCGGCGAAGGGGCGCAGTTCGACGTGCAGCACGCCGGGAATGAGGGTGGACTCGGTGATCGTTGGCATGGTGTGGCTGGCGCGGGCAACCTGTGGCGTGGGTATCGTCAGGCGACACCGACCGGCCCGGCGTTCGGGCGACAGGCCGGTGTCGTCTGATTGATGCGTCTTGCTCAGGCGCGCAGGTAGTTACTGATGAAGAACCACAGATTGGCCGGACGCTCGGCCAGCCGGCGCACGAAGTAGGGATACCAGGCGGTGCCATAGGGCACGTAGACGCGCACGCGATACCCTTCGTTGACCAACTGTTCTTGCAGGTCGCGGCGGATGCCGTGGAGCATCTGGAACTCGAACGCCTGGGGCGAGATGTTGTGCGCCCGGACGTACTGCTTGATCTCCTCGACGATGCTGGCGTCGTGGGTGGCGAAAGCGGGGTAGACGCCCTGCTCGGCCGCGCGCCGGCTCAGCAGCAGGCGCGACAGGTTGAGGTAGTTGGCGTCCACATCGGCCTTGCGCGGGAAGGCCACCTCCGCCGGTTCGGCGTAGGCCCCCTTGCACAGGCGCACCCGCGCCCCTTCCTCGATAAGCTGCTCGATGTCGGCTTCGCTGCGGTAGAGGTAGGCCTGGATGACGACGCCGACGTTGTCGAGCTTGGCCTCGTGGCGCAGTTGGCGATAGATGCCCAACGTCGTGTCCACCGTGGGGCTGTCTTCCATATCAATGCGGATGAAGTTGCCGGTGGTCTTGGCCCGCTCGACGAGGGTGCAGATGTTGCTGTAGGCCAACTCGCGGTCAATCTTCAGTCCCAACTGCGTCGGCTTGAGCGAGACGTTGGCCCGCAGGTCGTTGGCGGCGATGTCGCCCAGCAGGCGCAGAATCTCTTCGCGGGCTTGCAGCGCTTCGCCCTCGTGGGTGCAGCTTTCGCCCAGGTAGTCGAGCGTGACCATGATGCCGCGGCCGTTGAGTTCGCGGGTGGCGGCCACGGCCGCTTCGCGGTCAACCCCGGCCACGAAGCGCGAGGCCACGCGCCAGGCCACGCCCCAACTGCTGACCAGTTGGCGCGCCCAGCCCGCCTGTGAGAGGTAGATCAGCATGCGCCGCAGCCAACTGCTGCCGTGGCGAACGATGAAGAACGCGGCGACAGCGGTGGCGATCACGAACAAGGGGAGCGTGGAACGGGAGCGAGTGGGGGGGAGGGGCTTGTCCATAGGCGGATTTTATCCAGACGATCTAAAAGCGCCAATGACGACCGGCAAGCCGTCTACTGAGTCGCGGTCGCATCTTCCTGATAGATAGCGGGTTCTATTCTCCTAGAAACGGACGAGGAGAAAACAGGATGACCTTACTAGCGGGCAAGAAAGCACTGATCTTCGGCGTGGCCAACAAGCACTCCATCGCCTGGGCCATCGCCGAGGCGTTCCACAGCCAGGGGGCGGAGATCGGGCTGAGCTACGGCATTCCCCAACTGGAGAAGCGGGTGCTGCCGCTGGCGGCCGAGATCGGCTGCACCTTCGTCGAGAAGTGCGACGTGACTTCGGACGAGGAGATTGATGCCCTGTTCGCCAAGGCGGGGGACCGGTTCGGGACGATTGACATCCTGGTGCATGCCGTGGCCTACGCGCCGTCGTCGGAGTTGGAGGGGCGGTTCTACGACACGACGCGCGAAGGATTTCGTATAGCGATGGACATCAGCGCCTATAGCTTCATTGCCCTGGCGAAGGGCGTCCGGCCGCTGATGCCCAACGGCGGCAGCCTGCTCACCATGACCTACTACGGCGCGGAGAAGGTCGTGCCCCACTACAACGTCATGGGTGTGGCCAAGGCGGCGCTGGAGGCCAGCACACGCTATCTGGCCGCCGACCTGGGGCCGGAGGGCATCCGCGTCAACGCCATCTCCGCCGGGCCGATCAAGACGCTGGCTGCGGCGGGCATCGCCGGCTTCCGCAAGATGCTCAGCTACGTCGGCGAGCGCGCCCCGTTGCGCCGCAATATTGACCAGGAAGAGGTGGCCAAGACGGCGCTGTGGCTGTGCTCCGATTTGGGCAGCGGCGTCACCGGCGAAGTCGTCTACGTGGATGCCGGCTACCACATCCTGGGCATGCCGGAGCCGCCGGAGAAGTGGGAGTAAGCCACCTTAACCCCGTTCGTAAGGCAGGCGGGCTACCATCTTGACAAATCGGCCTCTGAGGCTATAGTTAGCTATCGAGTACATTTGCAAACAGCTTATCAAGAGCAGTCGAGGGACCCGGCCCGATGACGCTGCAGCAACCGCCCATGAGGAAAGGTGCTAACTCCGGCAGCGAAAGCTGGAAGATAAGAGGACGAAGTGATCGCCAACGCTGCGCCTCTTGACACCTGCTCAAGAGGCGCTTTTGTTTTGGCCTGACCGCTAGTATGCGCAGTTCTGTGGAGGAACCTATCAAATGACAACGAGTTTCATGGCTTCACCGCACATGCTCTTCACCTCCGAATCGGTGACCGAAGGGCATCCGGACAAAATGTGTGATCAGATCAGCGACGCCGTGCTGGACGCCCTGCTGACGCTCGACCCGACGGCGCGCGTCGCCTGCGAGACGGCGGTCAAGACCGGCTACGTCATGCTCCTGGGCGAGATTACGACCACCGCCTTTGTTGATTTCGACAAACTGGTGCGCAAGGTCGTGCGCGAGATCGGCTTCGACGACGGCAGCAAGGGGTTCGACGGCAACACCTGCGGCGTGTTGGCGGCCATCGCCGCGCAAAGCCCCGACATCGCGCAGGGCGTTGACTCGGCCCTGGAAGTGCGCCAGAACGGCCACGGCGAGCCTGACGTGGACTCCATCGGCGCGGGCGACCAGGGCATGATGTTCGGCTTTGCCTGCGACGAGACCGACGTGCTGATGCCCCTGCCCATCCATCTGGCCCACCGCCTGACGCGCCGCCTGGCCGAAGTGCGCCGCGACGGCACGCTGCCCTGGGTGCGCCCCGACGGCAAGGCCCAGGTGACCATCGCCTACTCTTATGGCGAGCCGCAGCGGGTGCATACCGTTCTGGTCAGCACGCAGCACGCCCCCGAAGTGGACAACGAGACGATCCAGCGCGAAATCCTCAAACACGTCATCCTGCCCGTGCTGCCGACCGACCTGGTGGGCGAGGGGCGGCAGATCGTCATCAACCCGCGCAAGCCGTCGGACACCGGCCCCGACGATCTGGCCGTCTACATCAACCCGACCGGCCGCTTCGTCGTCGGCGGGCCGATGGGCGACGCCGGCGTGACCGGCCGCAAGATCATCGTGGACACCTACGGCGGCATGGGCCGGCATGGCGGCGGCGCGTTCAGCGGCAAGGACCCGACGAAGGTAGACCGCAGCGCGGCCTACGCCGCCCGCTGGGTGGCCAAGAACCTGGTGGCCGCCGGGCTGGCCCGTCGCTGCGAGGTGCAGGTGGCCTACGCCATCGGCGTGGCCCACCCGTTGAGCGTCAACGTCGAGACGTTCGGCACCAGCCCCTACAGCAGCGAGCAGTTGGTGGAGCTGATCAACGAGCACTTCGACCTGCGGCCGGGGGCGATCATTCGCGATCTGAAGCTGCGCCGGCCCATCTACCGGGCCACGGCGGCCTATGGCCACTTTGGCCGCGACGACATCGAAGCGCCGTGGGAGAGCACCGACCGGGCCGAGGCGCTGCGCCAGGCGGCCGAGCGGTTTGAGCCGGTGGCGGCCTAGCTTTTACGGTCTCGACAATCGCATAGCCAAACGCACAGACCCATTGGCCGGGCGGCCGGTGGGTCTGTTTGGCGTTTGCATCCTGACGCCGTAAGCCAAAAGACATATGACGCGGCGCGGCAAAGATAAGGCCTAAGGGCTATTGCGTTTTTGCCCGCCGTTGTGCTATATGTGGGCCATGTTGAGGAAGGTATGTCGCCACTATTTACCCCTGTTGGTTCTAATAATTGCGGCTGCCAGTTGTCTTCCATCTGACGCCGGTTTGATAGAGGCTCCTATCGGTAGCCTGGATAACACTCTAATACTATATGCTACTAAAGCGGAGGTTGAGACCACCCCCGGCCACTCTTCGACCTACTACGCCTTCCGCACATTGCCATCATTGCCCTATCTCGATCCGACTATGTTCGATACGTTCTATGGCGAAAGCGCGCAGATGGAATCTATTGGGATGTTCCTGGATGAGTTGCATCCCCAACTTTCGCCGAACGAACAGTACTTGTTGATCCCCGGTCTGGCCTCTTACCCAGAGTATGGGGTGGAAGGCACCGGTACGTGGCTGCTTGATTTGGAAGCAGGCGCAGCGCGCAAGCTACTACCCGACGGTGTAATCGCCACGTGGAACTCGACCAGTGACGCGATTGCCTATGTTGCGGGCGATACCCTCTATACGCTCCCTATCGAGGAGAATGCTAAACCAACGCCCCTTTTCCAGAACAGCGGCCTATGGCCACTCTATGCAAAATGGTCGCCCGACGGCCGTTGGATTGCTACGGTAACTGGCGTGCAGCGGCAGATCACCGAACCGGATCAGGCTGATTTAATCCTGACTTACTGGCTGATTCCGGTTAATGCCGATCCGCCGCTCGAACTAACTGTGCAGGAAGATTTAGCGATGGAGTATTCATCCGCGGAAATGTCCTGGTCGCCAGACGGGCAATTCCTGCTCATGCGTAACAAGGTGTTTGACCTACAAGGGAAGCTGCTTTCGCCCGACTACTCCGGTCGTGTTCGTTGGCTGCCCGACGCGCCCAGCCTGCTTGCCGATAGCAGCGAAGGACTCCGCATACTCGCCATCGCCGGTGACGAGATCGCTCACATTAGCGCTACGCCGGCCAGCGTCTGGTCTTTCTCCCGCGACGGCCGCCGCCTGGCCTTCGACTTGCCGCCCACCGACGACGGCATACCCCTAGCCATCTATGACCTGGAAAGCGGCGAGACGCAGATCGCCGGCAGCGTACCCAGCGCAGTGCGCATCAATTCATTACGGTGGAGCGCGGATGACGGCTTGCTCATCACCGAAGTCGAACATGGCGAAGGGCGCTTTGACATCTGGACGCTGCCGGCCGCGGCTAATAGTACGGCTGAACGACTGATTGAAAATGCAGTTCTGATTGACGCCGTGCCGTATCATCGCTAGACGACGTGAATCCGCGAAACCATGAACATGAAAAGCCGATCCCTAAAGAGTCGAGTCCTAAGTATTAGTATGACGTGTAGCCAAGTGTTCGTGCTGCTGGCCCTGGCCGGCTGCGCGTCGCCGGCAGCGATTGTCAGCCAGCCGACCGCAGCGGTAAGCTCCGTAGCGACCACCGACGCCCCAACTATCAACCCTCTGCCGGCAACGACGACACCCGCGCCGGCGACGGCCACGCCACCCGCTCCTACCCCTACCGACACGGCAACGCCCACGGCCACAAGTAGCCCACCGCCCCCCACCGCTACGGCCACACTCCCCGCGCCCATCGCCAACACGCTGCTGCTCTATACGACCGCGGCCACCGACCCAGCCGGCCAGGCGTTCTGGGCCTTCCGCACCCTGCCGCCGCTGCCCCAACTCGACCCGGCCGGCTTCGATACCCTCTACGGCCCAACCGACAGCCTGGCCGATTTCAGTATGCTTTTCGCTGACTTGAGTCCCCAGCTATCGCCCGACGGACAAACGCTGCTCGTTCCCGGCCTGCCCGGCTATGCCGAACAGGGTATCGCGGGCACGGGCACGTGGCTGGTAGACCGGGCGACGGGTGCGACGCGCCAACTACTGCCCAGGGGCGTCAGCGCCACCTGGAGCCCGGGCAGCGACGCCATTACCTACGTGGAGGGTACGACGCTCTACACACTGAGCACGGCTACCGGAGCCACACCGCAGCCGCTGTTCGACGAACCCAACCTGTGGAACCTCTATGCCAAGTGGTCGCCCGACGGCCAATGGATCGCCGCCGTCAGCGGCATTCAGCACTGGCCGACGGAGGAGACGGAGCCTACTCTGACGTTCACCCTAGTCACCTGACACAAAAAATCAGGTAAAGAAAGGCACCAGCCTGAGCGAGACAGGCAGGTTATTGATAAGGCACCTTTCCAACATATCGTAGCCGATACGAAAGATGCTGAGGTCGCGCCGGTCCGCCCGGTCGACCAGATGACGATGGCCACGTTTGATGACCGCCGAGCCAAAGGCCACGACCCAGACGTAGAGCAAGGCGACGACCAGCGTTAGGCGGGAGAGGCGCAGGAAATGACGCAAGCGACTCTGTTGCAGGTCAGCACCATTGCGTTTGAAATCGCCGAACATCTCTTCGATCCAGGCGCGCACCTTGTACTGCTGGAGGGTCTGACGGGCCGAAGGCAAATTGGTGGCCAACAACCAGGGCTGCTTTTCGCCGCGACGCCAATAAGCCAGGAAGTTGCACGGCAGCCGGTGTTGTTCGGTGAGTTCGATGGCGGGCAACCAACACTGCTGACCGGGGCCATCCAGAAGCGAGTCCACGCGCTGCCAAGGCTGGTCAGGTTGAGGGCGATACAGGTGGCTGCCTTTCTGACGCAGCACGTAGAACCAGCCCCAACTCTCCAGTTGCATCTGCAAGGGGGTGAATTCACTGTCACCGGTGACGACCACCCTTGTCTCTGGCGGCATCAGGCGCTGGACGTAACTCAGCAGCGCGATTTGTTTCCGCCCTGAACTGTGCCCCCTGGCTGCCCGCACCCAGGTCCAGGCGATTGGCAACGCCCGCCGGCGGTAAGCCAGAGCGACCATCAGCAATTGATGGTTTTGGGCAACTTT
>WBZP01000696.1_pt1 | contig 44407 bp, 40 predicted proteins | sample 5204301 | NCBI WGS metagenome assembly WBZP01 (sample SAMN12412401, study PRJNA552823) | activated sludge metagenome | isolation source: activated sludge from nitrification reactor of wastewater treatment plant... | place: USA: Pennsylvania | collected 2017
GTGCTGCCCAACTCATGCCACACCCCCACTACCTCATGAAAAGTTATATCTTAACAATGAGTTGGAAGTTGTGGGTAATCGGGTGCGCCAAAGGGTATTATCCGGGTCCAGTTTCTTGAGCACATGCACTAGCTTATGCAGGACGCCCATGGGAAATGCGCCCGACCCACAGGCGGGGTCCAGCACTTTCAGGCTCTCGATGGCGGTGATGAGCACTGCTTTTTCCGCCGTGTCAAAGTCATGTCCTGGCTCGGCATAGGACAGAAGGCGGCGCAAGCGAGCCACAAGGAGGCTTTCCCGCGCGGCGGCTGCATCGCCAGCCTGTCCAGTCGCTTTGCCATCAGGTTCGGATCGGGACAAATCCAGTTCATCCGGGGCCGCACCCAATTCCAACACCTCGTTGACCGGGCGTCCCTTCCTTGCCACCCAACCAGGGTTTTCCACCATCGGCGGGAAAGCGGATAGCAAATGCCGCTCGAAATGAGCGATCAGCGCCTCGTCCACCATGTAATCCACGACTTCGCGCGGGGTGTAGAAGGAGCCGGACTGCTTGCGGGCCGTGGTCTGGGTATCCTCGTTGTAGCTGGCCAACAAGTTTTCAAACACCTTGCCGAGCAATTCGGGATCGAGCGCGACTTCCTCCTCGACCGGGGTGTTTTCATCCACGGTGAACTTGTAACGGTCGAACAGATCGATCAACCCCCGTACCTCGTAGCGCTTGCCCTTGGTGCCCAGATCGGTGTTCAAGTCGGCGTTGGCGCTGCCGAAGAACAGCTTGTTCGGCACAACCGCCTGCGCCTCCTTGCGGCGAGAGAAGCCATCCACCCGTAACACCCAACCGTTGCCTTCCTTCACCGCCAAGGGCTTGAGTTCCGGGTTGCGCTGGAAATCCGGCTCGGTCAGTTCCCGATCCAGGCACTCGAACAGACCGCCGTTCAGAAACGGAATCGTTGCAAATAGCGCTAGGGCGGCGTCCGGGTCCTCGAACAACTCCTTGTGACGGTAGACGGACGGGATCAGGTAATGCCCGCTCAGGCCACCGCTCTTGTTCTCACTGGCCCAACGGCGACGGTGGTTGCCCTGTTCGTCGGTGCCGATCTCGACGTTGAGCGTGGCGAAAAACAGGTTTTGCAGGATCGCCAGATAGTAGTTGCCGGCCTCCGGGTTCGCGGCGGGATCGGTCTTCAACAGTTCGCGCAGGCAGGTGCGGTCGAACAGGTCGGGCGGGATCAGCCCCTTTTCCTTGATGAACCAGACGAAGATCAACCGGGTCAGCAGGCGGATCACCGCGACCGCGTGGCGCTTGTTGGCATCCGTGCCACCGCCCTTGGGAAACAGCACCTGCTTGACCGCCCAGAAATACCACCAGGCCAATTCGGTGTAGAACCGCTGGTTAAGCGCCTGAATGGATAGGACCGCGATCCAGGCGTCGTACAGTTCGCGGAACGTGCCGGGGCGACGGCGCTCGCCCAAGTTTTCAATGGCCAAGTCAACCAGAATATCGAGGTGGGCGCGATGCGGGTTGGTGCAGCGGACATCCTTGACGACGGTGATGCGGCTGTCGATCACGTCCCGGCTGGGGTCACGCAAATGGGCGCGCCGGTCGATCACCGCCAGCGAAACCTGCCCGCCGTGCTTGAACAGCACGATGGCTGGCATGGGGAAAACCCGGTTGAGTTCCCGGGTGATCCCCGCCAGCGCCGGGCGCGACCAGTCTTCGTCCCGCAACTCGATGGCCAGAAATACGAAGGATTCAATCTGAGTCGGGGCGTAATGAGCATCCATCGCGATGGTGCGCTGCCGTTCGGCCAGGCTGGGAATGTCCTCCCCGGTGATTTGGAACAGGAAGGCACAGCGACGCCAGTCGGCGATCCGGGCCTTGTCCCGGTTGAAGCTGTCCGCATTCGGGATGTTGGCGAGGAATTCATCCGCTGTGTGGCCGAAGTCGGCGGTGTGATCGCTTTGATAGCCAAACTCGGCAAAGAATCGGGTTGCGGCATCTTCCAGCGAACGATTTTGAAAATCGGCCAGGGTCGCCTGAATCGCGGCGCGGCGCTGGGAATGATTGGACTCAGCCATGATTCGTTGCCCTGTCGTTATTCTTGATGACCAGCCAGGTGACCAGTTCGAAATCCGTGGTGGACTTGACCTGCTGGGGCGCGCCGATCAATTTTCCGCCGCGTCCGGCAAACAGATTGCCCACATTTTTCTTGCCGAACTGGGCCACGATGGCGGCCACCGCCTTATCCAGCAGCGCGCTGTGGCGGCTCATGTCCGCACCGTTTTGGGTTTCGGCGTCGAACAGTTGGCACAGGGCGGCGTAGGGTTCGGCCTTGCCCTGGCAGAGCAAGCGGAACAGTTCCAAAACCTGCTTCGGCGCGGTGAAGTTGTAGCGCACCTCGCCATCGTCCCGAATGTACACCAGAAAATAGGGTTGCAGCGGATTGACCGCTTCGTTGCCGGCGCCTTCCTGGCGCTGCTTGAGACAATAGACCGCCCCCGGTTGCACGGCGGCAACGTCGGGATGCGGCGGCACAACCGCGTAGAGGCCCAATGGCGCTTCCTCCAGCTTGCGGCGGTTGGCCTCGATATAGCGCGCCAACTCCATGCGAAAATCGTCCAGGGTAAATTCGTTCAGCGCCACCGACTCGTTGAAATCCTCCAGGTCCAGCACCTCGTCCTTCAGCCGGAGCAACTGCTTGTCGCGGTAGTGCAAATCCTCCTGAATCAGCTCCTCCAGGTCCTTGGCTTGCAGGATGTTGTCCTCGGCGGTGGCGGCCAGATCCACCAGCGCCATGCGCGCCTCGACCCGGTTCTTGAGGTTGATGTACTTGTTGAGATCGGGCGTCGGCCAGAAGTTGATCAACTGGATGGTATCGTTGAGACTGCCGATCCGGTCGATGCGGCCGAAGCGCTGGATGATCCGCACCGGGTTCCAGTGAATGTCGTAATTCACCAGCAAGTCGCAATCCTGGAGATTTTGGCCCTCGGAAATGCAATCGGTGGCGATCAGGATGTCGATTTCGCCCTGCTGCGGCATGGATTTCATTTTGTCCCGTTGTTTGGCGCGCGGGGCGAAATTGACCAGGATTTCACTGAAATCCGCCCGGCCCAAGGTGGCGCGGTTGGGCCTTGTCCCACCGGAAACCAGGGCGATATGTACGTTCAGGCCGCTGGCCAGGGATTCCAACTGCTCGTACAGATACGCGGCGGTATCGGCAAAGGCGCAGAAAACGATGACCTTGCGGTTGGCCTCGCCGCGCCGGTTGCGCGTCGGATTGTTGGCCTTGCATTCGATGAGCGCCTTCAGTTTAGCGAGCTTGGCGTCCCGTTCGGGACTCACTGCCTGGGCCGCCGCCGCCAGCAAGGCCAGTTTCTGCTTGTCGGCTTTCAGGTCTTTCAGCCAGTCGTCCACCCGCAAATGAGCCATCTCGAATTTGAGCTTGGCGCCCACTTGAAAGGCTTGAACCAGTTCATCGTCTTCTTCGCCCGGTTCCACGAACAGATCGGGTTGTGGGGTGAGGAGGTCAGACGTTGATTCCACGACCCTCACCCCCAGCCCCTCTCCCGCAAGCGGGCGAGGGGAGCGCTCTTGGAACGCGCGCAGCCGCCTTTCCAAATCTTCAATCTTGGCGACCGTGCGCTCCATGGTGATCGCGAAGGAATGTACCGAACTCTCCAGCCGTTTGAGAAAGTTCACCTTCATCATCCCGATCAGGAATCCCTCACGGGCCGCCTGGGAAAAGTTGCGGATTTTCTTTTCCTCGTAATAGGCCTTGTAGGGTTCCTTGACGTACTTGGAAGGATTGAACAGCGAAAGCTGATAGTCGGAAATCTCGTCGTTCAAGCGGTCGTAGGACGGGAAACGATCCTTCAAGTCGATAGTGGAGAACACCGATTCTGGTTTGTTGCGAGTGGGAAATCGTCCGATTTGCGCCAGGGACGATTGGTAGTATTTCTGGATGTGCTTGCGGGAACGGGCAATGGTGAGTTCGTCCAGCAAGGTGAAAAAGCTGGCCGACAAGCGTTCCATCAGCGCGTGCGCATCCCGCTCGCCCGGTTGCTTCGCCCATTCCATGAATGGTTTTTTGCGCGACCGCCAGCGTGGTTTTCAAGCTCTGGATGCCGAAAACTTGGGCAAACGCCGCATCCTGGCCTTCGGTGACCAGGTAAATCTGATTGCGCAGATCTTGCAGATCGTTGTTGACCGGGGTGGCGGACAACAGCAGCACTCTGGTTTTGACGCCGCCCTGGATGATGTCCTGCATCAGCCGCTCGTAGCGGCTTTTCCTGATGACGTTGCCGTCCTCGTCCCGCTGGCCTTTGGTGTTGTTACGAAAGTTGTGCGATTCGTCGATGACCACCAGATCGAAGTTGTTCCAGTGAATGGTCGCCAGATCGAGGCCATCCACCCGCCCGGAGTCCCGCGACAAATCGGTGTGCGACAGCACCGTGTAGGCGAAACGGTCTTTCAGGAAGGGGTTGAGTTCGCTGTTGTTCTGGGCGAGATAGACCGTCCAGTTATCGCGCAGTTTTTTCGGGCACAGCACCAGTACCCGATGGTTGCGCAGCTCGAAGTATTTAATGATCGCCAGCGCCGAATAGGTTTTCCCCAGACCGACGCTGTCGGCCAGGATGCAGCCGTTGTGAGCGTTGATCTTGTGAATCGCGCCCTTGACGCCATCCTTCTGAAAATCGAACAGCGCCTTCCAGACTTGAGTATCGACGATGGCGGTTTGATCGAACAGGGCGGAGTCGGCGGCCTGGCCGGACAGGAACTGTTCGAAGACGTGGAACAGGGTCTTGAAATAGACGAATTCGGGCGCGGGATCGACGTAGAGTTGCGCGAGATAGTGCAACACCTGTTCCTTGACATCCTCCACCCGCTTTTCATCGGACCAGATTTCATCGAACCACGCCTTGAGATCGGCCCGGTCCCGGTCGCCGTCCACCACCAGATTGAGTTCGATATTGGAGGTGGCCGCCAACCCAAGACCGCGTTGCGTGAAATTGGAACTGCCGAGAATGGCGTGGTCGCGCCGGCCATCGTCGATGTGGTAAAGCTTGCCGTGCAGAAAATTCGCCTGGCGGATCGAGCGGATTTCGGCCTTGGCGCGCAACCAGTCCGCGCATTGCCGGGCCACCGCCTTCTGCTGCAACCGATGACCCAGCGATAAGCCTTCATCCTCGATGTTGAACGACTTTGAGTCGGTCTTGTCGTGGTCCAGCGCGGTGATGAAGCTCGGTTCGCCGAACAAGAACCGCAATCCCTCAATCTGATTCAGTTCGGCGGCCAGCGCTTCGTAGGCGTAGATGGTGAAATAGGCGGAAACGATGGACAGCCGGCTACCGGAACCTACTTTCTCTTTTAGGAACTGGGCGACGGGGCCACGGGTGTGATTATCCCGGATGCTGGAATAGGAGAGAGAGGCGGTCATCCTGGCATCGCCTTGGTGGCCAAGGTCCCCGCGTAACGGGCGGACGGCGCCGCGCACATCCATCTTGTCTGCATGGCTCGCTCTTTGGGTGGGAGTCAGTCCTCGTTTTCCGCGACCTGCGCCTACTTGGCTGGGCAGGTTGTCACGTCCAATCCGCTCGTGGCCTGCTCCCCCTGGTCCGGCTGGATTATCACCCCAGCTACAAGAATCTGCACCTGCTGCTGAACTGCGAACGGAACCGGGACTTGACCAACCGGGGTCTGCCCGGATGCAAGGAGTTCGCGCTCAAGAAGCTAGACCTGGACCCGAATGATGCGGGTGACCGCCAGCGGTTCGTGACACTCGGCTTTCTCGAAATCCAGATGCGCCCATTCCGCCAGCGCCAGTTCGCTGATGCGCACGCAGGTCGCCAGCAGAATTTTCACCGCCAGGGCGTTCTCGGTTCGCGCTGCTCGCCTGTGCTGGCGGCCAGGGTAGAAAATGCCTTAACCTTGTAGTCATGCGCGAGCTGGGCAAAAGCATAAGATGTACGTGATGCCGTATGAGATAAGAAATGGATTACGTATTGAAGATTAAAGACTTTTTTAGACATGGTGGGATTGGCTGAAATGGGATTTAAAATTGCTACCTGGAACGTCAACTCGCTGAACGTGCGCTTGCCGCAGGTGCTGGACTGGCTGCGCGACCGGCAACCGGACATCCTGGCCTTGCAGGAAACCAAGCTGATCGATCCCGATTTCCCCACCTTGGATATCGCCAACGCCGGCTATCAAGCCGTGTTTGCCGGGCAGAAAACCTACAACGGCGTGGCGATTCTGAGCCGGCTGCCCGCTGGCGACATCGCCACCGACCTGCCGGGGCTGGACGATCCCCAGCGGCGGGTGCTGGGCGCGACGTTCGATAAGGTGCGAGTGCTGAATCTCTACGTTCCCAACGGCCAGGCGGTCGGCTCCGACAAGTACGCCTACAAACTCGCCTGGTTGGAGAAGCTAACCGGCTGGCTGCGCGACGAACTGGCGCGGCATCCCCGACTGGTCATGCTGGGTGATTTCAACATTGCCCCCGAAGACCGTGATGTCCACGATCCCGCCGCCTGGGCCGGCCAGGTATTGTGCAGCGACCCGGAACGGGCGGCGTTCCGGCGATTCCTGGATTTGGGGTTGAAAGACGCCTTCCGCCTGTTTCCGCAGGAAGACCGTGCCTTTAGCTGGTGGGATTACCGCGCCGCCGCCTTCCGCCGCAATCTCGGCCTGCGTATCGACCACATTCTCGTTAGCCCGGCGCTGGCGGCGGTCTGCACCGCCTGCCAGGTGGACAAGGCCCCACGCCGGTTGGAACGTCCCTCCGATCATGCCCTGGTGGTCGCCGAATTCAATCCGTTCGAGACCTCTAAATGACCTGATGAGTGGGTGATGGATACTTTACGGGCTCGCCCCGTGGTTCGGATCACAGAGAAATTCACAGGGGGATACACCTTCATTTCAACCAGGAGCATGCCGACATGAAAAAGCTGACCGGATTACTCGCCGCGCTGTTGTTTTCCATTCCGGCGCTGGCCGAACATGGCGGCCCGCCGGTTCCCGGCCAACCGCTGGTCATCGACGTGCGCACCGCCGCCGAATATCGCGAGGGCCATGTGCGGGAGGCAATCAATATCCCCCATGACGAAATCGCTGGCCGCATCGCCGCCTTCGCGCCGGATCGCGCCGCCCGCATTGTCCTCTACTGCCGCAGCGGTCGCCGCTCCGGCATCGCCGAGCAGGCGCTGCGGCAGATGGGCTATCGCCAGATTGAGAACAAGGGCGGGCTGAACGATATCTTGCAAAGCGGCTATCGGGCCAACTGAGCGCACAGTCGATGACCAACACGACGATCCCACGCCATGACCGCCATTGACGCTGAACTCGACACCTCCGGATTGAACTGCCCGCTGCCGATTCTCAAGGCCAAGAAAGCGCTGGCCCGCCTGCGCGGCGGTCAGGTATTGCGGGTGATCGCCACCGACCCGGAATCAGTTCGGGACTTCGAGGTCTTCAGCCAGCAGATGGGGCACGTCCTGCTGGAAATCCGCGAGGACGCGGGCCGGTTCCACTTCCTGCTGCGCAAGCGGCACGAATGAGTAAAATAGTAGCTTGATCAAATACTTGAGGAGGTATTATGACCGTGGCCGCCAATGTAAAACAACACGCTCGCCAGCTTGTCGAGAAGCTGTCAGACGACGCGACGTGGGATGATTTGATGTATGAAATTTATGTCCGCCAAGCTATCGAGGCTGGGATCAGGGATAGCGACGCCGGTAGAACTCAGGATGTCAAGGCAGTGCGCGCCCAACTGGGTCTGACAGGATGATCGTTCACTGGACAGAGACAGCGATCAAACATTTGACCGCCATCTATCACTACATCGCTCAGGATTCGCCGCTCTATGCCCAGCGCGTCGCCGATAAAATCATCCGCCGTTCCGAGCAGATAGCGGCTTTTCCCCAGTCAGGCCGACGGGTGCCCGAGTATGACGACCTGAACATTCGCGAAATCATCGAGTCACCCTACCGCCTCATTTACCGCATCCAGACCGATCAGATTGATGTGCTGGCCGTAATTCACGGTGCGCGACGATTTCCTGAAGAGCCATAGGACCGGTTGCATTCCTGCTTCATTCTCCCGCCACCGTCATCCGTTCCAGCAGCAGCGAGCCGCAGCGAATGCCGCCGCGCGCATCCACGTCGTTACCAACCGCGATAATTTCCCTGAACATCTCGGCCAGATTGCCGGCGATGGTGATTTCGTGGACTGGAAACTGGAGTTCGCCGTTCTCCACCCAGAACCCCGCCGCCCCGCGCGAATAGTCGCCGGTCACCGGATTGACGCCGTGGCCAAGCAACTCGGTCACCCACAGCCCGGTATCCAGTTGTCGCAATAATTCCTCGTGGCCGAGCGGGCCGGGTTCGACGATCAGATTGTGAGTGCCGCCGGCGTTGCCGGTAGTCTCCATCCCCAGCCGACGGGCCGAGTAGCTGTCCAGGACGTAACCTCGCAACACGCCTTCACCGACCAGATCACGATCAACGGTCGCCACGCCCTCGCTGTCGAACGGGGCGCTAGCCAGCGCCTTGGGCAGATGCGGCCGTTCGCGCATGTTCACGAACTCCGGGAACACGGGCGTACCTAGCCGATCCAGCAGGAACGAGGCCTTGCGGTACAGCGCGCCGCCACGAATGGCCGCAATGAAATGGCCGATCAAACCGCGCGCCAGTTCCGGGGCGAATAGGACAGGAACTTGCCGGGTTCCCAGCCGGCGGCTGCCCAAGCGACGCAGAGCGCATTGCGCGGCTTTTTGACCAACCGCCACCGGCGTTTCCAGATCGTTGCGATCCCGCGCCACCGTGTACCAGTGATTGCGTTGCATCCCGCCATCGTCCTGGGCGATCACCGAGCAACTCAGCGAATGCCGGGTGGTCGGATAGCCGCCGCGGAAACCGTGCGAGTTGCCGTAGAGGCTCAGACCGATGTGGGTGGTGATGCTGCCGCCCTCGGAGTTGCGGATGCGCGAGTCCAGCGCCAGCGCCGCCGCCTCGCACTCGCGGGCCAGTTCGATAGCCTCCTCGACGGTCAGTGGCCAGGGATGGTGGAGATCGAGATCCGGGATTTCCCGCGCCAGCCGCACGGGATCGGCCAGTCCGGCGTAAGGATCGGCGGCGGTGTGGCGGGCGATGGCGACGGCGCTACGCACGGTGTCGCGGATCGCCTCCGGCCGCCAGTCGGCGGTGCTGGCCGATCCCCGGCTCTGGTCGAGGTAAACCGTGACCGCCAGGCCACGCTGGCGGTGGTGCTCCAGGGTTTCAACCTGGCCCAGCCGCACGGTGACGGACAGGGCGCCGCCGAAGCTGACCGCGGCCTCGGCGGCGGTGGCGCCCTGGGCGCGCGCCTCGGCGAGAAGGTTGGCAACCAGGGTTTCCAGTTGTTCCCGCGCCGGTAGCGGCGCGGTGGTGCGAGCGATGGATTCGGGCATGGTTCGTCAGAGATCAGTAGCAGGGATTAGGGATCAGGCTTGGGTGCCGCCCACAGTCAGCGCCTCGACTTTGAGCGTCGGCTGGCCGACCCCGACCGGCACGCTCTGCCCGTCCTTGCCGCAGGTGCCGACCCCGGCGTCGAATTGCAGGTCGTTGCCGACCATCGCGACTTTGGTGAGGACATCCGGGCCGTTACCGATCAGGGTGGCGCCCTTGACCGGCCGGGTGACCCGGCCGTTCTCGATCAGATACGCCTCGCTGGCGGAGAACACGAACTTGCCGGAGGTGATGTCCACTTGGCCGCCGCCGAAGTTCACCGCGTACAGCCCCCGCTCCACCGAGGCGATGATCTCCGCCGGATCGTGTTCGCCCGGCAGCATGTACGTGTTGGTCATGCGCGGCAGCGGCAGATGGGCGTAGGACTCGCGCCGACCGTTGCCCGTGGGCGCCATCTTCAGCAGCCGGGCGTTGAGCTTGTCCTGCAAGTAGCCCTTGAGCACGCCGCGCTCGATCAGCGTGGTGTATTGGGTCGGCGTCCCCTCGTCGTCCACGTTCAGCGAACCGCGTCGGCCGGCCAGCGTGCCGTTGTCGACTACCGTGCAGAGCGGCGTGGCCACCCGCTCGCCGAGGCGCCCGCTAAAGGCCGAGGTGCCCTTGCGGTTGAAATCGCCCTCCAGACCGTGACCGATGGCCTCGTGCAACAAAATGCCGGGCCAACCCGGTCCCAGCACCACGGTCATCGTTCCGGCCGGCGCGGCCGTCGCCTCAAGATTGACCAGCGCCAGCCGTACCGCTTCCCGCGCATAGCCCAGCGCACGGTCTTCATCAAGGAAATAGCCGTAGCCAACCCGGCCGCCGCCGCCACTGGAACCTTGCTCGCGGCGGCCATGCTGTTCGACGATCACCGACACATTCAGCCGTACCAGCGGCCGCACGTCGCCGGCCAGGGTACCGTCGCTGCCGGCCACCAGAATCGTATCCTGGGTGGCGGCCAGCCCGACCATGACCTGGGTGACGCGCGGGTCTTGCCGGCGGGCTTCGGCGTCCACATTTTCCAGCAGGCGGACCTTGGCCTCGGCTGACAAGGTTTCCAACGGATCGAGCGGTTCGTACAGGGCCGGCCGTCGAGCAGTCCGCCAGACTCGAAGCTGGCCGCCGCCGCTGTGCCGGGCGATGGCGCGGGCGGCGGTCGCGGCCTCCAGCAGGGCCGGCAGCACGATCTCGTCGGAATAGGCGAAGCCGGTTTTCTCGCCGCTCACCGCTCGGACCCCGACACCCTGCTGGATGGCGTGGCTGGCGCTTTTGACCTGACCATCCTCCAGCGCCCAGGACTCGGCGCGGCGGGCCTGAAAATACAGATCGCCGCCGTCCACGGCATGGCCCAGCAGGCAGGATAAGGCGCGGTGCAAATCGTCCTCGCCGAGACCGGCGGGAACGAGCAGATGTTGGCGGACAAGGTCGAGGGGGTCGGTGGTCATGGCTCTCAAACCTCGCAAGGTACCCGATGTTCCAGCACCGGAAATTGCCGCCGCACATTCTCCAACCGCTCGCGGCTGAATTCGGCCAGCACCACCCCCGGTCCCCATGGTTGCCGGTTTAGAATCGCGCCCCACGGGTCGATGATCAGGCTGTCACCGTAGGTCTCTCGACCGTTGGCGTGTTTCCCGCCCTGCGCCGCGGCGATGACATAACACTGATTCTCGATGGCGCGCGCCCGTAGCAATGTTTCCCAATGCGCCTGGCCGGTGGTGGCGGTAAACGCCGCCGGCAAGGCCAGGATTTCCATGCCCCGGTCCACCAGGGCGCGAAACTGCTCCGGGAAGCGCAGGTCGTAGCACACCGCCAAACCTAGCCGGCCCAGCGGCGTCTCGGCAACGACGTAACGGTCGCCCGGCGCGATGGTGGCCGACTCGGTGTAGTGTTCGGCGCTGCCCACCACTTGCACGTCAAACAAGTGTACCTTGTCGTAGCGCGCGACTGGCCGGCCCCGGTCGTCGTACAACAGGCAGGCAGCCCGCACCCGGCTTTCGTCGCCGGCGGCTTGCAGCGGAATCGTGCCGCCGACCAGCCATAACCGGTGACGGGCCGCCTGTTCGGCGAGAAACGTCTGAATCGGCCCCTCGCCTTCGGCTTCCCGCACCGCCAGCTTGTCGCCCTCCCGCTGGCCCATCAGGGCGAAATTCTCCGGCAACACCGCCAGTTGCGCACCTTGATCGGCGGCTTGGGCCAGTAAATTGGCGGCGACCGCCAGATTTTCGGCAACGCCGGGACCGGATACCATCTGAATAGCAGCCATCATCGACACGTCGGCCATCTCCTCGCTCACTGGTCGCCCGCTGGCCCTTTCGCCGGGGCCGTGGGTTGCGGTTCTTCCAGCAATTCCATCACCGGACGGTCCCAGGAGCCGGTCAGCGCATAACGATACTGGGTAGCCTGTTCGATGCCTTTTTGCAGCAACCGTTCGGCTAACAGAACCACCGCGCCAACCGCCGGTCCACCAGCCAGCACCCCCGCGACCGGCAGCGCACCGCCGAGCCGGGGGATCACCGTGATGCGCTGGTCGTAATTGTGTTGCTTCAGGTCGGTCCGACCCTCGATCTGAATCCGCGCCGCCGGGGCCTCAATGGTCAGATCGCTGGTGTAGGCTTGCCCCTGCTTGAAGGTGAACTTGCCGGCGATCCGGTCGAACCCCATCCCGGGCTGCATCAGATCGCTAAAGTCGAGGGTGAGGCGGCGCAGGAGGTTTTGCACGTTGAACAGGCCCACCATGCGCCCCATTCCGGGGTCGACGTCCAGCAACTGACCGGGACCGACCTGGAGCTTCAGCGTGCCCTCCAGCCGCTCCAGCGCGAACTCGGGTAGCGCCCCCGCCCATTCGACCGCCAGTTCCGCCTCGGTCTCGCCGCGGGCGATGCCGACCCCGGCATAACCGAAGGCCGCCAGGGTCTCGCTCAAGGCCTGACTGTGCAAGGTCGCCCGCAAGCGGGATGTCTGACCCTTGCCGGCCCACTCCCAGTCGCCGGTCGCATCGAGGCGTTGCCGTTCGGACGCCAATTTGAATTCAGTCAGGCGGATACCGTCGGGGCGCGGCATGGCCACCAGCCGCAATCGGCCCAGTTCCACGCCGTTCCAGCGCAGATCGGTCGCGGACAGCACCAGCGGCGGCAACCGGCGCGGGTCGGTAATCTGGGCATTAGCGTCCGGGGAACCGGCGGGCGTGGATTCCGCCGCGCGGCGCAGATGGAGCCGCCGCAACGCCGCGTTAATCGGTCGCTCCGGGCTGGGTTCGTCCGGCAGGGTCACGCGCCCGGCCAGCGTCGCGCCATCGAGATCAATCCGCAGCTCATGGTTCCCGCGCACCGCGCTCAACATCACCCCGGCAATGGTCTGGCGACCCAGCGTCAGCTCGCCGATCCGGGCATCGAGGTGTCGCAAGCCGCGCCAGGAACCGGCGGCACCCTCCGGGGAGCTGGGAAACACGATCCATTCCCAGCGGGGCAGATCGGCGATAACCGCCAGCCCCGGTGCCTCCGGCAATTTCGCCTCGCCGGCGTTGATGCGCAATTCGCCGCGCGCCAGCCGGGGATCACGCGCAAAGTCCGCCAGTTCCAGCGCCGCCCGCACCCCCTCCCCATAAGCCAGCGTCACGTCCAGCGCGTCACCCGCGCGCGGATGCAGGCCAATTTTGATTGGACGCGCTTCGCGGGCGGCCTTGCCCAGTGGCGCCGGTAACTGAACGGCCATGCCGCGCAGATCCGAATTCAAGTCCAGGGTGAAGGGTGGCACCGGATCCAGCCGCTCACGGCGGCGGGTGGGAACCGTTAGCACCGTTTCCCAAAGACTCTTGCCGTTGACATGGCGCTCCAGCACCCGCGCCGCCGATTCCCCGACCAGCGCGCCCGGTCCCAGGCGACCCCGCAGCCGTGCCCGCAGATCGCGGCGGCCTTCGCGGCCGACCAGATTCAGATCGAGCCGGACCGGCTCACCGCGCAGCCGCGTTTGCAATGCCTTGGCATCCAGGGTGGCCTCGGTGAAATGCAGTTCGCCGCGCAGCCGGTCGAATTCCAGATTCCAGGCCGGCAGCGCCACGCGGTTATCCCGCAGTCCTACCCGCCCACGCGCTTGGCCGGGCCGGGAATCGGTCGGAATGGTGAGTTCGAGGTCCAGCGTACTGGCCCCGCCGATCCGCAAATTCGGCAGATCATCACCTAGATCGCGACCGAACGGACTGTCCTTGAGCGCCTGCCACAGGCTGGCCCCCGGCCCCTTGACCCGACCCTTGGCCTGCACCACCACCGATTCGAGATCATCAATCCGCGCCGCGATGTTCTCGACCTTGGCATCGAGCAGGTGACCGGCGCCGATCTCCACCTGCAAACCGCGATTGCGAAACCGCACCATCCCCTGTCCCGCTTCCAGTCGCGGCCAGCCAGGCGCGTAATCCAACACCGCGCCTTCCACCTGAAAGCGGGTTTCAAACAAGCCCTCGTCCTGGTCGAACGGGAAAGCCGTCGCCGGACCTCGCAAGAGAGCATCGCCGGACACCACCCGACCGCCGACCAGCGCCTGATCCAGCCAGGCGATTCCGTCGGGCGGAATCACCGTCACCGGCAAATAATGCCGCGCCGCGCCGACTTTCACGTCGCGGTAACGGCTTTGCAAATCCAGCAGCGGCGTGCCAGTGGCGGGAACGGTCACACGACCCCAGACCCGGGCGTTGAGATCGGCATTGGCCAAATCCAGACCGGCGCTTTCCAGCCGCAATCCATCCACCTCGCGCGTCCAGGCCACCGCTCCGGTCAAGGCGTCGAACGTGACGGGCGCGCGCAGCAGACCGGCGGTATCCATCTGGACCTTGCGGCTGTCGAGCGTGATAACGCCCTGTTCGGGGGTGAATTCCAGGGTTCCGGTCAGATGGTCGAATCCCGGCAGGTCACGAACCGACTGGAAGGCTGCCTCGCGCAACTGCGCGGTCACGGCATAGCTCCCCGTGGTGGGTTCGATCCGAACCGTGATTTCCGGCACCTCGCCCCTTGGATCGAGCGCCGCCAGCCACTGACGGGTCGGCTCGTCCAGCCAGGGCAGCACCCAGGCCGTCGCCTCCTGGGCGCGCAATCCGTGGATGCGCCCCCACCACTGGTCGCCGCCCTGGCTCCACTCGAAGCGATGAGGCCGGTCGGCGCGCAACGCGACGGTTCCCCGCCAGGATTCCGGGTCGGCGTGAAGGCGTTCGACGTCGAGTTGGAACTGATCGCCGAATTCGGCGGGCAAGTCGGCGGTGAATACCAGTCGCTGGCCGCGCTTCGTATCGCGCACCTGGAAATAGGGATGCAGGATTTGCAAGCTACCGCCATCGCGGTGGCGCACGGTCAACCGGTCGCCCACCAGGTCCAGCCGACCCACGTCGAACAGCCAGCGGGCCACGTCCGGTAGCGATGACGCGGTATCGGCGGCGCCGACGTCGGCCCGTAGCCGCAGCGTTCCATCCGCCCCCTGTTCCAGCGTCAGACTGACGCCCTCCAATCGAAGGTGGCCGAACACTGGCCGCCACTCCCGCAGCGAGCGCCACAGGTTCAGGGTCGCCGTCGCCCGATTGAAACTGGCCAGCAACGCCCCATTTTCGGGATCGCGCAGGCTGACGCCTTGCAGTCGCAGACCCAACCGCCAACCTTCCCGCTCGGCGACGACCGCCTCGATCCGGGCCGGCACATGCAGATAATCGCCCAGCGCCGCCGCCAGCGCGTCGCGATGATCGTTCAGGCGCGGCAGCAGCCACCACTGCCCAAACCCCGCCACCAGCAACGCCGGCAACAGCAGCGCCAGCAACAACCGGCGGGTCCAGCGCAAGGCACGGCGGGTCGTGCCCAGCAACCGTCGCCTCACATCAGCACCACGTCGTATTGCTCGCGGGGATAAAGCGTCTCGGCCTGAAACTTGATGGGGATGCCAACGAAGGCTTCGAGTTGCGCCACGCTGGTGGATTCCTGATCCAGCATGGCGTCCACCACGTCCGGCGCGGCCAACACCACGAACTGGCGCGGCGAATACTGGCGGGTCTCGCGCAACAGCTCGCGGAAGATTTCATAGCACACGGTTTCAGCGGTCTTGATCGAACCACGCCCGTCGCACAGCGGACACGGCTCGCACAGGATTTGTTCCAGACTTTCGCGGGTGCGCTTGCGGGTCATCTCCACCAGTCCCAGCGGGGACACCTGCGAGATATGGCTTTTGGCGCGGTCCTTCTCCAGATGCTTCTCCAGCGCCCGCAATACCGCCTGTCGGTGCTCCTCGCTCACCATGTCGATGAAATCGAGAATGATGATCCCGCCCAGATTGCGCAGCCGCAATTGGCGGGCGATGGCGGTGGCCGCTTCCAGGTTGGTCTTGAAGATGGTCTCTTCGAGATTGCGATGCCCCACGTAAGCGCCGGTATTGACGTCGATGGTAGTCATCGCCTCGGTCTGATCCACGATCAGGTAGCCACCGGATTTGAGCGGCACCTTCTTGACCAGCGCCCGCTGGATTTCGTCCTCGATGCCGTACAACTCGAAAATCGGCCGCTCGCCGGGATAGTGTTCCAGGCGCGGCCCCATCTCGGGCACGAACTTGTCGGCGAAGGCCAACATCCGCTGGCAGGTCTCGCGCGAATCGATGCGGACTTTCTCCACGCCGTCGCCGATGAAATCGCGCAATACCCGCAGCACCAGCGGCAAATCCTCGTACAGGGCGCCGACGCCGGTGGTGTCCCTGATCCGCTCCCGGATGGAATCCCACAGCCGCTGCAGGAACTGCATGTCGGCCCGCAGCGCCCCGGATTCCGCGCCCTCCGCCGCGGTGCGCACGATGTAACCGCCGCCGAATTCGGCGCGGAAGGCGTTGACCATCTCCTTCAGGCGCTGCCGCTCGCGCTCGCTGTCGATCTTGACCGATATCCCGGCCATGTCGGAATCGGCCAGGAACACCAGAAACCGCGACGGCAGGGTAATGTGCGTGGTCAGCCGCGCGCCCTTGGTGCCGATGGGATCCTTGATGACCTGCACCACCAGTTCCTGACCCTCGCGCACCAGATCGGTGATGGCGAGGGCCGCGCGATCGCCACCGGCCGCCGCGTCGCTGACCGGCATGGATTCGGGGCGGATGTCGGAGACATGCAGAAACGCGGCCCGCTCCAGGCCAATGTCCACGAACGCCGCTTCCATGCCGGGCAGCACCCGACACACCCGGCCCTTGTAGATGTTACCGACCAGGCCGCGCTTGCCGGCCCGTTCAATCAGAATCTCTTGCAGGACGCCGTTCTCGACCACGGCGACCCGGGTTTCGCGGGGCGTGACGTTGATCAGGATTTCGTCGCCCGTGCCGCCTTCGGCGCGTGTCGCCATGGGATATCAGTCCATCGGGAAGTGAAAGAGTGCTAGAGGGGAGTGCCAAACGCCCGCAGCAGTTCGGCGGTTTCAAACAGCGGCAGGCCCATCACGCCGGAGTAACTTCCGCGCAATTGGGTGATGAACGCCGCCGCCCGGCCCTGAATCGCGTAACCGCCGGCCTTGTCCGGCGGTTCGCCGCTGTCCCAGTAGGCGACGCGTTCCGCCGGTTCCAGTTCGCGAAACCAGACCCGGCTCTCCTGGACTTTGACCGCGCTCCGCGCCGGAGTCGCCAGCGCCACCGCGCTTAACACCCGATGCTCGCGGCCGGACAGGAGCGCCAGCATCGCCAGCCCCTCGTCCCGGTCGCGGGGTTTGCCAAGAATGACGTTATCCACCACCACCGCCGTGTCCGCGCCCAGCACTGGAGCGGGTTTCCGTCGGCCCAGCGCCGTGCAACCGGTTCGCGCCTTGAGCAGCGCCAGTCGCGCCACGCAGTCGCGGGGTGTCTCGTCTGGCAGGGGAGTTTCATCCACCTCCAGCCGCACCAGGCGGTAGGACACGCCGATCTGGCGTAGCAGTTCGCGGCGGCGCGGCGAGGTGGAGGCGAGGTAAACGCAGGGAACCGGCATGTCAGGCGCGGTGATAGGGGTGGTTGTGCAACAGGCTCCAGGCCCGATACATCTGTTCGGCGACCACCACCCGCACCAGCGGATGCGGCAGGGTCAGCCGCGACAGCGACCAAAGCTGGTCAGCGCGGGTACGGCAGGCGGGATCCAGGCCATCCGGCCCACCGATCAGCAGGCTCGGATCGCGACCCTCCCGCAGCCACCCGGCCAGTTGTTCGGCCAGTTCCGCCGTACTCCATTGCGGGCCGCGCTCGTCCAGAGCGATGAGACGGGAACCGGGTGAAACCGCCGCCAATAACCGTTCGCCCTCGGCACGAACGAGGCGGGCCAGATCAGCGTTGGGGCCGCGCTTGCCGGCGGGAATTTCGAACAGGGTTAACGCGCATTCGCGCGGCAGGCGCGCGGCGTATTCGGCGTAACCGGTCTTGACCCAGTCCGGCATTCGGGCGCCGATGGCGAGCAGATGAATTTTCATGGGAACCGCGACAAGCTGGCGCCTCAGTGTCTCAGCGTTCTGGCGGTATCCACCGCCCACAGCTTTTCCAGGTTATAGAAGTCGCGGGTCTGCGGCAGCATGACATGCACCACGATGTCGCCAAGGTCCACCAGCACCCATTCGGCTTCCCGCTCGCCTTCGACGCCCAGCGGGCGAACGCCGGCCAACCGGCATTTTTCAATGACCTTGTCGGCCAGAGCCTTGACCTGACGGGTGGACGTACCGCTGGCCACCACCATCAGGTCGGTAAAACTGGCGATGCCGCGCACGTCCAGGACCGTGAGGTGCTGGGCCTTCAGTTCTTCCAGGGCGTCAATGACGATCTTTCGCAGCGCTTCGAGTTGCATGGATTTGGGTTTACCTCCTCACGCGGAGACGGGAGTTTTGGCGGGTGGCGGCCGGTACAGCGCCCGGTCGTGAATGGTGGCTAGCACCGCTTCCGGCAACAGGTAGCGGGGCGACTGGCCGCGCGCCAGCAGGGTACGGATTTGGGTGGCGGAAATGTCGAGCTGAGTCACCGGCTGAAACAGGATGCCGCCGGCCGGTTTCTGGCGCAGCGCGCGCGCATCGTGGAGCATCCGCGGGGCGACGAATTCCTCCAGCGCCGGCGGTAGGGGTCGCAATACGCCGGGCCGCCGCATCACCACGATATGGGCCAGATGGGTCAACTCCCGCCAGCGATGCCAGGTATGCAACTCCCGGAAGGCGTCGGCGCCGACGAGCAGACACAGCGGCGTATCAGCGCCGAAGTCCCCACGCAGCGAAGTCAGGGTATCCACCATGTAGGACGGACCCTCACGGCGCAGTTCCCGGTCGTCGGTTACGAAGCCAGCCTGTCCGACCGTAGCCAGTCGCACCAGCGCCAATCGCTGTTCGGCGGTGACCGATGGCGTGTCGCGATGCGTCGGAATCCGGCAGGGCACGAAGCGGACCTCGGCCAGTTCCAGCGCGTCCAGCAACTCCAGCGCCGGCCGCAGATGACCGTGGTGGATGGGGTCGAAGGTGCCGCCCAGAATGCCGATGGGGTGGGGCGCGGGGTGCGGGGCGCGGGGTGAATCCACGGTTTTGTCGTTCGTCACGGTTTGCGCCTCAGTTCTCGTACCCCAAGGCTCGGTTGATCTTGTTGATCGCGGTGGGCAAATGCCGCCGTCAAGCCCAGTCACAACAGCAGGCGCACCAGCCGGTCGGCGAGGTGGGTTCGCGGCGGCGGCGAAGATAGCATGATAGCAGTTCCAGATGAGGTTGGTTTTATACAGTTTCTCATCCCTGGTAAAGCCCGCTCTTGAGGTATTCATCGTGGGCGTGGCGCAGCAGCACCACGACAACCGCCGCCACCGGCAGCGCCAGCAGGATGCCGAAGAAGCCGAACAGGTGGCCGCCGGTCAGCACCGCGAACAGGACCGCTACCGGATGCAGGCCGATGCGGTCGCCGACCAGTTTCGGGGTCAGCAAGAAATCGCTGATGAACTGACCGGCGCCGAACACGATCAGGACCGGAATCAGGCTCAGGAGGCTGTGGAATTGCAACAGAGCGGCGATGCTGGCGGCGAGAATGCCGACGATCAGGCCCAGATAGGGTACGAAGCTCACCAAGCCCGCCAGCATCCCGATCAGCAGCGAGAAATCCAGACCGATGATGGCCAGTCCCACCGAGTACATAACGCCCAGAGCTCCCATCACAATCAACTGGCCACGCAGGAACGCGCCGATGACCTGATCCGATTCTTGCGCCAGCTTGCTCACGGTTGGTTCGACGCGGCGCGGCAGCAGTGCGCGGACCTGGGCGACCAGCACATCCCAGTCGCGCAGCAGGTAGAAGGTCACCACGGGCACCAGCACCAGATTGGCGATCCAGGCGAAGACCACCATCGACGAGGCCTGCAACGATTCCAACAGGCCGCCGGCCAGATCGCCGATCTCCCGGGCATACGCCAGCAGTTTGTCGCGCAACTGGCTCAGATCGAACAGTGCCGGGTCGATCCCCAGCGTATCGCTCAGCCAGGGCAGAATGCTGGTTTGCAGCCAGTCGAGGTAAGTCGGCAGCTTGTGCATGAGTCCCTTGAACTGATGCGCCGACAGGGGAATCAGCAATAACAACAGCAGCAACAGCCCCAGGATGATCGCGCCGAACACCAGCGTCACCGCCCAGGACCGCGACAGCTTGCGCGCTTCCAGCCGGTCGATCAGCGGGTCGCCCAGGTATGCCAGCAGGGCGGCGAGCAGGAAGGGGGTCAGCACCGGCGCCAGCAGGTACAGCAGGCCGATGAGGATCGCCGCGAAAATCAGCCAGAAGCGGGTGCGGAATGCGCGTTCCATGGAGGAGTACCTTTGATTCGGAGATCAGGGCGCGTCGTGGGAAGAGCCAGTCGGGTGTTGGGTCTTGCGCCGGGCCAGATGTCCCCAGCGCCAAACGTAGGCCGCGCCGCTCCAGACGGTGGTCAGGGCGGTCAGATAAATGCCGCCGGCCAGCAGCCACTCCGGCAGTGGCATCAGCCCGTAATGGACGATCACCGCGCAAACCAGCGTCAATTGCACGAACGTATTCAGCTTGCTGATCATGAGCGGCGCGGCGCGGAGACGCTCGACCCGCAGGTGGTAGGCGACCGCGCCGACGACGATGAGCAGGTCGCGCCCGATCACCAGCGCCACCAGCCAGCCCGGCAGTTCCTTGAGCCAGCCCAGCGCCAGGATCGCTCCGATCAGCAACAGTTTGTCGGCGATCGGATCGAGCAGGCCGCCCAGTTCGCTGGTCCAGCCGTAGTATTTGGCCAGGAAACCGTCCAGCGCGTCGGACACGCCGGCGAGTACGAACAGTAACAGCGCCGCTCCGTAGCGCTCCTCCAGCAGCAGCCACAGAAAGGGCGCCACCAGCAGAATGCGCAGGCCAGTGATTAAATTGGGGATGTCGCGGGGTTTAAAAGGTAGCGGGGCCACGGCGGCGGCGTCCGGATGATGGAGAAAATCCTGGGTATGCCGGCAAAACCTGGATACCCCGAATGATAGCGCAGTTCGCCAAACTTCCCATCATGCCGAGTTCGGGACTACGGTTTCTGGCGAACGGAACCGGCGACGGTGGCCAGCGGAATGTTAAACTGGGCAAATTCGCACCAGGCAACTTATCTCAACCGAGTAATCAGCCATGAACAAACCGCTTTTCCTGCTGCTGGCGGGCAGCCTGTTGATGACCGCTCCCACTTGGGCGGCCGATGGCGACTGGGATCGGGCCAAGACTGCTCACGAGCGCGGCGATTACGCCGCCGAACTCGCTATCGTCCGGCCACTGGCCGAGCAGGGCGTTCCCTTCGCCCAGTTCAACCTGGGTGTTCTGTACGACAACGGCCATGGCTTGCCAGAGGACAACGCCCTGGCGATGCAGTGGTACCGGAAGGCGGCGGAGCAAGGTTTGCCGCAGGCGCAGGTCAATCTGGCCATCATGTACGAGGAAGGCGAGGGGGCGCCGCCGGATTACGCGCAAGCCTACTTCTGGTACGCCCTGGCTGATGCCCAGGGTGACGGCCAGGCGCCGCAGGCCAAACAGGATGTCATGAAAAAAATGACTCCGGCCCAGATCGGGGTGGCGGAACAGCGGGTCAAGGAGTTCAAGACCAAGCATCCCTTCCGTATCCCACCGCTGCCAGCCCCTGATTCCGGCACCCCGCACGGCGGGAACAATTGAGCCGATCCACGCGCGCCATCCGGCTCACGAGGGAGGATAAACGATCAACTGCTGGCCAGCCTTCAGGGTGCTTTTGCCGTTCAGGCCGTTCCACTGTGCCAGTTGCTGGGAAGGGACACTGTGCCGTTTGGCGATCATGTCCAGGGTTTCGCCCTTTTGGACCGTGTGTTTGCTGGGGGCTAAAAGGCGGGCGCCCGGTGAGTTCGCAACCAGGTTCTGGGCCTGTTCCCGGGGCAGCAATAGGTTGTAGGTGCGCGTCGGCGGTTCGATGCCGAGTTTGAAACCAGGGTTGAAGCGGAAAAACTCCTCGGTGGGGATGCCGGCGGCTGTGACGCTGTCGAATACTTTGGTCTCGGGGGTGAGGTCGACCCGGTATAGATAGGGTTGATTGTCGATCACCTGGAGTTTCACGCCATACACCACGGGATCGGCGATGATATGCGCCAGCGCCACGATCCGAGGTACGTAATCCTGCGTCTCCCTGGGCAGATCCAGGCTCCAGAACAGCGATTGCTGTTGCGGTGGCGCTTGGGGAGCCGCCGGGCGGGCGGATGCCGAAAGGGCCAGGGCCAGAACCACGGCGGGGTGTGTTTCCACGAGGGCGGTCGCCGGGGGTGGTTCGGCGGCGTGTGCCTTGATTGCGTCCTGCACGGCGCGCGGCCCGGCGTTGTACGCCGCCAGCGCCAGCAACCAGTCGCCATCGAACAGTTTGTTCAGGTAGCGCAGATAGCGCAGGGCCACCTCGGTCGAGGTATGGATATCGAGGCGGCCGTCATAGCCCTCAGCTAGCATCAGCCCCCATTCCTGTCCCGTGGTCGGGATGATCTGCCAAAGGCCGGCGGCATCCTTGGGAGAAACGGCGGTAGGTTCGAACGCGCTTTCCACCATCGGCACCAAAGCCAGATCCATCGGCAGCTCGCGCCGGTCGATGTGCTCCACGATGTAGTACAGGTACGGCTGGGCGCGCTGGACGAACAGGTTCAGATAACTGGGATTGCGTTTAAGAACGTCGATTCGCTCCGCGATCCGGGGGTGTTCCACGTCGGCTAGCGCCAAGCGCCCCCGCATCCGGCCCCAGAGGTCTTTGCTGACGACCGGGACTTTACCCTTGCCTTTGCGAATCGAGGCCGCGGTTTGCTTGGCCTTGATCGGCGTGGATGGGGTGGCGGTTGGGACGGCGACCGCCTCGGTTTTCCCAGGCGTTCCGGTCTTGGCGGGTTGGGTGGGTCCATTCCCCTGTACCGGGATGATCGCCACGATTCGGGGTTCGGGGGTTCTTTCGACTTTCGCGGGAGGGGATGGCCGTTGCGCCACCACGACATCTCGGAAGGGGGCCACGGGTTGCCGATTGGCGGCGTCGGTCGCCGGCTGGCGATAGTCGGACGGATCGCGGGTTTGCCAGTAGTCGACGTAGGTGGTGTCAGCCACTTTCCCGGAATCGGTGGCGTCATCGGCGCCCAAGGGCGGTAGCCAGGCGCAGGCTCCCAAGGTGGAGGTGAGAAATAGCGTGGTCAGGGTCTTGGGCATGAGTTTCGGCATTGCTTTTTCCCGGTCGTGGCGGTTGCTGTTCGCTGGCGCGGGCGGCGGCGCGGGCGGCCACTTTGCATCATGATGGTAACTTTGCGGTGTATTTTCAACGGAACCGACCATTCAACCGGCCCCGGTCGCCATCGGCCGGCCAGGATCGCGGATCCATTCGCTCCAGGAACCGGCGTATAGCCGCGAACCGCGCAGACCGGCGGCTTCCATCGCCAGCAGGTTGTGGCAGGCGGTCACCCCGGAGCCACAACTATGCACCACCGTCGCCGCTGGCCGTTCGCCCAACGCCGCCGCGAACCGCGCCCGCAGTTCGGCGCGGGGTAAAAAGAGACCGTCGGCGGTCAGGTTGCCCTCGGTCGGTAGATTGACCGCGCCCGGAATATGGCCGGCGACCGGATCGATCGGCTCCATCTCGCCCCGAAAGCGTGCTGCCGCTCGTGCATCCAGCAACACCTTCTCCGCTGGCAGCGCTTGCACCCGCGCGGTCGTCAACCAAAGCCGGTCGTTCGGTCGGCCATGGAATACCGTCGGTTGCACGGCCGGCGATTCGGCGGTCAACGGCAGCTCCGCCCGTTGCCAGGCTGGAAAACCGCCATCCAGCACCGCCACCGCATCGTGCCCCAGCCAGCGCAGCAACCACCACAGCCGCGCCGCCGCCAACATTCCGCCCATGTCGTCGTAGGCCACGACCTGTGTTTTATGGCCGATGCCCCATTCTCCCAGGGTGCGAGCCAACCGGGCCGGATCGGGCAGCGGATGCCGGCCAGTCGCTGGCGTAATCGGGCTGGACAGATCCGCGTCGAGGTGGGCGTAGCGGGCGCCGGCAATATGGCTCTCCCGGTAGGCGCGTTGGCCGGCGTCGGTATCCATCAGGCTGAAGCGGCAATCCACCACCACCCAGCCGGGGTCGTCGAGATGGGCATGCAAAGTGGCGGCGTTAATCAGCGTGTCGTGGTTCATGGGTTTCCAAGGGACAGGAGTCAGAAAATCAGGGCGCGGGCGTCAGCCATTCCAGCCGGGTCTGGCCGTGGTCGCCGACGCGCAGGCGTTGCCGCAATTCCGGCAGCAGGCGGGCCAAGCTCTTTCATAAGTAGTTCACGATTCTGTGAGCCGGAGTGGTGTCACATCCATTCAGATATGAGACTCGTGACGGCCCAAGCCCTCAGCCAGAAAAGTCAGCACCAGCGCATTGAGCGATACGCCTTCCGCCTTGGCGCGGGTTGCCAGTTGCGCGTGAATGCTCTTGGGCACCCGCGCCACAAACTTGCCGGAAGCCACCCCACCGCTATTGGGCGCGGGCACTGGAAAGCCCTTGGCCTCCAGCGCCGCTATCGTGGCGGCGAGCGCGTCACGGCCGTTGGCAATGACCTCTTCCACCGTCTCGCCGTCGGAAATGCACTCGGAAAAATCCGGGTAGGCAATCAGAAATCCGCCCCCCTCGGCTTGGGTCAGCGGGCGAATTTCGAAAGGATAATCGTCCAAATTACGCATGATTCAGGCTCCTTTCACGAAAGCGACGAACTTTTTTACATATAGCGCTCCTATCTGACTTGTGGAGGCGCTGTTTTCAAACCACCCCGGCGCTGCGCGCCACCCCTCCTTTGCCAAGGAGGGGAATTTCCACAACCTGCATAGGAGCGCTATATATGGGCTTAATCGGGCGATGCGCTGGCACCGGCAAGGTCTTGCCATCGGCGCGGATAAACACACAATGACTCGTGCCTTCCTGACGCCAGTCGATCCCCTGTTGCCGCGCCACCGTTTGCAACGATCCGATTTGCCAGTCCAGCGGGTTATTGCGCATCGCTTCCAGCAGTTTGGTGGCCGTGTTCATGCGTTGGATAGTGTTACTGGTAGTATTATTCGTCAATCCTCCGCTGGAGCATGGCCCAGAACTGGGTTTCAGCCACCATCTGGAGATCGGAGGCAAGCCGGGGTCGCCGATCCACTCGCTTCAGGGGGCAGAATGGGTAGAGCGCAACGAAAACCGTCAGGCGTTTCAAAGCGCCGGCGCCAGCCATTCCAGCCGGGTTTGGCCGTGGTCGCCGACGCGCAGGCGTTGCCGCAACTCTGGCAACAGGCGGCCCAGCGTTTCGTCCAGCGTCCACGGCGGATTGATGAGGATCATCCCCGTGCCGTGCAAGCCGAGCGGCGCATCGTAGGGATACAGCCCCAGTTCCGCGCACAGCATCGCCGGAACCGCCAGTTGTTGCAGGCTCCGTTGCCAGCGCAGACTGGGGGCGCGGTCGAGGATCGGATACCAGAGGGCGATGATCCCGTTCGCCCAGCGCCGGTGAATAATCTGGACCGCTTCGGTCAATCGGTCAAATTCGTCCTTCAATTCGTAGGCCGGGTCCAGCAGCACCAGCCCGCGCCGTTCCGGGGGCGGCAGCAACGCCTTGAGCGCGGTGTAGCCGTCGGCGTGGTGAACCGCAACCTGGCGGTCGCCGGCGAATTCGGCCTTGAGCGCGGCGTGCTCGGCCGGATGGAGGTCGGTCAGTATCAGCCGGTCGCCCGTTCGCAGCAAATCGCGGGCGAGGCGCGGCGAACCGGGGTAATCGCGCAAGCGACCGTCCGGGTTCAATGCCCGAACTTGCGCCACATAGTCATTCAGTTCCGGACTCAACCCGGACTGATCCCACAGCCGGCCAATGCCGCCGGCGAATTCGCGGTTCTTTTGCGCCGGCGCTGAATCCAGGTCGTAGCGGCCCGCGCCGGCGTGGGTGTCGAGCACGCAAAACGGTTTGTCCTTGCGTTGCAGGGCGCGGATGAGCTGGACCAGCAGGACGTGCTTGAACACGTCGGCGAAGTTGCCGGCGTGGAAGGCGTGGCGGTAGCTCAGCATCGCGCCTGCTCGCACTACGGGCGCAGGGTCAATGCAGCGAAGCCGTCGGTGCGTCAATCCGCGTATTGTCGAAGGCGCACCGGGCGCCGTCTGGCGCCCCACGTCCCCGGTTGGGCCTCGAACATGCCGGCGCAGGGTGTGCCGCAGACGTTGCAGCGTCCGTCCGCGGTCAGATTCCACTCGCCGAGCGTGTACCCATCGCGGCCGATCAGCTTCCGGCCGCACTGATGGCAATAGGTGCTGCCGCCTTTTTCGTCGTTGACGTTGCCGGTGTAGGCGTAATGGATGCCGTTCTTCAGCGCGATCCGCCGCGCCCGGCTCAGGGTCGAGGGTGGAGTGGGGGAGTGGTTCAGCATCTTCCAGTCTGGATGGAAGGCGGTAAAGTGAATCGGCACCTCCGGACCCAGGTTTTCCACCACCCACTGGGTCAACGCCTCCAGTTCGGCGTCGGAATCGTTCTCGCCGGGGATCAGCAGGGTGGTGATCTCGAACCAGACTTGAGTTTCCCGCTTGAGATATATCAGGGTATCGAGCACCGGTTGCAGGTGGCCGCCGCAAATCTTCCAGTAGAACTCCTCGGTGAACGCCTTGAGGTCCACGTTGGCGGCGTCCATGTATTGGTAGAATTCCCGGCGCGGTTCGTCGCACATGTAGCCGGCGGTGACCGCCACCGACTTGATCCCGTAGTCCCGACAGGCGATGGCGACATCCATGGCGTACTCCATAAAAATCACCGGATCGTTATAGGTGTAGGCGATGCTGCGGCAGCCCAGTTCGTGAGCCACCCGGGCCAGTTTGTCCGGTGAAGCCTCGTCAGCCAGGGTGTCCATCTCGCGGGATTTGCTCATGTCCCAGTTCTGGCAGAACTTGCAGGCCAGATTGCAGCCGGCGGTGCCGAACGACAGCACCGAGGTGCCGGGCAGAAAATGGTTGAGCGGTTTCTTTTCAATCGGATCGATGCAGAAACCGCTGGACCGGCCATAGCTGGTCAGCATGATCCTGCCGTCGTGACAGCCGCGCACGAAGCACAGGCCCTGCTGGCCCTCGTGCAGCTTGCAGAAGCGCGGGCAGACATCGCACTGGACCCGGCCATCGTCGAGGGCGTGCCAGTAGCGAGTAGGAAAAAACTCGGTGGTTTGGTTCATCATGGCCTCCTTCGCAAAGGCTCTCGTCGTTTTTCGGCCAGTGGGAATACTGGCTACCGTAGTATTTGGATCACTCTACCTATAGACCGTCGCCGGTGAATTGAATTTAAGCCCTATACTCTAACCGATTGGTATTGGCAAACTCATCGGGAGGGCGTCGTTATGCAAACCGTGCGCACACCCGCCGTGGCGGGATCGTTCTATCCGGCCGATGCTACGGAACTGCACGCTCAGGTGCGGCAGTTTCTGAATCAGGTCGAACCGTCGGCCGAACCGCCGCCCAAGGCGATCATCGTGCCTCATGCCGGCTACATCTACTCCGGACCCATCGCCGCCTCGGCCTACGCCCGGCTGCGGGCGGTCCGCGACCTGATCACCCGGGTCGTCTTGCTGGGACCCAGCCACCGGGTCGGGTTCCGGGGTATCGCGGTCAGCGGGATGATGGCGTTCGCTACCCCGCTGGGCCGGATTCCGGTGGATCAGGCAGCGGTGGAGCAGGTTCGACGCCTGCCGGAAGTGGGCTTCCTGGAGCAGGCCCACGCCCAGGAGCACAGTCTGGAAGTGCATCTGCCGTTCCTGCAGGAAGTGCTGGGCGAATTCAAACTGGTGCCGCTGGTGGTGGGCGACGCCCGGCCGGCGGAAGTCGGGGCGGTGCTGGAAGCGTTGTGGGGCGGGCCGGAAACCCTGATCGTCATCAGTTCCGATCTGAGCCACTACCACGACTACCAGACCGCCCGCGGCCTGGACAGCGCCACGTCCCAGGCCATCGAGGCGCTGCGCTACGAGGACATCGGCTACGACCAGGCCTGCGGGCGCAACCCGGTCAACGGCCTGCTATGGGTGGCGCGGCGCCAGGGCCTGCATGGCGAAACCATCGACCTGCGCAATTCCGGCGATACCGCCGGCCCACGCGATCAGGTGGTGGGGTATGGCGCCTACGTGTTCCACTGACCAGGGTTGGAGCCTTCATGTCCACCGATAAAACGTTGTCGGCCGGCGACCGGGCCACGCTGCTGGACGTCGCCCGCGCCTCGATCCAGCACGGCCTGCGGCACGGCCAGGCGCTGGCGGTGAATCCGGACGACTATCAGGAAACCCTGCGGCCGGTGCGGGCCACCTTCGTGACCCTGGAAACCGGCGGCCAGTTGCGCGGCTGCATCGGCGCGCTCGCCGCCTATCAGCCGCTGGTCCAGGACGTCGCCGCCCACGCCTATGCGGCGGCGTTCGAGGACCCCCGCTTTCCCGAACTGCGGCCGGACGAGTGGCCGAAGCTGGAGATCTTCATCTCGGTGCTGTCACCGCCGGAGCCGCTGCGCTTCGGCTCCGAAGAGGACTTGCTGGCGCAACTGCGGCCGGGGGTGGACGGGCTGATCCTCCAGTTCCGCCACTACCGCGCCACCTTCCTGCCGGCGGTGTGGGAAAGCTTGCCCGATCCTTACCTGTTCCTGGCCCAGCTCAAGCACAAGGCCGGGTTGCCGCTGGATTTCTGGTCGCCGGAACTGCGGATGGAACGCTACACAACCGAGTATTTCGGCGCCGGCGACCTGGGGTGATGGAGCGCCTCGACCCGCTGTATACGCCGCTGACTGGCCTTAATCTGATCGAGGCCAGTGCTGGAACCGGCAAGACCTATACCCTCACCGCGCTGTATCTGCGCCTGGTGATGGAAGCAGCGATTCCGGTCAACCGGATTCTGGTCGTTACCTACACCAATGCCGCGACCAAGGAATTGCGCGACCGCATCCGCGAGCGGCTGGCGCAAATCCGGCTGGCGTTCCTGCGCGGCCGGGCCGAGGCCGAAGATGAGTTCAGCGTCCGGATGCTGGACTTGTTGCCCGACCGCGATCTCGCCATCCGCCGGTTGACCAACGCCGTGCGCGGCTTCGACGAGGCCGCCATTTTCACCATTCACGGTTTCTGTCAGCGGGCGCTGGGCGACAATGCGTTTGAAAGCGGCCTGTCATTTGAGACCGAGTTGCTGACCGATACCGGCGATCTGCTCCAGGAAATCGTCGAGGATTTCTGGCGGCGTGAGTTTTACCCGGCCTCGCCGATGGTGGTTCAGTACTTTCTGGATAAAAAGTACAGCCCGGAAAAATTGCTCGCCGATATCAGCCCGCATCTGGGCAAGCCCTATCTCCAGGTGGTCACGCCGGAAGGGGAGACCGATGGCGCGGCGTTGGGGCAAGCGTTTCTTCTGGCTTACCAGCAGGCGCGGGATATTTGGCGGAACCGTCGCGCCGAAATTGAGGAATTGCTGCTGAAAGCGCCCGGCCTCAATCGGCAAAAATACAGCGTGAAATCGATTCCTGGCTGGTTGAACGCCATGGACGATTATCTCACCGCGGAAATCCCGAAACTCGAACTGTTCTCGAAGTTCGAGCAGTTCACCACCTCCAAGCTGCAAACCTCGGTTAAAACCGGCCAGACCGCGCCCCGCCACGTTTTCTTCGACGCCTGCGAGACGTTGAAGACCGCCTGCGAAACCCTGGCCGATTACTGCCGGCATCAGATTCCGGTGAAATTGCTGGCGTATTGCAACGCCGAACTCGCCACCCGCAAGCGGCGGCAACAGCTTCAGTCCTACGATGATCTGCTGCTCAACCTGCGCGAGGCGCTGGCCGATTCCCGGCGGGGTACGCCCCTGGTCGACGTCCTGCGCCACCGGTATGCCGCCGCGCTGATCGACGAATTCCAGGACACCGACCCGGTGCAGTACGACATTTTCCGGCGCATCTACCTCGGCACGGATCAGCCGGTGTTTCTGATCGGCGATCCCAAGCAGGCGATCTACAGCTTTCGCGGCGCGGACATCTTCGCTTACTTGGCCGCCCGCCACGATGCCAGTCAGGACTATACCCTCGACGTCAACTGGCGTTCCGATCCACGTCTACTGACGGCGTTGAACGCAGTGTTCGGCGCGGCCAGGGCACAACCCTTCCTGTTTGACGCCATCGGTTTCCAGCCAGCGATCCCGGCAGAAAAAAAGCACCACGAGCCGCTATGGATTCAGGGTCGGAACGAGCCGCCGCTACAATTGTGGTGGCTGGAGCCGGACGGCGATCAAGCACTGGGCAAGGGCGTCGCCAACGAACGGGCGGCGCGGGCGACCGCCGCCGAAATCGCCCGCCTGCTGAATCTGGGCGCGCGCGGCCAGGCCGGCATCGGCGACCGGCCGCTGGCCGGTGGCGACATCGCCGTGCTGGTGCGCAGCCATCGGCAGGGCCGAATGGTCCGCGAGCAGTTGCTGCGCTTGCGCGTGCCCAGCGTCCAGCAGGTGGACGACAGCGTGTTTGCCTCGGAGGAGGCGCAACAACTGGAAGGGTTGCTGGCGGCGGTGCTGGAGCCGGGCGACGAGGGCCAGGTGCGCGCGGCGCTGGCCAGCGACTTGTTCGGATTGAGCGGCGAGGCGTTGTACCGGCTGCGCGATGACGAGCAGGCCTGGGCGCGCTGGCTGGAAACCTTTCAGAATTACCGGCAACAGTGGCGAGATCAGGGGTTCATGCACTTTTTCCGCGCCTGGCTGAACGACCAGGCGGTGGCACCGCGTCTGCTGGCGTTCCGCGACGGCGAACGGCGGCTGACCAACGTGCTGCACCTGGCCGAACTGCTGCACGTCGCCAGCCGGACTCATTCCGGCATGGCCGGCTTGCTCAAATGGCTCGGCGACCGCCGCCGCGCGCCGGCCAACAAGGACGAGGAGCAGCAATTGCGGCTGGAAAGCGACGAGAATCTGGTGCGGATCGTCACCGTCCACAAGAGCAAGGGGCTGGAATATCCGGTGGTGTTCTGCCCGTTTCTGTGGGACGGCCGGCTCAGGAGCGACGACAACCCCGATCTTCTGCTGTATCACGATCCCGCGCATCCGGGCCGAACCGTGCTCGCCGTCGGCGCGGCCGAGGATGATCCGGCCCGGCGTCACGCCCGCAACGAGGAAATGGCCGAGAACCTGCGGTTGTTCTACGTCGCCCTGACTCGCGCCAAGCAGCGCTGCTACCTGGTTTGGGGCAAGATCAAGGATGCCGACAGCGCCCCCGCCGCCTGGTTGTTGCATCGTCCGCCGGTGGTTGGACCGTCCCAGGATGCGCTGGAAGTCACCCAGGAACGGTTCAAGGTCTTGGAATCGGCGGTGATTCGCGCTGAACTGCAAACCGCGTTCGCGGCGGTGAGCGAGACCGTCGCCATCGCGCCCCTGCCGCGCGAACCGGGCCAGCGCTATCAGCCGCCCGCCGTGGCCGAACCGGAATTGCGGGCGCGCGCCTTCGCGGGGCCGGTGCCGGAATCCTGGCGGGTGGGCAGTTTCACCGCGTTGACCGCCGGCCACGCGGTCGAGGCGCCCGATTACGACATGACGGTTACCGTTCCTGTGGTTGAAACCGAGCCAGCCGCGGATTCCGTCCGCGATGTGTTCGCTTTTCCGCGCGGGGCGCGGGCGGGCGTCTGTCTCCACGCCATTTTCGAGCGGCTGGATTTTACCCAGCAGGATCGGGAACGGCTGGAGGCGCTGGTTGGCCGGACATTGACGGGACACGGGTTGGATGCGGCGGCGTGGACGCCGACGGTGGCGGACTGGGTGGAACGGGTGTTGGCGACGCCGCTGGACCAGAGCGGTTTGACGCTGGCGACCGTCGCCCCGGAGCGACGGTTCAACGAGCTGGAGTTCACCTATCCGGTGGAGCTATTGCGCGCCGAGGCGCTGCGGCGGTTGTTGGAACGCCATGGCTACGCCGTTGGTCCGTTCCGGGAGCGGATCGAAAATCTGGCATTCAGCCCGTTGCACGGCTACATGAAGGGCTTCATCGATCTGGTATTCGAGTCCGGTGGGCGGTTCTATCTGGTGGATTACAAATCTAACTGGCTTGGGCCGGAACCGGCGGCCTATCGCCGTCCGCGCCTGGACGAAGCGATGGCCCGTGAATCCTACCTGCTGCAATATCTGATCTACACCGTGGCGCTGCACCGTTATCTGCGGTTGCGGGTGCCGGATTACGACTACGAGCGGCATTTCGGCGGGGTGTTTTACCTGTTTCTGCGTGGCATGGACCCGACGCTGGGGCCGGATTGCGGGGTGTTCCACGACCGACCCGCGCCGGCGCTGGCAGCGGCGCTGGATGAGCTGATGGCAACTGGCGCTGCTTCATGAATGATCCGCTGCCGTTTCTGCACGAACGCGGTCTGCTGACCGATCTGGATCTGCATTTCGCCCGGTTCATGGCCCGGCTGGCCGGCGACCAACCATCCGAAAGCTCCCCTCGCCCCGCGGGAGAGGGGTTGGGAGTGAGGGAATCCCTGGAACTGGCGGCGGCGCTGGCCAGCCACGCCACCGGCCAGGGTGACATTTGCGTCAATCTGCGGCAATGGGCGCGGCGGTGGAACGCGATGGCGGGGGAAACGCCCGCGTTCGCGCCGCCGCCGATCAGCGACTGGCTGGGAATCCTGCGCGCCAGTCCGGTGGTCGGGCGACCGGGTGCGCGTCAGCCCTTGATTCTCGACCGGCGCGGCCGTCTCTATCTATACCGCTACTGGGAATACGAACACCGGCTGGCCGAGGATTTGCTGCGACGGGCCGGAGAATCTGCGGCGACCGTGGACGAGGCGCGGCTGCGGGCCGATCTCGACCGGTTGTTTCCGCGCCATCCGCAACTGACCGGACCGGACTGGCAGAAGGTCGCGGCGGCGGTGGCGGCGCTGAAGCGGGTTTGCATCATCTCCGGCGGGCCGGGCACTGGCAAGACCAGCACCGTGCTGCGGATTCTGGCGCTGCTGACTGGCCAGCGCGGCGAGCGACCATTGCGCATTGCCCTGGCCGCGCCCACCGGCAAGGCGGCGGCGCGCTTGCAGGAGGCAATTCGCGCGGCCAAGCCCGCGCTGGGGCTGGATCCGGAACGACTGGCGCAAATCCCCGAGGAGGCGTCCACCCTGCATCGCCTGCTCGGCGCCCGGCCGGACTCGGCGTATTTCCGCCATGACCGCGACCATCCGTTGCCGGTGGACGTGCTGGTGGTGGATGAAGTGTCCATGGTCGGGCTGGCGCTGATGGCCAAGACCGTTGATGCGCTGCCGCCCGCCGCCCGGTTGATTCTATTGGGCGACAAGGATCAGTTGGCCTCGGTGGAGGCGGGGGCGGTGCTGGGTGATATTTGCTTTGGCGGGGGCCGGTTTGCGCCGGAGTTCCGAGCGCGGCTGGCGGCGCTGACTGGCGAGCCGTTGCCGCGCGGTCGAACCGTGCCCTCGCCGCTGGCCGACGCCATCGTGCTGTTGCGGCACAGTTACCGGTTTGGTTCGGCGAGCGGCATCGGCTCGCTGGCGCGGGCGGTGAACGGCGGCAAGTCGGCGGAAGCAGTGGCGTTGCTGGTGGGTCCGCCGCACGAGGACATCGCTTGGCGGACCCTGGCCGATCCCGCCGAATTGCCGGAGCAGTTGGCCGAGCCGGTCGAGGAGGGCTTCGCGCCCTATCTGCGGGCGGCGCGGGAAGGGGCCGGGCCGGCAGTGGTGTTCGAGCGCTTCAACCAGTTCCGGGTGTTGAGCGCCCTGCGCAATGGGCCGTTTGGGGTGGAGGCGTTGAACCGCCTGTGCGAGGCGACGTTGCGCGACCGGGGTCTGATCCAGACCCGCCAGGACTGGTATCTCGGCCGGCCGGTGATGATCGTGCGCAACGACTACAACCTGCGGCTGTTCAACGGCGACATCGGCATCACCCTGCCGGACCCGGACGAGCCGGAACGGATGCGGGTGTTTTTCCAGGGCAGCGACGGCGCGTTGCGGAGTTTCGCGCCGGCGCGCTTGCCCGAACACGAGACCGTCTATGCGATGACGGTCCATAAAAGCCAGGGTTCGGAGTTCGACCGGGTGCGGGTAGTGACGCCGAACGACTCATCGCCGGTCTTAAGCCGTGAATTGGTATACACGGCGCTGACGCGGGCGAAACTGCATGCGGCGTTTCACGGGCTGCCGGAGGTATTCGCGGGCGCGGTCGAGCGGCGCCTGCGACGGTCGTCGGGTTTGCGGGATCGGTTGTGGGTGGAGCAGCGGGCCGGATTATAAAAATCTTGCGCGGATTGTTCAGCAGCGCGGTACCGGTGGCGCGAGTCGCGGCCAGCGCGGCGAAATTTAGGTTTCAACGGGGGATAATGTCATTTGGTGGGTGAACCCAGTTTGATGGACTTGAGTTCATAATAATCGCTCATACACCGGTTTCTCATATCGTCAGGGTTGGTTTCAAGATAGGCGGCGAATAAGGTGAGCGGTGGCTTTGAGATACTGTCCACAGTTGCTTCCGTCTCTCCCCGGTTCTTGGCGGCCTGAATTGTATTAAACCGTTCATGCAACTCCTGGGCATAGCGGTAACCTCGGTACACATCCTTATAAGCTTCGAAGATGTTGGGCGTTCCCAGCAGACTAATAATGAGCAGTACAATGGCTGGCTTAACCAGGCGACGATCATCAAGCTGGATTTTTTGACCAATCAGGAAGTGTGCCAGAATAATAAAGGAAGGATACCATCCAAGCAAAAATAGCAGCCAGACCACACTTTCCGCTCTCTCAGGCAGTGGGTACCGATTAATCATAAAACCAATAGCGTTGAGTGCAAAGATCATCACGATCCATAATGCCGGAAGAATTAAAAATGACCGCTTGAATTTTCCATCGGGATAAAGCCTCGATCTGGCAACAGGGAACGTAGTGACCAGCAGAATCAGCGCCGATGCCCATAATCCCAGATTGGAAAGCCAGTACAGCAGCCGCAATACCACCCAGGGTGGATAAAGGAGCGTAGCTAACCCCGACGTCAACCGCAGTTGGGTCACTTGATCGAGGGTGGCGTAGCGCTGGTAATTGCCGGGCGCCAACACGCTGACGAGCGCGGCTCCGATGGCGATCAGCAACAGTCCTGCCCAGAAAGCGCGGGAATCCCGCCGCATCCACAGCGCATGGATAGCGCCGCAGCAGAGGATCGCGCCAGTCAATAAAAGCGAAATTTCATTCGCGCCAATAATGATGATGACTAACAGGCTGGAAAGAAAAAAGATTAATATCCGCGTATTTTTATTTCTCGCGGTGGTCTCGCGCCAGATTAGCAGCCCCAACAGAAAGATCAGCAGGATATTTGGGATTTGGTAAGTAAAGCTGCCACCTGTCCAATAGAAGGTCTGGGCAATATTTGGAGTGCCAGCGATGAACAAGACAGTCCATATCCCTCCTAAAAGTAAAACTAGGAGGTTAGAGAGATAGCCTTGGGCTATTTTCGCGGTTAAAAAAGAAAAGCCCAGCCAGGTTGATATCATAAAAATAATCGGCGGGAAGCGGTAGATTTTAAAAATATCCCCGGATAGCATAAACGCGGTATATACAAAATTTAAGGTATACCGACCTGACCAATGCTCATACCAGAACGCCTGCGCCCCGATAAAGCCCAGTTGCTTGGCCTTGGCGGCATAGCAAAAATCATCGGCGGATGGATAGTCAAAGAACGACAGCGCGACGAATAGCGTGAGTACCGCTGTTGTCACAACCGCCAGTATTCCAATCAGAATTTTATCCAGGGCAAACAGTTTGGAGCTATTCATCCGCATGATTGAGGGCTCAATTGGACTCAATGACCTTTATCGAGTGGTTCGTCGTCGCCGATCCGGCTGGGGGTCGGGCCGGTCTGCCGCTTGTACTTGGCGTCCTGCCGCTTGTAGTAGGGCCGGATGGCCGGACTGGTCAGGGTTTCAAAACTGATGGCGCAAATCGCCATGCCAGGCCGCAGCGCCAGCGGCAATTTGCCGCTGTTGTAGCACTCCAGCACGATAGCCCCGCTCCAGCCGGGATCGATGCGGTGGGCGGTGACATGCACCATCAACCCCAACCGCGCCAGGCTGGAGCGGCCATCCAGCCAGCCGACCAGATCGTCGGGTACGGTAATCGTCTCGGCGGTCGCCGCCAGCGCCAGTTCGCCGGGATGGATGAAGAACGCCCCATCCTCGGCGATCCTGATCTCCTTGCTCATGATCTGGTTGATGGCGTGATCCACCTCCTCGCGTGGACCACTGAGGTCGATGTAGGGCGCGGCGTGATCGTTGAACACCCGGAAGCGGTTGCCCAGATGCAGGTCCACGCTCACCCCGTTGATCTTGCCGGGCGCGGGGTGCGGTTCGATGCGAATTCGACCCTCGTCCAGACAGCGTTCGATGTCACGATCACTCAGCCGCATGACGGCTGGCCTCAGGTGTTCTGAATCACGATGGCGGGGAACTTGTGGCTGTAATTTTTTGCTTGTAGCGACAACCGGGCGCTGGCGCGGCGGGCGATGTCCCGGTACAGGCCGGCGATGCGGCTGTCCGGCTCCGCCACCACCGTCGGCCGACCGCTGTCGGTTTCCTCGCGGATGCGAATGTCCAGCGGCAGCGAACCCAGGAACGGCACGTTGTACTGCGCGGCCATGCGCTTTCCGCCGCCCTCGCCAAAGATATGTTCTTCATGGCCGCAGTTCGAGCAGATGTGGATGCTCATGTTCTCGACGATGCCCAGCACCGATACCTCAACCTTCTCAAACATCTTCAAGCCCTTGCGGGCGTCCAGCAGGGCGATGTCCTGTGGCGTGGTGACGATGATCGCGCCGCTGACCGGCACCTTCTGCGACAGGGTCAGTTGTGTGTCGCCGGTGCCCGGCGGCAGGTCGATGATCAGATAATCGAGGTTTTGCCAACGGGTGTCGCGCAACAACTGCTCCAGCGCCTGGGTCACCATCGGCCCGCGCCACACCATCGGCGTTTCCTCCTCGATCAGATAGCCGATGGACATGGACTGAACGCCGTGACTGACCACCGGATTCAGCGACTTGCCATCCGGGGATTCCGGCCGCTCGTTCGCGCCCAGCATTTGCGGTTGACTGGGACCGTAAATGTCGGCGTCCAGCAGCCCGACGTGCGCGCCATCGACGCTTAGCGCCAGCGCCAGATTGACCGCCGTAGTGGATTTGCCGACCCCACCCTTGCCGGAGGCCACCGCGATGATGTTCTTGACGCCCGGCAGTGGCTTCAGGCCCTTTTGCACTTCGTGGGAGATGATCTTGCTCTCCACCCGAATCGCGACTTCGGCGACGCCCGGCAGCGTCATAAGCCGATCGCGGAGAGTGGCGATCAGCGCGTCCCAATAGCCGGCCGCTGGAAACCCCAGTTCCACCTCCACCTCGACCCGACTGCCTTCGGTTCGGATCGTCTTGACGCACTTGGCGGCAACCAGATCCTTCTCCAGATAGGGGTCCACGTAAGCCTTCAGCGCGGTTTCCACATCGCTACGCGACACGGCGGTCATCATTCGGATTCCTTAATTTGAGATTACACAAGATAGGTTTCGGCGGAACCGCTCGCGGATCGCCCTGGCTGGACCCTCGTCAATACTCAGCCAGACACTTTTGGCGGGCGGCATCCAGCCTGAGGCTGGCATCGACCTTCATGGCGTCGATCACACACTGCCAGTAGGATGGCTGATAGTAGTTCAGCAGCCGGCAACTGACCATATTCAGCCGATCCGGTGGCTCCCCCCGCTGCTTTGCCAGTGACACCGCCTGCTCGCAAAAATTCTCGCTCCAGATTTCCTCGGCCAGCGCACTCTCACCACCGCTGGCGGGGCCGATCGCCGCCAGCCCCGCAACCGCCATTGCCACAAAGGATGCAACTCGCATTGGAACCTCCTTCGAAAACGGTATGGAAACCCACCCTGATGATTCCCTCCTGCGGCAAGGAGACGTGGCTCCGGGAGGGTCGGGCACCGGCAGCTACCCGCCGGATGACAGCAACGCCGGAATGCTGCTAACGTAGCGGCCTTTCCGAGCGACCGCAATTTTTCGCACCATGAGCCATCCGAACCGCCGCATCCTCGTCACCAGCGCCTTGCCCTACGCCAACGGTCCGATCCATATCGGCCATCTGGTCGAGTACATCCAGACCGACATCTGGGTCCGCTTTCAGAAATTGCGCGGCCACGAATGCCATTACGTCTGCGCCGACGATGCCCACGGCACCCCGATCATGCTGCGCGCCGAGCAGGATGGCGTCACCCCGGAACAGCTTATCGAGCGGGTCTGGTGCGAACACCGCGCCGATTTCGCCGATTTTCTGATCGAGTTTGACAACTATTACTCCACCCATTCCCCGGAAAACCGTCATTACGCCGAATTGATCTACCGCCGGCTGGACGCGGGCGGCCACATCAGCCGCCGGGTCATCACCCAGGCCTACGATCCGGAAAAGCAGATGTTCCTGCCGGATCGCTTCATCAAGGGCGAGTGTCCCCGCTGCGGTACGCCCGACCAGTACGGCGACAGTTGCGAGAATTGCGGGGCCACGTATTCCCCCACCGATCTGAAAAATCCCCGCTCGGTAGTGTCCGGCGCGACGCCGATCCTCAAGGAATCGCTGCATTTCTTCTTCAAGCTGGCCGACTTCGAGGCCATGCTCGAGGACTGGATCGCCAGCGGCCCGATTCAGGCGCAGATGGCCAACAAGCTCAATGAATGGTTCACCGCCGGCTTGCAGGAGTGGGACATCTCCCGCGACGCGCCCTACTGGGGTTTTGAAATCCCCGACGCGCCCGGCAAGTATTTTTACGTCTGGCTGGATGCGCCGATCGGCTACATGGCCAGCTTCCAAAACTATTGCGACCGCGCCGGCCTGAAATTCGAGGATTTTTGGAATCCCGAGAGCGACGCCGAGGTTTATCACTTCATCGGCAAGGACATCGCCTATTTCCACATCCTGTTCTGGCCGGCGGAGCTGACCGGGGCTGGCTTCCGTAAGCCCACGGCGGTGCATTGCCACGGCTTCCTGACCGTGGACGGCCAGAAAATGTCGAAATCGCGCGGCACCTTCATCAAGGCCCGCACCTATCTCAACCATCTGCGCCCGGAATATCTGCGCTACTACTTCGCCAGCAAGTTGAGCGACGGCATCGACGACCTCGACCTGAATTTCGAGGATTTCGCGCACCGGGTCAACAGCGACCTGGTGGGCAAGCTGGTCAACATCGCCAGCCGCTGCGCCGGTTTCATCACCCGCCGTTTCGCGGGCCGGCTGGCCGACCCACTCGCCGAACCGGCGCTGTACGCGGAATTTGTCGCCGCCGGCGCTTCCATCGCCCAGGCTTACGAAGGGCGGGAATTCGGCCGGGCCATGCGCGAAATCATGGCGCTGGCCGACCGCGCCAATCAGTATATTGATGAAAAGAAACCCTGGGCGCTGGCCAAACAGGCTGGCGCCGAGGCCGTGGTTCAGGCCGTGTGCGGTATGGGTCTGAACCTGTTCCGGGTGCTGATGATTTATCTCAAACCGGTGCTGCCCGGCCTGGCCGCCCAGGTCGAACAATTCCTGCAAATTCCGCCGCTGCGTTGGACAGATCTCGACAAGCCATTGCTCGGCCACGCCATCGCCGAATTCAAGCCGTTGATGCAGCGGGTGGAGATGGCGCAGATTGCCGCCATGGTCGAGGACTCGAAGGAAAGTTATCCGGCCGCTGAAGCGGAAACCGTGAAGCCAGGTCCGCTGGCCACCGATCCAATCAGCCCGACCATCACCATCGAGGATTTCGCCAAGATAGACCTGCGAGTGGCGAGCATCGTCAAGGCGGAAGCGGTAACCGGCGCCGACAAGCTGGTGCGGCTGGAACTCGATCTCGGCGGCGAGACCCGCCAAGTGTTCGCCGGCATCAAATCCGCCTATGTCCCCGAGGATTTGCAGGGCCGACTGACGGTGATGGTCGCCAACCTCGCCCCGCGCAAAATGCGTTTCGGCATCTCCGAGGGCATGGTGCTGGCCGCGGGCGGAGGCGGGGGCATCTACCTGCTCGGCCCCGACAGCGGCGCGGAGCCGGGAATGCGGGTGAAGTAATCAGCAACCATAACCTTTGGAATGGAGCATCACCGATGTTTGACCTCGCCACCACCCGCCTCGGCATCGTGGGTCTCGGCTACGTGGGGCTGCCGCTGGCGGTCGAATTCGGCAAGCAGTTTCCCACGCTCGGCCTGGACATCAACGAGACGCGCATTCGGGAACTGCAAGCCGGAACCGACGGTACGCTGGAAGTGACCGCCGAGGAATTGCAGCGGGCCGAATACCTGCGCTACACCCATCGCGCCGAGGATCTGGCCGATTGCAATGTCTACATCGTCACGGTGCCCACCCCGGTGGACGAGTACAAGCGCCCGGACTTTGGACCGCTGATCGGCGCCAGCACCACCGTGGGCCGCTTGCTGAAACCGGGCGATGTGGCGATCTATGAGTCCACGGTCTATCCCGGCGCCACCGAGGAAGTTTGCGTACCGATCCTGGAACGGGAATCGGGCTTGCGCTTCAACGTGGACTTCTTCGCCGGCTACAGCCCGGAGCGCATCAACCCTGGCGACAGGGAACACCGCGTCACCACCATCCGCAAGGTTACCTCCGGCTCAACGCCCGAGGTCGCCGCGTTCGTGGACGCGCTGTACCGGCGCGTCATCATCGCCGGCACCCACCCGGCGTCCAGCATCCGGGTGGCGGAAGCCGCCAAGGTGATCGAGAACACCCAGCGCGATGTCAATATCGCTCTGGTCAACGAACTGGCGTTGCTGTTCAACCGTCTGGGGATCGATACCGAGGAAGTGTTGCTCGCTGCCGGCTCCAAGTGGAATTTCCTGCCGTTCCGGCCGGGGCTGGTGGGCGGCCACTGCATCGGCGTGGACCCCTACTATCTGACGCATAAGGCGCAGGAAATCGGCTTTCACCCGGAAATGATTCTGGCGGGCCGGCGCACCAACGACGGCATGGGCGCCTACGTGGCGCAACGGGTGGTCAAGCTGATGAACCAGCGCCGGATCGCGGTGATGGACGCCAAGATTCTGATCCTGGGTCTCGCTTTCAAGGAGAACTGCCCGGATTTGCGCAATACCCGCGTGGTGGACATCGTTCAGGAATTCCGCGACTACAACGCCCACGTCGATGTGTACGATCCGTGGGTGGATGCCAAGGAAGCGCTGCACGAATACGACATCGAACCGGTCCCAGAGCTGAAACCGGGCCATTACGACGCCATTATTCTGGCGGTGGCGCACCGGCAATTCCAGGAGATGGGGGTCGAACAGATTCGGGCGCTGGGCAAGCCGGATTCGGTGCTGTTCGACGTTAAATATCTGCTGCCCGCTACCGCCGTGGACGGCCGGCTATGAAAATTCTGGTCACGGGCAGCGCCGGCTTCATCGGCGCGGCGCTCTCGCTGCGACTGTTGGAACGCGGCGACGAGGTCGTCGGCTTCGACAACCTGAACGACTATTACGACGTGAAGCTGAAGCAGGCGCGACTGGCCCGCCTGCGGGCGCATTCTGGTTTCGCCGACGTTCGGGCCAGCCTGGAGGATCGGGCGGCGCTGACCGAAACCTTCGCCCACCACCGGCCGCAACGGGTGGTGAATCTGGCGGCGCAGGCCGGGGTGCGCTATTCGCTGCAAAATCCCCACGCCTACGTCGATTCCAATCTGGTCGGCTTCATGAACATCCTCGAAGCCTGCCGCCATCGCGCGGTCGAGCATCTGGTATACGCCTCGTCCAGTTCAGTGTACGGGGCCAACACCCGGATGCCGTTCTCGGTCCACGACAATGTGGATCACCCGCTCAGCCTGTACGCGGCGACCAAGAAGGCCAACGAGTTAATGGCCCATACCTACAGCCATCTCTATGGTCTGCCGACTACCGGCTTGCGGTTCTTCACCGTCTACGGTCCCTGGGGCCGACCGGACATGGCGTTGTTCCTGTTCACCCGCAGCATTCTGGCTGGCGAGCCGATCGACGTGTTCAACCATGGTCATCACCGGCGGGATTTCACCTACATTGACGACATCGTCGAGGGCGTAATCCGGGTGCTGGACCGGGTGGCGACGTCCGATCTCGACTGGTCGAGCGACGCGCCAGATCCAGCCACCAGCCGCGCGCCGTACCGGCTGTACAACATCGGCAGCCACCGGCCGGTCGAACTGTTGCGCTATATCGAAGTGTTGGAGAAGTGCCTGGGCCGCAAAGCGATCAAGAACCTGCTGCCGATGCAGTTGGGCGACGTGCCGGACACCTACGCCGATGTCGAGGCGCTGGTCCGGGATGTCAGCTACCAGCCGGCCACGCCGATTGAGGAGGGCATAGACCGCTTCGTGGCCTGGTATCGGGAGTATTACCGGGTCTGAATTCCCCTCTCCCGCCGGGAGAGGGGGCTGGGGGTGAGGGTCGAAGGGAGAGGCGCTCACATCGTTTCCAGCCGCTTCCACACGCACGGCCCGCCACCGCTCTGGTCCAGCATCTCCAGATAGCGCGCATGAGCGGCGCATTCCTCGGCGTCGGCGCGGATCACCGGTAGTGGCGGACGGTTCCGGGGTAAGGCCATGTGTTGGGCATTCCCATTCTGCTCCGTCGCCGCGCCGGCGGTCTCCCGGACGAACAGTGAATCCTGCTGGCGGGTCATCGCCAGATAGACGTCGGCCAGGATTTCGGCGTCCAGCAAGGCGCCGTGCAGGGTACGCTGAGAGTCGTCGATGTTATAGCGCTTGCACAGCGCATCCAGGCTGTTGCGTTGGCCCGGATGGCGCCGCCGGGCCATCAGCAGAGTATCCTCGACCGTGCAGAGTTGTTCCAGCGGCATCTGGCCGCGCCCGCACCGCCGCAGTTCGTGGTTGAGAAACCCCAGATCGAACGGCGCATTGTGAATGATCAGTTCGGCGTCCCGAACGAAGTTCAGAAATTCGTCAGCGATATCGGGGAAGCGCGGCTGACTGGCGAGAAAGTCGTTGGTGATGCCATGGACCCGGATGGCCTCCCCATCGATGACACGGTCGGGTTGCAGGTAGACATGAAACTGGCGGCGGGTCAGCCGCCGGTTCAGCAGTTCGATGCAGCCAATTTCAATGACCCGGTGTCCCTGCGTGGGATCGAGACCCGTGGTTTCGGTGTCGAGGACGATTTGGCGTTTGTTCATGGGCTATTGCTCACCTTGGATTCTGGTCAATTTCAACTGGCCGAGCGCAGCCTTGGCCAGTTGATCCATCCGCTCGTTCTCGGGATGGCCGCTATGGCCGCGCACCCATTGCCACTCGACCTGGTGCGGGGCCAGAGCCGCTTCCAGCCGCTGCCAGAGATCCACGTTCTTGACCGGCTGGCGGTCAGCGGTCTTCCAACCGCGCCGCTTCCAGGCCGCCAGCCACTCGGTGATACCTTTCATCACATACTGACTGTCAGTGTAAATTCGTACCCACATCGGCCGTTGCAACGCTTCCAAACCGTGGATCACCGCCAGTAGTTCCATGCGGTTGTTGGTAGTGGCCGGCTCGGCGCCGGACAGTTCCTTTTCATGCCCCCGGTAGCGCAGCAGTACGCCCCAGCCGCCCGGTCCGGGATTGCCGGAACAGGCGCCGTCGGTGAACAGGATCACCCCGTCCTGCTCGGGGGCGGGTTCCGCCACCTTATTTTTATCGTTCATGATGCTCCTCGATGTTTCAGGGATGGCCGGGGCAGGATTCAGGCAGAGACGCTCTCGCCCGATGCGCCAGCCTACCCTGGATTGTGGAATGATAACCGCTCTAACCTTCGGGGAGACTATGGCGGTCATAGTCTCCTTCCATGGCCAAATCGCGCCGTTCCAGTGGCATCCTGGACAGCTTGATGATAACCTTGGCACTTATGGTGAAACCGGTCCCGCAAGGGGCGTTTCTGGTCATCAACCTGCGCGGACGGCAGCGAACCCGCTTCTATCCGGCGGCTCGTCAAGCCCACGGCATCCAAGAACCATAGGAGAGTCTATCGATGGCAATTGTTCATGATGGGAAAAACCGGACTAGCAACGCCAAGCTGTTGAAATGGGTGGACGAGATCGCCGCCTTGGCCCAGCCTGATCGCGTCGTCTGGTGCGACGGTTCGGAGGAGGAGTATCAACGTCTATGCGCCGAAATGGTCGCTGCTGGAACTTTCACCAAACTGAATTCGGAGAAGCGGCCCAACTCCTATCTCGCCCGGTCGCATCCGTCTGACGTAGCGCGGGTTGAAGATCGCACCTTCATTTGCAGCCTGAAAAAAGAGGATGCCGGTCCGACTAACAATTGGGCGCCGCCCGATGAAATGCGGGCGCAGTTGAAAGAACTGATGAACGGCTGCATGAAGGGCCGCACCCTGTATGTCATTCCCTTCAGCATGGGTCCCATCGGTAGCCCGATTGCGCAGATCGGCATTGAGCTTACCGATTCGGCTTACGTCGTGGTCAACATGAAGATCATGACGCGC